>Ga0265293_10000169_pt1 | contig 160354 bp, 123 predicted proteins | sample Munlanlewell138R_FD_192505 | JGI IMG/M metagenome (GOLD analysis project Ga0265293, IMG submission 192505) | Leachate microbial communities from a municipal landfill in Southern Ontario, Canada - Leachate well 138R | ecosystem: Engineered > Solid waste > Landfill > Unclassified | place...
GCCAGCTTCAAGAACTGATAAGGAAACAAGTCCTTCAAACCCGTAAACCCAATAGGCACTATGAACGCAAAACCAAGCAAGGTGGCTACAGGAAATATAAATAATACCCTAAGTTAGCACCATTATCCTTGGGGAGGGACAGGTTTTCTGCCTGCAGAAAATCAGGGTGAGGACGGTGGGGAAGAAACGTTGTAATGCCAAAATCTCCTCCCCCAATCACATTTACTCAGCTTTAAAGATTGTCCAGCAGCGCAGGCCTTCGCGGGTTTGGGCTATAAGTTCGAGTTGGCCGTTTCCGTTCAAGTCTACAATAAGTGGATAGGACATTCCCGAAGTGGGTAAGTCATAAATACGTTCTTTGGTTAGAACATCCCAAGCAAATAAACGTCCAAAGTCAGCTAAAGCAACAATATCTAGGTTTTTATCTGTATTAATATCAATCAAGGTTGGGTGCCACGTATTTGATGCAGGTTGCCCAAAATTTTGATTTAATCTAAGTTTACCATTTGGTGAATAGAAGAAGACCGAACCGTTTCTACTTTGGGTGGAAATTAAATCACTTCTATAGAACTGTGTATCGTCTTTTAGTAGCACATTCTCTTCTTTGCCAAGTGATAAAAGTTCATTATTTGTCACATAGATGGATTTTATTGATACAGAATCCATTCGGATGGAAGTGGAAAGGGAGTCGTCAAAAGATGGATTTCTTCCAATAGAATAAATATAACCGTCAACACCGGCGCCTAAAATGCTATTATTATATTCAATAGGAGAGCCATTAAAGCCCGCATTATTAAATTGAGGGTAGCCGGGACGAGTAGCTCCGCTCCTTAACCAGCTGTGCAATATATTTTGGGAGAAAGACCAAATTGAATACACTCCATCAACTTGCGTAAATAGTGGTTTTGAAGTAATTACAGCGTTTAAACTTTGTGGCCAGCCATTTATATTTTCACCACGGCGATCAATAATGTGTAATTTTCTATCGTCAGTAGCTACAATAATTTCAGGGATACCATTTCTAAGCACATCGGTTACTTCTATAGGTGCGGTTATAGTCGCATTCATTTCTATAGGGAATCGCGGAAGTAGGGCACCACTTTGGTTCCAGCCAAAAATTTTGGAACCAGCAGCTAGTAAGATTACTGGCTGATTGTTACCATACCAATCGTACAAAATAGGACTTCCAATAGGTTTGCTTCCGTTAGTTGATGCAGACATCACCAAGGTTCCATCACTAGCAATAGCAGATAGCTCACCATTACTTGTTGCGTAGATAATCTCCTTAGCACTGCTACCAATTATATCGCCAAGAATGGGCGGTCCACTAAGGTCATGACCATTTAACGGAGTTACCCAAAGCTCTTGATATGGCTGTGTAGAGCCTTTTTGCGTAGAAGTTGTAAGTGAGAAGTCGAAAGAGCGCTCGTCCAAATTTTGCATGGTAACAGCAAGAATATCAAACTGATTAAAAAGCGACGAAGACATATTGCGCGGTAGTAGGAATGGGACTAAAAACTTCTGTAGTTCTTTACTTCTAGCCCATAAAAAACCACTCACTTCGTTTGGCATATTTTGGCGGGCATCGGCGTACGCATTATCATAGTAAATAACTCTGCGTCGTGCTCTGTCTGAATCAACGCTTTCAGAAAGCCCTTTTCGCCGTGATATTGCTGCGACATCGCCGGCAAAAGAAATATAGAAGTCAGTAAAAGTGCACATTTCAGAGCCAATCAGCTTAGCTAGCACAGAACTGTTTACATAGTACGAACTGCCTTGGTTTAGAATAAAGCCTTTATCGGCAAGTTCATTTAGTCTAGCTTTAAGTTCGCTAGGTTTTTTAAGCTTTCTAAGAAAAACATATTCACCCGAAGATAGAAGTCCCGATTCTGGGAAAGCTTCGAAAGCAAAAGGAGAATCTAAGGTTCTTGATATTGAGGCATATTCAATTGGGGTGTTAATAAGTAATGAGTCTAATTGTGTCTGCCGATCTTTTGGCTCTATAGGAATTGAATGGGGATCCAATCGCATCACAGCAAAAGCAGCCACATTACTAGCTATGTACTTATCTAATTCTAGCGGCCTATTCTGTAAAGAAAAGCCATCAATTAGGGCAGATTTCTTTTCATCGTTTAAACCAATGGTGCCCTGTAATTGTAAAGAAGGATTTTCTGGATCTTTACTTTCTGTAAAAGCTAAGGTAGTGGCCTCAGCACCCTTGAAAACTTTATTTAAAGCAGGCCGATTTGCCACGGCAACAAACTGCTGTATCCATTGGTCTAAATTACCAGTGTTAAGTATAAATTGACCAGAACTAGGTGGTGTTTTGAAATTCATTGATGGCGCATGGCCAAAATAGGAACGTAGGGAGGCTTCAAGAGCGATGTTAGAATCTGAGAAAACTAACCATTCATTAACTTGAGCAATAAAGATTTCAGTGCCCGAACTTACTATTTTATGTATGGTGAGCCCACTAAAATTGTAGTAATTTTGCTGAAGAGGCTCATAAAATTTCTTAACCCAGCTATCTATTGAATTTGTAGATTTAGCTATCCACAATAATTGTGATTCAGTTGACGTAGCAGGATATATTGCAAGTGCTTGTAAGTGTATATTGGTTGTGCTATCCTGTATCAAAGATGAAACTTGCTGAAGGGCACTTGAGGTTAAGTCATCTAATAAATTCGCATATTCTGTTGTAGAAAAGTCAGTAATGCTTGTACCTTCTTCTGGTGTAATAACAAAAGATGTGTTTTCTGGGATTAAATTAATCCAAGGAAGTTTTGGGGCAGATGAACACGAAAGCCCAAAAGAAACAATAAAAAGTGTAATTAGTAGGAAATATAAACGTTGCATAAATGGATTTAGACTACCTTTTTTTGAATATTCACTACATCTTGGCCAACCCCAAAAAGAATAAATAGTTCCAATTTCTAAGTTGTTAAAAGTAACATTTTTTATATCTAAATGAGTTTTCTAAACCCACTTTTTTTAATGGCGCTTTTTGCGGTGCTATTGCCCCTTGTAATTCACCTGTTGAATTTAAAAAAACCTAAGAGAATTCAATTCTCAACACTAGCTTTTTTTAAGGAATTACAAAAGTCTACTATCCGCAAAATTAAGATAAAAAGATACCTGCTATTATTACTACGTTTACTCGCTGTTGCTTGCTTGGCTATAGTGCTAGCACGACCGTTTTTACCACCAATATTTGGTTTTGGTGGTAACAGTAAACAGCCCGCAATTATTGCGCTATTGGTAGATAATAGTATAAGTATGGCTAGAGTTGGTGCTAAAGGTCCACTAATAGAACAAGTTAAAACTATTGTGGACGACATTGTTTCAGCCTCTGGTGGGGAAGATCGTTTTTTGCTTCAAGTTACCAATGGCGCAGAGTTTACCACTTCAGTGCTTAGCAAATCGCAAGTAGCAAGTAGACTTGAGCAATTAGATGTAAACGCGAGCGGCAATTATGCCACACCCCGCTTACTACAGTTAACCCAAGCTGTGAACGAATCTCAATTTCAGAATAAAAAGATATTTATAATCTCAGACGGGCAAATACAAACCGATGAAGCACTAGGAGCTGCGGTAAAAGAGATTCCAGAAACCATTAGTACTACTTTTGTAAAGCTAGAAAATGTGGCTGTTCAAAATACGTATATAGAAAACGTCTCTAGCCCAACTTCTATGGTAGGCAAGGGAACTCCATATCAGTTACAGGCACAGGTTACCAATGGCGGGAATGTTTTGGCAGCAAATCAATTTTTGAGCCTACAAGTTGAGGGAACTACCTTAGGGCAATATCCTATTGAGCTAACACCTGGGGAAACACAATCCTTTTCATTCACATTAATCCCAGAAAAAACAGGCTCCTTAAATGGCGAATTAATTATTGAAGGAGATGATTTCACTCACGATAATAATTACTTCTTCTCGATAGAAGTGCCCGACAAAAGGCAAATCCTATTGGTTAGAGAGGATGCTAGCGCAATGCAGAGTTTCTCGTTCACCCAATTAGTTTTAGATGCTCCAGAACAAGCAGACGCACAATTACAGTACAAACGAATTGATGCCGCCGAACTAGCAAACACGCAGCTTAACGAGTATGACGCCATAATTTTAGAAGGTATTAACCGAATTCCAGAATATGCTTTCGATAGAATTCAGGAGTTTGTGCAGTCGGGTAAAGGAGTGATGTTGTTTCCGTCTCAAAATGCAGATATAAATAATTATAATGAGTTTTTGAGCCTCTTTAACGCGGGTAAAATCGGCGGAATAGTTGGGGATTATGGTTCAACTAAAATGGTAGCCACTGGGGATGAAATATTACAAGACCATCCAATATTTACCGGGCTATTTGAGCAAGGTGACGACGAGCAACTCTTATTTGCTACGCCAGACATCTATTATTACTACAAATTGGAGGCACCAAGTGTTGGCTCTGGTTTAAACCTGATAACGTTAAACTCAAAAGATCCTTTAGTTCGAGAAAAACAATTTGGGCAGGGTAAAATCATAATTTCAGCCATTGGTAATGGTCCCGATTGGTCGAATTTTCCAGTAAAAGCATTGTATGCGCCTTTTTATTACCGATCTATTCTATATGCCGCATCGTCGCAAAGTGGTGGGTTTGTAGCCCATACTTTAGGGAATAAATTTGTTTGGGAAGGGGATTTAAATGCTTCGAGCACAAAAATAACTGCCAATGCGCAGGAGATAACAGTGGTGCCACAAAATTTGGGAGGCCGTATTAAAATTGAATATCCGGCTCAAGAATGGGAGTCTGGTTGGGTAGAAGTAAGTGATGGAGAGAAGAGCTATTCCATAGCAGCAAATTTACCTTCAAATGAATCAAACTTTTTGGACCAAGGCTCGTTAGATACTTTGTTGGCATCTACAGCGAATGCAAATTTTGTTGATGCTAGCACAATGGATGCCCAACAATTGTCAGAATCTATAAAAAGTAGCGGTTTTGGAAAGGAAGTATGGCTCTGGTTTATGCTTGCTGGCATTTTATTGTTGATTATTGAGTCGCTAGTTTCTATATATTTTAAAGCAGAAACAATTACCTAATGAAAGAACTACTATTTCTTTTATTCCAAGGGGTTTTGGTGCTTTTTACCATTGCCTCTACTATAATGGCTGTTTACTCAGTGCAGAACAAGTTGCGCTTAAGAAAGGTGAAGCTAAGTTGGCGAACTGGACGTTTGGGAGGTTACCCACTTTTCGCAACTATATTTTTGTTGCTGATGGCGGCTTTGGTAACGGTAGTATATATTAATAACGATGTAGAACGCTACACTACTTTTTTATGTTACTTATGGATAGGAAGCATGTGGTTTATATCAAGTTATTTAGCATCGAAGCACTATATAAACGATTATGGAATTGTTAAAAATATAAACGAACCATCACAGACCATACCGTGGTTTCAGATTTTAGATCAAGTAGAAAGAGAAGTTTCAGGAGGCATTGAATACACATTTTCGTATTCAGAACTTGAAAAACCTTTAGTGACGGGCTTTAAACAATTAAAAATATTTGTGCCTAATGCTAAAAAACAGTCATTCGAAAAAATCGTATCTTTGAAGTTGAAAAACCGCTTCGACAGCACAGGGCTTCCAAGCTTAAATTTAAAAAATATACAGTCAGACTAAACAGGATAATTTGCTAGACGACATAAAAAATTCAGACATTGAGCGAGAACGAGTACTACTAGTTGGTTTGTACGGCGCTAACGAAACGCGGCATCAAGCGGAAGAATATCTCAATGAACTTGAATTATTGGTAGATACTGCTGGAGGTATAACTGTTGAAAAAATTCTTCAGAACAGAACCAGCCCTGATAAAGCCACCTATATTGGTAAAGGAAAATTACAAGAGTTAAAGCAACTTAAAGGCTATCTTAAAATTGATGCGATAATTTTTGATGATGATTTATCGCCTACTCAAATACGGAATATTGAAAAGGGTACCGAAGCTAAAATAATAGATAGAAGCGGGCTTATACTCGATATTTTTGCGGGACGTGCACAAACGGCAGCAGCAAAAACCCAAGTTGAACTTGCACAACTTCAGTATTTATTACCACGATTGACACGCTTCTGGACTCACCTTTCTCGCCAAGAGGGTGGTATTGGTACTAAAGGTCCGGGTGAAACACAGATTGAAACGGATAGAAGAATTATTGGTCGCCGAATTACATCCCTAAAGGAAAGGCTTGTAAAGTTAGACAGGCAACGCCACACTCAACGAAAGCGAAGGTCAGATATGATTCGTGTTTCTTTAGTGGGTTATACCAATGCGGGAAAGTCAACCCTAATGAATGCCTTCACAGAAAGTGATGTGCTAGTAGAAGATCGACTTTTTGCAACTCTAGACCCAACTGTACGCCGATATGAGCTAGAAAATCATGCCATATTATTATCAGATACGGTTGGATTTATTCGAAAACTTCCGCATAATTTAGTTGAAAGTTTTAAGTCAACCTTAGATGAAGTGAGTGAAGCCGATATTTTACTTCACGTGGTAGATGGGTCGTCTAATATGGCACACGAGTATATTGAAGTGGTAAATACCACTCTCGAAGAAATTAACGCCACTAATACGCAAACCATTATGGTGCTTAATAAAGTGGATAACATGAGTGCAGAACAAATTTCTGTGATGAGACTAGAATATCCTGATGCAGTGTTTATTTCTGCCGAGCAGAAAATTGGATTAAAGGAATTAGAGCAAAAAATTACAGAAACCATCGAAAGTGGCTATGCTGACCATACACTTCGTATTCCTGTTAGCAAGTATAAAGCGGTTGCATTTATTCACGAACATGCTAATGTTGAATCGGAAAAATATGAGGAAAACAAAGTAGAACTCACTTTTAGAATGGCTACAAAAGATTTTGAACAATTATCCCATTTATTGAATACTATAAATGCAGATGTAGAAGTTGTATAGTTATGCTAGTTACTGAAATTATAAATACAAAAACTCCTCCTTTAGCTTTAACCGATACTGTTAGCGCAGCATTGGTAAAGTTCGATATATGTGGGTTAAATAAGCTAGCTGTAGTTAATGAGGCTTTATTAGTAATTGGCATCTTAAATAGATCAGCCTTTGCAGAAGTTGAAAATCTAGACCTCACCATCGCTAATTTCCCGCTCGAGCCAATAATTCCTATAGTAGAGTCGAAGCACGTTTTTGAAATAGCAAGGCTCATGTTTGCTAATGATTTGAACTCGCTGCCTGTTGTAGATCACGAACAGAGGTATAAAGGAATGGTAATTAAAGGAGATGTTGTAAGTGCATTAAGTAGCATGTTTAACTTAATTGCTACAGGCTCTGTACTTACCATTGAGTTTGCTGAACGAGATTATTCCTTATCTGATATTGTACGTATTATTGAAATAGAGGGTGGTAAAATTTTGGGAATAGCTGTACAGCAGCCCGATTCAGTAAATAATAACTATCGAGCTTCCGTAAAATTAAATCTACAAGATTCTTCTGTTGTGAGTGCTGCATTGCGAAGATATGGCTACCTTATTACCTCAGAAGAAAACAGCGAATTATTAGAGTACGATTTTTCTGAACGTGCCGACGAACTTATTCGCTATCTTGACCTATAAGAAGTAATTAATAACTTTTACCGTATTCAATTAGATGAGCGCCCTACTCAAAAGCAGTCTTCTCGTAGCAACAATTTTTATTCTAAGTACTGGCATTAAGTCGCAAGACATTCAGGCGCCAAGTAGCAATTCTTATCAACAAGGGGTTGATCTTTATGAGCGTGGTTTCTTTGAAGAGGCTATAATAAAGTTTAACCAATTTAAAGCTGCCCATAAAAACTCTGAACTTTCAGAAACAGCAGACTATCAATTAGCAAGAGCACATGCTAGCGCCGACTCCGCTCAAATTGAATATTATTACCACTTATTTATTCACAAATATCCAAAAAGTCCACTATCCGTTGAGTTGATGAAAGACTTAGGTAACCGCTTTGTGGCAAAAGGTGATTATGCTAGCGCTATCGAATATTACAAGAATACGCTGCCCATTATAAAAGATCAGGTTACCGCTGCCGAAACTCAATACTGGGTTGCCGAAGCAGCAGCAGAACAAGGAGATCACAATGAGTCACGAAGATACTTTTTAGGTGTGGCAGATAATTTCCCCAAAAATGAATGGGCGCCAAAAGCACTCTATGCAAGAGGTCGACTTTATTTGACCGATAGTAAATACGACTCCTCTTCTATAGCTTTTGAGTTATTAAAATCGCGATATCCTAATGATCCCTTTACAAGAAAAGTAGGTACAGCGCTGGGCGAATCATACTATCAGCAGGCCAAATATAAAGAAGCCATTGAGGCATTAAATAGTGCCTTCTTTTATTTAGATGACGAATCGAAAGCAAAGGCTCTGTTTTTGATGGGTGAAAGTTACAATTACTTAGATAATTTTGAAGAAGCCAAAAAAGCATATCTACAATATGCGAACATTACAAAAGGCACCTTAGAAGCAAGAAATGCGCATTATGGGTTAGGCTGGTTATATCACAAACAAAAAATTTACCATTGGGCTGCCGAAGAATTTGGGAAAGCCACTTCAGGCGATGACGAAATAGCTCGAAAAGCGCTGTATTATCAGGCAGTGAATCAAAAGTTAACTGGGCAGTATGAGCGTTCATATAATACTTTTGCTGAATTTGGGAAGCGTTTTAAAAAAGGTCTATGGGTAGAAGAGGCGATGTATGAATGGTCAGTGTCTGCTTTTGAAAGTGGACGATATGGAGAGGCTATTGAGATTCTGCTCGACTTGGTGCGCAATGAAAAGAATTTAAAAGACCCAGGCAAGATTTACATATTCTTGGGTGAAGCCTTCTATGCAAACAACGAGTTTACACGAGCAACACAAGCTTTTGAAGAAGCTGAAAAAGTATCTAATGTTGATCCAGAACTAAAACGTCAGGCTCGTTTTCAAAAAGCATGGATTTTATTTAGGAACCAAGCCTACGAGCAAGCTCAACCCGTTTTTGAATCCATTTATGCTGAGGTGCCGAAATCAGAACTGGGTGCAGAAGCATTATTTTGGAGTGCTGATAGTTATTATAAAATCAATCAATTTTCGCAAGCAGCTACTCGCTTTGCAATATTCATAAAGAACTATCCTAAAAACGAGATGATTGGTGCCGCACGTTATTCCTTAGGATGGAGCTATTTTTTATTGGGCGAGTATGAGAAAGCCACAGCACCTTTCGAAGCATTTCTAAAAGAATATAATCCGCCACCCATTTCGCTTTTCCCTTATGATACCGATACGCAGTTAAGAGCAGGCGATTCGTATTACGCCATTGGTAAATATAACGAGGCGATGGAATTTTATAACAAAGCTATTGGTGCAGAACCAGGTGGCGATTATGCGATGTTCCAAGTTGCCAATAGTTACTATCGTTCAAACCGAACATACCAAGCAGTAAGTACATTTAGAAGGTTGCTGAGAATATATCCGTTTAGTAGACTTCGTGAACAAGCACAATATAATGTGGCTTATATTTATCTGAACACCGATAATTATGCTCAAGCAATAGAAGAGTTTCAGTCAGTTATTAGCAAGTATCCCAATACAGAATGGGCGGCTAGGTCGCAATATAATATTGGTGACTCGTACTACAACGCTGGTGAATATGAGAAGGCTATCGCTGCTTATAAAAAGGTGCTAGACGATTATCCTAAGAGCCAATACATTATTGATGCGGTAAACGGAATACAATATTCTCAATTATCATCAAGTGGTTCGGATAGTAGCTCTTCTATTTTGGAGGAATTCTTAAGTGACAATCCAAGTAGTGGAACCGCTGATAGATTGCGATATCGCCAAGCAGAAAATGTGTATCAGTCAGGTGATTATGAAGGGGCTATAAATGAATTCCGTCAATATCTTCGAATTACAAACTCAGACAATTTAGTGCCACTAGCATACGCCAATTTAGGGGATTCGTACCGCCAAATAAATCAAATAGATAAGGCGGTTGATGCTTATCAAACAATTGTAGATGAGTTCCCAACCGACGAACAGACGCCACCGGCACTTACTATTTTAGGGACTTTATATTTTGATATAGGTGAGTATAAAACCTCGCATCAATATTACCAGCAACTACTTGAAAGGGCTCCTCGTTTTAAACAAGAAGCTTATGTAGGGATGGGAAATGCGAGTTTAGCTTTAAAAAATAATGAGGTGGCAAAATCTGAATATGAGAATGCACTTCAACAAAATCCAAATAATGCCGGCGCAAGTGTAGGCTTGGGTAAAGTGGCAATGGCAGAAGGGAATTACAGCGAAGCCCAAACAAAGTTAGCGCCCATAGCCGATAAAAACACAACTACTGTTGGCGCAGAGGCTCAATATTATTTAGGGAAATTAGAGCAAGATCAAGGAAATTTCGAAAAAGCTATAGAAGAATATTCTAAAGTTCGGGTGTTATTTGAAGCCTTTGAAGATTGGGTTTCTAAATCATTATATAGTAGTGCAGAATGTCATATTCGATTAGGTAATAAAGGCGATGCAGTTAGTATATTGAGAGGAATACAAGAAAAATACCCCGACACTGAAGCTGCAATTAATGCTCAAAAACTACTTAAAACCTCTGGTAATTAATGATCAAGACTGTGACGCCTTCGCACCAGCTAAAAGGCAGTATTACCCCACCACCTGACAAATCTATCTCTCAACGTGCTGCCATTTTTGCTTTATTGCATGAAGGCACATCAGTAATAAAAAACTACTCACCCGCTCAAGATCCACAAAGTGCATTAGCCTGTGTAGCACAACTTGGTGCCAAAATAGAGCGAAATGGAGATGAAATAACAATTACTGGAACGGGAAGAAATGGCTTAAAAACCCCAAAAGAAGATATAGACTGTGGTAATTCGGGCACAGCCATGCGGTTGTTAGCAGGAGTGCTTACTGGATCAGGAATTTCGGCGAAATTAGTAGGAGATGAGTCGTTATCGTCGCGTACAATGACACGCATTATAAATCCCATGGAACAAATGGGAGGTCATATTCTTGCAAGAAACTCTGCCTTTGCTCCACTCTACTTTACACGCGAAGATGAATTAAAACCGATGGATTATGAGCTTCCTATAGCCAGTGCTCAGCTTAAATCGTGTGTGCTTTTGGCAGGGTTATTTGGTAGAACGCCCACTAAAGTGATTGAGCTTGTACCAAGTAGAGATCATACCGAGCGTTTACTATCACTTCCAAAAACAGAGAAAGATGGAAAAATCATTATCTCTGCCTCTATGGAGGATGACATCCCAAATCAAAGCTACACGGTTCCAGGTGATTTTTCGTCAGTTGCTTTTTGGTTAGTAGCCGGCGCCATCCATTCTGATGCTGAAATTCATTTAAAAGGAACGGGGTTAAATCCCACAAGAAATGCACTTCTTGGAATATTGCAAGAAATGGGTGCAGATATTTCTATAGAAAATAAACGAACAGAAGGAGCAGAACCAGTAGGTGATTTAGTGGTTAAAACCTCGAAATTAAAAGCTACATCTGTTAAGAAGTCGTTAATACCGAACTGCATCGACGAGCTACCTGTACTTGCAGTAGCAATGCTTTTTGCTGAAGGAACTTCTGTTATTTCGGGGGCTGCAGAACTTCGTCATAAAGAAACAGATCGTATTATGGCAATGTCAGAAATGCTAAATGCTGTGGGTGCCAACTTCGAAGAAACAGACGACGGACTCATTATTCATGGTGACCCAAACTTCACTTTTGATTCAGGCACATTTAAAAGCTACCACGATCATAGAATAGCGATGGCATCGGCAGTACTTGCACTAAAAGGCGTCAACCCATCCAAAATTCAAGATGCAGAATGTGCGGCGGTTTCGTATCCCGAATTCTGGAATGATCTTGAAAAGCTAAGCAAAAACTAAAAGGCTCCATGAATTCCGGCTGAGAAATCATGAAGCCATTTTTCTGCTTAACGTGAGTTCGAGATAAAAGTTAAAAGATAGGTTTAAAAAGACCGATTATGGTCATTCCCGTGTAGACGGGAATCTAAAATGTGCCATTTATACAGCATTTGAAACCTATCAACCTATTAGATTTCGGGCATGCGCCGCGAAATGACCTGACTCTTAGTAAAATGGATGGTTCTTAACTCGAACTCATGTTACTTAATATTTATTGGCTATTTCAGCAACGTCATTTTTCGTGTGTACACCTCGTTGTTTACCTGAAGTCGGTACAAGTACATTCCAGATGAAAACTCTGACGCATTAAACGCATAATTATGCAAACCTGCATTCAAATTTTGATCAACTAGGGTAGCAATTTCGCGACCCAGGATATCAAAAACCTGAAGCTTCACTTTTGCCGAATGCTTCAGTGTAAATGGAATCATTGTTGAGGGATTAAATGGGTTTGGATAATTTTGTCCGAGTTCAAAGGATTTCGGAATACTGTTGCCTGCAACATTCTCATTTGATGTAGTATTGTCATCAGATGAGATGAGGTAAATTGCTCCGCCTGCACCTCCAATAATTCCTGTCTCCGCATCAGTCATATATACAGAGTGAAGGATGGTATTTGTAAACTTAGGGTGTTCCACCCACGATTCTCCGCCATCAGAGGTGGTTAATACGGTGCCTTTCATACCAACAATTATTCCGTTGTTTTCATCCGCAAAGTGAATGTCGTTCAGAGCTACGGTTACGGGAGTTTCCTTTTGCTGCCAATTGGTTCCGGCATCGGTGGTTTTATATGCCTGACCATTGGTGCCCACAACCCAGGCTGTTTGAGCATTCATCACATAAATGCTTCTGAATTCGTTTGAATTTTCAAAAGTTGAAGTATTCCAGGTTTCACCGGCATCATGAGTAACGGAAACGGCATTTGAATTCTGACTTTGTCCTGCTGCTATCCATGAGGAGTCTGATAGCATGGCCAAGTCAAATAAAATACTTAAATCCATGGTTGAGGTAGCCCAGTTGGTGCCGCCGTCGCTGGTAAACCGGATAGTGCCGGTATTAAAGGTTCCGGTGATGCCGGTATTTTCATCCAAAAAATAAATGGAAGAAAGCGTGGTAGATCCGGCCATGGAATTAACAGATGTCCAGTTTTGTCCGTTGTCAGTTGTTTTGTAAATCAAACCTTGAGAGGCACTTACAAAGGCCGTGGCTTCATCTACAAAAACAATATCCTGTACCATCATTGATTGTGGACGATATTCCTGTGTTTCCCAGGTTGCACGATTATCGTTTGTGCGGAACGCGTTTTTTGAAGTGGCAACCCATATGGAATTTTCGTCCGGAAGAAATACACCAAGAATGGTTGAGGTGGTTAGGTTTGTACCTTTCGCAGCCCACGACTCACCAAGATCAGAAGTATGAAAAATGAGTCCGTCATCACCAGCAACCCAGCCAGCGTTTCCGTTAATATGAACCTTAAGGTTCACTCCGTCAACATCCTCAACACTTTGCCAGGTTTCGCCACCATTGGTAGTTTTGCTGATGCCTGAACCGGAAGCAAAGCCGGTATTTTCATCCACCATGTGTAAACCGGAAATTAAATCAGGCACATTTGTATCTGAAATTTCTGTCCATGAAGAACCGCCGTCTTCAGATTTAACAATTTGTGAGCCATTATGTACGGCATAAACAAGATTCTCATTTAATGCCTGAATATTATATAAGAATCCATACTCAGGGTAAGAAGCCAGGCTCCAGCTTTCTCCGCCATCGGTGGTTTTATAACTAAAAGCACCATTTCCTGAGCTGGTTCCACCACCAATAAATCCGGTATTTTCATCAATAAAAAAGATGGAATAGAGAATGGTGGTTAGGGGAATTTCACTATTTTTTGAGCTCCAGGTTGCCCCGCCATCTGTGGTATGACAAATAGAACCTGCATTTCCGGCAATCCATCCGGTATTCTCATTAATAAAATGAATATCGGTTAAAGTATAGGGGCTACAGGAATCTTGTTCTTCCCAGGTTTCTCCGCCATCGGAAGTGTGAAATAAAACCGCACCATCTCCGGCAATCCACCCATTTTGGGTATCTGCAAACCACACCGCATTTAAATCTTCATCGGTGGGAATTGGGTAAGAACTCCAGGTTTGACCGTTATCGGTTGTTTTTACAAATGTGCCAGATTCACCCACCGCAACTGCCGTGGTGGCGTTTATGGTAAAAATATCAGAAAGATCATTGCCAGTTGGTGAAGGGTTTATGGCAGTGAATGTGATTTGCCGGGCATTTACATCCGGGCTAAATGTAAATCCTGAAAAAATTAGTAAGAAATAGGTTATTTGAATGAGTTTTGCTTTCATCATAATTAGGTACATGTAATGAGGTTGAGGAGTAAAGTTTAGGTATAAGCATAAAAAACTCTATACCCCGAAATAGGTATTTAGGCAAGTTTCAGAATAAGTATGACACTTCGCCCGACAATACGTCAGTTTTCCGTTAGCAAAAAATAGTTGGCATTGCTATTGCTTATCTACCTGTGAATTTGAACAAACCCACACGCACATGGGAGATTTTACAGAATTTGGTATCGAAATTGAGCGACACTTGTCGAAGCTGGGAAAAGACATCCAACAGTTTGTAGAGAAAGTGATACCACTTACTAATGAGGACAAGGACTTTGCGCCTAGTTGTGATATTGTGGAAAGTGAAGCAGAGTTTAAAATTCTGATTGACTTGCCAGGTTTATCCAAAAAAGAAATTGGAATCGCTTTAAAGGATAACGTACTCACTATTAAAGGTGAACGTGAGATTTTGCTTTCAGAAGGCGAAGAGTTTAAAAGACAGGAAAGAAAAAGAGGAGCTTTTGCTCGCTCGTTTGCACTACCTGAAACTGTAAATAAAGCTGAAGTAGAAGCGAATTTTAGAAATGGTGTGCTAACAGTAGCTATGCCAAAATCGGAAAATTTAAAAGACACGCAATCAATCCCTATTAAATAGCATGATTATTGCTTGTTTAGATTTATGCTTTATACCATCGTATTTGGCTGAAAATGAAAAGATTTCAAAAATAACTTAATAAAATAACAAAGTTGATTAGCGCCTAAATGGTTCTAATCACAAACAAAAAAATAAGATTTTAGACCCATGGGAAAAATCATAGGAATTGACTTAGGAACTACAAACTCTTGCGTATCTGTAATGGAAGGCAATGAGCCAGTTGTAATTCTGAATGCCGAAGGAGGAAGAACAACTCCTTCTGTTGTGGCTTTCACAAAAGATGGTGAGCGCCTAATTGGTGCACCTGCTAAGCGCCAGGCTATTACGAACCCAGATAAAACAGTTGCTTCTGTAAAGCGTTTTATGGGACGTATGTTTGGTGAAGTAAAGGAAGAAACCTCACAGGTAGCGTACAAAGTTGTAAGTGGAGATGACAAAACTGCGCGTGTAGAAATTGATGATCGCAAGTATGCTCCACAAGAAATATCTGCAATGATTCTTCAGAAAATGAAGCAAACAGCAGAAGAATATTTAGGAACAAAAGTAACAGAAGCGGTAATTACTGTACCGGCTTACTTTAATGATGCCCAGCGTAAAGCAACTCAAGAAGCAGGTAAAATTGCTGGCCTAGATGTTAAAAGGATTATTAACGAGCCAACTGCAGCGGCACTAGCTTACGGTTTAGATAAAAAGCACAAAGACGAAACCATTGTGGTTTATGACCTTGGTGGTGGAACATTTGACGTTTCTATACTAGAACTTGGCGACGGTGTTTTTGAAGTTAAATCTACTAATGGTGATACTCATCTTGGTGGTGACGATTTTGATGCTCGTATTATTGACTTCTTAGCTGAAGAATTTAAAAAAGATGAAGGCGTAGATTTACGTAAAGATCCAATGGCTATGCAACGTCTAAAAGATGCTGCTGAAAAAGCTAAGGTAGAGCTTTCTAGTTCAGCTAAAACAAATATTAACCTTCCATTCGTAACTGCAACACAAGATGGTCCTAAGCATTTAAATATTGACTTAAGCCGTGCAAAGTTCGAACAATTAGTAGACGACCTTGTAAAACGCTCCATCGAGCCTTGCGTAAAAGCAATGAAAGATGCTGGGTTGACCAAAGATGATATTGACGAAGTAATACTTGTAGGTGGTTCAACTCGTATCCCTAAAATTCAAGAAGCTGTAAAAGAATTTTTTGGAAAAGAGCCAAGTAAAGGTGTAAACCCTGATGAAGTAGTAGCAATTGGTGCTGCAATTCAAGGTGGTGTACTTTCTGGTGATGTGGACGATGTTGTACTTTTAGATGTAACACCGCTTACATTAGGTATTGAAACTTTAGGTGGTGTAATGACTCCACTTATCGAATCGAATAGCACCATTCCTACAAGCAAATCGCAAGTATTCTCAACTGCAGCCGACAACCAAAGCAGTGTTGAAATTCATGTGTTGCAAGGTGAGCGTGCCCAAGCATCAGCAAACCGTACGCTAGGCCGTTTCCACTTAGATGGAATTCCACCTGCACCACGTGGTATGCCACAAATTGAAGTAACTTTCGATTTAGATGCCAACGGTGTAATTAACATTGTTGCAAAAGATAAAGGCACTGGTAAAGAACAAACTATTAGAATCGAATCTTCTTCAGGTTTATCTGATGAGGAAATCGAAAAAATGAAGCAGTCTGCTAAAGAGCACGAAGATGAAGACAAACAACTTCGTGAAAAAGTAGAGAAAATGAATCAGGCTGATGGCCTCATCTTTTCTACCAAAAAGCAGCTCGAAGAGTATGGCGAGAAAATTTCTGAAGGCAATAAAACAGCTATCACCGAAGCAATCGCGAAACTTGAAGAAGCACATAAAGCTGAAAATCTAGAAGAGATTGATGCTGCAATAGAAGCAGTAAATGCTGCTTGGACTGGCGCTTCTGAAGAAATCTACGCTGCAACGCAAGCCGAAGCTGAAGCACAAGGTGGTGCAGAACCATCAGCAGAAGCTGGTGAAGAAAAATCAGAAGATGAAGGCGTAGTGGATGCTGATTACGAAGTTGTTGATGACGAAGACGACAAAAAAGACAAGAAGTAAGTAGCCATTCACTCTAGCAAAAACTTTAAAACCCCAGCACATTGTGTTGGGGTTTTTTTATTTAGATGAAGTTTGTAGATGTTAGGTAATTTTTTGACAGAACTACTACTGAATGCGGTATTCTTATTTTAATAAATAGAGACCACTTTTGTTTTGTCATTTCGAGCGGAGTATTGTTTGCAAAGCAAGCATGCGGAGCCGAGCACCGAGCGGAGCGATTCCCACGAAGTGAAATCTAAAGAGTGTTAATTGGGGGCATAGACTTTGTTCACGTTACAGAGATTTCTCCACTTCGGTCGAAATGACAAGTGTTGATGGGCAGGGGCTTGCTAACTAAGTAGACATTACTACTATCTAACATCTACAATAATCGTTTCAATATAAAAAACTATCCCATCTCAAAATCAAACACTCGGCGACACCTCGTTGTTAAAATTTCGTATCTTTAGAGTATGAATATTTTAGCCATAGAATCCTCTTGTGACGACACCGCAGCAGCTGTATTAACTCCTCACTACCCAATCATTTTCTGAAGTCCTTGTTTCATCCAGCTCGGGAAAGTCTAAAAACAGAACATCCCGTGCTAGGTTAATATACACGGGATGTTTGGTGTAAAGAATAAGGGAATGAACTCTTATTTTACTAATTGCATTTTGAGTTCTTTACTAAATACCACACCAGACTGACCAATAGCCTGCATTCGAGCTAAATACATACCACTAGACAAGCTCCCTGCATCAAAATTAAGCTCATGGAAACCTGCACTCATCGAGGTATTAACCAGTGTGGCTACCTGTTGCCCCATAATGTTATATACGGTGATAGTAACCTCTGCAGCCTCAGGAAGTGCATAGCTTATATGAGTGGTTGGGTTGAAGGGATTGGGGTAGTTTTGTTGTAAACTAAAAGTCTCAGGAATTTTCTCCGATATTTCGACCATTTTTTTAAATGGGGTATTCCCATTTACCCATTGGGTATAGTAGGAAAGCCCAGAAGATTCATTATTATTATTTACTGCTTTTACGGCGTAGCGCCAATCGTTGGGATGTTGCTGATAATCCATAATAACAAAAGGATCTGTATAATTACTACTCGTGGGAGAACCTATTTGAACAGGTTGAAAAATAAACCCATCACTGAGGCGCTTTTGCTGGCGCCAAACTTCGTAATGATTGATATCGTTTTCGGGATTGTCATTCCAGTCAATTTTTGGAGAGCCTCTATTTGTCGCATTTGTTATCACAGTGCCAGTTGGAGTGGAAGGTGGATTTGATGGAGTTCCTGGCTTCCCATGCACGGTGTAGGCAAATTCCACATTATTTTCATTAGTTGGAAATTTACCAATATAAGGCCCACGCTGACCTAAATAATTTGTCTGCCACACCTCATAAATATAGGTTCTAAGAGTTGCTCCAGTATTTGTAATAGTACCTGATACAGGCTCACAGAATCCTTGTCCGTAGTTTCTTGCAGAACCAGTATTATCCACTTCTTTGTTCCATCCTGTTGATTCCACACCTCTACACCAAACATTAGGTTCATCTAAATAGGAATAACTAATATTTTTTCTTACCTCCTTTCTTTTTACCCTGTAATAGGTATTGGATAGTCCACTGACATCATAAATCCACATATTATGTTCAGCACTAGTAGAATATGCAGACCCTCCAGTCGCCTCATTGTAGTTCATTACATACGGGCTTTGAAGTAGTTTTAAAGCTTCGTGGGCATTTACACGGCCACAATTCCAATTCCGGGTTTTATATATACGTAATGGTGCCAGTGATATACTCCATCCCCTTTTCCAATTTCGGAATACCGATACACATAACAGCCCTTATACTTTCCAAACTCTGTTTCAAAGGTGTCATTAAGGCTTATTACTTCAATAGCAATGGTATCTTTAATGGAAAAAGTACGTTCTTCAAAATTGTAGCTTATTCCGAAATAATCCCATACCTGCCCTACGGCTTGAGGATATTTATAGACTATATTTTTTTGTATTAAAGTATCTGCATCTGAGAATCCTCCCGCGAAGTGAGACCCCTCTTCATTGTTCATTCGGAACCATTGGTAGTTAATTTCAGGATGGGTATTTGAGCTATGATATCTTTGGTACCCATATACTTTTGTTTCCACTCCATCAATTTCAAAAAGATGCTCGCTTAGTATTTCTTCTCGAATAGTGTCTGCAATGTTGGGCGAAATATACCAGCGGTGGTAATCCCAGTAATTACCTACCGCTAAAGGAATTAACTCCCCAGTCGGTTTTCCCTGGTCGTTATTAAAAAGGCTACAACTGGCAAAAAGCGTAACCGCACATAGAAAAATCAGGGTTCGAGTGTTCATTTTTGCTTGACTTTTTTTTGGCTTATGGTTCCCGTACTAAAAAGAGACGCTGACACGCCAAATGTTACAAACTATTTTTTTTAAAGTTAACATATTACTGGGGCGACTGATCCTGAGAAATTAACCAGAGCAATTTTTGATGTAACAGAAAGCAATTACACCCTGTTGGCACTAATACTTCCTGTAATTTTTTGATCGTGGAGGATCAAGCTGCTGGATAGCCCCGGCGGGGCTTTTTAATCTCTTTAAGGCATAGTTGATTTAAAATTTGTTAGCTGTTTCTTATTGCTCCCGTCGGCATTCATTATCCAAAGCTGGCCATTCCCTGGTACATTGTAGTAGTGGTTGGAAAATACATACACAATTTGAGTTCCATTCGGGTGCCATGCCATATCCGACGACCAGTCTTTTGCAATTGTTTTATTTCGGCTTCCATCAGCATTCATAATATAGATCGAAGTACTTAATCCTTCATGATGTTCATAGGCTATTTTATTTCCGGCAGGAGAAAATTTTGGGAAGTAGTTTTCACCATTATTTGTCAATTGTTTGGCACCAGAACCATCGGAATTCATAATGAATATTTCAGGACCATCAGCTCCATCAGTTACATATCGGCCATAACTAATTTTGGAATTTGATTTTGACCAGTCAGGAAACCTCCATTCCCCAACCTGATGGATACTTATATCCATTAAATCTGTACCGTCTTTCCGGATTTTCCAAAGTACATAGGCTCTTTTTGCATCTTGGTAATTAGTATCAAAAGCAATCCATTCTCCATCTCCGCTCCAAGTGGGGAAATAGGCTGCAGCATTAAATTTAGTAAGGAGCGTTACACTGGCAGTATCATACTGTGCTAGTTCCAGCGAGGTTATTTCAATGGTATAAATTCTACCGCCCCCATGAACCGCTAAATGTGTTCCGGAAGGGTTCCAGTCTGGTGCCCCACCAAAAGGAAGTAGTGGTTGGGTTTTGCCCGTTTCAGCATGAATTAGCCAAATACCATTAAACCAAGTATCGTTGTTTCCATCATTATTGGTATCTAAACTATCTGCATGCTCAGCGGCTATCCATTCGCCAGCTGGGTGCCAGTCTGGGCGGCTGAAAAATAATGGATTATAGCAAGTAACTATTTCAGGAGATTGTTCTCCATCTTTTGTTTTTAGGCACTCAGGAATTTGATCATTGTCAAACAACGAACAAGAACTAAATCCCAATAATGGAATGAGTAGTATTATGACTAAAAAAGACTTGTTCACTATGTTTTATTATTTATTTGACTTTAGTTCTATATAAAAGATGCACAAACCACTAGAATGTTACAAAAATATGTTACTTCTAATGTTCTCTATCTGTGTAAATATAATTAAATGCGAAGCAGTTATTTATAGGTGCCATTAAACTATAAAAAAACATCCCACCAATAAAAAAAACCTCGACCATTTAGCCGAGGGATTTTTGCTTTATTTTTGTGTTGTACTCTTTCTTAAATAGGGAATATTGTTCTAAGCTTTTACTGGAAGGTATAGAACACTTACTTTACTAATTGCATTTTGAGTTCTTTGCTAAATACCTCACCTGATTGGCCTATAGCCTGCATTCGGGCTAAATACATACCGCTAGATAAACTTCCTGCATCAAAATTAAGCTCATGGAAACCTGCACTCATCGAAGTATTAACCAGTGTGGCTACCTGTTGTCCCATAATGTTATATACGGTGATAGTAACTTCTGCAGCCTCAGGAAGCGTATAGCTTATTTGAGTGGTTGGGTTGAAGGGATTGGGGTAGTTTTGTTCTAAATTATAGAGTTTCGGTAGATGAGTACCTTCAACTTCTTTTACTGGAGTTGTTCCTAAATTGCCTGCTACTTCTTTTAATGGAGCCATTCCAAAAGTGCCTACTTTATTGGAGGGGATGGACTCACCGTTTGTATTGTTTGAAGTTACATAATAGCAGGCTAATATATTCTTTGTGGGATCAATCATTACGTTATGATCTGTATAATTGGTTGAGCTGGTTGAGGCAAAATTCCAATAATCTTGCACCAAATTACAATTTACAGTGTTAGGTGCTCCCTGAATGGTGCCGCGATAAATCTTATAGGAGCTTGCACCACTAACAGGGTTCCAGTTTAATTTTGGATTAAAGCCAGAGGCATCCATTGTAATGGATGGAGGTACTGGCGCGGGAGTAGGTGGTGTTCGAAATGCCGCCATTGTAGCAGCTCGTTCATCCCAAACACGGGCATTGTCTTTCCTACTCGTGGATCCCATAGCTATTCCACCATAATATTTATCTGGATTCGACCAGTACGGAATTCTGTTAACTTGTGAGTCATAAACAGCCATTACGGTTCTCCAATATCCTGGGTCATATCTAAACCCATGCCCATAGGCGTAAGGACTAGTATTGGGATCAGTATCATGCCGGGCACCTGCTAAATGACCTATTTCATGAGCAAACGTATAATTACCTATGGCGCAATCATCTACCGTTACAGCAAAAGCTTGGCTACTTCCTACTCCGATATTGCCAGAAGTTCCACAATATGAAAGATCATTACTTACTACTAAAACAACTACATCTGCTCCATATTGATCACGCAATGAATGTATATTATCCATATATCCATCTGAAGTTCCTAATAGTCTGCCATGATCGGTCGCTACTGAGCCCGATTCAGAATATGAAACCTGTTGATAATGAACAAGATTAAAGCTCACACCGGCAGCACTATTGGAGAAGGAATCGTTGCTTGATTGGATAGAGCCTTGTGCCAAAGCTTGCATATTGGAAGTAGCCGCTGCCGCTTGGTTTGAAAACAGTACCATTACATCTATAGTAGGATTTATTCCACCCTTACTTTTGGGTTCTTGTTGGGTGGTTTGTGGCTTTTCTTTTCTGCCATCGTCATGGGTTTCTCCAAGGGGACAGACCTCATATTGAGAATAATCTCGCCGAAGTAGCACGGCCTACTTTTTGTTTATGGGCTCAATTTGATAGGCTAAACTATCGATATGGATATTACCGTACAGGTAGCCGTTGGTCTGGTATAAATAAAGTTCACCCATAGCATCTGTAAAGCTTCCTTTAAAGTTAAAGCTTTCTTCACCGGTGTTAGAAAAGCGCGCGGTTTTTAGGGTATAGTTGCCTCCTTTTAAAGAGACAGAAACCATTGATTTTTGTAGGGCTTGTTCAAGACCTATAATGTTAATCAAAGCTTTTTCCTTAATTGGGTCTTTGTTGATATCCGTATATGTACTGAATTCTGAAACAGACAGTGCGGATTTAGCATTTGGTACCACTTTAAAAATGGCACCAGTGGTCTGCCCCTTAAGACTTCCCGGCAGACTTAGCAAAATTATTAGGCCTAATAATGAAGAGATAGTTCGTATATTAGCTTTCATGGTATTGTTCCTGTTTGGTTATGATTAAGTAAACAGAAAGCAATTACACCCTGTTGGGCACTAATACTTCCTGTGGTTTTATTGATCGTGGTGGATCAAACTCAGTGGTAGCCCGGCAGGGCTTTTTTAGCAAACATATCACTATTTTGCCTTGTAATGTATAAGAGTCATATTTGTTAGTAATTTTTGAGTTTTTTTTGATCTTTCTTCCTGTTTTACCAGACCTGAACCTAGACTAAAGAATAAGTAATAGTCAAATCTGTCTGCTACATCATCCCCCATACTTAAATCGAAATTATACACATAACACTCAAATTTTCCGGCAGGAGTAACAATTTCTCGGTCATCATCAATTAGGGTAATACTCAGGGTGTCAGATATATAAAACTCTAAGCGTTCTTGAGAAAACGCAAGCTGTGGAGTTTGAATGGTTTCCCCAATTTCACTGGGTAATTTATATACTACTTCATTCATAAAAAGAGTGTCTGCGTTAGAGATACCGCCCATTGTGTAAATACCTTGTTCTCCATTTCTTCGTAGCCAATAGTACGGTTCCAAATCGGACGGAAAGGGTACAAAATTCGTCGCATACGCCGTGTAACTGGTATCTCCCACAGGAACTTGCACCTCCCCGGTTACTTCATACCGAATCGTGTCCTTTAATACATCCAGGTAGGTGGTTTCATAAATCCAGTAATTACCCACCGCTAATGGAAATAACTCCCCAGACGGTTTTTCTTGATCGTTATTAAAAAGACCGCAACTGGTAAGAAGTGGAACCACACATAGAAAAATCAGGCTTCGAGTGTTCATTATTGTTATTTTTGAGTTTCAGTACTAACTAAAAGAGACGCTGACACGCCAAATGTTACAAATTAATTTTACAAACTCTAACATAATGTTAGGACGTTTAATCTTGAATAACAATCCCCACCTCAAAATTAAACACTCGGCGACATCTCGTTGTTAAAATTTCGTATCTTTAAAGTATGAATATTTTAGCTATTGAATCCTCTTGCGACGACACCGCAGCCGCCATACTAACCGATGGGGGCATACAGAGCAATGTTATCGCTTCGCAAGCCATACACATCAAATTTGGGGGTGTAGTTCCAGAATTAGCATCACGAGCGCATCAAAAAACCATTGTGCAAACCGTAGAGCAGGCTTTAGAAGAAGCATCACTCTCTGTAAATGAAATTGATCTGATTGCCGTAACTCAAGGTCCAGGATTAATGGGCTCGCTTTTAGTTGGTTTATGCTTTGCGAAAGGCTTAGCTCTTGCACGAGATATTCCCCTAGTAGGAATAGACCACATGGACGCACATATCTACGCAAATTTCATAGATTACAAACCTGCATTTCCATTTATAGCACTTACCGTTTCGGGTGGGCATACACAACTCGTTCTAGTAAAAGCACCTTTTGAGCACGAGATTTTAGGCAAAACCAGAGATGATGCAGCGGGGGAAGCTTTCGATAAAATTGGAAAGATATTAGGCTTGCCCTATCCCGCAGGCCCCGTAATGGATAAACTGGCTAAACTTGGAAATCCCAAATTCCATAAGTTTCCACAAGCGATGGCAAATGAAGGCTTAGATTTTAGCTTCTCAGGATTGAAAACAAGTGCGCTCTATTATGTGCAGGCTCAAGATGAAGAGTTTCTGAAAACACATCTAAATGATATTTGTGCCAGTGTTTCTGAAGCTATTAGTGAAGTGCTCATTAAGAAATTGAGAAGAGCCGTAAAGCAAACAGGCGTGAAAACCATTGTTTTATCCGGCGGCGTTTCAGCCAATTCCATGCTGAGAGAAAAGACGGAGAAACTAGCCCAAAAGATGAGCCTGAATCTTCACATTCCCAAAATAAGTTACTGCACCGATAATGCAGCCATGATTGCCATCACTGGCAAAATGAAGGCTGAACTCGGCCAATTCGACGATTTAGGAATAAAGCCCTACGCTAATAATTAATGCAGGGATTTCCCTCGTTCCCAACCTCCGGTTGGAGTATCAATAATGAAATTCTGTGACGGCAACTACTTAAACTTTAAAGACTCAGCAACGGCGAGTTGATCTACCCGTTCGTTTAGGGGAAGACCAGAGTGACCTTTAACTTTGATCCATTCTACTTGATGTGGTTTCATTGCCTCGAGCATTTCTAGCCACAGATCTTTATTTTCAACAGGTTTTTTATCTGATTTGCGCCAATCCTTTTTTTGCCAATTCTCAATCCAACCTTGTGTCATGGCGTTTATAATAAGAGCGCTATCGCTATGAATTTTTATCAAGCAAGGTTTTTTCATGGCTTTTAGAGCTTCAATAACCGCTTTCATTTCCATTCTATTATTGGTGGATTTAGCTTCGCCACCCGATAAGGATTTTTCTTTTCCGTTCCAGATAAGAATAGCTCCCCATCCACCAGGCCCTGGATTTCCACTGCATGCGCCATCGGTGTAAACAATTACTTCGGGAAGTTTAGACATATCGATCGGTAATAATTTGAAGTGAGTTTTTTGTTTCTAGTGCTTTGGCTGCAACAAATTCTGGCCAATTCTCTTCTGTAGCACCAGCATAAATAATTTGGCGGCTGGAATTAATCAATGGAATACCTTCGTGATTATCTAAAGCATCTGCAAGTTCATCAATGGAACCGCCTTGGGCGCCAATACCAGGAATGAGCAAACAAGCCTTTGAGTGATGTTCTATGACCGATGATAGTTCTTCAGGTTGAGTAGCGCCAATTACCATACCCATGTGGGTTTCGTGTGTAACAGAGCGTTCAAAAAGTGTGTGTGCAATATATTGAGCCATCATGTCAAAATCACGGAAGGGTTGCTTCAAGAAATCATCCGCTCCACTATTAGATGTGAGAGTAAGTGCATAAATAGCTTTTGAGGCATCATCAGAAAAAGCATCTAGGGTTTCAAAGCCCATAAGTGGACTTAGTGTAATGGCATCCACATCAAAAACATCAAAAAAAGCTTTTTTATAATGCTGCGCGGTAGAACTTATGTCGCCCCGTTTGGCATCGGCAATAACAATTCTGTTTTTGGGGATATGTTGAAGCACTTCTTCTAACACAGAAAAACCTTGAGCACCTAAAGCCTCAAAAAAAGCAAGATTCGGTTTGAAGGCCGCACAATGTTCTTGAGTGGCATCTATAACCGTTTTGCAAAAAGATAAAACCTGTTCTTCTTTGCTATTAAATTCTGATTTAATGGCCTGCGGAAGCAAATCTAAGTTTGGATCTAGGCCAACACAAAGTGTAGAATTACTATGGCGCACCGATTGGTGCAGCTTTTCTAAGAATGTCATCTATTAAAGTATATTTTTGATAAAAAAGATACCACTTCTAAACCTGAATTAGATAATGATTTTCGCACTTAAATTACGTGTGTGTTTTGGGTTGTATCTTTTTAGATGTTACCAGATTTCCTTTAGAGGGTCATCCTGAACTTGTTTCAGGGTCTTTGTAGGGAAATGGCCTTATTTGTCATTTTATAATAAGAATCAGGGTCTAATATCACTAGCCTGCGAAGTCCTCAATGATCTAGTTATGGCCGTTTAGTCCATTTATCTGTTAAATAGAAGCGATTATTAAGGCGCCAACATACCCCAAAGTTGAATTCACTTCCCTTACAAAATCACGAATAATGATGGTACTAACAACCATTTCATAAGATCCTGAAACAAGTTCAGGATGACCCTATTCTATTTTAATGAGAAATAAGTAGATTTTCTCTAGTAACGAACATCCCGTTCGTAATGCATGCGCAGAACCTTCGTTCGTTTGAATCAGAATTACAGAATAGGAAATGTTTTCTCACTACTAATTACTAAGTACTGTATTTATGAACACCCACAATCGGGACCGCAGTCGCCTGCTTTACTTTTCGAGCGCTTGAGAGGTTTTACGATGTATTTTACAACAAGGTAAACGGTACAAATAATTAAAAGTATAACGGATATGAGTACTTGTAGATCCATAATAAAAAGGTGTTAAAGCCTACTTCCAATTTGAAAGGCGATTAATGAACATATATATGCCAACGCTGTCATGTAAGAAAACATTGCTAGGGGCCATTTCCAAGAATTGGTTTCTCTTCGAACAATAGCGATGGTACTTACGCATTGCATAGCAAGAGCAAAGAAAATCATGAGTGAAATCGCTGTCGCTATCGTATAAACGGGTTTCCCTGTTACGGGATTAATATCGTTCTTCAACTTCTCTTTGAGAGTAGAGATATCATCGTCATCGGCGGCTTCTATACTATAGATAGTGTTCAGTGTGCCTACCATTACCTCGCGAGCGGCAAAGGAGGTGAGTAAGCTAATCCCAATCTTCCAATCGAAGCCAAGCGGACGAATAGCAGGTTCAATCATTTGGCCAAATTTGCCTGCATAGCTGTGTTTCAGCTGATAAGATGCAGCCGTTTCAATATTAGCAGTAGCGTTCTCTACATTGGTGGATTCAGCTTGGTTGTTAAACTCCGTCATATCCACTTTTGGGAAGGATGCCAAAAACCAAAGTATGATAGAAATAGCAATGATTATTTTCCCAGCTTCAGTAACAAAAATTCGACCACGGTCGAAAACATTATGAAAAACCACCGACCATGTTGGCATTTTATAACTTGGCAGCTCCATAATAAAAGGAGTGCGTTCACCAGGCGGGAAAAAGCGTTTCATTACAAAAGCAGCTACGAGTGCTGTTACTATCCCAAAAATATAAAGTGCAAAAAAAGTAATGCCTTGCAAAGTGAAAATGCCCAATACTCTTTTAACGGGAATGAAAGCTGCAATCATCAGGGCATAAACTGGCAACCGAGCCGAACATGCCATAAAGGGTAATACCATAATGGTGATAATACGGTCTCGCCAATTTTCTATGGTTCGTGTAGCCATAATTCCAGGAATGGCACAGGCAAAGCCTGAAATAAGTGGAGCAACTGAGCGTCCATGTAATCCCACTTTTGTCATAAATCCATCCATTACAAAAGCAGCCCGAGCCATGTAGCCTGTACCTTCTAACACGTAGATGAAGAAGAATAAAAATACAATTTGAGGCAAAAATACAATGACGCCTCCTAAGCCAGCAACTACCCCATTTACTAACAAATCGGAAAGCATTCCAGGCGGTAATGTTGCCGATAACCACTCACCTGTAGTAATAAATAGTAAGTCGATGAGATCCATAAAAGGCTCTGCCCAAGTGAAAATAGTTTGGAACATGAACAGCAAAATAAGAGTGAAGATGATAGGACCAAATATTCTATGGGTAACTACAGCATCTATTTTATCGGTAAGTGTACGTTCGCCATTTTTTGTTTTAATGGTAGATGGTTGAGTGCAGTCGCCAATAAAATTATAGCGCTGCAAGACTTCTGCCGCGGTCGAGTTTTCGTTCGATTTCTCAAGAATTTCTCGGCCTTCTTCAATAATCTGCTTGCCAATTTCTATCTGATCAAATTTGTAGTAGCCATCTTTAATTTCATTCTCGCTAATCAAACGCAAAGCTTCAATGTAATAAGCTTTTTCAGGAACTTGGGTGTGTGGTTTAAGCCATCTATCGATAACATGAGTTACAGCCTTACGCAAGGCTAGCGATGGTTGCCAAAACAATGGTTGAGGGGAAGGAGCATCGAAATTATGGATAGCCTGCTTTACAACATCTGCAGATTTGGCACTTTTGGCTGAAATAGAAACCACAGGAACTCCCAGCTCCTCACTCAATTGCTCTGTATTTACAGTAATGCCCCGTTCTTTTGCCACATCTTCCATATTTAGAACCAAGATGGTAGGCAAGTTCAAATCCATCACTTGGGTGGCCAAATATAGATTGCGATCTAAATTACTAGCATCAACCACAATAAGAACAAGATCTGGAGTTGCTTCATACTCGAAGGTGCCAATAAGTGTTTCGTAAGCTATACGCTCGTCTATCTTTTTGAAATTTAAACTGTACGCCCCTGGTAAATCTATGATCGAATACTTGGTGCCTTCGAAGGTAAAAGAGCCCGTTTTACGTTCTACTGTTATACCAGGATAGTTACCAATCTTTTGGCGTAAGCCTGTGAGGGTATTAAATAAAGTAGATTTACCTGTGTTGGGATTTCCAACTAGTGCTATGGTTTTTGGAGTAGTATTCAAAACGTTTATTCAATTTCGATGCTATTAGCTTCAGACTCACGGAGGGAAAGCATATAACCACGTACTTTAATTTCAATTGGGAAGCCGAGAGGTGCTAGGCGTAAAACTTCCAATTCTATACCAGGGGTAATTCCCATTTCAAGTATACGAACTGCATCCTCTCCATTAATACTAGTAACCTTAACCCGTGTTGGTTTTTTAATATCGGATAGTTTCAAGCTCATATATAAATTATTGAGCTAGACTTACGAGAATGGTTTTAGCGAGAGATTCGTGAATTGCCAACCTTGACTCTCCAATCTGTAGAATAATATTAGATTGATTCGAGATGATGCGTCCCTTAATTCCTTCCACACAACCAAGGTCATTTAATCGGCAGGTATCTTCGCAAGTACAAGTTAAACACCGAATGGTGATTTCTTCGCCTGCTTTAGTAGTGCTTAATGGATGTAGCATAGTTGGGAGTAGTCTTCTTATTTATAGAGAATCTAAATAAAGGTAATAAAATTTCTGTCTAACTAGAATATATTTTTTGAGAAAATTTGAATGAATTGGATTTAATTCGTCGCTTTTATTGAGAGCGTATCTGTTAACGAACAATCCAACCTGACAAAAATGCCTCTGCTAAAACTCAGATAACTGTTTCAGGAAAAACCTCTTCGAAACCATGTGGTGGGCGAGCTAAAGTCCAGGTTTCAAAATAAAAATGGCGTTCTGTATTAAACTTTTTCCCGTTGATGCTAAAGAATCTAAATGCATCAGGTACTAAGTTTTGTAGATGTGGAAATAAATCGAAATACACATTGTCTTGAGAATATAGGACAAGATCGAATCCTGTAGGTGCGGCTACTTTATGCACCACAATGAATTCATTTTCTAGCAAGAATTTTAAACCGAAATCCTCCTCATTATGGATGGAAGGGAGTTGCTTCGTTGCATTTTCGGTAGGGGATATAAAAACACCTTGGTTTACATCTATACTTTGAACAGCCTCCATGAATGTGCTATAAATTTCATTATTAGCTGAGTAGGAATGTGCATTTAACCCTCGTTCAATTGCCTCAATAATTGATGCATATTCAGTTAATGTGTTTATACCAAACTCTTCCGTTTCTAAGTCAGTCCCAGAAAAATGTAATCTTGAATAGGTGGGGTCTGGCTTCATAAAATCTAAAATGGACGCTTCTGCATCTTTAGGAGTAGATGCAGCGTTGTTATCTGCTAATTCATTTAATCGAAGATCGTGTTTAAAAATAAGTTTAAAGATCTGAGAGCTATTCATTCGAAAGCGTGCTTTTAAGAAAATTTAATTGATGTAGTTAGGTACCCTAATATGAATGGCTAATATAAAGCTAATAGTAATCAGTTGTTGAGCATTGCTCTGTGGCAGAAGTTGTGGGTTGGTAGGGGTGTTTTATAAAAGATGCATACAAATCCACCGAAATTTCAGTGAGATTCATTTTAGTAGCACATCTTCGGAATTCTGTTAGCTGCTCACAGGCTTTTTTACACGCTTTTGGGGTACTACCAGCTAAAGGTTAAACCAAAAAAAAATCCCACTCTTAATTTAATAAGAGTGGGATTTAGAAACTCTTAACTCAGTTCAAGTATTCACTTAAACGGAGCTAAAAATAAGATTAGATCATTGTAGCAATAACAAGTGCTACTACCGACATCAACTTAAGTAAGATGTTTAGTGATGGACCAGAAGTATCTTTGAAAGGATCACCAACAGTATCGCCTACAACACCTGCTTTGTGTGCTTCAGAGCCTTTACCATAGTGTACACCATCAATTTCAACACCTTCTTCAATCATCTTCTTAGCATTATCCCAAGCACCACCTGCGTTTGATTGGAATAGAGCCATTAGAACGCCTGCTGAAGTAACACCAGCTAGAAGTCCACCAAGCATTTGAGCACCCATTGTTGGATCGTCGCTGAAATAGCCAGGAACAAAACCAAATAAAACAGGCACTATAACAGCTAATAAGCCAGGCGCAACCATTTCACGAATAGAAGCTGTAGTTGATATTTCAACACATTTTTCATATTCAGGCTTGCCATCAGCAGCGTCAAAAGTAGCTTTGTCTGCATCAGTCCAGTCGTCATATTCTTTTTCGCCATTTTTATTCATTACATCAAGCGCAGCACGTAGTTCAGGGATATCTCTAAACTGACGACGAACTTCTTCAATCATGCTCATAGCAGCACGGCCAACAGCATTCATAGAGAGCGCTGAGAATAAGAATGGAAGCATTGCTCCTACAAAAAGAGCCGCCATTACGGTTGGGCGAGTAACATCAATACCTGCTAAGTTTACTTCATGAGTAGCGTTGTAAGCAGTAATGAAAGCAGCAAAAAGAGCTAGTGCAGTAAGTGCAGCAGAACCAATTGCAAAACCTTTACCAATAGCTGCAGTTGTGTTACCAACAGCATCTAATTTATCAGTACGCTCACGAACTTCTGGTGGAAGATCAGCCATTTCAGCAATACCACCAGCGTTATCAGAAACAGGGCCGTAAGCATCAACTGCTAACTGAATACCTGTATTTGCAAGCATACCAACAGCAGCAATTGCGATACCGTAAAGTCCAGCAAAGCTGAAAGCACCAATAATAGCGATTGCAATAATAATGATTGGAATTGCAGTAGAAATCATACCTACGCCAAGTCCAGCAATAATGTTTGTAGCAGCGCCAGTAACAGATTGCTTAACAATAGATAGTACTGGCTTTGTTCCTGTACCAGTATAATACTCGGTAATTAAACCGATTAATAAGCCTGCAGCTAATCCAAAAATAGTTGCCCAGAAAACACCCATGCTTGTATATTCGACACCATAGAAAGTCCAAGTTGCAGGAAGCATCCATTTAATGATAAAGTAAGATGCACCAAGCATAACAGCAGCAGCTAAAAACTCACCTAAATTAAGTGCTTTTTGAGGATCGCCACCATCTTTAACGCGTACAAAGAAGGTTCCTAAAATAGAAGTAAAAATTCCAGTAGCAGCAAGTACTAATGGAAGCATAACGGCAGAAAGTCCGTTGAAGTTATCAAACCAAGTGCCACCATCTATTGTTGCGCCAGCTATAAAAGCAGCACCAAGTACCATTGTACCGATAATTGAACCAACATAAGACTCAAAAAGGTCAGCGCCCATACCAGCAACATCACCTACGTTATCACCAACGTTGTCTGCGATAGTAGCAGGATTTAATGGGTGATCTTCAGGAATACCTGCTTCTACTTTACCTACAAGGTCTGCACCAACGTCAGCTGCTTTAGTATAAATACCACCGCCTACACGTGCGAAAAGAGCGATAGAAGATGCTCCAAAAGAAAAACCAGTTACCACAGCAAGAACTTTGTTAACCGCATCTGCGCCATCAAGGCCATAGATATTAGAGAAAAGGATAAAAAGTAGTGAAAGGCCAAGAACACCTAAGCCTACAACGCCTAAGCCCATTACAGAGCCACCAGCAAATGCTACTTCAAGACCTTTACCAAGGCTAGTTCTAGCAGCTTGAGTTGTTCGTACGTTTGCTTTTGTTGCTACTTTCATACCAATGTAGCCAGCTAAACCCGAGCAGAAAGCACCTACAATAAACGAGATGGAAACCATCCAGCTAGAAGTTTCTGGATCGGCAGAAAAAGCCAAAATTAGAGCTACAACAGCTACAAAAATAGATAATACTTTATATTCTGCTTTTAGGAATGCCATTGCACCTTTTGCAATACTCTGTGCAATACCATTCATGCGCTCGTTGCCAGCATCCTGCTTTGTAACCCAAGAAGATTTTAAAGCGGTAAAAATAAGAGCAATAGCCCCTGCCACAGGTATAAGATAGATTATGTTATTCATAATTCTCTTTAGTTAGTTTTAAATTATTAATTCAATTATGGTAATTCATTGCTCGTTCTATTCCATCTTTTGCAAAAGATAGAGCAGCTTCAAGAGCGTGTTCTTTAGCTTGATTAAGTTCTTCAAGCTCATCGTCATCAAAAGGTGAAAGTACGAAATCCACTTGTCTTCCTTTTTTAAAGTTACTTCCAATACCAATGCGCAGTCGAGGGAAGTTATTACCTCCCAATCTTGCAATGATATCTAAAATACCATTATGGCCACCTGCACTACCCGATGCCTTTAGTCTATTTTTCCCTAAAGGAAGATTAAGGTCATCATATATAATGAGGCAATCATTTACATCTGTATTAAATTTTGCCAAAGCTTTTTTTACAGCCGTACCACTCAAATTCATATATGTGGTGGGCTTTACAAGAATAATATTTTGGCCTTTGTACCGCCCTTCTGCAACCACAAACGGCCCATTACCTGGGCCGAATGTGACAGAAAGTTTCTTTGCAATCTCATCCACAATATCGAAACCAATATTATGACGAGTACCCTCGTATTCTGCGCCAATATTTCCTAAACCGATAATTAATGGCATGTCAAATATTGAGGGTATCTATGAGTTGTTATTCTTCAGTGCTTTCAGCTGAATCTTCGCCTTCTGCAGCTTCTTCGCCTTCAGCTAATTCATCATCTTCAAGCTCTTCAGTGTCAACTTCAAGAGCAGCTTTTGGACGTTGGATTGTAACAATGGTACGATCTACAGAGTCGATTGGCTCTATTCCTTCTAGGTTTAAATCTTTTACGTGAAGAGCGTCACCAATTTTTAAAGAAGTAACATCTAACACATACTCAGTAGGAATAAATTCAGGATATACGCGAATACGAACGCTCACCATTGGCTGGAGCAAACGTCCCCCGCCTTCAACTACACCTCTAGCATTTCCTGTAATTTTAATAGGAACGCGTAGTGTAACTCGGTGTTTGTTAGATAGTACATAAAAGTCGACGTGAATTGGACGATCTGTAACAGGGTCGAAATCAGTACGCTTTAGTAGCGTTTTGTACTCTTTACCTTCAATGGTAAGAATCTGAAGTTTAGTCTGGTTTTTATTTAAAATCCTTTCTAATTCAATTTCATCTACAGAAAAGTTAATGTTCTCAGTAATTTCTGGACCATAGAGAATAGCAGGAACGCGCTTCTCAGCACGTAGGGCACGGTTTGCTTGCTTGCTAGTGTCGCGAAGCGTGCCAGTAATAGTTTTTGTTATATTTTGGGTTGCCATGATGGATTTACCTTATCAAGTTAATTATCAAAAAGTGCACTGATGGTGTCGTTAGTGTGGATACGCCGTATAGCATCAGCAAAAATATTGGCAACACTCAACACTTTTACTTTGTGCGATGGTTGGCGAAGCGCTACGGTATCGGTTACTAAAACCTCATCAATGGGCGAATCTTCTATTCGCTGAAATGCTGGACCTGATAAAATTGGGTGAGTGCAAATGGCAGTGATATTTAAGGCACCTTGTTCTTTCAAGGCACTTGCCGCATTTGTCAGAGTTCCAGCGGTGTCAATTAAGTCGTCAACTATTAACACATTCTTTCCGGCTACATCACCGATAATATTCATCACTTCCGAGACATTTTGTTTCGGGCGACGTTTATCGATAAATGCCAAACTTGCGCCTAATTTTTTTGAATAAGAGCGCGAAGTTTTTAAACTACCTACGTCTGGGGCAACAACCACCAGATTTTCGATAGGATTTGCCGTAAAATGATCGATGAAAGCCCGGCTTGCATATAAATGGTCAAGCGGGATATCGAAAAAGCCTTGAATCTGTGCAGCATGTAAATCCATCGTTAAGATGCGATCTGCCCCGGCTTCAACCAAAAGGTTAGCCATGAGTTTGGAGCCGATGGATACTCGAGGTTGATCTTTTCTGTCTTGGCGGGCATAGCCGAAATAGGGAATTACGGCAGTTACGCGTTGTACAGAAGCTCGCTTGGCGGCATCTAACATTAATAATAATTCTATAATGTTATCACCTGGGGGTGGTGTTGGCTGAATGATATAAATATCTTCGCCACGAATGCTTTGTTCGTATTTTACGTACAATTCGCCATCAGAGAATTCTTTGATGGTCACTTCACCTAAGGTGGTGCCATAGGCTTCAGCAATGGCTCTTGAAAGAGCCGGATTGCTACGCCCAGAAAAAATTGCGAGAGGAGTATCCAATATAGTTTGCTAGCACTGAGTTGATTCAGGATTACATAAAACAGAAGAACAGCTCCTTAGTCATTCTTCTGAGTGGTTAGTTGCCCGGGGAGGACTCGAACCCCCACAAACTGGACCAAAACCAGGTGTCCTGCCATTAGACGACCGGGCAAATTTCTGTTTACTTAACAGACACCAAAGATAGAGATAGATAAAAACTCAATCAAGGGTGAAATGCTTTTTTTAAAACAAAACATTTTGAGCATTGTTTTGGCACACAATAAGAGCGCAATTGATGAATTGCACCTAATTTTTTATTATATAATTGAGGTGGTAAAGGTAGAGAATGGAATGGTTTAAGCAAATTATTTGGAATAGGACTTTGTAAACTACACCATTCTTTTAAGCAAGCGTTTTGTAGTTTTTTATAAGCAAACATTGAGGCCGCTGCATAAAGAGCAGGGATAAAAACAGTGCCGTAGAGAATTTGTATGCGCCCGGTGTTCGAATACTTGAGAGTAGAACACCATGTTTCCCACAACTTAAGAGCATCAGATTTTAAAAATTCTGAAAATGGGGTACCCAAAACCAACCTCCCAAAATTAGCGGCTTGTTTTATGCGTTGCTTAGGCTGGCCAGCAGGCCTACTAGCTTTATACTTCCATTGATAGTTATTAGCAGGGTTAAAAGCTGTTTCTAAAGCTAATTGCGTAAAATCTTCATTTGGTAGAGCTTCAGAACTTAATAGTTGTTGAGCTAATTGTTGCATGGGCGCGCGATTGTGAGAAATACCAAATCCATCGAATAGAGCAATAAAGAGCGCATTTTTCCAAGCAATGCTTTGAAGCTCTTCGGCACTAAAGAAAGAGAAGAAGTCGTGCACCTTTTGTTCTAGATACTCGGTGTGTGCTTTTTCAATTTGTGAGTTAAAGGCCTCTTCCGAAATAAAATGCACATTGGCGGCACAAGGCAGTATATCGCCTTGGTCATAAGATGCTATAAAACTTGCCATCTCTTTAGTTAAGTATGGCAATAAATTTAGAGTGAAGGGCTGGGTTTGGTTGGCGCAGCTTACAGCTTTATGAGAATTATCGGCAACAACATGTAGAACTACATTATTGTAGTTAGGATCTGTATGGTGTTTATGCTGCTGCCAGCTTGCTGTTTTTACGTGCAGTTCTACAGCGCCCATCCAAGTGAGGTCACCAATTTTTAGTTTTGCATTAAAAAAATCTGGCCCATCTGAAGTGTTAATACTTCCAGGGTGTATAATTTGAATATTCTTGCCACAGGTCGTTTTTAAGCCTTCCCGCGAGAATAGCATTTCTTGCCAAATCCAATGTAAAACATCTTCAGAATATGGAAATTCTGCATCACGCATGTTCTAAATCATCATCATCAAAATGAAGATGAGAAGTAGCTTCGTATAAATCGGGAACAGCATTTTTAACTGTTCTTTTAAGATCTTTCGAAACTTGGTTGATGCGACGTTCGCCTTGTTCTAAAAGTTGAGAGCCTTTTAGCTCAACCCATTTTTTTGCGTCTTTGGTGTTATCTTGTAACCATAAACGATTTTCTTTACCAGATTTAGGTGCTAAGAGTGCACCAGCAACTAGCCCGCCTGTAAAAGCTACAACTCCTGTTAATAAAATTCCTAATCCTTTATTCATGGCTCTTGTGTTATGTTAATTCAGGTTAACACTGTAAAGTAAGGATTTTCTAATTACTTTGGTATGTAGTAAGGTTAATTATTTCTTACCTTTTGCGAAACTATATATTTGCAAAATGGCACGACAGATTGTTTTAATGGATAAAGCACGAATTGAACGTTCTCTTAGAAGAATGGTGATTCAGATTGAAGAAGCTTTGGCTTTAGAAAAACAATTAATTGTGATTGGCTTGAATGAGCGAGGATATACGATAGCAAAGCAGGTTGTTTATTATTTACAAGAGAGCTTAGGAAATAATATGGTTGAGCTATGCAGGCTCGACTTTAACACAACTACTGCAAATGCGCCACTACCAAACTGTACAGAAAAGAACGTAATTATTATAGATGATGTAATATTTTCTGGTAAAACGATGTTTGATGCACTTACTGCTGTTTGTGCAACAGGCGATCCAGCAAAGGTTGAGTTATTGGCATTGGTCGATCGTGGCCATCGTCGGTATCCTGTGGCTGCTGCTATTTCGGGCATAAAAGTACCTACCAAACTTGGCGAACATATAGAAGTAATGCTTGCATCTGGCAAATTAGAGCAAGTAATCCTATTTAAGAATTAATATATACCATTTACATTTTATGAAAAAGAGTATCATTACGGCATTATTTACATTATGCCTATTAACATATACATCTAGCGTTTTTTCGCAAACCATTGTTGTCCCCGACACTTTAGACGGCTGGGCACAAACTTGGGTGGCTAATTTCAACGGATCACAAGCATCTTTTAATAACTGGTCTGAGGGTGGGGTAAACACTTTAAGCGGTGCAGCCTCAACTATGTTTACTAGATATCATAGAAAAGGACAGTTCTCGTACGGTTTTAGAACAAATTTACGATATGGCCAATCTAAACTGAATGGCAACGAAGTGCGCAAGTCAGACGATTTAATTTCTATAAGAAATCGTGCAACTTACGATTTAACCGAAGGAAGTAAATTTGCTGCCTATGCTGCGGTTCAATTTAAAACTCAGTTTGGCGATGGTTACGACTATGGCAAAAAAGTAAATGGGGGCGACTCACTTATATCCGCATTTATGGCGCCAGCCTATTTAACCGAAGGGATTGGTATTGAGGTGAATGCAAGCCCGAATCTTAAAATTGAAGCTGGTTTGGCGATGAAGCAAACCTTTTTACGTGATAGCGATTTGGCACCCAATTATGGGATGGCAGTTGGCGAAACGTTTAGATCGGAGGGTGGTATTGGAACGGGTATTACCTACCAAAATCAGGTAATGGAAAACATCATGTTTTCGAGTAGCATCGAGACCTTTACTAACCTACTAATCACTCTAGATAAAACGGATGTTTTTTGGTCAAATGAGTTAACAGGCCGAATTAATAGACTTATAAGTGCTTCCTTTCAGTTTGAATTGAGATACGACGATGACTTTTCGCGAGAAATTCAGTTGAAACAAGTGCTATCTGCGGGTATAACCGTAAGCCTTTACTAAGTTACTATTATGAAAAAGCAGGCTTCTATTATTTTAAATAAATCATTAGATAGCCTGCGTGCTTGGGAAGAATCGTATGGAGCGTGGGATATGGATTCCACGCTTTTTGTTGCCGAAGATAAATTAAGTGAAGTCTTCGAGACTCTTACCCAGCGCTTAAAAGGTAATTATCCATTTCATCATCCAGTGTATGCGGGGCAAATGCTAAAACCCCCGCATTTTGTTGCTTGGGCTGCCTATGCCTTGGCAATGAGTATTAATCCCAATAACCACGCCCTTGATGGTGGTCCACCTTCCTCTGAAATGGAGAAAGAGGTAATGCGTGATTTAGCTCAGTTTTTTGGATACGGGGATGAGTTTCTAGGGCATTTAACGGCAGGTGGAACTATTGCAAATCTGGAAGCTTTGTGGGTGGCACGGCAATCCCATCCCAATAAAAAAATAGCATTTTCTACTAACTCACATTACACCCACGAACGCATGTGTGGCGTATTAGGTGTAGAAGGGGTTAAAGTTAAGATTCTACAAGATGGAAGCTTTGATTTAGAATGCATTGATGCACCCGAAATTGGTACTATGGTAGTAACACTTGGTACTACAGGTTTAGGGGAAGTGGAGCCACTCAATCAGATATTACCGTGGGCAAAAAAGCATGGAATTAGAATTCATATTGATGCGGCCTATGGTGGGTTTTTCAGAACCCTTAAAGATCTAGATATTATTGATGGCACTCAATGGAAATTGATGCCGGAAGCAGATAGCATTGTTGTTGATCCTCATAAACACGGCTTGCAACCCTACGGATGTGGAGCTGTACTTTTTAAAGATCCTACTGTAGGACGTTTTTATAAACACGATTCCCCGTACACCTATTTTACTTCTGAAGAATTACATTTAGGGGAGATTAGTTTGGAATGTTCGAGAGCTGGAGCTGCCGCTGTTGCATTCTGGGCTACTTTGCAATGCTTCCCTCTAAAAGAGAAAGAAGGTTTTGGTCCAATTATGCAGAAATGTAGAACGGCTGCTTTACGAGCCTACGAGTTGATGGAAGCCAGCTCCAAACTAAAGGCGTATAAAAAACCTGAGCTAGATATTTTGGGATATTTCCCAGCAACATCAGCAATAAAGAAAACCTCTCAAATATCTGAAGCGTCTCAGAAAGTATTTAATATGGGGATGAAAGAAAGAAGTTTTTACCTGTCACTGTACCGCATACCAGTCTCTATTTTTGTTGCTTTACATCCTCATTACGAAGTGGACACTGAGCACGTAACCATTTTACGCAGCACCTTTATGAAGCCAGAACATGCAGACTTTGTAGATGAGCTAGTTACAAGAATTGAAAGCTGTATTTGAGGGGCACAGTAAACTTGTTTAGTGAGTTTGTTATCGGGCTAGTTTTAGCGATAAAATGTTTTTAGGAAAACGTCCTTGTCGAAATCTGTAAAAAACTGTTCTAAAAACTCCACCTCTTCATTCTCAGGATATTCTTTTTTTGAACTTTTCAAAAGCTATAATCGCTGATTCTTTATTTTCAGTGAAAAAAAGCAAGAGTGCTTTATTTACTTTAGAATTTACAACAAAATGATGATCCTCAATGTGTTTGTCGTATGCACGTAAAGCTTTTTGATACCATTCTTGGGCAATGCCATTTATTCCTTTCTTTTCATATAGGAACCCAATTGTTGCCATAGCTTCGGCGAAATTAGGTTTTATAGTTAGTGCTTGTTTTAGAACGTGAATTGCATCATCATCTCTATTTAGTTCAAGTAAAATTTTTGCCTTGTTAGAATATAGTTCTATTTGATTAGGCTCTAATTCTAATGCTTTATTTAACTCAGATAAGGAAACCTCCAAAGAGTCAGCACTCGCATAACTACCAAGTACGTAACCCTGAAAACGCTCCATTGCTGAATTATTTAATTGATGGGTAAGAAGTCCCATCGCAAGTTCAGAGTTCTGATTCTCTTTTTGTGAACTACAGGCGGGCAAAATGAAAAGTAATAGAATAAAAATTGAAGAGATTTTCATATCAGAATATTAAGCTAAAGAAAGAATCTAAATGTAATATTTGTTAAGAGCTTTTTTTACCTAGATTACTTCCATTTGGCTAGATTTTCTCGAATATGTTTTATGGCTTCCTCATGAGAAACAACATCGCCACGCATTATTTGGCACTTGGCCTCTTTTTAACTCAACTCGTTGTTTATTATTCAGCTTAAGAGCGGAATGCTCAATCTCTTTAAAATCTGTATTCATGGTTACGAGGTTTAATGCCTTCATTAATGTATAGAAAAACAAGTAATTCTGGCAATTATAAAATCGGTAGTGGAAGTCTAAATTTTAACCTCTTTACCAACGGTAGTATCCCAAAAGTGTGTACAGAGATTACAGGATTTGGAGTAATTAATTTCTAAAATTGTGGGCATGTAGTGCGCTCAAGAGTCCTCCCTCTGAAATCTGACAAGTCAGATTTCGGTCTCCCTCCAAAAGGGAGACACTTTTGTGCATAACACTTACTTACTCACCCATTATTTTAAGAGCAAGATATGGGGCAACTATTAGTACAAAGGTGATTATTTTATAATTGGCTAGGTATTTAAAATAAACCATAGGTAGTTCATCTTCAGGAATTCCAAACATTTTACTGTGTAAGGAAATAATTGTAGACTTCATAGAAAGTAGTACTAGGCTTGCAAATACCAACATTCCAATATTTAAAATAGATGCCCAGCCAAGTAATTCTGTAAGTTGTGCAATTGTAATCATTGTACTATTTATTTAATTGAAGTTATAGGGCAACGCTTGAACAATAGTGATATAGGTTAATAAACAAGTTAACTGCGAAGTATCCAAGTATAAAAATGTAGAATAGATTTCCTATCTAAATAATAGTTCTTGCTGGGCTGCTAATAGCTATCAAAACGAGATGATGAGCCCATTACTGAGTTCGTAGGTCCATTGGGGGATGTCGATGACAGGATCAGCGTCGAAAGAAGCTGTGAATTGAATCCCCAGTGAAATATGGCTACTGATAGTAAACTGAAGTTTTGTTTCTAAAATAGAACGTGCTTGAAAAAACTGTGTTGGTCGTGCTTGATAATAGCCAATAACCAACAGGGAGCTTTGTGGCGTTAGCTTGGCACGCATATGAATGTTGCTGGTGCTTTTTATATATCTATTTTTGATAGCTGGCTGATTAGCACTTTTCCACTCTTCATATTCTGCCATAAATCCGGAAGAGAGACTAACAGACCAGTTATCCTCGTCAAAAAGCGAGTAACGGATTACGGTTCCACCCAAAGTTCTATTCTGCAAACCTAGATTATTATTGTACTGATACTGGAGGAATAATTCAGGTGAAAGTCGATTTACACGCAGAAAGGTGGTGCGTAAATGGCCATATCCGCTGCTGATTACTGATGCCCCATCTAAATTAACTGCTTTTAGTTTGTTTAAAACTAAATATGCATGTTTGTTAGAAAAATATGAGATGCTAGATTCATTGGTGAATTCAAGCACTTTATCATTGTATTGATTGAGTGAAAGATCGAATTCAAGTTGACCATACCAACCAACAGAATCGGCATTATGGCGCGCACTTTCTATATTTAAAAGTTGAGCTTGTATTGAATTGGGAAGTAAAAATAGAAGAAAAAGAAGGATGAATAATTTTGAATGGCTCATATACGAATTCGTCTCCGATTGTGGAGAAATATTAGGAAGTAAAAATAAATGAAAGCTTTGTAATCAGCAAAGATAACACAACTAAAAGTGGTACAACAAAATTAATTCATTAATTAAAGTTGTTAGAAATCAGTTGACAGCTATCAGCTGTCAGCTTTTAGAATTACGCATTAATTTGTGGAGTTCTTTTAATCTATTCATTTAATCCTTTATCGAATGAATTTTATTGATGGTTTAAACCAACCTGTTTTATTTTTCCAGACTCGAAGTAAATTAACCGAGGTAACGAACAGATTGTATAAATATAGAACTCCGATTATGCTATAAAGAGCAACCATATAGGATTGAGCTACAGTCAATGATATCTCAGTTACAAAAGAAAAGGAATATCGGAACCAAATGAGATAACCAATTAAACTGGTAAATAGGAGTAGGCTCCAGGTTATCTGGAAATTAATTATCTGTTTCCCATGGCAATCAACCTTATCGATTTGGTCCTTCTTTGTTATCCACAGAAAGAATGGTAATAAAATTCCAAGCAAAGGAAATAGCAAAAAACTAAAAGCAGAAATATGTAAAGTTTTTAGGTAAGTCCTGTCCTCCTCTTTTTTGTATTGAAGTAAATCTCCAGGCGCTATATCTAAAGCCTTGGCTATTCGAATTACGGTATCTCCACGTGGTTCGGATTCACCACTTTCTAATCTTTGAATGGTACGTAGGCTTACATCCGCAATTTCAGCCAGTTTTTCTTGTGATAAGCCCCGACTTATGCGATGGTGCTTTATGTTTTCTGTAAACATAGAAGAATCATTTTAAAATTTAAGTTCACTGAAAACTATTTAATAATGAAGGGCTTTGTAACGGCATATCTACGACATTTATATGACAAATACGTCAAGATGGGGTATTAAGCTACTTTATTGGTCTAAAGAGCTTTTTAGGAGTTTCAGGCTGGCAGATTAATATATCCCAACTGAAAAACCAATTTTAGGATAAAACGCTTTTAAGGTAATATCATAATTATATGAACCGGTACCATAAAAAAATACCCTCGGTTCTCCATAACCTCTAATTGGTGATAAGGTAATGACCGAACGGATTCCAAATGAGCTTGTATAGAAATTACTATAGCCGCCAATCCAAGATCCATTATTGTAACCTATAGTTCTAGAATTTTTTCTCCAGACAGCTCCAACCGAAAGTCCAATAGGATTACCATCTAATAGTCTTCTTTGAAAGATGAATTGGAATTAAGGCTCTTGATATCCCATACCGCCAGCGGCAGTCATATAGAATTTTTCAAAAACATTAAAAGTAAGGTCAAGACCTGACCCGTAGAGTAACGGTGCAAGTGCAATTGAAAGACCAAATTCTTGATGCTCTTCACTTAGAAAGATAAAATTGGTAGTCATGGAACCTGATCCTTCACATTCTAAATCATCCTCATCTTCATAATTTGAGCCTATATAATCTAAAACGGCAGATTCTGATAAATATTCACCATTAAAACTAGCAAGACTATGACTGTATTTGGCAAAATAGGTGGAGTCGGAATGAGACTTCTTTTGTTGAAACATCACAATCTCACTCATAGGCTGATGTATAGCACATGAGGCAAAAAAGAAACTTATTAATACCCCAAATAAAATATTAAGGAACGTCTTTTTCATATATTGATTTAACGCCTACTAAGTACTCTGCAGTTTGGAAGCGCAGATTTTTGTTTTATTGAATTAACGAAATTAATTGCTTAGCCCATAGTTAGAATATGTGGAGTTACAATCGGATTTGAAGGAAAAGCTTTCAGTATAAGCTTATTTGGAACATCAATGAGTTTCTTCAATTGGCACATTCGGAGATAATAGCCAAAATAGTTTCCCCGTTTTCTGGATCTTAATTTTCAAGCCAATATTTAATTTAGAATCCCTATCCCATGCAGGTCCTTCACGAGAGATTATTTCGAGTCGATTTGGGCTGCTTTGATTTTGCCTGACTTCTGTATCATCGGGAACCCATATTTCTTTACCATTGACAATGTAATACTGAACTATTTCAATATCACTTTGCTTGGTATTTCCATCAACTCGAACTAAAGCACTAAAGGCATAAAGCCCATCAGAAAAAGGATCTATTGAAGGCATTAAATCTATCCATACGCTTGACTCCAATGTGTATTCTACTTCATTAATTGTAATAGTATTAGGGGAAGCGTTTATTTGTGAGACTAATTTTTGATCTTGGATTAATTTACCATTCAGAGGAGATTCAATTTTGGGTGATGCGTCATTGACACAACCAACAAAGAATAATGTAGTTATAGTTGCTAATAATGTGGAAGCTTTCATGATATATTACCCACGTTTAAAATAAAGTTCGAATCAAAATAATACACGAAGAATCAAATCTTCTACACTTAACGGTGAAGTGTTTTCGGCTATTGTGAAAGTAACGAAATTAATTGCTTAGCCCAAAGTAAGAATTCTCGTATCCATAGCTGAACCTAATGATAGGCTTCTCATCCTCGTTCCCAACCTCCAGTTGACAATGCCTGCCTGTACCCTTCAAAACTTGTACCACAACTATGTTTGTGTGGAACCAGAGGTTCCTGCTACGCATTCCGAACGGGGACGTTCGGAATGAGTGCAACGGTAATGGTGCAAGAGCAATCAGAAATACCCAACCTATAGAAAAACTTTACTTTAATAGTTCATAAAGAACCTGCGCAACCATCACTAAAATGACGTTTACTAATGAGAAAATAAATTTTTTTATTATTCATTGAGAAGGTTAATTCTGATATATCTACATCAATCGAGTCCCACCCCCCTAAATCCGAAGGTTTAAATTCAGATATCTTTAATGTAGTTATTAATTGATCAGTTACAGTATCGTACACCTGTAAAGCTTGTTCATTAATATATCCAAGCAACCGTTGATCTTGAGAAATAGTGATTCGTCTTTTACCCCATAAATCAGGGTCACCAGTCTTAGTGAAAACTCTCTTCGTTTTACCGCTTAGGCTTGAAATATACACATCATTAGAACGCTCGAATAAAATAGATTTGCCCTCATTCACAAATTTTGGTGAGTGCCCAACACTTAGGGTTACTAAATCATCCGAGAAAATATTCTTGTATTTTATAATTGGTGAATCAGATGATTCATTATCTTGAACAACAATTTTTGAACCATCCCATGAAAGGTCATATTTTGTGCCATTTTTATCAAATGAGATTCTTGAATATGAGGAGTCTTTTAAATTTACCAGCCATAATCCTGCTTTAGAATATGTGCCCGCCCCATTAATTAACAATCTATCATCGTCTACATACCACTTCGGAGAACCAAAATATTGTAAACTATCTGATCGAGGAAGCATATATTTGCTATTCCCTTTAGTGTCAGAAATCCAAACCTTACTTCTTTTTTGATAAGCGGCAAACTCTCCACTTGGTGAAAGGGTATAATCTTTGGCATCAGATTCAATTTGAATTTTTGTCACTTCATCTAAATTTAAATCTAATTTATAAAGATTAAGGTAACTGATGCTGTTGCTATCTGTGTAATAGAGATATTTTTTATCTGGCGTTACACCGTAAAACTTATAATTAGAAGAATAGCCATTATTAGAACTTTTGGTATTCCAAGTGTGTGATTTTGAAAATGATGAATTAAATACTTCTAGATTCCATAGCTCATATTCTGTCTTCTCGAAATCCATTCCGCATTGCTCTGGAAAATCGAAGCAACCAATAAAAAAAAGACTTATGAAGACAATGGATGTATATAAGGTTAAGTGGCTCATATCTTTGGGATTTGGATAACGCCCCTGAACTTAAGTGGATCAGTTGAATTTCCAATAAAATAAATCAATATTTATATTGTTCACAAATCCAAGTTCAAGCAATCATTTTTTCTCTTTTATTAAGTATTCTTCGGCTAGTGGCTCTAAAAAATAAGAATGGGTCTTATATATAATTAAATATCAGTTGATATACAATCAATGATTTAAAGTTATCAGATCTTATCACTTTTACATCCCCATAAAAAAAAGCCATTCAACAATAATGCTGAATGGCTTTTTAAATGTAATGAACTGTTATCTAATATTAATTAGACATCAAAAGAAACGCCTTGTGCAAGTGGCAGTTCTTCACTCCAGTTAATGGTATTTGTTTGGCGACGCATATACGCTTTCCAGGCATCAGAGCCAGATTCGCGGCCTCCACCTGTTTCTTTTTCACCACCAAAAGCACCACCAATCTCGGCACCACTGGTACCAATATTAATGTTGGCAATACCACAATCGGAACCGTGTACGCTTAAGAAGTTCTCTGCTTCACGCATATTAAGTGTAAACATAGAAGAACTTAAGCCTTGCTTAACGCCGTTGTGTAGAGCAAGCGCTTCATTAAAAGTTTTGTACTTAATTAGATAAAGTATAGGTGCAAAAGTTTCGTCTTGTACTATTTGGTACTCGTTTTTTACTTCTGCAATAGCTGGGCGCACATAAAAACCGTCACGCTTTAATACATCCCCACCATAAATAACCTTGCCACCTTCTCTCTCAACTTCTTTAAGAGCATTTTGCATGGCATCTACAGCTAGCTGATCAATTAATGGGCCTACTAAAGTTTCTGGCTCAAGTGGGTTTCCAATCACAATGTTTTCATAAATAGCTAACAAACGATCTTTAACTTTGTCATAAATCGACTCATGAATAATGAGGCGACGTGTACTTGTACAACGTTGGCCAGCAGTACCTACAGCACCAAAAACAGTAGCTCTAAGTGCCATTTCAACATCTGCATTTTCAGTAATAATGATGGCGTTGTTACCACCTAATTCTAAAATAGTTTTACCTAAACGTGCGCCTACCGTTTTAGCTACAGCTTTACCCATAGGGATAGAACCAGTAGCAGAAATTAGAGTAATACGCTCGTCTTCTGTCATCCATTGGCCAACGGTACGGTCGCCAGTAACTAAGTTGAAAATACCTTCTGGTAAATCATTTTCTTTTAGAACTTTTGCTACAATTTTTTGAATAGCTACCCCGCATAAAGGAGTTTTCTCAGAGCCTTTCCAAATCATAACATCACCACAAACAGCAGCAATCATAGCGTTCCAGCTCCAAACAGCAACAGGAAAATTAAATGCTGAAATAATACCTACAAGACCTAGTGGGTGCCATTGCTCGTACATACGGTGATCTTGGCGCTCGCTATGCATAGTTAAACCATATAGCTGACGACTTAAGCCTACTGCGAAATCGCAAATATCAATCATTTCTTGAACTTCACCGAGTCCTTCCTGATACACTTTACCCATTTCGTAGCTAACAAGTTTACCTAACGGCTCTTTATACTCGCGTAGTTTTTGCCCAATTTGGCGAACTATTTCACCACGGTGTGGGGCAGGCATTGATCGCCATGTTTTGAAAGCTTCTTCTGCTTGAGTTACAACTTGGTCGTACTCTTCGCGGCTGGTAATACTTACGTTAGCAATTTTTTTACCGTCTACTGGGGTAAAACTGCTAATAGTCTCCTTACTTTCAAAATATTTACGGCCTGTACTTGTACCTGCGTTAACACCTTCAATTTCTAATTTTTTTAAAAAATCCATTTATACAACGTTATGTGAAACATGAAATTTGTTTTGCCTAAAGATAGAAAATCATTACTCAAATATGGTAAAAATGTTAAAGAGTAGAATTTTAACGTAAATTGATTTTCGTACTATATATAACAATCTCCTAAGCACTTACATTCACACAAAAGATAGAATATTGAAAAAGGCTAGTAACAATCAGATAAAACAACTAAGAAAGCTTAAGCAAAGAAAGTATAGAGATAAGATGGAGCTTTTTTTGGTGGAAGGGGAACGTGGAATTGAGCAAATATTAGCCAATAAGTTATTGGAAATAGAAGAGATATTTGTTGATGCGGGAGCGCATGAACAATATGAAAGTGCGTACCCAAATGCTTTATTGTTAGATAAAGAGGTATTTCTAGAAATTACCGACACCGAAACCCCACAGGGAATTATAGCTCTTTGTCACGCCCCGGCTCAGGTTGAAATGGCTGAATTAATAAACGAATCTGGGATAATTGTAGCACTTGATAGAATTCAAGATCCAGGGAATATGGGCACAATTATACGAACTTCAAGCTGGTTTGGTGCCAAAGCTATTTTGGTGGGCAAGGGCTCGGTTGATTTATATAATCCTAAAGTTGTGCGAAGTACGGTGGGGGCAACAGGCGTTTTGCCTACATTATCTGGTGATCTTAATGCCATGCTAGAGATTTTAGAGCAAGAAGGCTGGCAGGTTCTACTGCTTGATGGAAATCCCAGCGCTGTAAATATTGATACACTAACAAAATCTGCTAAAACCATTCTTGTTGTTGGGAATGAAGCCAACGGAATTCACCCTGATTTGATTACGAAAAATAGAACGCGAGTTATGATTCCTTTTGAAGGAAATAGCGTGTATGTAGAGAGCTTAAATGCAGCACTAGCTGTTGGTGTAGCCTTATATGCTTTGCGTTAAGGATTGAAGGTGAAGGTAAAATGTGAAGCATCATATTTTGAAAAATAGAGGAAGAATGTTTTAGATAACATTGCATAATACATCCCCTTTAGTTTAATTCGAGTAGGATCATCTTTAAGAATAAATTCATCAAGATCAGTACTTATACTACTAATTAAATCATTTGCACATGCCTTCCAAAAAAGCGAAAAAGATTTTCGTGCTCGACACTTCCGTTATACTTTTCGATTATGAAGCCGTTCAAAATTTCGGGTATAATGATGTTGCCATTCCAATAACTGTGCTAGAAGAGTTGGACGATTTTAAAAAGGGAAATAGCACTATAAATTTACATGCTCGAGAATTTATTCGGTATTTGGATAAAATTTCGGATGCCAATTTGCTTCAAAACTGGATTCCTATTGGTGGAGAAGAACAAGGGAATTTAAAAGTGATTAGTAATGGAGGAAGTCATTTAGACGCTAATGAGGTTTTTGGCACCAAAAAAAATGATCACAGTATTATAAATGCAGCTTTAAAACTGAAGCAAGATCATCCAAAAACTAAAGTTATTCTGGTATCTAAAGACATCAACTTGAGGCTGAAGGCAAAAGCGCTAAATCTAGATGCTGAGGATTACGAAACCGTACAGGTTAAGGATATTGCTCATTTATATAAGGGCAAAACGGAGATAGAGATTGCGGACCCAGCTTTAGTAAGTAAGTTTTATGAGGATGGCCAAATTAGTCCTGAATTGATTATGGATGAAACACCGCCTAATAATCATTACTACATAATGAAAAGCCATGGCTCGTCGGCCTTGGGGTGGTACAATCCAAAAACGAAATTTATTGAGCAGATTTCGAAAGTAAGCGCTTACGGTATCTATCCAAGAAATGCTGAGCAAACTTTTGCCATGCATGCGCTGTTAAATCCCAATATTTTGCTAACCACATTAACAGGTTCTGCTGGCACAGGGAAAACCTTGCTAGCTTTGGCTTGTGCTTTAGAGCAACGGAAAGAGTTCAAGCAAATCTACTTAGCGCGACCTATTGTGCCGCTGAGTAATAAAGATCTTGGTTTTCTGCCTGGTGATATTGAAGCCAAAATAACACCTTATATGCAGCCATTGTATGATAATCTAAGCTTCATAAAAAATCAGTTTAAAGAAAATAGTCCTCAGTATAGAAAGGTGGAGGAACTGATAGAAACGGATAAATTGCGCATAGTACCATTGGCATACATCCGTGGACGAAGTCTCTCAAACGTGATATTTATTGTGGATGAAGCTCAAAACCTAACTCCACATGAGATTAAAACCATCATAACGCGAGCTGGTGAGAATACTAAAATTGTGTTCACAGGAGATATCTATCAAATAGACACGCCTTACTTAGATGCCCAAAGTAATGGGCTTTCTTATTTGGTAGATAGAATGAGTAGAACCGAATTATACGCGCATATAAATCTCGAAAAAGGAGAGCGTTCAGAACTAGCAAATATCGCCAGTAAATTGCTTTGATTTTTCATCCTAAATCTCAAACAGATTTGAGAGATGTAATTTATAGTTAAGCATTGGAGCATAGTGGTTTCAATATGTATCTTCATGCTGTTAATAAACACAATAAAAACAGTATGAATTTAATAATAATGAGAAAACTCTTCTTTTTACCAGCTATCCTATTTTTTGGGCTTATAGCATGTAATCAAACCTTGGATGAAGCCGATATGTTTAAAAAAATCTCCGACGAGGTAATGTCGAACGGAGAGGCTTATGACATTTTATACGATTTAACCAAAAATATTGGCAATAGAGTAAGTGGTTCTACCGGCTACGACAAAGCGGTAGAGTGGGGAGCGGAGGAATTACGCAGAGCTGGTGCTGATAAAGTTTGGTTGCAGCCAGTTATTGTACCTGCTTTTGAACGAGGAAAGGAATCGCTGAAAATAAAAATCGGGAACCAGGCCTGGAATGAAGTTAAAATGCTTACTCTTGGCAACTCCATTGGAACCGACGGGAAAGATTTAACAGCTGAGATTATTGTAGTAAACAACTTTGATGAGTTTGAAGCACTCTCTGAAGAAGAGGTTAAGGGGAAAATTATATTGTTTAATTATCCTTTCGACCAGAGCTTTATCAATACTCTAGAAGGCTATGGAGATGCAGTGCGCTATCGCTTTGCAACTCCACCAGTTGTAGCCCAAAAAGGAGGAGTTGCTGTATTTATCCGCTCCATAACAACTGCTTTTGATGACGCTCCGCATACTGGTGGCACTTCATATCGCGGCAGTGACATAAAAATACCGGCAGTTGCATTAGGTGCAGAAACAGCCCAAAGAATTGCGGATGCTGCAAAAACAACAAAGGTAACAGCCACTTTAAATAGCAATGCAAAAATGAATGAAGATCACCTCACTTATAATGTGATTGGTGAAATTACTGGCACAAAAGATGAACAGGTTATTGTGGTAGGCGGCCATCTTGACTCGTGGGATGTAGGAGAGGGTGCTCATGATAATGGTACTGGTGTTACCCAAGCTATTGAGGTAATACGTACTTTTAAAAATCTAAATATTCAACCAAATCATACCATAAGAGCTGTTTTGTTTGCGAATGAAGAAAATGGAGGTAGAGGTGGTAGAGTGTATGCCGACACCCTTGAAGCAAAACAAGAACCACACGTTTTTGCGCTTGAATCTGACTTAGGTGGTTTTACGCCTAGAGGTTTCAATCTAGATTTATCGCCAGAGAAAGAAAAAGAAGTGCGATCATGGCTTCCGCTTTTCAAACCTTATGGAGCAGCAGTTTTCAATAATGGAAGTGCTGGGGTTGATGTGAGTAAAATGAAAAAGCATGGGGTAGAATTGGCTGGTTTAGCGCCAGATTCGCAGCGATATTTCGATATTCACCACTCCGAATCGGATGTGTTCGAAGCTGTAAATCGCAGAGAACACCTACTTGGCGCCACAGTAATGACACAACTTATTTATATGGTAGATAAGTATTGGTAATTTCAACCAGATTCCAAACTCTGACAGGGCTTCGAACCATGGCAGAGTTGGATGGAACTCATTTTCATGAACAAAAAAAAGCCGATTAAGGAATATCCCTAATCGGCTTTTTTGTTTTAAACTTTGCTTAGTTCGACCAAGATAAATCTGGACCTAATTCAACTGATTTTATATTCTCAGGGTGTAGGTTGTCGATTAAGTATCTCAATCTCAGTTTATTATAATGCAGCCCATGAGCACCACGAATACCATGGCGGTTTTCTGGGTAAAACATGACATCGAATTCTTTATTCGCATTAATTAAAGCATCAATAAGCTGGATACTATTGCCTGGATGTACGTTGTTGTCGGTGGTGCCGTGTACAATTAGTAATTTACCTTTTAGGTTATCGGCATAAAGCATGGTAGAGCCCAAATCGTAGCCTTCCTTATTTTCTTGAGGCGTATTCATGTAACGCTCGGTGTAAATAGTATCGTAGCTCCTCCAATCAGAAACTAGAGCTCCAGAAATTCCAACATGGAAGATTTCAGGATAGCGCAACATCAGCAGGGCGGTGCTGTATCCACCATAAGAGTGGCCATAAACACCCACACGGCTGCCATCGGCATAAGGACGTTGAGTAATTACTTTTATAGCTTTTGCATAATCATCTATCTCTAATGTGCCTAACCTGCCGTAATGCAAGCTAGCAAATTCTTTACCACGCTTACCTGAACCACGATAATTCGCGCGTACTACAATAAAACCCAACTGTGCCAATCGCTGATATCCATCAGCAGTTTTGTAAGAATTTGCCACATCCTGAGATTCTGGTCCGCCATAAAGTGGAAGCACAACTGGATATTTTTTGTTCGGATCAAAATCTACTGGCTTGTAGATTAATGCTGGTAGGTCGGTAACGCCATCATCCGCTTTAAAAATAATGAACTCTGGTTTTTGAAGATTATTCGCTACCACATTTTTCGTATCACTTGTCATGAGTGAACGTACTTTTTTTCCATTCGCAGAATACAGGCTTGCAGAAGGCGCTTCATCAAATGAAGAATAATAATCGGTGTAATACGTCGCCACTTCATTCATGCTGATGAAGTGAGTACCCTCTTCTTTAGAAAGCTGCTTTTTACCTTTTCCATCAAAATTGACCACATGGAACTGGGTTTCTAAACCCATATTCTGATGTGCTGTGTAATACACTTTCTTGTTTTTTTGATCTACACGGATAATGCTTGCAACTGGTTTATCACCACTAGTAAGTTGGTGCAATTTCTTGCCATTAAAGTCATAGTGGTAGATTTGATTGTAGCCACTTACTTCCGAAGTCCAAAGGAAGGTTTTGTTGTCATCAAGCTGAATGAAATTATCGTGTAGGCTGATGTAAGTATCTTCACGTTCTTCAAAAATTGTACGAACAGATTTATTAGCAAGACTGTAAGCTAAAAGCTCTAAATGATTTTGTTGGCGGTTGAATCTTCTAAAGGTGAGTTCAGTGCCATCATTTCGCCAAATTGGGCGTACTATATATGTATCAGGATTACTGTTGGTTTCAACTTGCTCGCTTACGCCTGTTTTAATATCAACTATAAATAGGTTTACGGTAGGATTAGTTTCCCCCGCTTTAGGATAACGCATTAACTCTAAACCCGCTTCAAAAGACAAGTCGTGAACAATTGGGTATAGGTGTACATCTTTTTCGTTGTACTGAAGGTAAGCGATTTTAGAATCATCGGGCGAAAACCAATACGCTTCTCTTTCCCCAAATTCCTCAGGATAAACCCAACTAGGGCGGCCATTCATTTTCTCTTCGCTGCCATAAGTAAGTCTTTTCTCTTCTTTGGTTTTAGTATCAACCACGTAAATATCGTAGCCTTTTACATAAGCAAACTTAGAATAATCATTAGAATAAGTTCCATTCCACAATTGGCTACGTGCCATTCCGCGCATCAATTCATCATCATAAGTAGCGCGCTCAATTTCTGGTTTATAGAGCTTTGTTAATTTATTCGCCTTTAGGTTAAAGAGAAAATCGACTTTACCTACTGTAAAGAAAATGGCGTCATTATTATGAGCATACTCAAAGCTATTAAAGGGCAAAGTGTTCACTTCGGCATCAGTTGCATTATTAAATTGACTAACAATTGCGCTTATTGTGCTTTTATCGAATAAGGAAGTCCGCTTTTTATTTTTAGGATCTACTTTATAGAAATTAACATGACCATCGTCGGTTCTTTCAGTTTCCATATAACCTAAGTTGCCAGGCAGCCAGTTTAATGAGGGGGAACCATCGGTAGAAAGAAAAGTACGGCTACCCATAGTTTCATAAAGCTCTAGTCCCGTTTTTTGTGCATTTGCAACAGAAAGAAAACAAAACGAAACCATCAAAATAAAGATAGAATATAAAGGGCGTTTCATAGAGTATAATTAAATGTGAATTATGTGTTTTATACGTTTAAGTAATATAGGGTTAGTATGCGAAAAAGTAAGTTTAAATAACAACCTTTAAAGTTGAACTACATGTACGTTAGAAATAGAACGGCCTAGGAATCGCTCGGCTACTTCTTGAAAACGTTGAGGGCGATCGCTCACAAAACATTCGAAATTTCCACCAGAATCATTTAATAGTTCAAGTTCGGTAAGTTTATCTTTCGCTGATTGCGCAATAGAATCGGCAGAGTCGATAATACGAATAGAAGGAGAGGTCAGCACTTCAGCAATCTGTTCTTTAAACAACGGATAATGAGTACAGCCAAGAATAAGCGAGTTGATGGGAGTTTGTGAGAAGGTGCTTAAATATATTTTGAGGGTTTGGCGCGCCACTTCATTGTCAATCCAACCTTCTTCAGCTAAAGGTACCAACAAGGGGCAAGCTTGCTGAGTCACCGTCACATTTTTATCTTTTTCATGAATGGCATGTACATAAGCTTGCGAATTTATGGTAGCCAAGGTACCAATAACTCCAACGTGAGCATGTTCGTCGGAATCGAACACGGCTTGAGTACCGGCACTAATAACATCCAAAACTGGAATGGAACCTGCCCTCGCAATAATCTCTTCTTTGGCAGATGCTGAAACCGTGTTACAAGCTATCAATATCATCTTCACGTTTTTCGAGAGCAAAAAATCGGTGATTTCTAGCGCATAGGTGCGAACAGTTTCTTTCGACTTGCTACCATAAGGTACACGCGCAGTATCGCCAAAATATATAATGTCCTCTTTTGGTAAAGCCTTAATAACGGCTTTAGTAACGGTTAAACCACCAATACCAGAATCAAAAACTCCAATAGGAGCCTGTTTTTTATTATTCAACATAATTAGGTTGAAGTGAAATGTTTATATGAGTGAATGTATTCAATTCTTAAATCTTAATTTAAGACTTCGTAGCTTGTTCCTATGAATAAATTGATGATGATTATTTTATTAGGATTGGTTTCGCAAACTGCTTTTGCGTTCCAACAAACCGATAGCTTAAAAATTGAGCTAGATGAAGTGGTTGTGGTAGGCTATGAGGGCAACCGAAGTATTATGGAAACACCCGCATCCATTTCTACCATAAAAGCGGATCAGCTTTACTTATTTGATAATGCTTCTTTACTGAGCGGAGTGAATTCCTTGCCCGGTATTAGAATGGAAAAACGTGCGCCTGGAAGTTATAGAGTTTCGATAAGAGGAAGTTCTTTGCGCTCGCCATTTGGAGTTCGGAATGTGAAAGTGTATTGGAATGGAATCCCTTTCACAGAGCCCACTGGTAGCACCGCTCTTAATTTGTTAGATATGAAGAATGTGAATTCAATCGAGGTTTTAAAAGGACCAGCTGGCAGCATGTACGGAGCAGGCAATGGCGGAGTGTTATTGCTTAACAGCTTTGCAAGTACACCTCACACTCAAATAACTTCTGCTGGAAGTGTGGGTAGTTATGGCGATGTTCGTTATTCAGGGGCATACCTCAGAAAAATGAAAAATGGCACTTTACAATATCGTTATGCAAAGCAAAAGCTTGATGGCTACCGTGATCAAAGTTTTTTAGATAGAGAAACGGTGGAAGCAAATGGTAGATTTATTGTTTCGTCAAAATCGTTAGTACAAATAAATATGCTGTACTCAAATTTATACTATGGAATTCCAGGAGGATTAGATGCGGTACAGTTTGCAGATAATCCAAGGCAAGCTAGGTCGGGAAGTGTAGATAAAAACTCGAGTGTTTCTCATGAGTCGCTAAATTTAGGAGCTACTTTAGATAATGAAATTATGTCTAATTTAAGAATGGTAAGCTCTATATATACAAGTTTGAGCACCTTCGATAATCCATTTTATTTGATTATAAGAAAGAGAGCAGAAAGAGTGGAGGCCTTCGTTCAAGGATGTTTTATAGTACACGAATTGCGGATGTTGCAACCAAGTTTACTGTAGGAACAGAGATGCAGATAGGACAGACCTCGGCCCAAAACTATGGAAACCAAATGGGTAAAGCTTCTAGTTTAAATTTTGATGATGATATCAGAATTAAAAGCGCGCTGTACTTTGGTTCTGCAGAATTAGATTTAACAGAGAATTTACTACTTACCGTTGGAACTAGTTTGAATATGTTGCGATACGATTTTGATCGTATAGTAACGAATATTACAAGCGATACCACAGGCTTCTACGAAAAGAAATTTACGCCTCAACTTATGCCCAGAATTGGATTAGTTAATAAGATTGCACCAAATATGTCGTTGCATGGCTCTATAAGTTTTGGTTTTTCGCCCCCAACGGTAGAAGAGGTTCGCACCAATGAAGGAAGTTTAAACCTAGGATTAGCTGCAGAAAAGGGAACTAGTTTTGAAGTTGGAGCTAGAGGAAGTTTTTTAAAAAATCGAATAAAATACGATGCTACATTTTTCTATTTTCGTTTGAATGATGCCATAGTTCAACAACAAACCCCGCGTGGCACCAATATTTTTATAAACGCAGGAAGTGCAAACCAAGCAGGGTTTGAATTATCTACTTCTATCTTGTTGCTTGATAATCCGGTGCAAATCATAAACCAAATTGAACTTAATAATGCGCTCACCATTAATCGTTTTTACTTTGATGAGTACGAAACTAACTCAGGGGATTTCTCAGGGAATAAACTAACGGGTGTGGCTCCAAATATCAGTACAACTACTTTTACTGTAAAAGCTAAAGGAGGACTTTATTCAAGTGCAGGACATTATTTTACAGATGAGATTCCGCTTAACGATGCAAATTCCTTTTATTCAAATAAATCGCATGTAGTTAAGTTAACGGCTGGATTTAAACGCCAACTTCTAGAACGATTAACAATAAATGTTTCCTTTTCGCTCGACAATCTGCTTAACGAAGAATATAGTTTAGGCTACGATATTAATGCTTTTGGAGCTCGTTATTACCAACCCGCCCCAGCCCGAAATTGGTTTGGCGGACTTAAACTGATTTACGATTTCTGATATGAAAAATTGCAAGATTTGGGGGTGTTTCGCAGTGTTTTGCGGCTGTGGTGTTGCGATACATTTATTACTTGAACTCAGGAAATCATAATTATGTTTGTATTTTTCATTTCTGTTTTATACATAGAGGCGTAGTTGTTAAATAATAATATTAAGGGAGCGAGGTTTGATATGAAAAAAAGTATAGATTACTTAACCATAAACATGATTCTGTTTGTGACTCTTTTATTCAGTACAGCTGCTGTAAAAATGGATGGTGTTGAAAGAAATAACAAAGAAGTACAACTTCGTTGTGCAGAAATAACACAGATAAAGACTGCAGAGGAATATAAAACGTTGTCCGAAGAGTCAGAATGTCCGCGGACATTGTTGGATTATTGCTACGCAGTAGAATTCCCTGATGGAACAATTGTTATACAACTGGGGATTCCGATAATTGTAGTTGATTAATTAACCAAAACAATTTTTATAGCTACTCCCGAATCGACACTTAATTATGTCCAGAATGATATACTATTTGTGTTGAAAATGTGTTAATTAAATTAATATAGAAATAAAAAAGAAGATTAATGCGTGCTTATAAGTATTGTTATTTAGGACTTCTGGTTCTTGTTTTTGTTTTAATGGGGTCTGAATTTTTGAGAGCTCAATCATCGAATTGGAAAATAAAATCTCCTGGAACCGTTATTGCAAATTTAGAAGAAGGTTATGAGTACGGCCCATTTGCCGTGAGTGGTGACTACGTGGCTTGGATAAATTGGATTTTAAAAAAACTCTATATCTGGCAGAATAATTCAGGCGAAATTCTGGAAATCGACCTTCAAGAGGGCAAAGGACCCAGCGAGGTATTAACACCCGTGAATATGATTGTAGAAAATAATCATATAACCTTTTTAGATCCGACTCTGGCTAAACTTGTTCGCATGGATATAGATACAAAAAAAGCAGAGGACATTCCTACCAGATTTGGTGTTCAGGATTTTATGACAATATTTGATAAGTATATTTATTTCATGACTCTACGAAGCCCCGATAAAATGTTTTATCAATATGATTTTGAAGGCGGAGAGGCTGTTCCCTTCAATTTATCAGGGTTGGATTTATTTAAAGAGTTTAATAATCTCTTTTTTAAGCAGGGTACATTACTGTCCAATCAAAAATATGTACTTTTAGCTACAAAGTACAGGCCATACATTTACCTTTTGGATCGTGAACGGTTACAATATCGCGGAAAATTCGAATGGGATATTTCAGAGGTAGATACAGATGCGCCACAAAGGACGGAGGATGAGGGTGTCTACCTCCTGCCTCCTTCAAAAGTAAATATTTTAACTGAAAGCGCCGCCTTAGTTCCTCGAGATCCAAATCATGTTTTCATTGTTGCCAAGGGAAAGGGGCGCTCAAGAAGTTACGAAAAGGAGAAGGTCTATGAGTTTGACCTTGAAACCAAACAGTTTGTTGCAGCGCATAAACTGGGTATTAAAGCTGAAAGAATATTTTCTGATAACAGTTATTTGTACGTCTATTCTAAAGAAGAGTACAAAATATATCGTTTTGATATCGTCAGCCGCTGAAAACAGGATGTTTTCTTTGTAAGTAAGGCACGTAAGAGCAATAAGCAAAGGCTCTTCACTTAAAAAAAAGAATAGTAATGAGCATTGAGATTCAGCACTATTTTTCAGACCACTTTTTGCGGTTATATTTATTTTTCAGGCTGGTGTGCTTTTAGATTGTACATAGCCTAAAGATTCAGCTGAAAATTTTGCAAAATTTCTAATGCTTTTGGCAGTAGCTAGGCTATATCGGAAAAAATAAGCCCCCCCGGATAATTTAATAAATACGCTGAACGGTATTTCTAAATTAGCAGCTAATTTAGTCTGTGACAGCCCCATAGGTTCAAGAAACTCTTTCAGTAAGATTGAACACCGAGATATATGGATGTTCTGTTTTGTGGAATCATGGCCATGTCTCAATTATGGTCATCGGCAAAAGTAACATCGTAAGCGCTCGAATCAGTCCCAACACGAAACTGGTTTGGTGGTATTCAACTATCATATAGTTTTAATGATTAAGTGCGGTGGCCCTATCGAACAGAATTCGCAAGTTGGCGAGTTCAACAAATGCTTGACACTTCTAAGATATTGGGCAAACTAGCCGCCCACGAGTCCTCTCTCTAAAATCAATCCCGATGCTTCGGGAATTTCGGTCTCCCTCGGAAGGGCTAATCCTTATACACATCTTTTGTGGTTCATAAGCCTGTTCAAACAACATGACGTACTAGTCATTGACGCCAACTGCGGCATTTTTAAATTATTTCTAACTGACTGTCGTTGCGAGCCCTTCTGCGAATGCAAAGGGCGTGGCAATCTCATGATAGCGAGCTACAAGCCCCAACAACGCATCGTTGTTTGGAATCCCAAGTCGATTCAACAAGATCCTTCACGGCGACTCCCTATCGGCCGTCTTGTTCAGGATGACAGGGGCGTTTTATATACTTCCTTTGCCTCCCTACGGTCGGGCATTGCCTTCCAGGCAATAAGTATATAACAGATTGGTAATCGTCATTGACGCCAGTAGTAGAATCTAGGAATTAAACCACCAGTTCTCTCACCTTGCCAATCTATATAAATGTAAAAGCTGTGTATAAGGATTAACTCTGGAGAAAAAGTTATGGACAATTCTCTAAAGAATTAGGAATCTCTTGCTTCTTAATTCTTACATCCAAAATCTAAATTAAAACTTTCTAGCGAGTACTACGGTTTCTTTGAACACCTTCTTTTTGCCAGCAGCACTGTTGTAAGCTTCAAAGAGAACAATATAAATTCCTACACGATTATCTTTGCGATCGTCGGTAAGTCCATCCCATATCAAATTGCCAGAGAAACCAGCAGCTTTACCATCGGCTAAAGTTCGAACCTTTCTGCCATAACGGTCGAAGATACGAATATGGAGTAAGTAATCGGCTTGATCTAATTCATAGTTGATAAACAGATTATCCTCAAATCCATCATTATCTGGCGAGAATGGATTACTAGAAAACGAGATTCCAGTTGAGCCTACTGGCGCACCCGGACTTTGATAAATAGAGTTTTGTGAACCAGGAGTGCCGCCCCGTGAATCAGTGCTCGAACTCCAATTACTAGAGTCGTCAGAAGGGCCTTCTGGGTTAATTCTCTCTAGTGATGTTCCTTTAGTTGTAACTTTATTTGGATTATGCCACTCTCTAGAAAAAGTCACAGAATCAATAACAGCCCCTGTACTATCGGCGATATAAACGGCATCCCCAGTGGTTTTTAAGCTGAGCGATGTACGATTCATACGCATTGTAAATTGGTTGGATTGATTCTCCATATCAAAATAAATGGCAGTTTTACTATTCTTGAATTGGGTAGCCTCATTTTCTGCATATATGAGCATATACTCTTTAGCAGGAATCCATTTGAAAGAAGAAGAAACAGGCTCAATTACTCTCACAATATTATTCTCATCTGGCGCATTTGTGAGTACCAATCCTTCTAAAGAGATCGCGTGATCATTTGGATTATAAAGCTCAATGTATTGGGCTTGATCGGGTAGATTATCGTTAGCATCTGCAAGTGGCTCGAATAAAATCTCATTTATTACCACCGAGCCTTTTTGAATTGGAGTAGCAACAGGTTGAGTAAAAGCGGCAGTTTTATTTCCCTTCACATCATACAGGTTTATAGCCTGGAACTCTATATCAGCAGCCTTTAATTTGGCGGAAGTCGGTGTGTATAACAGTAATTTATTTGCTTGAGTAGAATCAAATTTAAAATTGGTGATTGTATTACCGCTTACTTTAAACTCGGTATCATTTCTAATACTAATAAACTCAGTGAATGCTACAAAAACGCCTTCAGACGTTTGGTTTGCAAAAATAACGTGTGGTGGAGTGTTATCTTCTTGGTGTTGAGAGTTAATAATTCCTGGGGTAGAACCATCTTCAGCCGTGCTAGTAGCCCAGTTCGAAGCATCATTAGATGCAGCAAAAGGATCTTTTCTTTCTAGGGAAATACGTTTGTCGCCACCCCAATTTGAAGAGTAGTACAAGCTATCAACAGCAACTCCATTTGGCGTAATAATAGCAGTGGCATCACCAGCTGTGTTTAAAGATGGGAAACCAGTTATGTAGAGGGCGTTACTAATAGTTTCAGCAAAATACTGTTTATCGGTGAGTACTAAATATTCACCTGCTGCTAAAATAGTGCCTTGTGGGATTTTACCTTTATCGCTAACAGCATCTCTCAATATCCAATCACTCAAATCAATATTCTTATCTGAACGATTAAATAGCTCAACAAACTGAGGGTCGTCAGATTCGCTCCTCAAGTACATAATTTCATTGATAACAACATCATGTTTTGAAGGAGGTACAAAATCTAAATATCTAAGTTCAGTTGTTTGTGAGGCAGTTATATTTCCAAATATATCTGCCTGATTTAGAATCGTAAGTGTATAATATTCGCCTTCTACCATGTTCGTAGAAAAATTAATAGTAACCACTTCACCTTGTGCAGAAATACTTTGAATTGCGAGAGCAGGAGAGATAGAATAATTGCTCAAATTCTCAGCTGCTGCTTTTTTAAGAAATTTATCAAAGGTTAGTTTAACAGACTGCTGTGAAGCAATAATAGTTGATTTGAGTTTGGGGCCTTCAGTACTCGGTTGAACCTCATTTCGCTTGCCAGGGGTTCCTAATGTTGGGCTAGGAGAGTTTCCCCAATTAGCTTTAATAGTTGATGGCAATCTCGAGTCGATGCGCTCTAAAGCAATCTTTGTACCACCCCAACTAGGATCGTATTGTAGGGAATCTACCGTAGCACCAGTTTTATTATATACACGAACTTGATCGCCACCGTTAACCAAAATGGGTAGAGAAATAGTGAAGTAATACCCAGCTCCGTGTGTGCTAGTAAGTGAGGAGGCATCCGTTGTAAAAACCACAAAACTATCGGGATAAAGTACTAAATCGGAATTCGATGCAGTAGTAAGAGACTTATCATTTCCGATTTTCCAACCTTTGAGATTTAGGTTTTTACTAGAGTTATTTTTTAACTCCACATATTCAGGAGTGCCTGTAGGCTGATCGTACATAATCTCGTTAATTACTACATCGCCAGGCTCAAAGCTGCCAAAATTTACTATGACAAATTCTGTGTTAATGTTGTTGTTAATATTTCCAAAAACATCTTCTATGTGCTTTATAGTGATGGAATGTGGAGCTTCTGGAGAGTTATCGGGCAGCCCAGGGCTAAACTTTAAGGAAACTGAATCAGGCGCAAACAACGTCGCTGAAACTAATACGGATTGATTCGATTGGCCTAAATAAAGTGTGTAGTTACTTAAACTTTCAGCAGAATCAGCTTTTATGGCTTCAGAAAATGCAAGTATAATTTCTTCATTATTTACCACTATAAGCTGTTTAAACTCTGGCGGAGTTGTATCGGATTCGATTAGATTTTCTTTTCCAGGTGTTCCGAATAATGGAGAAGGAGAATCACCCCAGTTTGCAGCAATAGTTCCTGTAACAGTGCTTGATCTACGTTCTAGAGCAACCTTAGTTCCACCCCAACTAGGAGCGTATTGCACCGAATCGACCATAGTGCCGTTGTTGTTGTAGATAATAACTTGATCGCCTGTGTTTCTAAGCGTGGGCACAGAAAGATTTACATAATAACCTGGCCCATGGATGTCGACTAGAATAGCAGGATCGCGAGTAAAGACGATAAAACTATCTGGATGAAGCACTAGATCCGAACTTGATAAGGAAATATCAGATCTATCGTTTGCAATTTTCCAGTCTTTAAGGTTTAAGAATTTGTTAGTAGTATTTTTTAGCTCTACATATTCCTGTGTACCTGACGGCTGATCGTACATAATCTCGTTAATCACCACATGACCCGGTTCAAAAGCATCATAAAGGAAGAAGCTGAAGGTAGTGTCAGCTAAGGTGGTGTCGCCATTTAAATCAGAAATACCACCAGAAATACTTAGTTCGTTTTCACCCCCCAAAAAAGCATCAGCAAAAGTTAATCGAATTGAATTAGCTGAGGGCGTAGTGAAACTAGCAGGATTTTTTATGCCTGGGTTTAATTCAAAATTAGATGCGCTAACACTTGTAGCATCTATATCTTTTGAAAATGCAATATCAATCTCGTTGTTGCTCACTACAGAAAATGAATTGACTAAAAGCGGGTCGATTACAGGAACAGGAAGATCGATCTTAAAATCGAAATAAAATCTATTGGTGTTTGTTGAAGTGTACTTTGTACGTACACCAAAATGTGACGCGGAAGTGTAAGTATTGTCAGTGCCAGTGGCATCTACAGCAAGAGTGCCATCATAGCCTTCGGCCACTTCAAGCGTCCAGTTACCAGAAGCATCTCTTGTAACCTTAACTCGGTATGAACCACCAGTGCTTATATTGGTTGCACCAGCTAGTACTTCGCCATCTTCGCCGCCACCGGTCATTTTAAATAAACGAAATCTGTCATCTGCTAAATTTTCTCCACCTCGCAGGGCGTACCCATTTATAGCGCTAGAATCAGAGAGATCCGCAGTATCGCTCATTAAAAATATATGAGTAAGGTTATTATTCGATGGAGCAAAATCCATTCGAACAAAAAACTCCCAATAACCTTCTACATTGGTTGATGGGGTTGAAAGGTAAGAGGAACCTGCAACCGGAGCGTTTAATCGAAGTACGGGGTTGCCATCAAGTGCAGGGTCGCCAGTAATAGTGGTTATAATAAAATTATCAGTGTCGCCAGACCAAGTTGGATTGGAAGTAAAATCGTCGTCTGTGAAGCCATCTTCGAAGTTTACTTGCTGCGCCAATACTAATACGGGCAGGAAAATGAATAGAATGGAAAATAGTTGTTTCATACCTAATAGGATAGCAGTAGAAAGGCATTTAATCAACTAGAAAAGGCTAAAAAAAGGGGTAAAAGGAATTTCCACCTTTTACCCTTTTGAAGGACATTGGGAAGGCTACGCTCCCCAAGGCAATTGTATGTCGTGCTCTCTACATCTACTAGGTTAGAGCGATTAGTTAGGTAGTCCTTACAAAATTTTCGTACATTTTTTGAAATAGATTTAACCAACCCTAACTCACTTAAAAACAACGGGTATTATGCGAAGTTTACCTTTTTACACCGATGATTTACACGGCGGCTTCATGAAACTTGAAGGAATCTTGCGCGTGGAGGGTGAGTTCTTGTACTTTGAGTTTCAAAAGAAAGATGCCGTTTTAGAAGCTTATCAGTCTGATTTAAAAACGCTGGAGATACCTATTGCTAGTATTGAATTAGCAGAATTTAAAAAAGGGTTCATAACAGGGAAGTTAATTCTGCATGCAAAGAGAGCGGCGGTGTTCCAAGATTTACCTGGAAAAGACCTCACAAAACGAGTTTTAAAAGTAAAGCGTATCGATCGAAACCTTGCAGCTTCTATATCATCAAACTTAAATTTGAAACTTTCTGAGAGAAAACTGAAAGAATTAGACGAGAGTTAGAGGAAACAGAAAAACCAGATGGTAATCCCTGATGGTGTTAGGTAATTCGTTGACAGTTTGAAGATTTTTGAGGTAGCGTTTTCTTGAGACCCTGGGTTAGCAGTACGAGACTCGTAAACGATATATTACGCACCCAAATTTGTCATTTCGACCGAAGTGGAGAAATCTCTGTAACGTTAACAAAGTCTATGAGTACATTAACATTCATTAGATTTCACTTCGTGGGAATCGCTCCGCTCGGTGCTCGACTACGCTTGCTTGCTTCGCAAACAATAATTCACTCGAAATGACAAAATAGAGATGGCTAGTATTTAAATGAAACAAATTACCCGTAAATGTGAGAATCTGTCAACGAATTACCTAACAGCTATATTTCATGTAAGCTAGGAAATAAAAAAAAGCACCACATAGGTGCTTTTTTATAGTATCTCGCTAAAAAATATCAGATTTATTTAATAAATCCTTTTTTAACTAGTAGCTCAGCATTTAGGATTGCTCCACCTGCTGCACCGCGAATAGTGTTGTGCGCCATTACTACAAAACTAATATCAAAAACAGTAGCTTCTCTCAAACGCCCCATGTGTAGCTGCATACCATTTTCTTGGTCGGCATGTAAACGTGGTTGTGGGTAGCGGTTATCTTGGTGCAGATTTATAACATTCTTTGGTGCTGAAGGTAAATCAAGCCCTACAATAGGATTGTTGTTATTAAAGCTTTCAATAACTTTTTTAACGTCTTCAATACTAGCTGGTTTATTTTTCAGCTTTAGAGTAACAGCTGCTACGTGACCGTTTAATGTGGGCACTCGTGTACAGGTGGCTTGTACAGAAAAGCTTGGTTCGTCAATTTTACCACTTTCAAGTTTACCTAGAATTTTATGTGTTTCAGGCTCAATTTTTGGTTCCTCGCCAGAAATAAATGGTACAACATTGCCCAGAATATCTAAACTTGGAACACCAGGATAACCCGCACCCGAAACAGCTTGCATGGTAGTTAAAATCATGCTTTCTAAACCATAAGCTTCGTGCAGAGGCTTTAATGCTATAGATAAAGGCACAGCTACACAATTTGGGTTAGTTACGATCCAACCCGAGCCGTCTTTAGTAAAGGTCTGTTGTTGGATGAGTTCAGCGTGGTCTGGGTTTACTTCAGGTACTAAAAGAGGAACGGTAGGATCCATTCTATAATTACTGGCGTTTGAAATTACCGGGATGCCAGCACGTGCAAAAGCTCCTTCAATTTCAAAAGCTACCGATGAGTCTAATCCAGAAAATACAAAGTCGACCCCTTTAAATAATTCAGGCTCGCAGTTTAGTACACTCATTTCGCCAATTTTCTTAGGCAATGTTACGTCTTCAATCCAATTAGCGGCTTCGGTATAAGCTTTGCCAGCAGAACGCTCAGAGGCACCAAGTGCGGCAATTTCGAACCAAGGATGGTTTTGTAGTAGTCGTATAAATTTTTGTCCAACAGCGCCTGTTGCGCCAAGAATACCAACTTTCATGTAAATAATTTAAGAGTGATGAGTGTGTTAAAGTGAGTGGTTGAAAATACACAATCCTAATTCAGATTTCTCAATAATATAACTTAAAAAGAAAAGTTGGTAAGAATCATTCAAAACAGTGTTGAAATTGCTATCTTGTAGGCTTACTCACATTCACATTAAAATAAAGACAAGTTCATGTCAAATTTGGACAGTTTAGATAAAATTGTATCATTAGCGAAAGCCCGCGGATTTATTTTTCAATCTTCAGAGATTTATGGTGGCTTAAGTGCTGTGTACGATTATGGCCCACTTGGTGCTGAATTAAAAAGAAATCTTCGTGCCGTTTGGTGGAAAGAAATGACTCAGCGTCATAATAACATTGTAGGTGTTGATGCAGCTATTTTCATGCATCCCAAAGTATGGGAAGCCAGTGGCCATATTGATGGCTTTAATGACCCCATGATAGATGATAAGCAGTCGAAGAAGCGCTACCGTGCCGATATGCTTATTGAGCAGTATATATTGAAGCTTGAAAAAGATGGCAAAACAGAGAAAGCCGCAGAGCTGCAAGAATTGTTAGATACATCGGGTACACGAAAAAGCGTTACCGAAGATTTATACGATATCATTATTGATAATGAAATTCGTGCTCCAGAGTCTGGTGCTTTTGATTGGACACAAGTTCGTCAGTTTAATTTGATGTTTAAAACTGCATTTGGTGCAACTGGTAGCGAGGAAGATGGAGTGTATTTACGCCCAGAAACGGCGCAAGGTATTTTTGTAAACTTTAAGAACGTTTTAGATACGGCTCGTGTAAGTGTACCTTTTGGAATTGCCCAAATTGGAAAAGCTTTTAGAAATGAAGTGGTAGCTCGTCAGTTTGTGTTCCGTATGCGAGAGTTTGAGCAAATGGAAATGCAATATTTTGTAGAGCCAGACACCGATGAAGCTGCCTACGACGAATGGAAAGAAAAGCGTATGGCTTGGTACAAAAAAATTGGAATTCGTGAAGAAAACCTTAGATATATGCCGCATCCACCAGATAAACTAGCCCATTATGCGCGTGCTGCTGATGATGTACAGTTTAAATTTCCTATTGGCTGGCAAGAAGTGGAAGGCGTTCATAACCGTACCGATTTTGACTTAAAACAGCATCAAGAATATTCTGGTAAAAAATTGGAATACTTCGACCAAAAGAACAACAAACGCTACATCCCGTATGTAATTGAGACTTCTATTGGTTTAGACCGCTGTGCACTTATGGTGCTTTGCGATGCTTATAGAGAAGAAGAAGTAGATGGCGAAAAGCGAGTAGTGCTAAAAATGCACCCAGAGTTGGCGCCCATCCAAGTTGGAGTATTCCCACTTATTAAAAAGCCAGAACTTCAAGAGATTGCGCAAAAATTAGCTACTGATTTACGCGAAGATTTCTCTGTTCAGTATGATGAAGCTGGTTCAATCGGGCGACGCTATCGTCGTTTAGATGAAGCAGGAACTCCATTCTGTATCACGGTAGATTTTGACGGATTAGAAGATAACACCGTTACTATTCGCTACCGCGATGATATGAGCCAAGAACGAATTCCTATTGATAAAGTAGGGGAAGTGATTCGTGCCGGCATCAAAAACTGGAAACTAAAGTAAACAGTAGTTTCATTATTTTTTATAAGTCTGTCATTTCTTTATGAGATGACAGACTTTTTTTTGTCCTGGGAATTTAGATTTGGTGTTACCCCAAATTAGAATCACGTTTTGTTGATGTACTATTATTTCAGTAATACCATTCGCATGGTTTTTGTGTGATTGCCTGCTACAATACGGTACAAATAAACGCCACTTGATAGGTTTTGTGCATCAAAAGTAACAGAGTGAATACCGGCGCTTAACGGTGCATTTATTAAAGTGCTTATTTTTTGACCTAGCATATTATATACCGAAAGTTCAACATTACCAGCTTTTTGAATATTGAAAGATATATTGGTAGTTGGGTTAAATGGATTCGGATAGTTCTGTGATAGCTCAAACTTACTAGGCACTGAAGAATCATCTTCAGTACTGGTATAAAGTACGCCATTTTCTCTACCTGGTGTTCCACCTGTTTCTGTAGCCGCGAACCAATTCTCGGCAAGAGAGTTGTCTGAGCTAGGATCTGTGAGTTCTAAAGTGGGACCATTACCTGCCGCTGCAGTTGGCCAAGGAGCTTCGTTGGTGTAAGCAACAAAGTCTACAAGAGTGCCATTGTTGTTAAATAGGCGAACTTGGTCGGCAGTGCCACCAAGACCAAAGTCAAAGTCTCCGATATAATTATCAACAGTAGTATTAAGTGCAGTAAATAAAGCGCTATTTCGTGTTAATACGAGGTAGCCATTTGCTGCAATAGAAGTTCCTTCTGGGATTATATACTCGTGAGTATCATCATCGTCTTTTAGAACCCAGCCGGAGAGATTTACAGCTTCACTAGAGGTGTTGTGAAGTTCAACCCAATCGCCCGTATCGAAATCGGGAGAGGACTTATAGTTGATTTCATTAATTACAATAATGCGTTCGGCAGACTGAAACTGTGCAGTAATATTTAAAGGCACAGTTGTTAATGGAATAGTGATTGAAGGTGATGAAGAATTATTTTCACCATTTATAATCCACCCAGCAAACTCATAACCTATGGCAGGAATTGCGTTGATGTATAACTCAGTATCAGTGAAATATATACCTGACCAATTACCATTTGAAAGAGTTGGTTTAATGGTGTTTACCTGAACTAAACCGTTTTCAATATTATTAAGGTTTACACGAACAGTATCTGTTTGTAAGGTGTCTGATATTTCGCCATATAAATAGTCGGGTATATCTTGAACGTACCATTCTGTGATAGTACGTATATATTCCATGTCATAATTTGTAGGTCCGCCGATATCATACCAGCCATCAGTCCAACGAGCAATGTCTTGCTGTATTTCTGGCGCAATGGAAGTATCAATAGAGTCGATTAAAGCCATCATATAATCTGGCTTAAAAGAGGTGTTCATTAAATCGGCAAGGCGAGTTAAGAAAATTTTCTTGTAGGTGTCATTTTCCATCATCCTACCAAGTAATTGGTAGCCACCCGTATTATCAGTTAAAAACTCTCTAAATGTGCTATAGTAATTTGCGGGATTTTCTACGCCTAAATTTTGCCACCAATCGAAGTCGTAAGAAATGTAGCTCCATTTTTTGGTGTTAACTGTTAGAGATGTATTATCTGGCGTTGGCAACCAAAAACGAGGGTGTTCTATACCCATTGGATCTCTATCACTCCAGTAACGAATGTTATTCTCGTCGCCATGCGATGTATAAACTTGGTAAATCCAATGATCTGTAAAACTATCAATATCTAACACAGATTCTATATATTGAAAAAAGTCATCGCCAGTTAGAGTTTCATCTAAGATTCTGTTAATCATTGCAGCATAGGCTACATAATCACCTTCGGTTGGGGTATCGTAGCCTTTAATCAAATCAATATCTTTAGCGCCGTAACGTGCTTCCACAAAGTCGTCATTCTTTCTTTCTTGAATAGAATAAATTCCCCAATACTTTCCATTTATATATAAAATAACGGGACGAGTAGATTGCATGGCATTAGCATGATTCCCTTCTAAATTCACTGTTCTTACAATTTCATTTAAAAGGCGAGAACGTTCCTCGGCACTTGCCCTAAGTACAAAGCCATCATAATCGTTATAATCATTTTCTGGGAAGAGAGGATAAGTGAATTTATTGGTGCCGTATTTAGAGTTATTGTTAACCATAAATGATTTTTTAGGAAATGCACGGCTATAATTGCCTGCTATTCTAGCCCCAGCGTCAAACTCGAAACCTGTGTTTCCATTTTCATCTATATATTCGATGTGAACGGGGTAGGTAAAATCCTCCCAAAAATTTGCTCCTTTAAAAGGGTAGACGCCGGTAGTTTCAGAAGAATCTCCAATAACATACATACCTTTGTCATAGTCGAATAATGAATCAGGTTCCATCACAAAAGATACGATAGGGATGGTATGTTGGTTTCCGATCAAATAAGTGTTTGTTGCCACTTTACTCGGATCTTTACCAGCCTCAAAAGCAATAGCCCTAAGAACTATAGAAGTATCAGTAGTAATTGGCGTTGTATAAACTGCTGAGTTTATAGTTGGTACCGAGCCATTAAGTGTATAATGAATTGCTGCACTTGGGGTTTCAGATGAAATTGCAAGAGTTAAACCAGCAGGATAAAATCCCGATGGTAAAGAAAAAGTAGGGGTGCTAGCGGTTTCATTAACAATAATGGAGCCCGCATTTGTAGCATTTGGAGTGGGATTGGCATAAGAAAAAGTACCAGTACCATCCACATCTCTCGCCCAAGATATATCGGTAGTTTGGCTGGGGAAAGTTACTGAGTCGACAAGAGTAGTTCCATCGGCTGCTGTAATTACAACAGATTCACCAGAAGCACTGAGTTTAAAATCTAGATGAAGAGGACCATCGGTTAGTGCGCCGTCTGCCCAAAGAATCAAAAAGCTTTTGGCACCAATAGTTGTGCTAGCGCTTTTATTTGTGGGTAATTGCCATTTTGTTGGCTGTGCGGGGTCATCCGAAAAATAATATCCCCCAATGTTTACAGAAATGTTACTGCCATTGTAGATCTCAATCCAATCGCCGAATTTACCATTTTCATCAGAATAGGAGGCTGAATTAGAGGCTACAATTTCATTCACACGAATCTGAGCATTCAAAGAAATAGTGAATAGGAATAAGGCGAGGAATGAAAGAATGAATTGGCGTTTCATATAGCGTGTTCTTTTAAAAAAGATTGGATAATAATAACGACTCTAAAATACCCAATAAATTTCGATTAAATATGAATAGTTAGAACTTTACAACATTTAAAGTGATGGTTTAACGTTGCAGTGGATTGGACATTGAATAGAATTATTATCTAAAAACTTTATAAAATAAAAAAAGCCAACCGTTTAAGAATATGGTTGGCTTTCAGAAAAGAATTAAAGGTGCTTATTTATTTAGCAACGCCAATTACACCGCACGAAATGCGAGCACCAGCTGCACCGGTAGGTTGCGATACTAAATCATCTTCGTCGGCATGAATAATAACGCCACGTCCCATAATTTTTGAAAGCTTGATGTTGGTATCTACATAGGAATAGGTTGTTACTGCGTTTTTACCAGCACCTTGTAAATTACCCATATCGCCCATGTGGCGTTCCATTGCATCAGGCCCGCTATGGTCCATATCAGTTGGGTTGAAATGTCCACCTGCAGAAGTCCCGTCGCTAGCAGTACAATCACCATATTGGTGAATGTGAAAGCCGTGTGCACTATTGCCAAGGCCAGTTACTTCGGCAGTAACTTTAACGCCATCATTTACCAATTCGAACGTAACGGTACCGGCCACTCCACTATCCCCAATTGGATGAAGGGAAGTAATAGCTTTCTCAAACTTTGGCCCATCATTATCTTTAATAATTTCAATTTCTTCAGTTTTTGTACAAGCAATAAAAGTTGTGCTAATAAGCAGCAACGTTAATAAGTATTTCATAGGGTGAATTATATTCGTTAAAGTTTGCTATCTAATTTAACAGGAATGTAGAAAGTATCATTCATTAGATAAAATGGATGATCTAAGGCTTTTAAACTCATTTATAGAGCTTAAAAATTCTTTGCTTTCATCTGGATGTTGAAGTGCAAATTCACTCAATTTGTTTCGCTGTTTTTTATGTTTAAACACATCTTTGGCTGGTTTAAAAAAGCGACAAGTGAAAATGCTTATTACCAAATACCCAAATACGTATAATAAAGGAACGCCTAACAGCCATATAATTAGCGATACGATAAGATAAAATATAGGAAAGACTAGTAGGCCTAAAAGCACCTTTATGGAGGCGTCAAAGGCGGGGTCTTCAATCTTATTATCTACAATATTGCGAATAGGTTGGTAGGGTAAAATGTTGTTTAAAAGGGCAAATAAGTAAATGGGGAAAAATGCGAATAAGGTCCAGCTTGTTTTTACTAACCCTGCAGCCATTCTAATACTGATATTGTGAGCTTCTGCCGTTTCTACCACTTTGTCTGCTTTTCCAATACGCTCAGCCGTGGCTGCTTCTGCTACCAACTTCACGCGTGCGTTCATTAAGTCGGCATCTGCAATTAGCTCTCTTTTAGGCTCTAGGTCGTCCAATATTAATTTATGCACGTTGTACTGATCCAATTTAGGAACATGCATAGTCAGCTTTTTCATTTCCTCTGCCGTACGATTTTTTAACTCGTTTGCAGCCTTACGCTCATCTTTCTCATACATCTCCTTAAAGTCTGCAACAGGAATTGGATCACCAAAAACCACCGATACATGATTTCTTGAATGCCTATGATCGCCGTAATTTATTCCAATCGGCTGTACATGCATGTCAAAATCCCAATTGTTTTGAATCTCAGCATCAAAAGCAATACGAGTAAAACCTTTGCTAAGAGGACGTATGCGCCTTTTTAAATCATGATTGGCTTCTGCAAAAATAAGGATTGCACTTCCTTTAGCTAGATATTCTAAACAGCGTTCAAAAATCTCGTTATTTTTTTGAATTGAACTAAACCCATCTCTTACTCTATACACAGGAAGCATATTTAAAGAGCTGATTAAAGCCCCGATAAATCGTGGTTTAAAAGCTTTAGCTCTAGTTAAATAATAGGTAATGGGAATATAGTTCACCGTTACAACGAGGGCGTCCATAAATGAATTTTGATGGTTTGGAACCAGCAAAACAGGTTTGTTTTTTGGGATTTTTTCAAGCCCTTTTACTTCAACTTTTTTATAAAAGAAGAAAAGTGCAAAGTTAACGGCAACAAGCCGTACGAATTGGTACCAAGGTATATTTTTACGCATTAGAGAAGACGCGCTGTAAAGCTGATTTACCAACCGACCAGTACCATGCCATACTAAAACCAGCAATAATGTGCCAAATACCCCACCACGCAGTAATTAAAGCCATGCCACCGAGTCCGTCGAAGAAGTTAAAGATTAAGAGTAAGCCGAGCCCAGAGTTCTGTATTCCTGTTTCTATAGAAATGGATTTACGATCATCGTAGGGTAATTTTGCAAGAGTAGCAACGCCGTATCCGGTCATTAAAGCCATTGCATTGTGAATGAATACTAATATAAAAACATATTTAATATAAACGATGAAGTTATCGTAATTCATCATAAAAGCAACTACTACAAATCCACCAAAAAAGAATACTCCAAAACCTTTTATCCATGGGCTCAATTTTTCAGAGATTTTAGGTTTGTAGTGATTTAAAAGCATTCCAATGATTAAGGGAATACCGAGTATAAGAGTAATAATTTTAACAACCTCACCAATATCTATGCTAACTTGATGCAAAATTGCATTGGTTGGGGGATATAAACTTGCCCAAAATGCAAAGTTGAGTGGAGTCATTATCATCGATAAAAAGGTGGCTATAGCAGTCATGCTTACCGAGAGAGCAATATTACCTTTCGATAGTAATGAGAAAAAATTAGAAATATTACCACCTGGGCAGGCAGCTACCATCATCATCCCTAAAGCAACACTGGGCGCAGGCTCTAAAACTACAATTAGCAAATAAGTGATAAAAGGCAGTAAAATAAATTGCGATAGAACGCCAATAAGTGTGGATTTTGGATTTCTCACCACATTTTTAAAATCGGTGAAAGAGAGCTCTAAAGCTACCCCAAACATGATGATAGCTAATGATATATTCATTATCACTAACCCATCGTTACCCAAATTGAGCTGTAGCGTATCTATTGTTTCTGCCATATATAAAAGTTACTGAATAGGATGAATTTAGACTAGTAGAAAGTTTGATATTTTATTAGCTCCCTATTAGTCTAGATCAAGCCTGCCTTATTCCTTTATTATTTGATTATATATATTTCTCTGCCCATACTCCAAGCACTTTACCAACATACAAACTGTCTTTTTGATCTTGTAGAAGATGATCTGCATCGTCTAAAGATACAAAGCTTTTGGGATGTTTAGCCGCCTTAAAGATTTTACCCGCGTTATCAATACCAACAGTCATATCAATGGGCGAATGAAAAACGATGAGCGCTTTACCTAATTGGTTTATATACTCCTTCATTTTTGACTCCTCTAAATCATCCACAAATTGTTTTTTGATAGTGAAGGGCCGACCAGCTAGAATAACTTTTGCATGACCTTTAGTTTCAATTTTATCTAAGTTCATTTTAAAATTCTTTGTCACATGTGCAGGCTCAGCAGGGGAGCCAATCGTGGCTACGGCTTTCACACTTTCTATGCGATGGGCAGCCTGTAAAACCGCCGCTCCACCTAGCGAATGTCCAATTAAAATTGCAGGTGCTTTACCCAACTCGATAGCCATAAAATTGGCTGCAGCAATCAAGTCGTCTACATTTGAGGAGAAGTTTGTGTCAGAAAACTCGCCAGCGCTCTGGCCTAAACCAGTAAAGTCGAACCGAAACGTACCTATTCCTACTCCTGCTAGTGCTTTTGTGATATGTCCAACTGCTCTTAGATCTTTGGAACAGGTAAAGCAATGTGCAAATAAAGCGTATGCTTTAACTTTTCCATCTTCTGGAAGGTCGATTCTGGCAGACAGCATGTCACCAAAAGCGCCTTTAAATTCAATTCTTTTTGATTGCATAATTTTGTTTTAATATTAGGTGTGAATGATAACCTGCTACCATCTATATAACAAAAAATGATATAGAAGTAATATTATTTTCAGTGAATATGAAAGATTATAGCTTAATAAAGAAATTATGAAACAAAACATTCCTCCATTCCACTTGGCATTTCCTGTTAAAAACCTTGATGAAACCTTTAGATTCTATACCGAAATTCTTGGGTGTACTACTGGTCGGCGATCAGAAGAATGGATAGATTTTAATATGTGGGGCCATCAAGTAGTGGCGCATTTAAGTGCAGATGAAGCTGGGGCCTCCGCCAAAAATTCGGTAGATGGTAAGGGCGTTCCTGTTCGGCACTTTGGTGTAATCCTAGAAATGGATGAGTGGGATGCACTTGCAGCAAGAGTTAAAAAAGCAGGCATCGATTTTGTGATAGAACCCTATATACGCTTTAAAGGAGAACCGGGCGAGCAAGCCACTATGTTTTTTCTAGACCCAAGTGGGAATGCACTCGAGTTCAAAGCCTTTGCAGATAAAAGCCAGATTTTTGCTACTTAAGGCATTGGGATTGTAGATGTTGGATAAGTCGAAGATGATATTTACAAACCAATAGTAAAATATTTAAAAGCGATGCTTACATGCTAGTGATGGCCATGGAGCAGTTCTCGTCCCAGCGGGACGATACGACCATACCCATCTGCCCCATCGGGGCAGTACTAGTTCGAGTTCTATCTATTTATTCTCGTTACGCACGGCAAATTTCGTATTGCACCTACGGCGCAGTGTTTTCCAGGTTCTTTAGGTTTTATACAAATATACAGCACCTACGGAGCGGGATTTGTATAGTCCTCTGATTTGTATAAGAAATTGCCAACGAATTACCTGACATCTACAATCCTAGAATGACCAAAAAGGGCTTTATCTAAATTAAAATCCCACCAACTTACTCTACCACAGAGAATTCGTTGGTTAAATAAGTTCCGAAAGAAACCACGCTTTGGGCTTCCCAGCTACGCGACAAATCTGCTTCAGGATTAGTGTACTCGAGGCTGTGGCTTGTATTGTTGGCGGTTATGTTAAAGATATAGTTTCGAGATATTTTAGTGGTAGGGCTAGGCTTGTAATCTTTAATATCTTTCTGGTTGGGTAGGTTTAAGATATTAAAATAATCTAGCATCATCTGAAATTCTTCCCAACCTTGGGTGGGCTCAATTTGGATATAATCGGTTGCTGCTCTTTCTGTTGGAACTTCAACTGATCTAATGGCATTCCACCCCAGATCTGTTTTCTGTAATTGAAAGTAAATTTCGCCTACATAAACATTAAGCTCTAACAAAGTTTTAGTAGTTGGCTGCTCTTCTGTTGTTATTTCAGTAACTGGTTTGGTTTGTGAGCAACCCAAAATTGTAATAGTGGCTAAAAATAGGAGAGAATAGAATGTTATATGTTTCATAAATCAAGTTCTTTTTCAAGTTTTTCGATACTACTCGCGTATTCTTCCCATTTCGAATAGTGACCTGTAAGTTCCATTTTTATTTGGTCATATTCGAGTGAGGTTTTCTTAACCTTTTCATTATCGTCATAGAAGTCAGTGTCAGCCATCAACTCTTCAATATGGAGCTTTTTATTTTCTAGCTCCTCAATCTTTTTTTCTGTTTGTTGAAGGTTCTTCTTAACCGGGCCAAGATGTTTAGCAATTTCATTTCTTCGCTCGGCATCCAGCTTACGAATTTCTTTTTTCGATAGATTTGATTGTGCTTCTTGGGCTTGCACCTTTTTTACCGACGAACTTGCCTGATTACTTTCAGCCAACTCTTCCTTTTTCTTATCTAAATAATAAGAAACATTGCCCAAGTAGGTTTTTACGCGGCCAGGCTGAACTTCTAACACTTTAGTTACAATAGGGTCTAAAAATGATCTATCATGCGATACAATTACGCAGGTACCTTCATATTGTTGAATAGCTTGTTGGAGCACATTTTTACTGCTCATATCCAAGTGATTCGTAGGCTCATCAAAAATAAGAAAATTAGCAGGCGAGAGTAACATTTTGGCTAAAGCTAGTCGACTCTTCTCACCACCCGAAAGTACTTTCACCTTCTTGAAAACATCATCCCCCGAAAATAGAAAGCTTCCCAATATAGAACGTAAACGACTTTCTTTCTCTCCAGAACCAGCCCCCAACATTATTTCAAGTGGGGTTTTTGTGAGGTCTAAATCATCGGCTTGATGCTGCGCAAAGTAATTGGTAGTAACCTTGTGGCCTTCTTTTCTTTTTCCATCTTGAATTGGTTCTAAGTTAGCCAAAATTCGAATCATGGTAGATTTACCAGCTCCGTTTGGGCCAACAACCGCAATTTTATCTCCACGTTCAATTTCGTAGTCAATACCGTCAAAAACGACATTTTTGCCGTAGCTTTTCTTAATGTTTTCTAGTGTCATTACCACCAAACCACTTCGTTCAGGCGTAGGGAAACTGAACGAAACATTTCCTAACTCGTCTTCAACTTCAATCCTATCCACCTTCTCAAGCTGTTTAACGCGACTTTGAACTTGCCGAGCTTTGGATGCTTTGTAGCGGAAACGATCAATAAATTCCTCAGTATCCTTAAGCTGTTTCTCTTGGTTTTTTTGAGCATTTATCAATAGCTCACGTTCTTCAGCCCATTTCTTTTCGTAGAAACTGTAGTTGCCCGCATAATCGGTAATTTTGCCACGTCGTAAAGAAAGAGTTTTGTTGGTAAGTGTGTCTAAGAAGGTGCGATCATGAGAAACAACGATAACAGCGCCATCATAGTTGGTCAAGAAATTCTCAATCCACTGTAGCGATTCAATATCCAAATGGTTTGTAGGCTCATCAAGCAAGAGGTATGTAGGCGATTTTAAAAGCAATTTTGCCAAAGCAATGCGCATTAACCAACCTCCACTAAACTCTTTAGTTGAGCGATTAAAATCCTTTTCAGAAAAACCCAAGCCCATGAGTACTTTCTCAACGTTTGCACGAAGAGTGTATAATCCTGAGCCTTCGAGTTGAGTTTGTAATTCCCCGTACTGATCCATATATCGCTGGTATTCAGGCAGGGTGTGGTCGGTAGTTGAAAGTTTTTCTTGAAGCACGTTTACTTCTTCTTCAAGTTCAAAAAGCTCGGCAAAAGCTGTTTCTACTTCTTCCACAACTGTTAGCGAAAAATCAGGATCCACTCCATCTTGAGGGAGATAGCCAAGAGTTTCGGTATTAGAAATATTGATGGCACCAGAGTCTTTCTCTTGAATGCCCATAATAATTTTGAGCAACGTCGATTTGCCGGCGCCATTTGGGCCAACCAAACCAATTCGATCGCCAGGATTTATAGTGGCGTTGAGGCCGTCGAGTAAGTCGCGAGAGCCAAGAGAAAGAGTAATGTTATCGAGTTGAAGCATTAATTTTATTAAGTATAAAAGCTGTGAAGAATTTCAGTGCCAAAAGAATGGCGGTTATTCGAAGAGTTTGGAATGTATGAGTTGAGCAGTATTAATCAGTTTACTCTCATCTACAACAACATTAAGAATCCGTTTTTCATTGCTGAAAGATATCATATCTAAACGAGTATCTGTCATGGGTTCAAAAATATTGGTAATTAGGTCATTAGCTTTAGAAAACTGGCAACCAATAATACTAATAAGCGCTTTATTTCGGCTTAGATTTACGGAGCCAATTTCTACCATATCGGCAGCAAAGTCATCGAGGTAGTCAGAGTCGGTAACAGCAATAGTTACGGAAGCCTCGGTGATATTAATTGCATTAGTTGAGATGCGTAAGCTTTCTAAATGTTTAAATATTCGTGTTAAAAAATTATACTCCATTACCGTTTCGTAGGCACTAATAGTTAACAGCGCCATATCATCTTTTAGAGATATTGCTAAAGCTTGCTTGGGTGATTTTGATTCTCGAACAATAAGTGTTCCATCATCTTCGGGTTTAAATAAATTTTTAACCCTCACTGGGATATTCCGCTCTTGAGCTGATTTTAGTGTAGATGGATGCAGAACTTTGGCACCGAAAAAAGCCATCTCTGTAGCATCAAAATAACTAAGCTCTGCAATGGGTTTAGTATTTTTTATAAGATGTGGATCGCAAGTAAAAACGCCACTCACATCAGTCCATATCTCTATAGATTTTGCTTTGAGCGCACCACCTAGCAAGCTAGCCGAATAGTCAGAGCCTTCGAGGCCGAGTGTTGTAATGGTATTATTAGGAGCTTCTCCATAAAATCCACCGATTACAGGAGTGAAGCCATCTTCCATAAGAGTTTCTAGAGAGCCAATCTTTTGGCTAATAAGCAGTGTATTAGGCTTGGCGTTACCATAGCTATTATCCGTTTTAATCAGCTTTTTTGCATCCACATGTTGAGTCAAAAGCTGTAGAGCTAACCCACATTGAGCTAATAAATAGGAAACGATTTGCTCGCCAACTGCAGCAATGGAGTCTTGCATGCCTGCGTTTAACTCGCCTTGTTTGGCTGCATATTTTAAAAAAGTATATAGCCTATTAATAATCTGGTCTAGTTTTTGAATACAACTCTCTTCGATGAGTGCATTCTTATGGCTAGGGTTTTCAAGTAAAAATTGATGAACAATGTCAGCATGCCGAATCTTAATCTCCTCAGCAATACCCATAGCCTCGTCTAACTTACCAGAAGCTGCTAAATGCCCTGCTTCAATAAGTTGGCGAGTGGTACGTGCTGTGGCAGAAACTACAGCAACGGGGTATTCGTAGTTTTTAATGATTTCCAAAACCTGTTTCCAAGCTTTAGAATCAATCATAGAGCTACCGCCAAATTTTAATACGTGTATATCCATTCCAAAAATTAATTAAGCCTACAAAATAAGGGTTATTCGTGCCTATTCCATACTAAATACAAGTTATTTATTAATGGAATTTTGGAATAATTATTTACTCATAAAAAAACAATATTAATCTAACCACCTTTCAAACTGCTGGTTTCACGAATCCAATAACATCTACAATCTCCGAATCTTATTTCTTGTATCTCATATCTTATATCTAATCCCCCAAACCATTATCTTGAAAATAAAAAATGCAGATAGCAGTGATTGGCGGTGGCGCCGCAGGTTTTTTTAGTGCTCTTTCCGTCAAGCATCACCATCCTGAGGCGGAAGTGGTGTTATTTGAGAAATCGGATAAATTGCTTTCGAAAGTGAAAGTGTCGGGTGGGGGAAGGTGTAATGTAACTCATAACTGCTTTAATATTAGCGACCTGATTAAGTCCTATCCACGTGGAGCCAAACAGCTCAGGAAAATATTTGGAGAGTTTTCGCCAGAAGATACCATTACTTGGTTTGCAGAACGTGGAGTTGAATTAAAAGCCGAAGCAGATGGCAGAATGTTCCCCACTACAGATTCCTCTCAAACAATTATCGATTGTTTATGGGATGAAGCTCGCAAACTTGGCGTGCGAATCAATACAAAATCGCCTATTAAAAAACTGATTCCCCAAGAAAAAGAGATTGTACTAGTTTTTAAAAATGGGGAGCAAAAAAATGTGGACAAAGTGATTATTGCGACAGGGGGAAGTCCACGACCAGACGGATTTAATTGGCTTAGAGATTTAGGCCATAATATTGAAGAACCAGTTCCTTCCTTGTTCACTTTTACTATGCCCAACGAGCCAATAAAGGAATTAATGGGCGTAGTTGCGAATCCTGTTTCTATACGTGTTATGGGCACAAAATTAAAAAGTGAAGGCCCATTATTAATTACACATTGGGGAATGAGTGGTCCCGCTGTTCTTAAACTTTCAGCGTTTGGGGCGCGTACTTTAAATGAGATGGATTATCAATTCAAAGTTTTAGTGAATTGGGTGGGTGAGTATGCTGAGCAGGATTTCAGAGAAATCTTATCTAAAGTGCTAGGTGAGCATGGGAAAAAGAAAGTTCAGAATGTAAATCCTTTTGAATTGCCCAATAGGTTATGGCTGTTTTTACTTCAAAAGCTGGAGATTAGCGACACTATGATTTGGGATAATATGGGGAAGAAAAACCTAAACAGACTCACCCATTTACTACTGAATGATGAATATGAAGTGGAAGGCAAAACCACATTTAAAGAAGAGTTCGTAACCTGTGGTGGGGTCAGTTTGCAAGATGTGGATATTAAAACCATGCAAAGCAGAAAAGTGCCTGGGCTTTATTTTGCTGGAGAAGTGCTTGATATTGATGGCATCACTGGAGGTTTCAACTTCCAAGCCGCATGGACGACAGGTTTTATAGCAGGAAAGTTGAGGGATTGATTGAAGCTTAGATGTAATTTTCGTTTCAAAAAACTATTCATTTAGATTGTACGGGACGTTTTGCAAATATATGATTATTGTACTATGATTTATATAGATATAGTGGAAGAGAGATGTATCCAAGTACTCTTCTATTAATATATTGGGAGTTTGTTATGAGCAAAAATATATACTTAATATTATTTTTAGTTGTTGCCCTGTTTGGCGGTTGTGATTGGCTTGGCTCTGAGAAAAGTGAATTGGAAATTGAAACCCAAGTTGAGGGAGAATTTCGCGCGGTGCTTAATGGTAAGGCCTGGAGTGGTGAGCCATCAGCAGGTGTTCAAACCATTGAAGATGGAAGCCGCAGGTTAACTTTTGGTGGCACCTGGGCTGATGGAGTTTTTACCCATCCTGGGAGCCCACCTTATCATGAAAAAATAACATTTTCATATCCATTTGAGCCCCAAAAAACAGAATATGAAGTACTCATAAAATCAGGAGAGAATAGCAGGGGTTCAGGAGGCTATTATGTAAAAGTAGCGGGTGACGTAGTAACAGCATGGTATTTACCAATTCCCGACTCGCTAAACAAACTTAGTTTCAAAATAGAAAAGGATGCAGATGGACGGGATTTTGTTAATGGCAGTTTCTCTATGAAAGTAGCAGACGAACGAAGTCCAGATACTATACGCATCACAAATGGAGAATTTCGTGCGCTGCTGACAGACTGGGACACTGAAAACGATTAACGAGTATTATAGCTGTCAAAAAGGGTTCATTTTAGGATCACATCTTCGTGAATCAATTCGAAGTGGATTTAACTTCTCAATTCCTTAACCACCTAGACATCATGCTTTAATGCCAGAAAACTGAAAAACAAGTTGATGTGAGAAAGAGCTTTAATCACTATTCTAACACCCAACAATGTCTGTCGATATTTCCTACATTCCAATTTGTTCAAAACTTCAAATAAAATTATAGTGGTTCAATTTCTGAAAAACAAAGGTATCACCCTTTCCCCGAAACACTATTTTGTAGATGCCCTCAGTTATATGGCACTCGGTCTTTTTTCGTCGTTGTTGATTGGGCTTATTTTCAATACACTTGGCGATCAAATCGGGATTGCCTCTTTTGTGGAAATAGGGCAGTTTGCCATGGATTCCAAAATCGTAGGTGCGGCTATAGGTGTAGCCGTTGCATATAGCCTGAAAGCCCCGCCTTTGGTGCTTTTTTCAGCCGTATTTGCCGGAGCTTTCGGAGGCGCCGTAGGCGGACCAGCAGGAAGCTACGTGACTGTTCTGCTTGCCACCGAAATCGGAAAATTGGTGTATCGCCTCACCAATGTGGATATTATCGTAGTGCCTTTTACGGTGATATTGGCTGGCTATTACATAGGAACCTTCGTTGGAATTCCTATTGACAAACTGATGAGTTCTCTCGGCAATTTGATAAACTGGTCAACGGAGCAACGTCCTTTCGTGATGTCCATTCTGGTGGCAGCCATCATGGGGCTGGCGCTAACAGCACCTATTTCGAGTGCAGCCATTGCTTTTATGTTGGGCTTGGATGGGCTGTCTGCTGGGGCAGCTGTCATCGGGTGCTCTGCGCAGATGGTAGGCTTTGCAAGTATCAGTTATAAGGAGAACGGAATTAACGGAGTGATTGCACAAGGTTTGGGTACTTCGATGTTGCAAATTGGGAATGTTGTGAAAAATCCATTGATTCTGATTCCGCCGACTCTGGCAGGGATGATTTCAGCACCCATTGCCATTTCTTTGTTTCGAATGACGAACAACGAAGCAGGGGCAGGGATGGGTACAAGCGGTTTTGTGGGGCAGTTTATGGCTTTTGAAAGTATGGGCTTTTCACTGAATACGGTTATTCTGGTTCTGATTTTTCATATTCTACTCCCACTTGCCATATGTTTATTCTGCGCCCACATCATGCGCAAAAAGGGCTGGATAGAAGACGGGGATTTACTACTAAAATATGATTGAAACGGGGTTTAAAAACAATAATGCTATAAGCACATAATGCCACAAAGAAAGGTATGAGGAATATTGCCCTCACACCTCAAGTCTCATTGTTCTAAGCTAGTTTTAATCGAGGTCGTCAGAAAATACGACACCCACTTCACCTCGGAGGTTGTAATTACTTTTCATTACTTCGCCATAAGCTCCGGCGCTAAGTATGGCTAGCAGATCTCCACGTTCTATGGAAGGAAGTTCGATGTCGGTTCTGAAAGTATCAGAACTCTCACAAATAGGTCCCACCACATCATAAACAGAAGGCTCTTTGGAACTTGTCAGCACTTCAATTTCGTGTGTGGCTTGATACAGAGCAGGACGAATAAGCTCTGTCATTCCTGCATCAATAATGGCAAAAGTCTTTTCCCTACCTTTTTTAGTGTATAACACACGAGAGATGAGGCTACCTGCTTGGCCAATTACAGAACGACCAAGTTCAAAATGTAATTCTTGATGGGATTTTAGTTGGATGTGTTCTTCAAATAAACCAAAGTAGCGCTCAAAATTTGGAATAGGGTTGCTAGTTGGTTCAGCATAATCGATTCCAAATCCACCGCCCACATTTATAACATCTAATTTAAAGCCAGCGTCTTCAAAACGGTTGTTGAGGTGATTTGCACGGTCACAAAGTTTGCGGAAGGGCTCATAATCTTCAATTTGTGAACCTATATGAAAATGGATTCCGATGAGCTTAATATTCTTTAAATTTGGCAGCTGTTCAAAAATACCTTCGAGATCCTCTTCGTTGATACCAAACTTATTTTCGTCTAGCCCAGTGGTAATGTATTTATGTGTGTTAGCATCCACATTTGGGTTTAAACGTAATGCAACCTGGGCTATTTTATTTTCTTTGCCAGCGAGTTCATTTATAACCTCAAGCTCTTGTGGTGACTCACAATTGAAGCAAAAAATATTATTCTTTAATCCGACTTGAATTTCTTCATCACGCTTGCCCACACCTGCAAAAACCACTTGTTCGGGTGCAAAACCAGCATCTAAAGCTCTTTGAACTTCACCGCCACTTACGCAATCGGCACCTAAGCCAGCATTTAAAATTTCTTCGAGAATTCGTGGTTGATTATTAGCCTTTAATGCAAAATGTATATGATAGCCTTTAGACAACCCATGTTCTTTAATTTCTTCAAGTGTATCCCGAAGTAAATCTAAATCGTAGTAATAAAAAGGGGTTTGATATTGTTTAAATGCAGTAATTACTGAAGATTTTATCATTCTATTCAGAGGGATTACAAATATGAGTTATAATTATTTTTCTTGGATGGTGTCGTCAAACGTGTTTTGTACCAATGCAATGAGGATATCGCCTTCTTGAGGTGAAGGTGGGTTATCTACTGAATATGGAACAACCATTTTAATTGAAGTTACAACAAACAGAGGGAAAGTAGAGCTATTTGGTGAATTTTTAAATGTTTTAAAATCAAAGTTTTCTGATACGTTGATGTTTTTTATACTTGCACCTGCTTCTATTAATTCAGTTATCTTCACATAATTAAGCTCACTGTCGAAGAGTGTTCTACCACTTAAACCACCTGAAACATCTGTGTTTTTATATTGGGAACTAGCTATTGGCGCAAGTTGAAACGCTTTGGAAATGCCTAATTCTTCAGCAAAACGAATAGAGGCTAAAGAGTTAACTTCATTATTTGGTGTTAAGGAAAGTACACGTCCAATTCCGTCTAAATTTATTTCATCAAAAGCATATTCCGAAAGTATATTACCATAATATGTTTCTAAGCCAGATTTACGGGCAAATGATATGTTTTGCCAGTTAGAATCGGCAAGTAGAACTTTAATACCTAGTTTATGTAGTGTTTCGGCAATATTTCTTGCCCAAGTATGTGCACCAATTATAATTACACCATTAGGCTGTGGCTTTGCAACATTTAATAAACGTGCTAAAGGACTTGCCGATAAACCATAAATAGTTACGGTGGAAATTATTACAAGAAATGTATAGGGAACCAGTTTGTCTGCAGCCTCATATCCTTTAGCTTCGAGCCTTAATGCAAATATTGCTGAAATTGCTGCAGCTACTAGACCACGTGGTGCCATCCATGCTAAAAATAATTTTTCATGAATTGAAATCTTTGAGCCAATTGCAGAAATGAAGATTGTTGCAGGTCGTACTACTAAGAACATGAGCGCAATGAATATGGCACTAGATAAATTAAAATAAGCTAGATGACTCACCTCTAGTCGTGCGGCTAAAAGTATAAATAAAGCGGAAATAAGGAGTACTTGTAGATTTTCCTTAAACTTGATTATATGCTGAATTCGCACACTTTTCTGGTTAGCTAAAAATACTCCCATTGCGGTTACAGCAAGTAAACCTGATTCATGTTGAAGACTATCAGAAACTGTATATGTGGTAATTACTACCATTAAGGTAACAGGGTTTTGTAAAAACTCAGGAATCCAATGCTTTTTGAGCATTATGTACATAAAGCCAGCAGCAATTGCTCCAAGAACTATTCCATAAAAAAGAGTATCTAAAATTATAAGTCCAGCAGTTTCAGTTATTTTAGAAAAACCACCTGATATTATTATCTCGAATACGAGTACAGACATCATAGCGCCAATGGGATCGTTTATAATTCCTTCCCATTTTAGAATAGAATTTACAGGTTCTGTTGGGCGTACTTGGCGAAGCAAAGGCATTATAACCGTAGGTCCAGTTACAATTAAAACGGCACCAAATAATATTGATAATTCGAGGCCTATGTCTAAGAAGAATAGTGATGCCAAAGTGCTTAGTAACCAAGTTACTAAAACACCAATAGTAATCAGTTTTACTACAATTCCTCCAATTTTCCGAAATTCCGACATTCGAAGGCTTAAACCACCTTCAAATAAAATAATTGCTACTGAAATAGATACAAAGGGAGTGAGTAGATTCCCCATTAATTCGTCTGGTGAAATGAGCCCAGTTATTGGTCCAGATAAAATCCCCACACCTAATAATACTAGAATAGCTGGGAATTTTGTCCGCCAAGCGATCCATTGGGCTGAAATACCCAACACCAAAACGCTTGTGAGACCAATTAAAATGTATTCAGACATACTTGATTTCTTGTAAAACCTTCAATAACGAAGAAAATAAAGTACAAAAAACGCAAAAATAAAGTGTTATTAATTCGCTCTTGCTATTTCTTTAATTTATCAATGATTTGGTTAAGGTTAAGTTGAACTTCTTCACTAGCGTCCATATTTCTGAGAGTAAACATATTTGCGTCTAGTTCGTTATCTCCAACAATAACCGTATAGCTAGCATTCTCTCTGTTTGCGTCTTTCATTTGAGCTTTCATAGAGCGACCTAAATAATCCATTGTGGCAGAAATACCAGCATCTCTAAAAGTTGAAAGCGTTGTAACTGCCCAGTTTTTAGCAGCTTCTCCTAGGGTAACAATATAAATATCTACGGTCTTTTTTGGAGCAAGGCTAATATCTAACTCTTCGCAGGCTATAAGTAAACGCTCTATACCAGCAGCAAAGCCCACAGCGGGAGTTTTTGGTCCACCAATTTCTTCAACTAGTAAATCATAACGGCCACCACCTGCTAGTGCATCTTGCGAGCCTAAGTCTGGGCTAGTTAGCTCAAATGCTGTGCGCGTGTAATAATCCATTCCACGCACCAATAGTGGATCTATAGTGAAGTCTATGTTCAGGGCTGTTAGTAATTCACACACCTTCTTGAAATGCTCTGCCGAATCTTGATTCAAATAATCGCTAATTATAGGAGCATTTTTAATAATAGGTTTGTCTTCAGGTTCTTTAGAATCTAAAATACGCAGCGGATTTTTTTCGAACCTTGTTTTAGAAAGTTCGCTTAGGGCGTCAAAATTAGGTCTTAAATACTCTTTTAAAACCTCTTTGTAATGCTCTCTACTTTCTGGATCGCCAATAGAGTTAAGTTTTAGATCGAAATTCTTAATGCCAACACGTTTATATATTTGCATCATAAATGCAATACATTCAACGTCTGCAATGGGATTGTCGCTACCAATAACCTCTACACCAAATTGGTGGAATTGGCGCTGGCGACCTTTTTGAGGACGCTCTGCACGGAACATTGGCCCAATATAATAGAGCTTTTGCGCGCCGCCACGTTGATGTAAATGGTGCTGTACAAACGAGCGAACTACAGGAGCTGTTAATTCTGGGCGTAACACGTAATGGCTATCCCCTTTAGTAAAAGCGAAAATCTCTTTGGTTACAATATCGGTAAGTTGGCCAATGCCACGTTTAATTAATTCCGTTTGCTCCAAAATAGGGGTGCGAATTTCTTCAAAATTGAATTTTGCAGCCTCCTCGTGAATAATGTTTTCTAGTGCTCGCCACTTTTCAACTTCGCCGGGTAGAATGTCAACCATTCCTAAATGTGTGGTGTACTTTGCTTTCGCCATTTATGTGTGTTTGTCTAATAGAGTTTGGTAAGATAAGGCTACGAAGTGATTATCTCACCTAATCATTACTTTTTTATAGATGCTTTCTATGGTGCTATTTATATCTTCAGAAACCTTGGTAAAATAAATACATAACCCAAAACAAATACTAACACTGGTAGAAATAACCAAAATACTAAGTATTGGGTGGATGGAAAGAGTTGCGAAACTGAAAGCGACATAAATAAGCACACTAATTATAATCACTTTTATTGTTTGGATGGAAAAAGGCATCATCGAAAATTTCTTCCAAACATAAATAAAGCGTACTAGGTTAAAGAGAGTTATGGAAATTAAAGTGGCAAGTGCTGCGCCATTAATGCCATATTTAGGGATGAAAATTAAATTAGTAATAACTGCAAGAGCAGCTAATAAAAGTACGCTTACTATATTGAATCGATAATGTTCTGAATAGCTGATGATTTCGCCATTTAAGCTTGCTGCCATGTCAACTAGTTTACCAAGCATTATTAACAAAACAACATATTTACCTGTAGCGTAAATCTCCCCATTCGGGATGAGTTCAAAGAGATAATCGAGGTTTAGCCATATTAGTAAGAGTACAAATACCCCAGAAATGAGCTGGTTTATAGAAACCTTCTTATACATCTCTTCAATTTTCAGTAAATCGTTATTTTTCCATGCCTCGGCAACTAAGGGATTTGCAATTCTACCAATAGAACGGCGAGGCACTTCAATTACAACAGCCATATAAAAGACGGTGCTATAAATCCCAACCTCCTCTAGACCTAACATAGAACCAAGCATCAAAGTATCAACATAATTAACTAAAGCAGAACCTGAAGCGTAAAGAATGGCATAAGCCCCAAAAAGAAGCATTTCTTTCACCAGTTTATTACTGAAAGCAGAAAAATCGGTTTTGGTAAAAAATTTACGCAGAGAGATATTTATAGTGCTATTAAACTGCATATAAAACACAAGAATAAGGAAACTAAGCACATAGGAAGCCACCATTAAGGTGATAAATGTGTAAAAAGTAATGAGGTCGAAAATAAATAAAACTGTAAATACGGTAATGCTAATGCGTAGAAGTAGTTGTTTTAATACGTGAGTAAATACAGTATTGAAATTATTTGCGGCAATAGCTTCTATAATTTCGAAAAATAGGAGAAAGAAAATGAGCACAAAAACAAAATTGTAGTACTCGGTAATTTCTGGTGCATTTACCTCATAAAGACTAATAATTTGAGGTTTAAAAATAATAAGCGCTAAAGAGATGGCTATAAAGCCGATAAGTCCAATTACAAAATTAAAGGAAAGAAAAGAATAATTTTGTGTTTCATTGTCTCTTTGAAAGTGATAATATCTAGTAATTATAGAGATAGTACCCAGTTGGGCTAATGGAACTAGCATTGCTGCACTATTTTGAAGAATGCGTATTACTCCAATTTGTTCGGGTAACATTGCATAGGGAATGAGCAATAAAAAATTAATATACCCAATACCAATTCCCAGATATGAGATGATGGTATTAGATAAACCTTGGGATTTAATCAGCCCCATATTGTATGTGTTATAAGCACTTAAAAGTGAATTTAAAGTATTTTTAATCAATGAAGATGATAAGCAAATTATTACAACTAATTTTACCCAAACAGTGCTTCAAGATGGTTTATTTATATCGCCATGTCTATAAATTAATAACAAGGGAAGGTTCTTATTTAGTTGAGACGGGTTATGTGAACTCAGTTCTTAGGCTTGAACCTGTTAATAAGCTAAATCAGCCAATTCCTTGGATGAATTACTCTTTTTTAGACTTTTTAGAGCCCCGTTTAAATAATTCTATGACTGTTTTTGAGTACGGTGCGGGTTATTCAACTTACTATTTAGCCGATAAAGTTAAAGGAGTGACATCCATTGAATATGATAAGGAGTGGCTCGACATGGTTAAAAATGAATTAAAGAATAAAAATAATTGTGAGGTGCTTTATTATCAATTGGGTGATGGATACCATACAGCCATTGAGGATCAAAAGGGTAAAGTTTTCGATTTAATAATTGTAGATGGAAGAGAACGAGTAAAATGCGCTAAAAATGCATTACCTTTTTTATCAGAAAAGGGTGTTCTATTATTAGACGATAGCTGGAGAGAGACCTACAAAGAAGTATTCATATTCTATGCTAAAAAAGGATACAAAGAAATTAGCTTTTCTGGAATAAAACCTGGAGGATTATTAACAGAGCAAACCACAGTATTTTATAAAGAGGGGAATGTATTAGGAATTTAGTCCCTTACAGTGATTAAAATAGCCACTCCAAACCCAGAGTCTAAATTTTAAAACCGTTATTCCTTTGCTCATTCTGCCAATTAAGGTGTAACCCAAAAGTAAAGCTAAACTTGCTCCAAACTTGATTAGCTCCGAGAATAATTTCGAGATTTTTTCCCCCATAGGCTTACCTTGCAGCATAACAGCAATGCTTTTGCCAATGCCTACTGCCTGACCTTGAACGTAGCTTTTGGTTAAGCGTTGAGCACCCACACGGTGCCATAAATATGCCTCGGGCACATAATAAACATTATCATTTAGTTGGGTGACTCTAAAAAAAAGATCTTTTTCTTCCCCACCACTTAGCTCATTTCCTTTCCTGCCTAGGTCAGTATTAAATACACCGGCTTTTTCAAAAGCTTGCTTTCTGTAAACCAAGTTTCCACCAAAAGGGTAACGGCCCCCGGAATATTTTTTTATGTTTTTCCCATAATTGTGCTTACCAAATAAGGAAAGTAAAATCTCGGGCATCCAATTCGGTCGGGGGTCATCAAATTGGACTAATATTTTTCCGCCTCCGCCAATAGCTTGAGGGTAGCTATTAAAAAAGTTTATCCAATTTTGGATGAGATTTTTACCAGCAATAACATCATCATCAAAAAAAGCTACAATGGGAGCCTTAGCTTCTTGAATTCCACGGTTACGGGCAAAAGAAAGTCCTTGCAGAGTTTCCTTTGCGTAGTGTAGATTATAATCTGGATTTTGTTTTATAAAACGTTGGGCTTCAACTTCTGTATTATCACTAGAGTTATTATCCACCACAATAATCTCGTAAGTTGATGGGGATTCGGCGTCTTTTATTAACGAATGTAACGAGTCTAAAAGAAGTTTCGACCTGTTGTAAGTACAAATAATAATTGAAATTTTAAGCTCACTATTCATATTGTGCACATTCGAGAATGATTAATTATATATTTATTTAAATTAAAATCTAAGAACTAACTTGAGATTTCTATTATAAAATGAGCTCATCACAACCACTAATATCAGTAATAATACCTACACATAATAGAGCTGTACTTCTACAAAGAGCATTGAACTCAGTTGTTGGGCAAAGGTATAAAAATTTAGAATTGATAATTGTAGATGATAGCTCGAAAGATAACACCGAAGATATAGTGAAAAATTATCAGGACAGAGTTAAAATTACCTATATCAAAAATAATGTTGCTGTAGGTGCTTGCGCCGCTAGGAATATTGGTATAAATGCAGCTGAAGGTGTTTTTATAGCGGGTTTAGACGACGATGATACATGGCATCCAGATCGAGTTTTTGAATTGCATGCGAATTATAGTAGCGAATATGCGTTTGTCACAAGTGATGTTCTGATCATGAAAGATAAAACACAGCATGTATGGAGGAAAAAATCTGTATTAACTTTAAATGATTTGCTTTATTCGAATCAAGTTGGAAATCAGGTTCTAGTAGAGAAAGAAAGAGTTCTAGAAGTAGGTGGCTTTGATGAAAACTTAACAGCTGCCCAAGATTATGACTTATGGATTCGGCTTTGCAGTAAATATGGGCCTATTCGAAATGTACAAAAGGTTTTACAGACGGTTTATGAGGAAGAGTCGAGAGATAGAATCACAACATCATATTCGAAAAAAATTGATGGTTATTTGAGATTTTATAATAAGCATAAATCAAAAATGGATATCAAACAACGGAAATATCAACTTTATTTGATGCGACGTAAACTATATAAGAGGCTAACAGTTAAGGAATTCTTTAATTATATACCAGTCTCAAGATACTTGAAGGAAGCTAAAAGGATTCTCAGGTCAAAAATTGATTGACTAAGTCAGTTTTTAACCTTGGATAGATAGTTTTTATCTGTCCCCCAAATACAGCTATGTATTTAATCATACTGCCTTGAAAATATCATCCTCACCTTCTTTCCTCTCTCGGTAGAAGCCAACTATTGCAAAAATCCCAATTCCATATACAAACAGAGTTCCCGCCCAAGAGAGTCGATGCCCCCAGGTTACGGAAACGGGATTAAACACAAACTCAATGCTATGCTCACCTGCTGGCACTTCTATACCGCGTAAAACGTAATTGGTTTTATAAATATTGGTAGGATTTCCGTCAATTGTAGCTGACCAACCTTCTGGGTAATAGATTTCACTTAACACCAAGAATTGAGGTTTTTGAGAGCTAGATTTAAGGATGATATGTTGCACATCATACTGTGTAACAGCAACGCTAGCAGTTGAGTCGTGGGAGGTAGAAAGTGTTTTCCCAGTTTCTACAATCGAAACCTCTTGAGGATTAAAATCGCCCAAACTATGAAATACACTAATAGCATCTTTGGGTGAAGCCGCTTTGATTAATGTGTCTACAAAGAATGCTTTTGGTAAAACCTCGGTGTTCTCATAAACGAATGTGTTATTGTCTTCGAATACTTTTTTAAGAAATGGCAACGGTGCTTCTTGATTTGTACTCACAAATTTAGCGTTGAGCATATTTAAAACCGGCGCATTAATTCCATACGGTCCAGAGAATAAAAGCTGATCAACTAAGTCTTGATAATAGCTTAGCTTTGCCGCAGTATAGCCACCCAAACTTGGATAAAAGTAGGTTGGAACTGCATTATTAAATGGGTTGTCGAGCAGAGGTAGAACTCGGTAAGGGTAGCCTTCATCACTTTGAATGTTATTGATGATGTAGGTATCAAGTGGTCTTTTTTGGCTTTGGATGATGGCATTTGCATCGGTTGCTTGAGCAACAAATCTATCCTTATTCAAATAGCGATTCCCAATGCTTATCATGTCATAAGTGCCGAGAATAAAAATACCGGCTAAGAAAAATTCCTTTCGAAGTCGGCCTGTGTAGAATGCGAATATAAGACCACATCCAATTAAAATAAGTGCGGCAAAACGTATAGAATCAGCTTTGGCTATCTCTATTCTAGCAGGTTTAACTCTAGTTTCTATAAGCTGTTTAATTTGATTGCGAACCTGTGGGTTTTGTGCAGAAACATTGTTTTGCTGAGCAATGGCCTCAATTTCACCTGGTTTTTCAAAAGAAAGGAAGGTGGTGCTACCCAGCATAAATATAAAAGCTAAAGCTACCGCAATACCCAGTGGAAGAGCTATATCCTTTATTTTGCCACCTTTTTTCTTTGCAAGCTCTAGTAGTTCACTAAATCCTAATACGGCTAATATTGAAAAACTGACTACCGTAACTATCAACCACATTTCAGGAGTTCTAAACTTGTTGAAAAGTGGCATAAACTTGAACATAGTCTCGTTGAGTAAAGGGAAGAAATTGCCAAGCGAGAAAAGAGCGGTAAGTGTCCCTACACTCAAGAAAACGTATTTAAGTCTGTTTTTTGATTTAATAATCCCAAACAAAGCTAATAAAAAAGTAATGGCACCCATATAATGTGGTCCACTAGTAAAAGGTTTTGGTCCCCAATACGCTTCGCCTGAACTACCACCGAAAAGACCAGGAACTAATAGTGTGAAAAGCTCACCCCAATTATGAGACCATGTAAATGCATAATCGAGTGTCAGGCCTGTGCTTCCTGCCGACTCCAAGGCCGAACCGCCGCGCGTACTATGTTGGCTGTATTCGTAAAGGATCCAGTAATTTTCAATATTACTGAGAATAGCTAGTAAACCTGCCAAACTTATGAGCAATGTTGTAACTAACCATGGTTTAAGTTGCTTTCCCTTGTAGGCTTTGAATGTATCGAATGCCCACCAAATTGCGAGCACGTACATAAAGTAATAGAGAACCTGTGGGTGATTTGCTCGTGCTTCGAGCGTAAGGGCTAAGGCAAAAACAAAGAAGCCAAGGAGCTTTCTCTTTGAAGTGGTAAGTAATAAATACCCAACCAACACCCATGGAATAAAGGCGTATGAATGAAATTTAGTGACATGCCCCGCCTCAATAATAACTGGAATATAAGTGGTGAAGGCAATGAAAACGGCCCCAGTTGCAGCGGGTATAGGCTTCACGTTTAGCAACACAAAAAATAAATAAGCTCCGCCTAGTAAAACCCAGAAATAATTAACGGGGTAAAGGAAAGATAAAATATTGCGGAATAGGTTATCAATATTTGGGACCGCCCTTGGCTTTGTAATAACATAAGCGGGCATTCCCGAAAACATATTGGGAGCCCAAATTGCTTCTTTATCGGGGTGGGCAATCTGATAATCCTTAACGGATTTAACAGCAGCGGAATATTGCACCGTATCGGAACCGAGTATTTGTTTCCCCCCGAATGTAGTGCCTGCAAACATAAAAAATGGCACAATTAGCAGTAAAAAAAGAGCAATAAAATGCTGTTTTTTGAGTGGAATTGAATCTAGAAAGCTTGGTGAATTAGAGCTTGGTATATTAGGCATAGATTATTCTATTACTTTAGGCACACGGAAGTAATCAGAGTCGGCATCGGGTGCATTTTTAAGAGCTTCGTCGTGTGGTAGTGGCTCTAAAGCTACATCTTTTCTAAAACGGCTATCAAGTTCAATCACATGCTCTAAAGGCTCAACTCCGTCAGTATCAACCTCACTAAGCATTTTCATATACTCTAAAATTTTATTCATATCGCCAGTAAAAGAAACTGCTTCACTTTCTGTGAGCTGTAATTTTGCAAGGTTGGCGATGTACTTAACATCATTTTTAGAAACAGACATACTATATAATAATTCAAAAGTTAATTAGAAGGATACAAGTTAAGAAAGATTGATACAAAGATTAATCTCAATTCAGAACAAAACCCAAATGTTAGAGAATATTTAAAGTAAGTTTAAAATGGGAAATTATATAAATAATGTTCATTTTATCTACAACAATATAGAGTATGATTAAAAAGAAAATAACCATTATTAACCCATCAGGCCTACACGCGAGACCTTCTGCTGCGTTGGTTAAAGCTGCCAGCAAATTCAAGTCTAGCTTTTATATACATTTATATGGCTATAGAGTAAATGGCAAAAGTATTCTTGGGGTAATGACCTTGGCCGCAGAATACGGGGCTGAGCTAGAGTTTGAATTTGATGGCGAAGATGAGGAAGAAGCCATGGCTACTATTACAGCCCTAGTCGCAGACAAATTTGGCATGCACGATGAGTAATAATGAAGGTGCATTGGTAGAAAAGGTTGTACACGGAACCCCAGTAAGCTCAGGTATTGCGATAGGAAATGTGCAGGTGTTCGATAAAGTTAAGCGCCACGTACTGCCTAAATCAATTTTAAATACCCAAATTCCTCTACATAAAGAAAATTTTAAAAATGCACGTCAACTCTTAATTCAAGAACTAGACGAGATGCTAGTGCATTTAGATAAAACCTCTGCAGAGATTATAGAAAGCCAAAAGCACATTGTATTAGACCCTGAAATTGAACGAATGGTACATAAAACCATTGAGGTTGATTTGCAAGGAGTAGATTACGCGGTTTATTCTACCTACAGCATTTATATAGAGAAATTAAAGGAAAGTGGCTCAGAACTATTCCAGCAACGAATTGTTGATTTAGAAAATTTAAGAGATCGCTTTGTAGATTTAGTTTGTGAAGACGACAATAGCATAGAAGCACGTAAAGGTGCAATTGTTATTGCTAAAGAATTAAGCCCAACCGAACTTGTACAGTTACACGAAAATGGTATTGCGGGCTTGGTCTTAGAGAAAGGAGGGCTAACTTCACATGCGGCATTAATAGCCCGAGCCTTGGGTATTCCTTGCATAGTAAATGCAAAAAATGCGACACTTAAAGCGAAAAACGGTAAAGCTATTTTAGATGGCGTTGACGGACGGTTGATATTAAAGCCGAGCAAAGAACTTGTTACCGAATATAAACTAAAGCATAAAAACACATCTCAAAGAAGAAAACAACTTCAAAAAAGTATAACTGGGTTATCGAGAACAAAATCTGGAACTAACTTTACCTTATCAGCAAACTTAGAATTTTTACCTGAAATTGACCAAGTAAATTTTTTTGGCATATCAGATATTGGTTTGCTGAGAACAGAGTGGCTTTTGCTTAGCGGCAAGGCTTCCGAGAAAGAACAAGCCGCTTTTTATGAGCAGATTCTAGAAGGAATAAAAGGAACGGTAGTTGTTCGTCTTTTCGATGTTGGAGGAGATAAATTAGGTGAAAAAAAAGGGGAAGAAGCGAATCCCTTTTTGGGCTGGAGAGGTATTAGAAGACTACTTGACGAACAGGATGTGCTTAGGAGCCAACTTAAGGCATTGTTTAAAACAGCAGGCAAATACCCTGGGCGGCTGAAGATCTTAGTTCCCATGATTTCTGTTGAAGAAGAAGTCATTGAAGTAAAAAAGGTTATTGAAGAAGTTAAAAATGAGCTTACAGAGGTAGGGATAAAAATTGACAGCAATGTACCACTCGGTTTAATGATTGAAGTGCCAAGTGCAGCACTTATAGCCAATAAGCTTGCTAAACATGTAGAGTTTTTTAGCATTGGAACTAACGACTTAGCTCAGTACACTCTTGCTGTTGATAGAGGGAATTCGAAAATAAGTGCTTTATTCCAACACCACCACCCTGCGGTTTGGTACTTGATAAAACTTGTTGTAAAAGCTGCACAGGCAAATAAAATAGAAGTTTCTGTTTGTGGGGAGCTTGCTGGAGATACATTGGGCGCCTGCGGTCTATTTGGATTAGGGATAAGAGACTTAAGTATGAGTCCATCATCTATTACAAAAGTAAAAGAAGAGCTTATCGCTCACACCGATTCAGAATTTGAAAACCTCGCTGATGAGATCTTATCAGCCTCTAATTCAGAGCAAATCATCAGTTACTTTAGCAATTGGAAAGCCCACTAATCTAGTTTTTCTCCTCAATAGTGGCGCTTATTAAATACAGTCGATTATAAAGCTTACCAAAATTACTAAGCAAGAGAAGCGGTTCCAAGTTTAGGTATTTAAGGGAAATCCATAACTTTCTAGTTAAGCTAGATAAGTCATTGTTTTATGAAATATTAATACATTCAATTTGGAAATAATTTTTAAAATAATGCGTATCTTTACTTCTAACCCTTAATGATTGAGATGTTATGATTAAAAGAGAGTATACTCCAAAACGAACTGTATGTAAGGTTACTTTTACGGTACCTAAAAATTGGGCAGAAGAAAGTATTGCCATTGCAGGCGATTTTAATAATTGGGATACTGCCACAGATATGCTAGAAGTGAAAAAAGATGTATGGCAAATTCAATTGCGTTTAAAGCCTAATACTTCTTATACATTTAAATATTTTATAGATGGTGAGCGGTGGGAAAATGACGAAGCTGCCGATGAGTATGTTGCTAATAATTTTGGCACAGAAGATTCTGTAATTCACATAAAGAGCTAACTCAGCGCTTTTGTTCAATCAGCAACTTTATCAACAGTACTTAGCTACTTCATGGCTAGGGCATAGCTTTTTATTTTTGGAGGAAATTAACTCCACGAATTCTTACGCTAAAACTATGCCGGCACCTTTAGTAACAGAAGGCTCACTTATAGTAGCCGAAGTTCAGGCAGCAGGACGGGGGCAGCATCAAAAAAAATGGGAAGGGCAATCGGGCAAAAACCTCACCTTTAGCCTAATATTTCAGCCTAATAATGCCGAAAGGCTCACCATCTTAACCTTTGCATGTGCCTTTGCTGTATGTGAGGTAGTTCAAAAATACGCCCAAGATGAATTAGTTCAGCTAAAATGGCCAAATGATGTATTGGTAAATGATAAAAAAGTAGCAGGGATACTTACAGAAACGGTATTTAATGGCAATAATCTTGAACGAGTTGTAGTTGGAATTGGCCTCAATGTAAATCAAATGAACTTTGAGGGTGAATTAGATCAGAAAGCTACGTCAATAGCTCATCACACAAAAGAAGAGTTAATTCGCGAAAAACTACTTGCAGAAATATTATCGCGCATGGAATATAATTATCAGCGTTGGCTACAGCATGATGTTGAATTCATTAAAAAAGTAAACTCTAAAATGGTGGGTTATGGCGATTGGGTTACCCTAATGGTTGAAGGGGAACTATTACCCGGTAAATATAAGTTTTTAGGGATGAATGAGTTTGGAGCCCTTCAGGTGCTGAATAAAGACTACGAAGTAAAAGTATTTTCCTATGAGCAAGTGCGAGTCAACGTTGGTTGAAGTATGGCGTAAAAATCTAGATAAAGCACAGTTAACGCCACAAAGCAAGGTGATTGTAGGAGTAAGTGGTGGTGCGGACTCAATGGCCCTTCTATATTTAGTGCACTCCCTAAAACTCGATGCGCTTATTGTTCATATTAATTATGGCAAAAGAGGAGAGGAATCGGATAAAGACCAGGAGCTTGTTGAGGGAATGTCTTTTGAATGGGGATTTGAATGTGTATCCCTTTCTTTAGAAATGGAAGAGGGTGCAAAGCGCAATTTCCAAGATTGGGCACGAACAGAACGCTACAGAATATTTCGAGAGTTAAAAGAGGTGAATGATGCAGCAGCAATTCTGGTAGCGCACCATCAAGACGATCAGGTTGAAACTATTCTACATCGCCTTTTTAGGGGAAGTGGTGTTGTTGCATGGCAAGGGATGAAGGTTTGGGATGGAGAGTTATTACGGCCATTTTTAAACTCAACCAAGCAAGAAATTTTAGATTATTGTGCACAGCATTGCATTCCTTTTAGGATAGACGCTTCAAATTTAGAATCAGATTATGCCCGTAATTTTATACGGAATAATTTTGGTCCAAAACTCACTCAATTTTTTCCCGGCTGGGAAACTAACATCCTTGCACTACCAAAGCGGGCACAGATTACAGAGCAGGCTATAGAGGCACTTTTGGGCCCTATTTCTAATGAAGATTCATTGGAATTGGAGCTCCTCCTCACTTACCCTATCGAGTTGCAGCTAGCACTACTTAAGCTTTTTGTAGAAAGACGCCACACTTCAATTTCAAAAGGCCAACTTGAAGAACTACTTAATCTAACTACACTAGAAGTTGGTAAACGAGTTATTTTAGATGATAATTTAAGTGTAATCAAAGAGAGAGAGCAACTTGTACTTAGTACACAGAGTTCACATTCTGGCACTCAACTTTTGTTAGATAAAAGCGATTTAAATACACCATTTAAGTTGAAAAGGCATACCTTTAAAATTGAAACAATAGATCCAGGAAATGTTGGGCTCCGAATGGATGCCCAAACCATGGAGTGGCCTATTACCATCAGGAATTGGGAAAATGGTGATAAAATCAAGCCTTTCGGAATGGAAGGAACCCAGAAAATTTCAGATCATTTAACAAATTTGAAGGTTTCATCCATAAATAAAGAAAAAACCTTGGTATTATGCGCTTCAGATGGTAACATTTACGCTATTATTTTCCCTGAAAATATTGATTATAATAGAATCGGCACTATTTCAGAAAATGTGAGGTGTACCCCTCAAACAAAAGAATACTTTACTATAAATATTGAGCAATAGATTATGAGTTTTTTTTTACCAGAAAGTGTAGACTGCAACGGAGAGCGTTTTGTAGTATATATTACTAAACAGCAAATCGATGAGCGCATTGCACAATTGGGCAATAAATTAGATAAAGAGTTTAAAGATAAAAGGCCGATTTTTATTGGGGTACTTAACGGCGCGTTTATTTTTTTGGCAGATTTAATGCGTTATGTTTCAATACCTTGCGAGGTAGATTTTATGAAGCTAAGTAGCTACGGTGATGCTAAAGTTTCATCTGGAGAAGTTACGCAGCTAAAAGAAATTGATGCCGAACTTAAAGATAGACATGTTATTTTAGTTGAAGACATTATAGATACGGGGTTATCTATGAAGTATATGATAGAGCGCATGAAAAGTTATAAACCAGCTTCAGTGTCGGTAATAACGTTGCTTCATAAAAAAGAAGCTACCCTACATAATGTGCAAATTGATTATGTTGGCTTTGAAATACCTACAAAATTTGTGCTCGGCTATGGGTTAGATTATGCACAAGAAGGGCGGAATTTAGCGCAGATTTATGCGCTTGATGAAGGGGAGTAAGAATACTAAACAATTAAACTGGTTTGGGTTTTTGAGCTATATTAAAAATTGGTTTTATATAGGGGCAATACTACTGCTAATAACTACTAAAGATAGTTATGGTTACCAGTCATCGATTGTGCATGGACTAGATTCCCTAACAGCAAAATCTTGGACGCTAGAGGATGGGCTTCCTGTAAATGCTATAAACGAAATTGTACAAGATGAAGAGGGCTACCTCTGGATAACAACCTATGATGGGCTAGTTAGGTTTGATGGGCTGAATTTTAAAACCTACAATTTTTCAAATACGCCCGAATTGCGCCAGAATAGAACTACTCAAATCTATGTTCAGCCTGGAGTTGGACTTTGGGTTGCTTTAGAAAATGGCGGAGTAGTATTAAAAAAAGGGAACACCTTTAAATATTTTGGATTAGAAGAGGGCTTTTCAAACTCAGACATCACCAAAATATACGAAGACCATAAAAAGCGAGTTTTATTTGTTACGCTTGATGGTATTCATATCTACGAGAATAACAAGTTTCGGAAATTCTATGAGGGAGATAATCATACCCAAAACCAAATAGTTAGTGAGTTTCACGACCCTATTGACGGTAGCTTATGGCTAGCAACCAATGGTGGACTCATGCACATTGTAGATAATAAGGCAGTACTCATCAATTACCGTAGCCCACCAAAAGATAAGAAGGTGTATACCGTAACTAGAGACGAGTCAGGACTGCTTATTGTAGGTACAAATAATGGAGTGTATGAGCTACAAGAAAATGTACTAATTCCTTCAACCTCCTATCTAAAATTCAGTAATCATGTAGTAAGAGATATTCATGTAGATGAATACTCAACTCTAATTAATACTGATGAAGGTTTATTTCTTAAAACTGAAACTAACTACATTAGTCTACTTGAGAGGTATGAACCCAAAGATGTTTTTATACAAAAATTTTATAGAGATAGCCATGGTGTTCTTTGGATGATAGATAACCGAGGAGATTTATTCACTCTTCAAGGGAATGAGTTTAAAAACTATACAGAAAATAGTCGTATTGAAGGCCTTTTGCTACGTAGCATTTTTGAAGATAGAGAGCGGAATTTATGGATAGCAACTCTACAACATGGCCTAATTAGATTAAAAAAATCAAAAGCAAAAGTTCTTGGCGCTAATGAAGGGCTTTCGGGCGACAATATATTAGCATTAAAGGAAGATAGTAAAGGACGCTATTGGGTGGGAACACGAGGCGATGGGCTTAATATTATTGATGGGAATAAAATTACACCTATAAAAATAAAAGATGGCCTTGAGACAAATATTATTCATGCCATTGCTGAAGATAGTACGGGTAATATTTGGATTGGAAATGCTCAATTTGGTTTAGATAAATGGAGTAATGGAAAAATAACCCACTTTAATTTAGCCGGTGGTCTTGATGCGAATGACATCCGAGCACTCTACGTTAGTCGAGATAGTTCCATATGGGCAGGTACCTATGCCGGGCTAATTCGTTTTAATCATACATTCACTGATTTAAAAAGATATGATTTAAGCGATGGAATGGAAGGGGAGAAGATTAGATATATAACGGAAGATAAAGAGGGTAATATTTGGGCTGCAAGTATAGAAGGGGGCGTTAGCAAACTTAAAGATGGCGTATTTACCAACTATACAATGGCGGAAGGCCTGTCATCTAATAATGTTAGGTCATTATATATAGATGAGGACGAAACGGTATGGGTGGGTACCGAAAATAACGGGTTAAATAGAATTCAAAATGATGAAATTAAATATGTATCGGTACAAAATGGATTGCCCGATCATATAGTACACTGGATTTCTGAAGATGAATACGGCTTTCTTTGGTTACTATCTAATAAAGGGGTTACTAGAATAAATAAAAAAGACCTAAATGATTATATGGATGGTGCCACCAATAATTTTCAGCTAGCACATTTCGATAGATCTGAAGGCATGCGAAGCCCTGAAGGGAATGGTTCTTTCCAAGAAGCAGGAATAAAAACTAGAGATGGTAAGTTTTGGTTTGCAACTCAAGAAGGCGTGGCCATTTTTGATAGGCAAGATGTTAACGACAATCAATACTTCCCAACATTAGTTGTAGAGAATATTATGGCGAATGACTCGGTTTATGCAATAGACTCTACTAGAACTATTACCCTAGCAAAAGGAGTAGGTGTTTTTGAGATAAATTACCAAGCCATCACATTTATAAATCCCGATCAAATTAAACTCCGTTACAAGTTAAAAGGGCTTCAAAATAAATGGATAGAAACAAGGCAACGAAAGGTCATGTATTCAGATTTATCGCCTGGCAGTTATGAATTTATGTTTCAGGCTACGAATAGCGAGGGGGTGTGGTGCGATGAAATAGGCTCTGTTTATATACAAGTACAAGCTAGATTTTACCAAAAAGTGTGGTTCTATATTATTATTGCCATAATTGTGGTAGCTATTTTTTATATAACTATACGATTAAGTAATAGAATATTAATTTCTCGGCAAGCAAAAATGCAAGCTCTTATAGATAATCAAACGGAGCAAATTCGTCGGGAAAAGAATGCATTAGAGGTACAGAAAAAGGTAATTGAAGATCAAGCAACTCATCTAGAGGAAGCGAATAAAACCAAAGATAGATTTTTCTCAATTATAGCCCACGATTTACGAAACCCATTTCAAGCGATGATAGGCTATTCAGATATCCTCTATCATAGAATTGACGACATAGATAAAGACGAGCTTAAAGAAGGGATTCAGATAATTAGAGACTCTTCTAAAACCTTGCATAATTTAACTGAAAATCTGCTGAGTTGGGCCTCTTTGCAAACAGGGAAGGTTACTGCTGAACCTACTAAATTTGTTATAAACGAGATTATACTAGAGAATAGAGAACTCTTTTTGCAAGCATCTCAGCAGAAGGGAATTAAAATTATTGTAGATGCTAAAGAGGAGATACAGGTTTATGCAGATCAAAATATGACTCATACCATCATAAGAAATGTGCTTTCCAATGCAATTAAATTCACCAATAAATTAGGTGAAGTGCAAATTAAAGCAGAGAAATATAATGGCATGTGCTCAATTAGTATAACTGATAATGGTGTTGGAATGAACTCAAAATCTATAGCAGGTATTTTAGATTTAGATTCAAATCTGTCTCGCCTTGGCACTGAAGATGAAACGGGCTCTGGCTTAGGTTTAATACTTTGTAATGAGATGGTACAAATGAATAACGGGAGTTTAAAAATAGAATCTGTTGAAGGTAAAGGAACCACTATTACCATATTATTACCAACAAAACCCTAAAATTACATTCTTTTTTAAAAGAATAAGCATATTTATTTTTTAAAGCGTTGATTAGGCTTGCTAACTAACGTATATTTGCGTCCTTCTGAACGGAGAGGTGGCTGAGTGGCTGAAAGCGCTCCCCTGCTAAGGGAGTTTATATGGAAACATGTAACGAGGGTTCGAATCCCTCCCTCTCCGCAAATACAATAAAATGAAGCCTTGTTACCTATATACAAGGCTTTTTTTTAATTTAGCAAATTATGTTTACTCTCTTTCCTGTTTATCTTTTGCCCGTACTAATATTTGTTTCACGTATTATGGATGTGAGTTTGGGTACTCTCCGTATTGTGATGGTATCGAGAGGGTATAAGTACAAAGCGGCCTTTCTAGGCTTTTTTGAGGTTCTAATTTGGGCTCTAGTTGTTTCTGAGCTCCTCGCTAATCTAGATAATTGGTTGAATTTTGTGGCCTATGCGGGTGGTTTTGCTACTGGCACTTTTGTAGGAATGTATATTGAAGACACTCTTAAAGTGGGTACTATCATTGTTAGAATTATTACCCAAGATAAAAAGAAAGAGCTTACCGAGGCACTAAAATCAGCGGGCTTTGCCATCACAAGTATTGATGGTCAAGGTGGCTTTGGTCCCGTAAACATCATTTTTACGGTGCTTAAAAGAAAACGTTGGAATGAAATGATTTCTATTATTGAAGCACATGATCCAAAGGCGTTCTACTCTTCAGAAGATGTGAAATATGCAACCTCTGCAGGTGGCCATTCCTCTGAATCAAAACTAAATAAAGAGAGATCATCGGTAAGCCGATTATTAGGTTTGAGAAAAGGGATTTGATCCTTTTAAGTACTTATCTATTCAATATAGGGAAAAGGTAATTCAGCCTTCCCCATACCCAATATACCTATTCTGGGGGATTCCAATATCAGTGGAAGTTCAATAATATAAATCTGAACCTTTAAACAGTTTAGATTTATGAAATTTCACGTAATCCTTTTATTTACATTACTATTTGGTGTATCAACAGTTAATGCACAGTGGCAACGAATTGAACAAGATGCTTACAGTACAGATATATTAAATGATTATACTAAATTCGCGCAAAAAGGAGATACCGTTTTTGCACCAGGAAGAGGGGGCATATTCTATACAGTAGATAATTGGAAAACTGTAAATGTGTATGAGGCAAATTTAGCTATAAGCCGTATAGCGATAATACGAAATCAAGTATATGTGGCAGCGGGTAAAGATCTATATAGGGTTGAGAATGGAGTATTAACTCTAGTAACCACACTTAGTTCGAACATAGACAATATAATAGATTTTAATGGTTCAGTAGTATTAACTACCTATAGTGGCATACATTTTGAGACGGAAAATGGCTATGAGTTAAATAACACCTACAAGGCTACTACTTTTTACGGCCATGGGTTAGTTGGAAATAAACTCATGTTTTTAGTTTACTCTGGTGGCCAGTTCAAATATTTCAATGCAACAGGTGGTACTAATTTATCAGGACTGGAATCATTTCCATCATCAATTGGTACAATTGACCAGTTTAAAACATTTGACGGTAGGGTATACACTCGAAATTCGTCGGGTAAAGTTCACTCTAGCGCTGATGGCTTGAACTGGACACCTGTTACAACAGGAAGCATAAACTCATATACAGGTATTTTTGTAGATATTGGAGAAGCTTTAATTTATGGAGTAGCCGCCAGTGGCAATTATGTGTATAAGGCAAAGGGAGATACCTCATTTAGTGAGTTCACTGTTGATGAGGAGCTAGGCACATTCAGTAAATTCCTATATAAATTAGGTGATGAAATCTTTTTGCTTAATGACGCAAAAAATATAGTGAGTTATAATACTAGCACTAAAGAGTGGGCTTTTATAAAGGCTGCACCGTATGATGGCGAATATTTCTATGTGGGGGAGAGTATGATGCTATCAAGTATGGGAGGAATTGAACTTTATAAGAGAGCTTTTGATGATACGTACTGGTCAAGAACGTTTAAATTTCATATTAGGGGAACAGCTTATACCATCAGAAACTTTGTGGAGCTACCAAGTGGACGTTTATTAGCACACGTTACAGGAGTAAACCATTTATACTACTCTGATGATAAAGGTGAAACATGGGAACATGGTCCTACAAAAGACACTTTCCAAGGATCAAAGTTTATTGCTAGAGGGGATACCATTTTTGCTGGCAATAATAGTTATTTATACATGAGTACCGATAACGCAGAAACGTGGACTGAAAAACTAAAAGATCTTAATAAGCTTAGAGCCACTAATGTTAAGTTTATTGGTGAGAATTCACTTTTAGTTGGTAACACAGTGTATTCATTATCAGATTTTAGTGTTGAATTGAAAATGACCGACGCCATTATTAATGATTATGAAAGGCATAATGGATTAGAGTATAAAGGAACAGGTAATAGCTTTTTAGGTAGAGAAATAGGGAGCACTACGTGGACCTCACTAATGGAGCGACTAGCTACTGAAGAGCGTCAAATAAGTATATTGGGGCTAGTTCCTTTTAAAGAAGTCATTATTGCTGTAACAACAGCTGGGATATATTACTCAGGTGATAATGGACAGACCTTTATGCGAAGTGGCCCAGAATTAAAAGGTGTCAAATCATACTCTGTGAAAGATGAAACACTTTACATAAATGCACTAAACGTACTTGATCTGCCAACTAACGATTTAGCTAGGCCTAATGGTTTTTACACAGTGGATATGAATAACCTGAAGCCAATTCCACTTCTTGAAACCTTAGCAGAAAACGAGCAAGTACGTGTTGATACACTTATCGATTTGAAAGTGAACGCATCTATACAGCCACGAAATTATGATTTGTCTTTAATATTTGAATATGGGGAAGTTACTACGGGCGAGTTTGTGTTTACCCATTCAACAGCTCCTATAGTTTTCGCAGCCCAAGAAGAACCGTTTGAGGCAACTGGAACTATATCTCAATTAGATGCTTCGAAAATGTATAAATACCGTGCAGTTTTGATTTATAATGACACTTCTAAAGTAATTGGTAAAGAATTTTTTGTAAGCACGAAATCAAAAAGGCTTTGGATTCGTCTTGACCCAACCAACCTTGGCGGTGATTTTAAAGATGTATTGGTAACAAGCAGAGGTTCAATCATTGCATGGGGAGCAAGTGGCACCATTCGTTCAATTGATAACGGAAAAACTTGGAGAGAATTAGAAGCGGGGGAAGGTATTTATAGTATGATTCGTGCCGGGGGCAATCGCCTTATTGCAGGTACCTCCGCTAGAAAGTTTATGTACAGCACTACTGAGGGAATGAGTTGGACACCTACCAAGAGTATAAACCTACCGGGACTTTCTGATACAAATGGTAAAATTTCAGACATCACTTACGATGGTGAAAATTCAATCCTTTATGCACTTATTGGTGAGCATGAAGCTTCAATGAATAATTCGGTGTATTTAATAAAAAGTATAGACACTGGTAAGAATTGGACTACACTGCTTTCCTCACTGGTGCCTAACGGCGGCTTTATTCGAGATGTTCATGTAGACTCTTCAGGAACAATTTATGTAACAAGTGAGGGGCCTTCCGTAAATAAAAATATGCTTATTAAGTCCACTGACTTTGGGGCAACTTGGCAATCAGTTCTAACATCAGAAGGAAGTAATTCTAATGAAGCCCATGAAATGCTGCAGGTTGGCAGAGATACTCTTTTTGTAAACACAACCATGGGGCCATATTATTCTATTGATGGTGGGACAACATTCGGCTTCGCAACAGATAGTCTGGGAAATAAAATATCAAGTTTTGTTGCAGGCAATAAACACTCATTAAGTAAAAAACATGGTTTAGTAAGTGTAGCTAATTCTCTTTCACAATCCGAAATAGGTACAGTTCATATCAGTAATGTGCAAGACGACGCTCTAGAATTCGTAACCTCTAGAAATGTAAGTTACTTTGGTGATAAGAATGAAATAGATCTCCGAAATAACAATAAAATGATTGTCCGTAATGTATTTGTCTCAGATAATGACATGGTATTAATAGCCACAAATAATGGAGTGTGGAGATATATCGCAAGTTCAGATGCATTATTAGAGAATCCGAATCCACGAGACATTGCTATTTCAAATGAAGAAGAATTGGACAAGGCTCGAGCCTTCGCGTTATTTCAAAACTATCCAAATCCGTTTAATCCCACTACTAAAATTTCATTTCAGCTCCCAAATGCTACTGAAGTAACAGTAAAAGTGTATGACATAACAGGGCGGGAAGTGGCTACATTACTTTCTAGCCAAAAATTTACAGCCGGTGATCACGCAGTAAGCTTCGATGCATCAAATCTTTCGTCAGGGGTATATTTATATAAAATATCAGCTGGTAAGAACAGCCAAGTTCGAAAGATGACCCTGATAAAATAGGCGTCTACGCAGTTATGCTAAATATGTAAAGGGCATTGTTTTGTTGTAGTAAAAAGGCTTGGGAGTTTGTAGCTCCCAAGCCTTTTCTAATTTGATGTGATGTCTAAATACTGATTTGGTAGAATCACAAAAGTGTGGATTTTTTATCTTGATTTACGTGATGTAACATGAACTGTAAATAAGGTATGTAGTACAGGAACCAGACATTTGTAATGAGGGGGAAAAGTCTATACGGTTCTAGTAATATTAAATACATTCATCATTTTATCGAAATCTCTCACTATGAAGTAGGGTTTATTTAACGAGGTAAACAGATTAAATATAGGCATCGGTGGGTAGGGTTATTTTATAAAAAATGCGTACGAATCCACCGAAATTTCAGCAGAATTCATTTTAGAGGCACATTTTCGAGATTTCCTTTGCTTCCAAAGACTCTTTGCACACTTTTTGGATAGTGCCGTTTTAAATAAAACACGTAAGAATTAATCATAGTTGTATTTACTTAATCAGCATTAGTTTTTTAGTATCTACAAAATCCCCAGCCTGAATGCGGTAAATATAGAAACCACTAGAAAAACCAGAGGCATCTAAAGTGATAGTATGCCAACCCGCAGACTTCTTTTCATTAACCAAGGTTATCACTTCTTGGCCAAGCATGTTATATACCACTAATCTAACATCTACAGCTTCTTTAATACCGTAGCGTATTTGTGTAGTTGGGTTAAATGGATTTGGATAGTTTTGTTGAAGAGTGAACTCAACGGGGATGTTTTTACTTTCAGTAGAAACTGCGGTAGAAATTGAGAAACTCCAAATAGAGCTCCAATCACTTTCACCACCACTGTTTATAGCTTTTGCTCGCCAATAGTAGACGGTAGTAAATGCTAGCGAATCGGTTAATGTGAATGTAGTATCTGTAATTAAGGAATTATCGAAAACTAAATCCGAAAAACTATTTTGCTCAGCGACCTGTAGTTGATAGTGTTCAGTATTAGCACTTTTTTTCCAAAGGAAAGTTGGGTTAACGGTTGTGCCGTCATCATTTTCTGCAGGATCAAGAAGCATAGGACTTATGGGGGTCCATTCACTAAGTGGCAGGGCACGCCAGATTCCCATCGTTTTCCGCATCCAGTCATAATCTGCTACAAACCAAGGCCTATCGTTTACAATGCCAATTTTCCCCTCCGGCAAAACCATCTCTTCTCCAGATGCTTTATAAGTACCGCTTGTAGTGCCATCTGTAAAAAAAAGTTGGTTACTACTTGTAAACCAAGCACCCTCCTGCACTGAAGATGGATATGCTTCTGTAGCATTTTTCTTGAAAGTATTACCATCAACTTTAATAATTTCAATTGAAGATGAGCTGGCTTCAGCGCCAAAGAAAATATTGTCACCTGTTTGGTCATGCTGGGCTACAAAAAGAATTCGATTTCCTGCTGCAGCTATTGGGTTATTGCTAGCATTATGATTATCAACGCCACTACCTAACAAGCTAGTATTTCAAACTTGCTTAGTGCCTGAAATGGTGCCATCAGAAATATATAATCGACTATCATGGCTAAAGTCACCTCTAGAATAGTTTAATTCATCATCCCAATAGTTAGAAAAATAGTAAACCTTATCATTAACTACAGTGAGGTTGCGTACAGAGCGATGTTGCTTTGCTTCTTTACTGGGGTCAAATAAACGAGAAGCTGTTGTTCCATTAAAAACCCAAAGAGCCGACCCTTTTCCATCATTGCCATTAAAGTAGATTAAATCATTTGCTTCAGTAAGATCAGAAATATCTCTGTTGTATTCTGTGCTATCTGTTGGCATCTGCCACACTCGATTAACATTCCCTTGTTTATCAATTTTTGTTAGGTAGCGTTTTTTTGCATCACTTTCTCCAACATATAAGTTATTACCTATGGTAGCTAAACTTCTTGATATTGTGGCAGAACCTGGGGAAGCATTAAGTTCTGTAATTTTCTGCAACTCCGTCCCATCTTTATTAACTAAAAAAATACGATCTCCCTCATCTTTTACAGCAGCTAAAAATACTATACGATCTCCAACCGCTCTCATAGAGCGTAAAGTGCTGTATCCAGACTTTGTGGGACCTGCTACCTCATAAGTACCTTCTTGGGTTCCATCAGTAGCCCAGATATGGTGCTTATTATTAATTTCTACCGTAAAAAACAGCTTATCACCTAGTACAACGGAACGATTTCCAAATGAAGTGTAATGGGGGTTTTCAAGCATAATTCTACCCCATTCTGGAAACGAGATTTTAACAGTACCCTCTATACTACCATCGCTAACCCACAAATAATAGGAGAATACAGTTTGCTTGAAAGCGGCTTTCCCATTAAAATCGACTATTTCACCTGGATAGTGGTTATAGGGCGCATTGGAAACATGGAAAAAGGAAGGTGGTACAACTTCAAAGGCGTGGTATTTTTCAGGAGATTGAGCAATACTAAGTTGAGGCAGCGCAAAGAGGGCTGCTAATACTAAAAGAATTGATCTTTCTAGAAAAGGGAAACTATATATAGCTATTAAAAAATATACAAATGGACGCATAATAATGCACTTAGGCTATTTTTAATGAATGAATTATTATGACATCATAAAAAATAATATCCGTATATTCAAGTTTATATTGTATTTAGCTTTTACTAATAATATAAATACACGCTTCAGCGGTTTAAGTTTTGTAATAATTGAACGTCAATTCTGCCTACATCCCACAGAATTGAGAAAACTAGAAAACAAAAAAAGGCACGAGTAGTTAAACTCGTGCTTTAAAATTAACAGTTATTAAAATCTAGATTTAGAATCCATTCAGGTATTTAAAGAACTCACTATTTGTTGAAATAATTAGTGAAGTTTCAGAATCCATGGTATTAGCATAGGTATCCATACTTTTCGAGAACGAGTAGAGTTCTCTAGCTTGTCTACTTTTGTTGTAGGCTGCGTTATAAATTGAAGCAGCTTTAGCATCAGCTCTACCTCTAATAGACTCGGCCTCTCTAAAAGCTTCAGACTGAATTCTCTTTAGCTCACGATCTTTCTCACCATTAATACGTGAGGCTTCACCTTGCCCCTCTGAACGGAATTTATCGGCAATTCTATTTCTTTCAGAAATCATACGATCGTATACGGTTCGGCGTACTTCCTCTGCATAGTTAATGCGTTTAAATCTGAAATCTAATATGATAATTCCTAAATCAGTAGTTCTTTCATTAGCTAGGTCTTGCACCTCTTCCTGAATTTTTGCCCTACCTGTTTTAATAATCTGCAGGGAGTCATTTTCAATCTCAGAGATAATACCATCTTTGACGGGCTCGCGGTTGGTAGTTCTAATTAGTTCTACTAAATCGTGCGATGCGATGGCATTTCTAGTTTCGCCGTCTAAAATATCAGCAATACGCGATAGTGCGCCACGCTCATTTCCTAAACGCTCGTAATATTTTAGAGGGTCGGTAATTTGCCATCTAGCATACGTGTCTACATGTATAAATACTTTATCTTTTGTTGGTACCTGATTAGGTTTACCGTCCCATTCTAGGTAACGCTTCTCAAAATAGTTGGCAACTTCAATAAATGGAGTTTTAAATTTTAAGCCAGGTTCTGTTATTGCGTTGCCCTGTGGGTCGCCAAAGCGTGTAATTATAACTTGTTCTTTCTCATTCACTATATAAAGTGCATCCCAAACAACAATAAAAATAATCCCCAATATTACTAATAGTCCTATTCCTTTTTTATTCTTCATCATATCCCTATTAATTGTTTTGGTTGGTTACTTTAGCGCCGCTCATTTGCATTTGTAATAGGGGTATAACACTGTTCCCTTTTTCATCTGTAATGATTTTTGTGCCTAGCTTGGGAAGAATATCTCCCATGGTTTCCAAGAAAATTCTAGTTTTAGTTACTTCAGGTGCCTTTATATATTCAGCATATAAATCGTTGAATTTTGAGACCTCACCTTCGGCTCTATTTATTCTGTCTAAAGAGTAACCCTCTGCCTGCTGAATTGTCTCTTGGGCTTCACCAGTAGCTCTAGGTATAACGCGGTTGTAATCGGCGCGTGCTTGGTTGATTAATGTTTCTCGTTGCTGCTGCGACTCGTTTACGCCATTAAATGAAGGCTTAACTGGCTCGGGAGGATTCGCATCCTGCAGAACAACTTGTTCAATTTTAATTCCCATTTCATATTCGTCGCACATTGCCTGAATAATAACCTCAACTCGGCTAGCTACTTCTGCACGGCCTACAGTTAATACCTCGTTCACTGTTCTATCGCCCACAACTTGGCGCATAGCAGCCTCCGATATATCTCGTAGTGTTACATCAGCATTGCGCACTTTAAATAAATAATTATATGGATTATTCACCCTATACTGTACAACCCATTCAATGTCACTAAGGTTTAAATCGCCTGTTAGCATAAGTGATTCATCACTAAAGCGGGATTTTCTTGAAGCAATGTTACCGCTCGAATTTGTTGTTCGGTAACCAAACTCCTGCTTAAGTTGTCGTTGTACGGGTACAAATTGAACTTGATCAATAAAAGGGATTTTAAAGTTAAGTCCTGGGTTTTCTTCCCCAATATATTTACCAAAGCGAGTTATTACGCCAACCTCTTCGGTGTTCACGGTAAAAACTGATTGATAAGCTACAATTACTACTAATAGAACTGCAATTATCCCGCGAATATTTTTTGTTATTTTCTCAAATTCTGGCGGAACCTCGAATGAGAAATTTTGATCTTGAGCCATGTTATAAATATTAAATTTTTAAAAAGGATAATTCCTCTTTAATGGTTGATCTTTATAAACCTACTACACTTTGCAGGGTTTATAACTGATTGATTACAAGTATTTGTAATCCTTTTTGAGCCTTGCACGTTTGAATATGCAGAAAGGTTTTTAGTATTAATACGTTCCATTAGTACCCGAGCATCGTTAAACAAAAAAATACAGCTTAAGCGAGCTAAATACGTATAAACATTGCTGTAATATAACAATTCAAAGTCAGCTTTTTATACCTTAAATATTGAAAGTGCTACACTCTTAACTTCTGTTGAGGTTAGAGGCAAAGCGGCATTATTTTAGAATCGAATTGCGGAGAGTATTTTACAGAAATATATATATATATATATATATATATATATATATATATATCTAGTTTTGGCGATGGGAGATTTGAGGCAACCATCCCAAACAAGTTTCTAAACTTTATGTAACTTCTAGGTTCTTTATCAAACATAGCACATATTTTTTTATGCTCTTTCGATTATCTACCTATTTTGTTTCCATTGTAAGCCTTGTACTTCTTTTAAGCGCACATCCAATTCAGGCACAAAGTACCAACAAGTTGCCGAATCCACGTAAAGCTGTTCATACCTTTTCTTACTGGCAACAAAAAGGGCACCAAGATTTTGAAAAAGCAGCTCTCCCAATGAAGTTGGCAAATAAAACACTTGCGGGTAGAATAGAGTTATCAAAAAATTTGATGAGGATTTTGGATGCACATGGGCTCATAATAGATTACTCCATAATTCCTGACGCGCCCGATTATGTCGATTCATTATCTGAAATGTCGCATTACGTGCTTTTTAATAAGCTACCAGATGTTTTTTTAGTGAGAAAGGATAATGAATGGGTTTTTTCGGAAACTACTATAGAGCAGATTCCAATTTTATATAATGCTACCTTTTCAAGTTTTATAGAATCTATTATAGACAGGCTACCACAATGGGCAAAACAAAAGTGGCTTGGTATTGCTTTATGGCAACATATTGCTGTTTTTTCTTGGATTTTAATTGGGCTACTGCTACGTAAAGTCTTTGAATTTATTTTAAATAATTTTATTCGCCGCTTTACAAAACGTACTAAATTCAAATGGGATGAAGACCTTTTAGATGGAGTTGAGAAGCCCATCGGATTTATCTTTTTAATTGGCTTTTATTTCTCTAGCTATACAAATTTGCAATTCTCTGTTACAACCAATCACATACTATCTACGGTATTAGAGGTTACAGTTTCTATCGGCTTTGTATGGTTATTTTATAATCTGTCGGAGGTATTTACAAAGTACCTATCGAAAGTAACTAGTAAAACAGATCCATCACTCGACGATCAACTCATTCCTTTAATACGAAAAACCCTACGCTTTTTTGTGATATTTATGGGAGTTGTTGTCATAATGCAGAATAATGGCTACAACGTGGCTTCACTTATTGCGGGCTTAGGAATTGGTGGTTTAGCGGTAGCCTTAGCTGCTCGCGAAACCCTTGCAAATTTCTTTGGCTCTGTAACCATCTTTTTAGACAAACCATTTAAAGTAGGCGACTGGATTAAAGTAGGGGATGTAGAAGGAACTGTTGTGGAGGTTGGATTTCGTTCAACTCGAATACGAACATTCTACACGTCGTTAATAACAGTACCAAACTCTAAATTAGCCGATACCGAAATTGACAATTTAGGCCTTAGAGAGTATAGAAGATTTATAACTCACTTTGAACTGAAGCTAAATACCCCGCCAGAAAAACTAGTAGCTTTTGTAGAGGGTGTTAAAGGAATTATAAAATCGAACAAGCATTTCCGCCAAGATTATTACGAAATACACCTTAATGAAATTGGGCAGCATTCTTTGCGTATACTAGTGTACGCATTCTTTAAAGTGCCAGATTATACTGCTGAGCTAACACAGCGCCATAACTTTCTTATTGAGGTTTTAAGATTAGCTAAAGCGGTAGGAGTGGAGTTTACTTACCCAACTCAAACTCTACATCTTGTGAGCTCAAATAAAGATGAAACCGAGACCGAAGTGAAAGAATTAACCGAAGAGGAGTTGGTTGCGCGAATTTTTGATTTTGGGCCGGGTGGCAAAGAAGGGAAACCAGATGGTTTTAAAATATATAAAGATGGCAAAGAAGTGAATTTCGGAAGCGATTCCTAATGGATAGGTACAGTTTGGATTAGATAAGAGGGGATGATGTTTTTGTTTTCACTCAAACATTGCAAGCGTTGGATGATTTGTTGACAAATCTTCTAACTCCTCAATCTCTCATTTCCTCAATTCCTTAGTCCCCAATTCCCTAATCCCTATTAACCAATAACTAATTCAAAGACATAAAAAAACCTGATACATTAAAATGCATCAGGTTTTAAAAAGATGTTGATTACACTAAGGCAATCTTATTTTTTATCTGATTCTTTAGCAAAAGCTTCAAAAACCATTTTTAAATCGTCTGCCACATCTTGGCTCGATCTACCTTCAATACGATGGCGAGGTATAAGTGCTTTAATTTTACCATCAACAAAGTATGCAAATGCGGGCGAGGATGGTGGGTAATCGCTAAAGAAAGAGCGAGCGTGCGCTGTTGCTTCTTTATCTTGGCCAGCAAAAACAGTAACCATATGATTTGGTTTCGCAGCCGATTGCTCTAGTGCTATGCCTAAACCTGGGCGCGCGTTACCAGCAGCGCAACCACAAACCGAGTTGATTGCCAAAAGCATAGTGCCTTCGTACTCGTTCATTGCACGATCTACATCTTCTACTGTCTTTAATTCTTCTACACCAAATTGCGTGAGTTCTTCTCGCATCCAACTAGTGTCAGGACCTACTCCAAAGCCAAATTGCATGACATACTCCTATATTATTTTCTCTAAATTTAAAAACTAATCTATTAAAATACTCAAATAGAAACCGTATAGAATATAATGCGATTAATACTATTTAGTGTAGCATTAATCGCATTTTAAATATTCTTTAGGGTGTTACTTTGCTGCTTTGTAAAGTTCAGCAACCTTGTCCCAATTAACAACATTCCAGAATGCGCTAATGTAATCTGGACGTCTATTTTGGTAGTTTAGGTAATAAGCATGCTCCCAAACATCAAGGCCAAGAATTGGTGTTAAGCCATCCATGATTGGGCTGTCTTGGTTTGCTGTTGAGTGAACTTTAAGATTTCCTGAGCTATCTACCGATAACCAAGCCCAACCTGAACCAAAACGAGTTGCTGCTGCTTTAGCGAACTCTTCTTTAAAAGCATCAAAGCTTTTAAAAGTAGAATTGATTGCATCAGCTAGTTCGCCAGTTGGGTTGCCACCACCTTTAGGAGATAGGATTGTCCAAAATAATGAGTGGTTAGCATAGCCACCGCCATTATTAATTACAGCTTGTTTTTTGTCTTCTGGTACTTCATTAATACGGCTTAGCACTTCTTCAATTTCTAAGTCTGCAAATGCATGACCTTCGAGTGCAGCGTTAACATTGTTTGTATATCCTTGGTGATGCTTAGTATGGTGAATTTCCATTGTTCTTGCATCAAAATTAGGCTCCAACGCATCGTATGCGTATGGAAGTTTTGGTAATGAATAAGCCATTTTATCCTCTTAATTAATTTATATTTACTAACCCGACATCAACAAATAAACGATATCGTTTTATAGGTCTATAATCTAAGCATTGAATATGTAAAAATCGTTCCAAATCTATCTAAAGAATCTATCTTTGCAATATGTTAACACTATGATGAATCGAAATCTGTATTAGGGTAAAAAATAAAGTATATTTGGGGCTCACTCTTTCACATTATTGATTTATGAAATACGATTACGACGTTATTATTTTAGGCAGCGGTCCTGCTGGTTTCTCTTGCGCAATGCAAAGCTCAAAATTTGATAAAAAAGCCCTTATAATTGAGGCAGACGATGACCACTTGGGTGGTTCTTGGATAAATGCTGGTACTATACCAAGTAAAGCGCTTCGCGAAACAGCTCGCATTATACAGCGCTATCAAAATCAGTTTCCAGATAAAGCAAAAGTGAAGCCATACGTAAATTATGAGATGGATGATTTGCTTACCTATAAGAACCATATTCTTGCAGGTAAAAACAGAAAGTTAGAAGTTGACCTCAAGAAAAATGAAATTGATACCTTCCACGGTTTTGCATCTATAATTGATAAAAACACCGTTGAAGCAACTACAAAAGATGGCACCAAAAAAACATTTACAGCAGAGCATATTTTGCTTGCTACAGGTAGCTACCCGAAACCGCCAGTAGGTTTTGAGGTAGATCACGATAAAGTAATAGATTATTCCTCTATTCTTAGTTTAAGCCATATTCCACGTAGATTAGTTATAATTGGAAGCGGAGTTAATGCCTTAGAGTACGCCACCGTTTTTGCTAGCTTAGGCACACGCGTAACTATATTAAATGAAACCGAGACTTTTTTACCTTGGTTAGATCATGAGATAACCGAGCAATTACAACTTGTATTAGAAGAAAAGAAAATAGAAGTTCTAAAGAAGGTTAAAGATATTTCTATTAAAGAAAATTCGCTGCGTAATACCACAGAAGTACATTATTCATTTAAAGATGATGTTGAAAAAGGACGTGAGTATGTGCTAGAAATTGAACACGCTCTTTATTTGGGAGCAAAAGTTCCAAACACAAATAACCTTGGTCTTAAAAATGTTGGTATTGATTTAGATAAAGAGGCTTTTATTCCTGTTGATAAGGATATGAGAACCTCAGTGCCAAATATTTATGCCGCTGGCGATATCATCGGGTTTCCAAGATTAGCGTCTGTATCATTTTCGCAGGGTAGAATTGCTGCTTGCAGAATGTTTGGTATTAATTCTGAAGATTTACCAGAGCTTATTCCTTTTGGAATCTACTCCATACCAGAGATTTCAAATATTGGGCTAACCGAAAAGGAAGCTATTGCCAAAGGCTTAGATGTTACAGTTGGGCGTACTTACTATAAAAATATTACTCAAGGTGATATTAGTAATCAGCAAACCGGCCTGCTTAAAATAGTTTTTGAAACTGAAAGCTTGAAGCTAGTAGGAATTCACATCTTAGGCGAGCGTGCTAGCGACCTCATTCACCTTGGCCAAGCGGTGATGAATTTAGGTGGTGATGTGCGATATTTTGTAAACCATGTTTTAAACTATCCAACCTACAGCGAAGCATACAGAATTGCAGCTTTTAATGGTTTGAATAGAGTGAATAAAGCGGGTGTTAAATACAAAAATCTACTTCAGAAGTAGATTTTTTGTGTAGATGTAAGATTTAGGACATAAGACAGAAGATTCTGGAATCTAATATTTAGAGCTCAGGTTGAAAATTCTTTCTTGTGTCTTAAAATTTACAACTTTAGGCTAATTCACCTGCCCCTTGAGCCAAGCTTTATACCTATCTTTTGCGGATATAAAATTTATTAAGGTTTTGGAGCTGGGGGGTATTCCGGTTACTCTCATGTATTTGGAACAGATACTGAGTACTAGATACTAGTATCTCATGTCTATTATATAGAAAGTCTAAACGTAGTGGTAGGCTTTTTTTAGGCCTTTTGAATCGAGGGTTGGTTCTTTAGGCATGGTTTTTAAGCCTTTTGTAGCAGATCTTTTTGCGAACAAAGCTAACGCCATTGCATCAACAATTGCGGCTTCAGCAATTTCACTTCGGCGATAATCTTCTTTTATATCTCTAAAGAAATCATCAGCAATTGCTTCTTGATCACGCACAAGCTCAAGGCGATGCCTAACGCCTCTCTTCAAATTACTTTTCTGGAAAATCACTCCGCCATTTAATTTCTGGAGTAGAAACTCTGGATGGCTTTCGAGCACTTTTTCTCTAAAATCAGGATTAGACTGAAGTAACCCATCCACCATTTGTATTTTGGGTACAATGTTCCAAGTTTCCAAAGAAAGTTGCACCTCGGTATAATCGAAGCTAATCATATTAGCCTCTACATAGCTAGGCGCATCTAAAGCAGGGCGAATTGGGGGTGTAAGCACTTTGGCTGCATAATCGGCACCAACAGACTTCCGCATTAAAAGATCGCATTCACGGTCAAGATTCTCATCTTCTAAACCAATGGGCATATCTATAAAAATACGGTCGTACTCAGTAAAAGCAGCACTTAATTCGTCGGCAGTTTGCAGCGTTTTATATAACGCACCATCCTCATCAAATGAAATGAGTAACCAGCCTATTTTGCAACCAACTATGCCTGAGGTTTTCATGCCCCAGGTTTTTTCTTAAGAGCTATATGTAGCTCATCAAGTTGTTTTTTGTCAACCACATCAGGGCTGTTATCCATAGTGCTTTGAGCTTTTTGGTTTTTTGGAAATGCAATTACATCACGTAAGCTATTAGCACCTGTTAATAACATAACAATACGATCTAAACCTAGAGCAATTCCACCATGCGGAGGTGCGCCGTACTTGAATGCATTAAGTAAGAATCCAAATTTCTCTTCCGCTTCTTCTTCACCAATTCCCAAAAGCTCGAACATTTTCTGCTGAACTTTGCGGTTGTGGATACGAATAGATCCCCCACCAATTTCACTTCCGTTAAGAACCAAATCGTACGCACGTGCTTTCACTGCAGCAGGATCGGTTTCAATAAGCGCCATGTCTTCTTCTTTTGGAGAAGTAAATGGATGATGCATAGCGTGAAATCTACGAGTTTCTTCATCCCACTCAAGTAATGGGAATTCAGTAACCCATAGAAGATTAAAAGCTGAGCTGTCAATCAAATCAAAATCATTACCAATCATCAACCTAAGTTGACCTAATTGTTCTAACACACTTGGTTTTGGTCCTGCTAAAAGGAGAACTAAATCCCCTACTTTAGCGCCAGAGGCTTCAACCATCTGATTTACAATTTCTTCCGTCAAGAATTTGCCTACACTACAAAGTGGGCCATCTTCTTGTACCTTAATATAAATTAAACCACCTGCTCCAGTTTCTTTCTTTACTCTATCAGTTAAGCGGTCAATTGCTCCACGTCCCATATCGCCTTGGCCAGGAACCGTAAAACCAACCACACCGCCGCCATTTTGAACAGTTCCTGAAAACACCTTAAACTCGGCATTACGAACTATTTCAGAAAAATCTACAAACTTTAATCCAAATCTAGTATCTGGTTTGTCAGAGCCGTAAGTACTCAGTGCATCATCGTAGGTCATACGAGGGAATGGAGTAGTAATATCTACACCAATGGTTTCTTTGAAAATCATTTTCATTAAACCCTCGTGGTATTCATAAATATCGTCTTCATTCACAAACGACATTTCCACATCCACCTGAGTAAACTCTGGCTGACGGTCGGCACGTAAATCTTCATCTCTAAAGCACTTTACAATCTGGAAATATTTATCAAAACCAGAAACCATCAACAATTGCTTGTAGGTCTGTGGGCTTTGAGGGAGCGCAAAGAATTTACCCTCATTAACTCTACTTGGCACTAAGTAATCGCGCGCGCCTTCTGGGGTACTTCTCATAAGTACCGGTGTTTCTACTTCAGCAAAATCACGCTCGTGGTAGTACGAACGTATAGCATGATATGCTTTTGAACGTAGCATTAATTTCTCTTGAATTTCTGGCCTGCGAAGATCTAAGTAACGATACTTTAAACGAACTTCTTCGTTTGTGTTAATGCCATCTTTAATTTCGAAAGGAGGGGTTTCAGATTCAGAGTAGATAACCAAATCAGTGGCTTCAATCTCAATTTCGCCCGTAACTAAATTTTGGTTTTTATTCTCATCACCACGTAAAATCACCTTTCCCTTTACACACACTACAAATTCTGCACGTAAATGCTCTGCTTTCTGATGTACTTTTTGGTCTGTTTCGGTAAAAACAACTTGTGTTATACCATAACGATCGCGTAAATCTATAAATATTAAACCACCTAAATCTCTGCGTGGGCCAACCCAGCCGTTTAGTATTACTTCTTCGCCAACATTTTTAGTTGTTAATTCGCCACAAGTGTGTGTTCTTTTTAAAGCCATTTGCTAATTCGATGAATCCTAGAGTGAGTACTTTGATTAATAAGCTAGCTAAAATACGCATAATGAAAACGAAACGCTTGCTTGAGTGGAAGTGGAACATACTTTTTAATAAATATTTGCTCAAAATCATTTTATAGATATGGAAGAGATAGGAAAAAGGAGGGTTCTCTACGGTGATATTAACATTATAAAAAGGCGTTAAAATTAAATTATTATAAATCTCACTTTTTTAATTACATTAAAGTCTTGTTATTCAACACCATCAGTATTTTTTGGGAGAAATAATGGACTCACGAAAAATCATAGTAGCCGACGGTAACGATATCTTTCGCACGGGTGTAAGTGCTATTTTGAGTGACGCTGGATTCAAAATATGTGGCGAAATAGATAATGGAGCGCTAATACTCACCTCATTTGAGAATATAAAACCAGATTTATGTGTGCTATCATTTGATATGCCCGAGATTAACGGAGTACAAATTGCTCATAAAATCTCTGAGAAATATCCAGACGCTAAAATATTAGTGTTGGCTAAAGAGGCATCCGAAAGCATACTCAACGAGTTTTTAGATTCTGGTGCAAATGGTTTGTTGTTAAAAACAACGGATAGAATAAAACTAGTTGATGCCGCTCAAAAGGTAGCTTCGGGTGAAACGTACTTAGGAAAGATATTTTCTAATATGATGACTCGAGAATATGTTCGGCTGGCTAAATTGAAGGTGAGTGAAGAACCACGTAAAGATTTATCTAAACGAGAACGGGAAATACTATCCCTATTAGTAGAGGGCTTAACGAGTATAGAAATTGCAGATAAACTCTTTATCAGCCATCGTACGGTCGAAAAGCATCGTGCAAATATTCACAAGAAATTAGGCCTCAAAAATGTAGCATCTCTTGTTCGATATGCCCTTGAGAACAAGCCCTAATTAGCAAGTGTTACGTATAAGTACGTATACAAATTACGCTAAATACATTATTGAGTGAACACGATCTATGAGTTAAGTTAAACAGACAAATGGGATAATAGCCATCTGTAGATGATATTAGCCGTCGCTCATTGATTTGGACGCGGCTTTTTTATTGGGATATGGAATGGGAGCTCTCTCTCTACAATTCCTAGCATTTGGGATTACATCATCAAGCTCACATTAGTATTTCGCCCATGCAGGGCTTGGAGTCGTGCTGCTATTTTATCAACGAGGGGCTTCACCACCTCGCTAATATATACCGCTCTCTCAGAGCTTAACACAAGATATTTATAAGTGATAAACTCGAGTCAAAATTAATGAGCATCTGAATATATTATTATGTTTTTAAGCCCCAACGGGGCATAATATACTAAATTGGGGTGAAGCCCCATGAAATGACGAGAGGGTGTAAACCCAAGCCCTGCATGGGCTAAATACACAAGCTGCCAACCAATTTCCCAACCTATATACAAACAGGTATAAACGGAAAGCATACTATTTTAAATTAGGTTGTACTCATTTGTATGAAGCATCTTATAAATATATGTCTATTTTATAGCTCTAAATTTATTTACCAAATTTTATTCCACTTAAACTTAACAAAGACAAATGAAAAAATATTTAATAGTGCTGCTCGGCTTGGTATTTATAGCTTCGTGTACAAATACCCCTCAGGTAGAAGAGGTTCAAACTGCAACAGCGTCACAAAATGTAGGTGCTAAGCAATTTTGGGCTAATCTAACTGCATTGTGTGGGAAATCCTTTGAGGGAGAGCTTGTAACGGCTCCAGTTGAGGGTTTTGCGGGTAACAAACTTGTAATGCATGTACTTTCGTGTGATGAAGAAAGAATCTTAGTTCCCTTTAATGTTGGAGACAACCTTTCTAGAACATGGATATTCACATATAATAATGGCAGGATTGAGCTAAAACATGATCACCGCCACGAAGATGGTAGCGACGACGAGGTAACTATGTATGGTGGAACAGCTGCGAATGCTGGAATGGCAAATATGCAAATGTTTCCTGCAGATCAAGAAACCTTAGATCTAATTCCTTACGCATTTTCTAATGTTTGGTGGGTTACACTTAATGATAGTGTGTACTCATACAATCTCCGTAGAATTGGTAGGCCAAGTGATTTTACCGTTGAGTTCGATTTGACTAAGGAAATTGAAACACCAGATCCATCTTGGGGTTGGGAAGATTTCGGAAAATAAGTAATAACTGAATTTTCCTAGAGGTATAATGAGAAGTGTAAATTAGTAGCCCGAATCTATCATGCCTGCCGCTTTAGGCAGGCTTGTTTTTTATAAACAAGTTGGTAGAGATTTAAGATTCTGCTGTAAAAAAATAAATAGGAAGGTGCTATTTACTTTTACTTCTTAAACATATTTGGGTTTTTAGAAATAAAAGAACGAATCCAATCTCTCATAAAAAAGTTTTTCTTTCGTTTTAGATAACCATAGCCCATAAAGCTAATTACAAAAGCACCTATAGCGTTTACTATCATATCCCACATGGTATCGGTAAGCCCAGAAAGATCGTTTAGAAAAGGTTTTTGCATATTGGTTCCGGCAAGTTGATCCATAGCAAACTCAAATATTTCCCAAATCGAACCAATGGCAAGTGCAAAAGTAAAAGCAAAGAATGCTATAAAGCCTGGAGTTAGGTTAATATGAACTCTTTTACTCTCATTAATAACATACACTAAGAGGAAGCCTAAGATACCCATAAGTAGGCCAGCAGAAGTATGTAACACAATATCCCACCACCAAAAGCGAGCATAGAAACCTTGAATCTCACCTAAATATAAAGCACTAAAAACAAAAACAACGCTAATAAGGTGAAACTCGGCGGGAATCTCCATCTGCATTCGTTTTCTGAATAAAATCGGTGAGAAAACAGTGGCTAGTATACAGGTTACCAAAAACAAAGAAAGCCAAGATTGGCGATATAGTAAAAGTCCCCATTCAACTACTAAAAGAGTAATAAGCACACGTATAATGATTCGGTGTAGCTTGTGAACTTTAGTTGCTGCGGGCTCTATTGTGGGCATATTCATAAATATAGTTGGATTAGTATAAACATATATAAATTCATGGGGTTTAGAATACTAGAAATCTAAGTCAATCTAAACTTTAATTGGAGAGCATAACACACATACTTACTAAAAATGTTTCTAAACAAAAAAAGCCCAACTCATTTCTGAATTGGGCTTTGCTAAATGTAGCGTGGGGGAGACTTGAACTCCCGACCTTACGATTATGAGTCGTACGCTCTAACCAGCTGAGCTACCACGCCATCTTCTTTTGAAAAAGAAAACAGACTTTAAATATAGGAGTTTTATAGTAAAGGATAAAGCCCATTTTGCTTTATATATGTATCTTTTTTGATGGATAAACTAAGAGCTTCTAAAAGCAAGTTTTTAATAATCTATAATGGAGTTATTGTTTGAATAAAACTTGGGATTAAGGTGTTTCAAACCATTCCTGTATAAGAATAATTTATAGCTTTCAGCTTATCTAAATACACGGCTGTATAGTCCTTTTTCATTTCATCATTCAAGTAACTGCGACTAATAAGTCCATGAACTTCCTTCTTTTCAGTCATGAAGCTCTGAAGTATTTTCTTCATTCGTGCTTCTAGTAAACCAATTCGACGTCCAAAGTCATAGAAATCATCGTAGGCATAAAAGCCATTAGCGTTAAAGCTTTCTGTATATTCAGAGTTTTTAAATAAACCATCTTTTAATGCCATCGCGACATCATTCACGTGTATGCGAGTATTTATTAGGTCATAAGCAGGGCTTAATTTATAATCACCTTGTAAGGTTTCTAGCAGGCTGAAATTTTTTAAGTGCGCATCACCATTGCCAAACACATAGTTAAAAAGCACGAGGGCATAGAATTTTTCCATTTCCACCCTAAAAGCGGGGACAAACTCTTTGATCAGATCTGCTATTTGTTCATAGCTATAGTCGTATTTAAAATCTCTTCCATTAGTCTCGGTTGTTTGTCCAGCAAGACTCGCAAAATCCTCTTTACCCAATTTTGAACCATCTTCTTTCACATCAAATCGCTTGGTTATATAGGCAGGGTCACCATTTTGAAAAAAGATTAACGCATTCTCAGCCGTATCAATGTTATACACCTGCCGGGCAATTTGCATCGTTAAATGTTCATTAGCTGGTACTTGGTTAACCTTCATAACATCTTTTGGAATTGGCTTGAGTATGTATAACCCTTGCTCTTCTTGCCTAGCCAACCTCAGTTTATTTTTATCCAGTACCAACGACACCTTTTCTTGCACCCCTGATATAGATAGCCGTTTTCGATTCTCCATAAATAATTCGGCATCGTCCTCACTTACTTCGGGCGCATTGTAAGGAAGTACATGATTTACCTTCCTTCCGTAAAAGACTCGTTTTAAAGCTGTAGGACTGTAAGAATTGAAGCCTTCGGCTAAGGTGCTGGGGCAGTTTGTGATTTCCAGAATGTTCATGATTTAATTTCTTCTATGGGACAAACGGTTATTGCACCGATTGTATCTATTTGCGCAATTTCGAGTAAGAGGCCAAAATAATCCTCTTCATCAATTTTAAGTTGTCGAGCCTGAAGCTTTCGGTTTACTCCCTCCGAGAGCATGTTGAAAAAGAAGGGGAAAAGGTGGTCTGCTGTATAAACCATCTTGGTTTTAGGCATGGTTAGGCTTACTGGTGGTTTATCTGGGTTATCATACCAAGCCTGATCATATATAAACTCATACGAAGATTTATTGTGTTGCACTAAAGTGCCCACTTGCTCACGATTTCTGAAGACATTTGCAGCTCTCATCTATCTTATATCTTAGTTTAATGCTTTGATCGTCATCTTGAATTCCATTCCCAATATTTCAGCAATTTTACTAACTACTTTTAGAGTAGGGTTTGCCTGCCCAGTTTCGATTTTATATAAAGTGTTTATACTGATATTAGCCATCTCTGCTAAATCAGGCTGAGTGATACCTAAGATATCGCGTCGTTCTTTAATCTGGTTTCCTATTTCTTCAACTAACATTATAATGTGGTTTTGAATGAGTATTCTAAGAATACTTGTGATAATATACTAAATACCACACTATAATGTGATATTTAGTATAAATGAATGATGTAGTGTAAATGTTTGATTCAAAATCATACTATAATGTGATTTTAGATGTATTTATCTTAGTTCTTAATATCCATATTTATCACGAAGAACTATTCCTCTTGCGGCATTGCAAAGCTTGAGCATCACAGCAAAGAATTACGGATACATAAAAATGCAAGTGTATTAGCCAATCCGACAATATTACCAGTGCATTAAACCGTCAAACATTTTTAAATTATCTCTCCTAATTCTGTTTGTTAAGTTTCTTAACTTCATGCCTTCACAAAAGTTAATTTATATTCCTATTTCTATGGCGCAGAACATTACTAAAAGAGAAAAAGATTATTCACAGTGGTACTTGGATGTAATTAGAGAGGCTCAGCTTGCCGAGCACTCGCCTGTGCGTGGTTGCATGGTTATTCGTCCCACAGGCATGTCGCTATGGGAAAATATGCAGCAAGCTCTGGATAAAATGTTTAAAGATACGGGCCACGAAAATGCTTATTTCCCACTCTTCATTCCTAAATCTTTTCTCTCTAAAGAAGCACAGCACGTAGAAGGTTTTGCTAAAGAATGCGCGGTTGTTACACACAGCCGTTTAATGAGTGTAGACGGGGGCGTTGAAGTTGACCCTGATTCAAAATTAGACGAAGAACTTATTGTTCGCCCAACTTCTGAAACTATTATTTGGGATACGTACAGAAACTGGATTCAATCTTATCGTGATTTACCCATTCTTGTTAACCAATGGGCAAATGTTGTGCGTTGGGAGATGAGAACTCGCCTATTTTTGCGCACCATGGAATTTTTGTGGCAAGAAGGTCACACTGCGCATGCCACTAAAGAAGAGGCTGTGGACGAGACTCTGCAAATGTTAGAAGTGTATCGTACTTTTGCTGAAGAGTTTATGGCAATGCCGGTAATTACGGGTGTTAAAACAGAATCGGAGCGATTTGCTGGCGCAGAAGAAACTTATTGTATAGAAGCTTTGATGCAAGATGGCAAAGCACTCCAAGCTGGAACATCTCACTTTTTAGGCCAGAATTTTGCCAAAGCTTTTGATGTGAAATTTCAAGATAAAGATGGGGAGCTTAAATTAGTTTGGGCTACAAGTTGGGGCGTTTCCACTCGTTTAATTGGTGGATTGATTATGACTCACTCCGACGATCAAGGCCTAATTATCCCTCCAAAATTAGCTCCGACACAAGTTGTTATAGTGCCAATATATCGCAGTGACGAAGAGCGTGAAACAGTATTGGAATACGGTGATAGTATTCTTGCAGAGTTAAAGGGACTTGGTGTTCGGGCTAAGTTAGACAACAGAGATAATTACAAACCTGGTTTTAAGTTTGCAGAGCATGAAGCGCGTGGTATTCCTCTTAGAATTGCAGTAGGGCCACGTGACGTTCAGAAAAATAATGTAGAACTTGCTCGCCGTGATACTCTCTCAAAATCATTTGAGTCGAGAGATGGAATCGGAAATCTAGTTCAAGATTTACTAGAAACTATTCAGGTAGATTTATTTGAAGCAGCTAAAAAATTTAGAACTGAAAAGACTTCGGAAGTTGAGACATATGAAGAATTTAAGCAGGTTCTAAAAGAAAAGGGTGGCTTCATTTACGCTCATTGGGATGGCACCGCCGAAACTGAAGAGCTTGTTAAGAATGAAACCAAAGCAACTATCCGCTGCATACCTTTAGAAAAGGGCGAAGAGGGCGTTTGCATGGTTACTGGCAAGCCGTCTAAGCAGAAAGTTCTTTTCGCAATATCCTACTAATAAACCATCATGTTAAAAGTGCCTTCATCCTTTTACATTTGTTCAGGCGAGCAGTGTAGAACTATGGATGAACGCACCATTAACGAGTTTGGCATCGATGGATTTACCTTGATGGAAGTGGCTGGCACCAGAGCTGCGGATTTCATTATGGCTACGGTAGAACCTAAAAGTCACGGTCTGTTTTTTTGTGGGAAGGGAAATAATGCGGGTGATGCGCTTGTAATCACTCGTCTATTAGCTGAAAAAGGATATTCCATTACTATTTGTTTTGTGGATGGCACCTCAAGTTTAAGTCCCGACACTCAGAAAAACCTCAACCTTCTACAAAAACTAGAGGGAGATATTTCTTATGTGGAATGGAATAAGGATGTCTCACTAAACCCCTATCATTTTATAGTTGATGGAATGTTGGGAACTGGGTTAAAGGCAGAAGTGCGTAGCCCATATTCTGAAATCATTGAATGGATAAATACATCTGAGAAAACGATTTTTGCATTAGATATTCCTTCGGGATTAAATGCTGATAATGGTCAAGCCATGGGTGTTTCCATAAACGCTACTTATACACTTACTTTCGGCGCTCTTAAAACAGGATTTTATCTTAATAATGGCTTGGAATCTACAGGTGAGATTATTTTATGTGAGCTTCCTTTTCCTAAACAGTATAAAAAACCAGAAGCATATCTAATTGATGAAGACTGGGTAGAGGAAAATCTTCCCTTAATAAAGCCACGAGAACACAAATACGCACAAGGCGTACTTTATATCCTAGCCGGCTCAGAAGGGTTAACCGGCGCAGCAATATTAGCTGCTAAAAGTGCTTGGGCAGCGGGAGTTGGCGCAGTGGTTCTAATCACCCCAAAAGGATTGCTTCCTGTTTACGAAAAGAATCTCATTCAGGTAATAAAAAAACCAGTAGGCACTAATCAGGATTGCACTTTCAAAGCATCACATTTGGATGAAATTTGGGGTATTCTATCTGAAAAACCCGGAATACTACTTATTGGTCCTGGCTTGGGAAGAAGTCAAGAAACCATTCTATTTACTCAGAAAATATTAGCTCAATATGTAGGCGATGTTGTTATAGATGCGGATGCACTTTATGCCCTATCTAAACTTGAAAAATGGGCTAGACCTAAATCATCTAATTGGATTTTGACGCCACATACAGGCGAATTTAAACAGCTGTTTAGCGGTACAAAATCAGATGATTTCTCTAGACTTAATGAGTGTAAAAAGCAGGCTTCAAAAAATGAAGTAACCATTATGTCGAAAGGCTATCCCGGAATAATTGGAACATCGGAGGGAGAAGCTTATTTAACCAACTACGAAACGCATGCATTTAATAGAGCAGGTTTTGGAGATGTTTTAGCAGGTAAAATAAGTGCCTATTATCTAAAGTATAAAAACCCTAATTTAGCTTGTCTATTAGCATTATTAGATGGCAAAGATAAAGCAGAAGTTTTCCATTCTAAACATCAAGATCACCTAGAACCCATTAACTTAATTTAGAGTCAAGATCGCTTTCATTAACTATATTTTTAGACACAAGAAGATTGTTTACACCTTACTTATAGGGGCTACAATTGCAATTTTATTAGCTACATTGACACCTGTAAAAGGGTTGCCAAAGCTAAAGGTTTTTAGTTACGACAAAATTGGACACTTCGTCATGTTTGGTGTATGGACTTTTTTATACGGATTAGTTTTAGGGATTAAAAAACAATCTATGCCAAACTTATGGCTGATTTTTTTTCTAGGTAGCTTTTTTGGCGCCTTCATCGAGTTTTTACAGTTTATACTTCCAACAAAACGTGCCGCTGAATTTTATGATGTTGTAGCAGATATGGCAGGTGCAGCCGGCGCTATCCCCTTTATATACTTAGTGCTAACACGGCATTTAAAAGAAGAGACCAAATAGCATTGAAATGTTATTTTATGGGCCAAAGTGATTTTGTTTCTTAATTAGAGCCTGCTAATCTCTATAGCTATATAAATACAACTATAGTTTAAAAGCAGCCGAAGCAAATAACGACTCACCTCTTTCCTTCGAGTCTTCACCCAAAATTTTGGAACTTCTGCTATGATGAATAAAAGAAAGAATCGGAATGTCGATTTAAAAAACTCGTATGCGTTATTGTTACAGTTCGGCCTAATTGTAACTCTTCTAGTAATGATTGGTGCTGCTAAACTCGATATATATAGCGAGCCAGCAATTCCTACTATGATTGGTGATAAAGAAGATATAGTGATTGAAACGGTAATTCAGACAAAAACTATTAAAACACCACCACCTCCACCACGCCCGCCAGTGCCAATTGAGGTGCCAAACGACCAAGCTCTTGAAGTTGAAATCATAAATTTTAATACTGAATTAAATTTGGATGGCCATGTTTACATGCCTCAATCTCCAGACCCAATAGAGGATGAAGATATTGTCCATTTACAGGTAGAAAGGATGCCAGAGTTAATTGGTGGTTTAGCTGGATTACAGAAAAAGGTGAAATATCCTGAGATGGCAGCACGTGCAGGCATTGAAGGGCGCGTTACTATACAGTTTGTAGTAAATAAAAAAGGAGAAATTGAAAATCCTCAGGTAATACGCGGTATTGGTGGCGGTTGCGATGAGGAAGCACTAAAGGCAGTAATGCAATCTAAATTTAAACCAGGAATGCAAAACGGTCGCTTTGTTCGCGTTCAGTATAGCCTACCGATTGTATTTAAGCTACAAAACTGAGTAAATGCATATATGAGCCATTTAGGAATGAAAGGTGTGAATGTTATCAATTCACACCTTTCATTTTTACTTTGAAAAGGAGTAGAGAAAATCTAGGCCATGTCATAAAAGGGAATTCTAAATCGCATTAATATGCTATTTGATTATTAGAGTTATTTGTACTTATTTATAGGAGTGTCGTTAGTATAGATGGCATGTTCTAGCATACCATTAGTACTTTAAGGCAGCTGAAGCTAATAACGACTCATTTTGACTTCCGAGTCTTCACCCAAAATTTTTGGATCTGCTGTTATGTTAAATGAAAGAAAAGAACCGAAAGCTAATTTAAAAAAATCGTACACATTATTTCTTCAGTTTGGTTTAATTGTAGCACTTCTATTAATGATAGTGGCATTTAGACTGGATTTGTATAGTGAACCTCCAACACCCATTGAGGTTTCTGTTCAAGAAGAAGTAGTGATGGAAGAAGTCATTCAGACTAAACAAATTGAGACGCCTCCGCCACCACCACGTCCACCGGTACCAGTTGAAGTTCCAAATGACGAAGTTATTGAAGATGTAATTCTCAATTTGGATGCAGAGTTGGATTTAGATGGGCCTATTTCTTTGCCACCGCCACCGCCACCAGCTGAAGAAGAAGAAGAAGAGTTCTTTGTTGTGGTAGAAAATATGCCAGAGTTAAAAGGTGGTTTAGCAGGTTTGCAGAAAAAGGTGAAATATCCTGAAATGGCAACACGTGCAGGTATTGAAGGTCGTGTTACTATTCAGTTTATTGTAAACGAAAAAGGTGAAGTTGAAAACCCTCGTGTAATTCGTGGAATTGGTGGTGGTTGCGATGAGGAAGCGTTAAGGGCGGTATCGCAAGCTAAGTTTAAGCCAGGTATGCAGCGTGGACGTCCAGTTCGTGTTCAGTATAGTTTACCGATAGTATTTAAGCTTCAAAACTAAGCCGAATAATGTTTTGTTAATTTGAACTAAAAGGTGTGGATTAATATTCACACCTTTTTTTGTTTGATGTAAAATGAGTTGTAAACAAGTTGCATGAGCCTTGACTACCATGCTGGAGCAGTGGTTCGGGCGTGCATCTTTCTATTAAATCTATCACCATACTATTTACTCGCATTTAAATGTGATATGTAGGGAGTAAGATATTTTGTTTCTTATCTAAAGTTCTGTTAATATCTAAGACTAGAGCGTACACAATAAAACAAAAGGTAGATTTAATTATTTTTGTGAGTATACGAGCAGAATAAGTGATTATTATAATAAGATGGCTTTAAGAGCAATTAAACTAATAGTATTCACTCATTTTATGGAGAACGAGGCTAGGTTTATTATTAAAATAAACACAGTGTAGGATTTCATTAAAAAACTGACACTTAGCGCATAAAATGAATTAATAGTTATTAAAATCGTTAAAAATGTAAAATTGACTTGCAGCCGAAGTAAATAATGACTTACTTTTGCCCTTCAAGTTTTCACCCAAATTTTTGGACCTGTTGTTATGGTAAATAAAAGAAAAGATCCGAAAGCCGATTTAAAAAATTCGTATACGTTATTTTTACAATTCGGTTTAATCGTTACGCTACTAATAATGATAGTGGCTTTTAGGCTAGATTTGTATAGCGAGCCTCCTACCCCTATGGAAGTTGCTGAGCAAGAAGAAGTAGTGATGGAAGAAGTTATTCAGACTAAACAAATTGAGACACCACCACCACCACCACGTCCACCAGTGCCAGTAGAAGTGCCAAACGATGAGATTATTGAAGATGAAATTATCAACTTGGATGCCGAATTAGATTTGGATGGTCCTATTGATTTACCACCACCACCACCACCAGCTGAAGATGAAGAAGAAGAGTTCTTTGTTGTGGTAGAGAATATGCCAGAGTTAAAAGGTGGCTTAGCTGGATTGCAGAAGAAAGTAAGATATCCAGAAATGGCAACACGTGCAGGTATTGAAGGTCGTGTTACTATTCAGTTTATTGTAAACGAAAAAGGTGAAGTTGAAAACCCTCGTGTAATTCGTGGAATTGGCGGTGGTTGCGATGAGGAAGCGCTAAAAGCAGTAATGCAGGCTAAGTTTAAGCCAGGTATGCAGCGTGGACGTCCAGTTCGTGTTCAATATAGTTTACCGATTGTGTTCAAGCTTCAAAACTAAGCAGACACTTACATTTACTATTTAGAATTAAAAGGTGTGAATTTTATTCACACCTTTTTTTATGCCTATGCTTTTGTAGATTTTATGAACCACTCTTCGAAAGAATTTAGCACCGCTTTGAGATTGTCGAAGTCGACCATCTTTTTAGCTTTTTCTAAAGGTACCCAAGCAACCTCGGTAATACCTTCGTTTAGCTGGGGCGTAAATTCTTGCTCACTTTCAAATTGCATCACGTACCAATAAGTAGTTTTACCATATCGGACTATGGTTTTCTTTTCTTCGGTATATTCGTGATAAGTGGTAGGTAGTTCGTAGAGCGAAAGAGGGATATCAGAGTTTACTTCTTCGGCAACTTCACGGCGTGCGCATTCAATTATACTCTCACCCTTCTCGAGTTTACCCTTGGGCAAATCCCAGAAACCATTTCGATAAATCAGAAGAACTAAAGGCTGGGTGGGCTCTTTAGGTTGTTCTTTAAATACAACACCCCCACCCGCCTTAATACTTTTAATCTTCACTAGCGTCTTTTTCTTCTGCTTTGCTATCACCTTTTTTTACTTCATCTGCATAATTAAGACGAAGGGTGGTGAGGGTTTGATCTAAATACCCTTTAAGCTCAGTAGGTAAATTCCCTTTGGTATAGGTATTTAAAGCTGATAATGTATCTATTGCGTATTTTGCAGATGACAAATCTCTATCCATACTATCGGTTGAAGGGTTTTTCAATTTCCCCATGCCAATCATTGCAATTTGCTGATGTTGTTGTATAAGCATCATCATTAATAATTGATTTTGCTGGTCTTTGTTTAAATTTTCACCATTCATAAATACAGTAGTTATTTAATTTTTAATTCTCTTCTAAATTTAAGCCCTTTTCAGGTAAAAAAAGTTCAATTTTAATTACCTTACAGATATAATTATTAATCATCAAGACTCTATCATTAATGGCACTTGTTAAACCTTTTAAAGCCTGGCGTCCTCTTGCGGCTAAAGCCCCAGAAATTGTTTGTGTTCCTTACGATGTAATAAGCACTAAAGATGCTATAGAACTATCAAAAGGGAAACCTTTTAGCTTTTTACATGTTATTAGACCTGAAATAGACTTGCCTGAAGATACTGATATACATCACGCAGATGTGTATCTAAAAGGACGAGAAAATTTGAAAGCCTTGCTCGAGTCGGGCAATTTCTCACAAGATGATACTGAGAACCTTTACATATATAGATTAATATGGAAGGATAGAAGTCAAACCGGGATTTTTGGCTGCGTTAGTACCGAAGAGTACAACAATAACGTGATACTTAAACATGAGTTAACCCGCCCTGACAAAGAAGACGACCGCACTAAGCATATCCTAACTCAGCAGGCACACGCTGAGCCTGTAATGATGACTTTTGACGACACGGAAGGTATTACAGAATTAATGGAGGCTGAACAAAGTCAGACCCCGCTTTACGATTTTACTACCGAAGATGGAGTACAGCACACCATCTGGAAAGTGCAGAATACAAACCAAGTTCAAAAGGCTTTTAACACCATTCCATCTTTCTACATTGCAGACGGTCATCACCGTTGCGCAAGTGCCGCTAGAGTTGCAGCCGAACAGGCGAGCCAAAACCCTGCGCATACTGGCGAAGAAGATTATAATTTTTTCCCAGCGGTATTATTCCCCATGCAGCAGATGGAAATACTTGCATATAATAGGGTCATTTTTGATTTACCAACGGATTTTATGGAGAAGTTATCTTCCAAGTTTGAGATTACTCCTACTTCAAATTCAGTGCCAGAGAAAAAGGGAACTATCTGCGTTTATATAAATAAGAAATGGCACTTGATAGAGTTGCCAAAAAGCAAGAAAAATGATGTAGCATCAACGCTGGATGTTTCTAGACTTCAAGAATATATTTTGGAACCATTTTTAGGGATATCCAATCAACGCACAGACAAGAATATTGACTTTATTGGTGGCATAAGAGGAACTAAGGAACTAGAAAGGCTAGTTGATTCGGGCGAGGCAAAACTTGCTTTTAGCATGTACCCAACCGACATCAAAGAGCTTATATCGGTTTCGGATGCGGGATTATTAATGCCACCAAAATCCACCTGGTTCGAGCCCAAATTAAGATCTGGGTTTCTCATACATACTTTTTAATAAAAATCACTCACACAAAACATTCAACATTCACAATGAAAAGAGTTCATAATTTTAGTGCAGGGCCGGCAGCATTGCCACTCCAAGTTTTAGAAAAAGCACAAGCGGAATTAATTAATTATAAAAATGCTGGCGCTTCCATTATGGAAATGAGCCATCGCGGTAAAGAATATGTTGAGATAGATGCCCAAGCAAAAGAGCGTTTAACACGAATTTTAGGCCTTGGCGATGATTTTGAGATATTATTTTTGCAAGGGGGCGCAAGCACTCAGTTTATGCAAATACCTTTCAACTTCTTAAAATCAGACGAGACAGCCGATTACATAAATACGGGTGTTTGGAGTTCGAAAGCGATTAAAGAAGCCAAGCTTTTTGGAAAAGCAAACGAAGTATTTACTAGCAAAGAAAGTAACTTTAACAGAGTGCCAAAGAAAGGCGAGGGGAGCTACTCTGACGCTGCCAGCTACGTTCATTACACCTCTAACAATACTATTTATGGAACTCAGTTTGCAAGCGAGCCAGAGGCAAAAAATGCACCGTTAATATGTGATGCTTCTTCTGATTTTCTTTCTAGACCCATAGATATTGATAAATACGGAATGATTTATGCGGGTGCCCAAAAGAATCTTGGTCCTGCTGGAGTAACAGTTGTTATTATTCGAAAAGACTTTTTGGCAAAAATTGATAAGGAAAACATCCCAACTATTTTAAATTATAAAACCCATGCGGGTACTATGTTTAACACCCCTCCAGTTTATGCGGTGTACATGGTTAATTTAGTGCTCGAATGGATTGAGGAAAAAGGTGGGCTTAATTATTTCGAAAAATTCAATACTGATAAAGCTAATCTTCTTTATAACGAAATTGACAAAGACGACTTTTATGTTGGAACAGCAGAAGTTGAATCACGTTCAAAAATGAATGTGGTTTTTCGCTTGAAATCAGAAGAATTAGAAGCTGAATTTATTTCTAAAGCCGCCACCAAAAACCTAACTGGTTTAAAAGGGCATAGAAGTGTAGGCGGAATAAGAGCAAGCATTTATAATGCATGTCCACAAGAAAGCGTAGAAGCTTTAGTTCAATTTATGCAAGAGTTTAGAGCTGAGAAATCTTAAGGTTCAATTAACTATAGAACAGATTGAAGGCAGCCATATTCGAATAGAGTATGGCTGTTTTTATTTGATGCCGATGGTAGTTAAAAAGTGGTCTAAGATGCCTGGTACAAAAATGAGCATAAAGATTATACCCCATAAGCCACCAGCAATATGGGCTTCGTGATTAACCCTGCCTTCCTGCTTACTCGCATAAATGCTATAGGCTATAAAAGCTATCCCAAAAACAAAAGCTGGGATGCCAATAGGAATAAGCATTAAATAAATTTTCTCGAATGGATATACAATAATGAAGGCAAAAAGCACACTTTCAATTGCACCCGAAGCCCCTAAGGTGGCGTATTGAGGATCGTTTTTGTGTTTAATAAGGGATGGGAGTGATGAGGCCACTAATCCAGAGAAATAGAGTAACAGAAACTGTGCATTTCCCAAAATCCCAACCAAAACAGGACCGAAAAAGAAAAGCGTGAACATGTTGAATAGTAGGTGACCGATGCCAGCGTGCACAAAGCCCGAGGTAATAATTTCGTACCATGTTTTTTCACGAATGGTACGATATGGAATCATCATTAAAGTATTAATGAGCTGGGGGTAACTGTATAAACCTGCAAGTGAAACAAGCACGTTAATTCCAATAATGATGAGTGTTAATTCCATTCTTTTTTATGATCTAATGTTTGATATTACGCATGCGAGCACTAATGTAGTGCACAAAAAAAGCGCCTCCAAACTGGAGACGCTTGCTTAATGGTATAATATATTGAATCGAAACGTTACTTATTTTTTAAAGTAAAGGGACATAGAATTATTTATCGATACTTACTTTTGCTAAAGAATGTAGAGTTGATTCAATTTGGAGTAACTTTTCAATTTTAGTAAGTCGTACTTCTAATTCATTTTGAGTCTCAACTTTTGCTTGAAGGGTAGCGTTACTAGCTTTTAAAACTTGAATTTCACTATTAAGTGATTTCACAGCCTCAATAAGCACAGCCGTCATTTGGGCGTAATTCACCGATTTCATACCAGCTTCATCGGTGTGTACAAACTCTGGATAGATTTTTTCAACTTCCTGGGCAATTACTCCAATCTGAGGATTTTCATTACTTTCGTCTGTTTTCCAATTGTAAGAAACGCCACGCATTTTCAGTGTATTTTCAAGAGCGTTTTCTATGGTGTGGATATCTTTTTTTAGACGTACATCAGAAGATTGGTTTAATGCACCTGCAATGTCGATGTTGCCATTATAGCCATCAAGCAATATAGTTTGTTGACTTGTTTGTCCAGCAATATTTGTTTTTAAGAATGTCATCGATCCCCACTCATCTGTGCCGTCAGAACCAACCGATAAATTTGCATTATCATAGTACCATCCATTTCCATCTGGCGTGCTTCCATACATAGCTAAAAATCCTAAATCCCCATTATTCCAAGACTGTCCTCCTATTTGAAAGTTTAGGCTTTCATCTCCCCATAAAAACATTTCAGCAGTTTCACCATTTGGGTCGCTTCCATTAGGATCATTTATAATATGAATTGAAAATAAATCCCCTTTTCCAGCTTCTTTCATTGCAAGCGAACTCATGGAGAAATAAGGTCTTCCTCCGTCTGTTGCATTTTGAACTCCTAGTTCTACTGGAACATAGAAACTCCCATCTTTGTAAATGTCCATATAGAAGTAACCTGGGTTTAAACCAGAAGCACGTTCTCCGTTAGCATAATCTTGGTGTGCAACTTGCATCGTACTTTTACTAAACCAATTGAAAATACCTTCATCATTTACATTACCAAATTGTACGCCATTATTCCATATGTTTGAAAAGTCTCCATTTTCTCTCTGCATTCTTAAATGACTAGGGTACATTGAAATACTGCGCTGATTATCAGCATCAGGCTTAGTAGAAATAATTAGTGAATCTACATTTTGGCCACTACTTTGGGTAGAACCATTTATATTTCCATTTACGGTTAAGTCTCCATTTATTACAACTTCTCCATCAAATAAACCCGCGTAATTTTCTACGCCATCCCAAGCTGTACCATACACGCCATAGTTTTTTCCTGGACCATAAGCTCGCCCAGCAACGCCATAATTTTTAGTTGAATCAGTAGCACCAGCATTTGACAAGCCGTGCACACCAAAATTTACTTTCCCTGTGGTACCAATAGCATGTGCTTCTACACCTGTATTATTCCATAAGTTACCAGATGAACTGCCGTATAGTCCAAAGTTTATAGAGCCTTCTCCATAATTCTCGCCTTCATCTCCATTTCCTTCACCACTTGATAAACCCTGAACACCATAATTATATTTACCCGTACCAAGTGCGTAACCTAAAGTTCCGATATTATTTCCACCACCTGAACCATTTGCACGCCCATATACTCCAAAATGTGTACCAGAACCCAATCCTTCAGCTCTACCGTATATACTTAATTGGCTGTTCTCATTACCTGATGAAGTTGTTACCCTTGAGTCAATACCTCTGTTCTCCCCGTCTGTTTCTGAACGGATTTGTAAAGCTCCTAAAATGGACTTGGTTCCTGTTGCGCTAATATTAAATGAAGTATCACCAGCGGATGTATTTAAATTATAGTTTGTAATTGCCTCACCAGGTCCTCCGCCACCATTAACCACATTCTTAGCAACCAAAGCATAGGGAACAGATAATAATCGAGTGGTTCCCAAATCGGCATAATCAGTTCCGCCCGCAGGATCGATGGCTAGGTTTATAAAATAATTATCATTACCAAAATTGATTGCACTAAACGATTGGCCTTCTGAGGCATGCCCTTCGCCAATTACTAATTGAATTAAACCAGTCACATTGGTTGAAGTTGAGTGTGTTTCAGAATAAACAACATCGCCAGTATCAGAACCTTTGAGAATATTTACTTTTACGCCAAGAGATTGGTGTGTAAGTATATTGCCATTTGCATCGCGTGCAACTGCTTGGAAATTAAAGCCTTCAGGAATTTGAGCGTATGCTGTAGCTACAAAAAAAGCTACAACTAGTAGTAGGACTAGTTTTTTTATAATTGTTTTCATGAGTTACTAGATTATTTTATGAGGAGCATTTTCTTTGTAGTAATTACATTACCATCTGCTTGTAGGCGGTAGAAGTACATTCCGCTAGACAGGTTTTGAGCACTAAAATGAATAGAGTGCATTCCAGCTGCTTTAGTAGCTGACACCAAAGTAGAAACCTTTACACCGATAGAATTAAATACATCAAGTGTTATGTGGGCTTGTTTTGGTACATCGTAGCTAATTACAGTAGTAGGATTAAACGGATTTGGATAGTTTTGGCTTAACCCAAATTTTTTTGGAAGATCGGTTAAAGGTGCATTTGATAGGATTACATGCGGATCATACCCTACTAAGCCTCCGGAGATATTTATGGTTTCATTACTGAAGTTTCCCACAATTGCCTCACCAGTCATAAAATTTAGTGAGATAGAGGTGTTCTCCATAAAACCAGCGGCTGAACTTACTACTGATTGAGCGTTTACTGGTATAGAAACTATTAAGTAGCCAACCAGAATTAGGATGATTTTAATTGTTTTCATAGACCCCCCTATGATTTATTTTATTTTAATTTATTTTCAAAAAAAATCCTAGAATTTTTTTTTAGCTGAATATTGAGTCTGTTTTATGCCACAAGGGAGTCAGATTTAAGTGCTCGAAATACTACGATATCTGTAAAGAAACCTCTGGATGCATTTGGGTAATTGTTAAAATGATGAGCACTACCCAAAGTGTTTATGCAAAGCAAACGTGGCTTTTTAAAACCTAAGAGTATATATTCTAAAAAATTAGCTTTATTTATTATATGCCCACATCTCGTATTCTTATTGTTGCCATATTTTTGGCATTTTTTATATCCTCATGTGGTACTACTTCTAGAGGGCGTAAACCTGTTTCTTCTGTAAGAACAACTACCTCTACCATTCCTGCGGCCATTAGTGTGTCTAAAAAGGATATGAGTGCTTTAGAGTCTGGCGTTGCAAGTTGGTACGGGCCAAAGTTCCATGGAAGGCTTACAGCAAATGGTGAAAAATATGATATGGATGGTATGACTGCCGCACATCGTACTCTTCCTTTTAACACTATAGTAGTAGTAGAAAATCTAGATAATGGAAAAACGGTGCAGGTGCGCATTAACGATCGTGGACCATTTGCCAAAGATCGAATTATAGATTTATCGAGGTCGGCCGCTAGTCAAATAGAAATGATAGGCCCAGGTACTGCTAATGTTCGGGTGTACCTAATTAAAGGCGATCTCAAGAACTCGAAGGTTACTGACTTAAAAGTTGCTAATTATACGGTTCAACTTGGTTCTTTTGCAGATGAATTTAGTGCCAATAGATTATCTTCACAAATAAAAGGTAGTAGAGTTGAAAAGGCTACCGTAAATAATAAAGCCACGTATCGTGTTTATTTTGGCATGTATCAAGAGCCCTTAGAGGCGCGGAAAGCGCTTAGAGATTTGGAGAGAAAGGGGAAGCAAGGCTTCGTAAAGCAAGTCGAAAATCATTAATCCTTCGGGATTGAATTTTATTTTATTTGGGTTATTCGGCTAACTTAACGAATACATCACCCAACGTACTATGAAAAAAAACATCATCATTATTGGCAGTGGCTTTGGTGCACTTGGTGCTGCATCGCGTCTGCTTTCGGCGGGGCACAATGTAACGGTTTACGAGAAAAGGGATAAACTTGGTGGTCGTGCCTATGTGTACGAGAAAAATGGGTTTAAATTTGACGGTGGACCCACTGTAATAACCGCCCCTTTTATGTTTGATGATATTTGGGAAGCTGCTGGTAAAAAAAGAACCGATTATTTTGAATTGGTCCCATGCGATCCTTTCTATAGAATTTTTGATCATACAGGCAAGAAGTTCGATTATAATAACGATCACGACTTCACTTTAAAGGAAATTGAAAAATGGAGTCCAAATGATAAAGAGGGGTATGAGCGTTTTTTAAGTACCACCAAAGCTATTTTTGATAAAGGATTTGTAGAACTTGCCGACTATCCATTCTTAAAGTTTATGGATATGCTAAAAGTGGCGCCCGATCTTATAAAGCTACAATCGTATAAAAGTGTATATAAATATGTCTCAAAATATATAAAAGACGACTTTCTACGCCAATGCTTTTCATTTCATCCGCTATTGGTAGGGGGAAATCCATTTGATACCACTTCTATCTATGCAATGATTCACTATCTGGAACGAGAATGGGGTGTGCATTATGCAATGGGCGGAACGGGAAATATTGTTAAAGCTTTTGAGGAGTTGATTACAGAGCAAGGCGGTGTTTTTCATTTGAATGCTGGTGTAAAAGAGATTCTAGTTAAAGATGGAAAAGCTCATGGTATTTTATTAGAAAATGGCGAAAAGGTGGATGCCGATATTGTGGTTTCAAATGCCGATGTCGCTTTTACCTACAAGAATATGATTCGACCAGAGCATCGTAAAAAATACACCGACAAAAAAATTGCACGTACTAAATACAGTATGTCTCTTTTTGTGATTTACTTTGGAACCAATAAACGATATTTAGATTCAGGCTTATCTCATCACAACATCATTTTAGGGAAGCGCTACAAAGGGTTGCTCGATGATATTTTCCACAAGAAGCAGGTGGCAGATGATTTCTCTTTATATCTGCACATGCCTACTATTACCGATTCAAGTATAGCCCCAGCTGGGCACGAAGGTTTTTATGTTCTTTCTCCTGTTCCACATTTAGATAGTGGTACTGATTGGGAGGAGTTTGCTCCAATCTATCGAGATAAGATTATGAGTTTTTTGGAGGAGAATTATTTGCCAGATCTTCAAAAGCATATTGTAGCCGAGCATTATATAGATCCTTTACATTTTCAAAATGAGTTGAACAGCTATAAAGGTTCCGCATTTTCTGTAGAACCTCTGCTAACACAATCGGCGTGGTTTCGACCCCATAATAAATCGGAGGATGTAGACAATCTTTATTTTGTGGGAGCTGGAACCCATCCTGGCGCAGGGCTACCAGGCGTACTCTCATCCTCAATAATTGCAGAGAAATTAATTGGGAAAGCTTAGGATAGATTTAAGATGTAAGACGTGAGATACTAGTATTCAGTATTTAGTATCTAGAATCTGTTCCAACACCATGGCTTACTCGTCATTGACACCAGCGGTGGCATTGGGAAGTAACCACCTAGCCTTGTTCCGTTGGCGAGCGGAGAATGAGCGGACTTCGATGAAAGTCGGAGGAAGCGAATGAATCCCGAAGTCTCGGGACTCCGCATTCGCTTCGTTCTGGGCAATGTGCCTGTCCTAATATTATTGTTTTGCATTCATGAGCGTATTGATGGAGATCCTTCACGGCGACTCCGTATCGGTCGCCTTGTTCAGGATGACAGGGGCGTATTTTTTTTACTTCCTTCGCCTCCCTGCGGTCGGGCATTGCCTTTCAGGCAATAGTATAAAACAGTTTGAGAACCATCATTGACATCAACGATGGCATTTAGGAATTAAACTCCAACTCAGGTTTGGGGCTGTTTTATTAGCGAGAATTATAAAGTGTATATGTCATCGAATTATCTAACTTCTAGATACTCAAATGCGCGGGATAAAGTCGGGTTTGGGATATCATTATTTTAAAATTTTACGAGACGAGAATATCATGGCGCACAAAAATCGAAAGAAATCTAAATCAAAAACGAAGTTACATCCCAGAAGTAAACACAGAGCACGTTATGATTTTAAAATTCTAGCCGAGAAAACACCCGAGTTGACTGCTTTTGTTCATGTGAATAAATATGAAGATGAATCTATTGATTTCTTTGAACCTGAAGCAGTTAAAATGCTTAACAAAGCTCTTATTCAGCATTATTATGAAGTGAATGATTGGGATATTCCTGCGGGTTATTTGTGCCCACCAATTCCGGGTCGGGCAGATTATATACATTACGTTGCCGACTTATTAGGTAAAACTGCATCTAAAGATTCCCAAATGAATATTCCAAAAGGAGAGGCTATAAAGTGCTTAGATGTTGGAGTTGGGGCGAATGGCGTGTATCCCATTATTGGCGCTTCAGAATATGGCTGGAATTTTGTTGGTTCCGATGTCGATGCCAAGGCTATCGAGAATGTTGCCCAGATTTTGAGCGCTAATCCCGTTTTGGAAGAGCGTATTGAATTAAGGCAACAAATTAATACTTCACTCATATTTAGAGGAATCATACAAGAGGGCGAGCATTTTGATGTTACTCTTTGTAATCCGCCCTTTCATTCATCCCCAAGAGAGGCTGAAGAAGCCACACTCAAGAAATTGCGGAACCTGAAAGGAGAGGAGGTTACGGAGGCCACTTTAAATTTTGGTGGCCAAAGCAAAGAGCTTTGGTATAAAGGTGGGGAAGTCGGTTTTGTTCGAAAGCTCATTTTAGAAAGTAAAGAATTTTCTAAATCCTGCTTATGGTTTACAACCTTAATCTCTAAACAAACCAATCTGCCAAGAGTGTATCAGCTTTTAGAAGATGCAAAAGCGGTGGAAATTAAAACCATACCTATGGGACAGGGGAATAAAGTGAGCCGTATTGTTGCCTGGACTTTCCTCACTTCCGAACAAAAAGAAGAATGGGTAAATACTCGATGGCAGAAATAAATATTTTGAAGGGCATACGCTAACTCCATCATTTTGTGAGTAAAACAGGTATCTTTGTGTGTATACCCATCCATATTTTATAAGCATCTATTAATGGCTCCAAAAGAAAACGAAGACGAATCAGTAACAAAGTTAACAGAAGAACAAATTGCGCAATGCATATCTGTTTTAGAGACTTTAAATGCCGATTCTGCCCAAATTTTTGACATCCCAAAAGAGGAAAGACTAGCCCTAATAATGGCTGCTGGTTTATTGTCGCGCCCGAGCCGCGAGGAACTTAAACGTCGCAAAAAGGATGTCAAAAAAGCCAGAAAACGAAAGCTTAGAGAAAAAGACAAGCATGCTAGAAATGCCACGGGTATAAGAAGCGCACGAGATGCCACTATTTTTATTGCGCCGCCCATGATTGATTTAACGGGCAAAGAAAATCAAAAAGCGCAAAAGCTAGAATCACCACGAAATTGTTATGTGTGCAAAGCAGAATTTGATACACTCCATCATTTTTACGATACCATGTGTATGGATTGTGGGGATTTCAATTACGCTAAACGGTTCCAGTCAGCTGATTTAACAGACCAAGTTGCTCTTGTAACGGGCTCGCGACTCAAAATCGGCTACCACATCACGTTGATGCTGCTGCGTGCTGGCGCGACAGTAATTGCAACCACTCGCTTCCCGGTAGACTCAGCTTTACGTTATGCTAAAGAAGACGATTTTGACAAATGGGGGCATCGCCTGCACATTCATGGTTTAGACTTGCGCCATATTCCAAGTGTGGAGATATTCTGCAGTTATATTGAACAAAAATACGACCGTTTAGATATTCTTATCAATAATGCGGCACAAACGGTTCGTCGTCCAGCTGGCTTTTATAAGCATCTAATAGCGAATGAAGTTCGGGAAGTTTCTGAGATTCCATCTTTAGCTCGTTCTCTTTTAACCAACCACCATGCTTGCCTGCAAGAGCTGCATACTTTGAGTGCTGGTATTGTTGAAGGTGGTCAGAATAAAAATCTACCCGTATCGTGGCATGGTAAACAATTGGGCATTGGATTGAGTGCATCAGCTAGACTTTCCCAAATTCCGTACAGTATTGATAATTCACTTACTGCTGCAGAAGTATTTCCCGAAGGTAAATTAGATGCGGATTTACAGCAAGTTGATTTGCGTAAAACCAATAGTTGGCGATTAAAACTTGGCGAAATTCACACCAATGAAATGATAGAAGTTCAATTGGTGAATTCAATTGCTCCTTTTGTGTTGTGTAATCGTTTGGCAGATTTGATGAAGAGAGAAAATACAGGCATAAAACACATTGTTAACGTTTCTGCGATGGAGGGTAAATTCCATCGTTGGCATAAAGAAGATCGCCATCCACATACGAATATGGCGAAAGCCGCACTTAATATGATGACGCATACAGCTGCTTCTGACTTTGCTAAATATGGCATTTATATGAATGCGGTAGATACGGGTTGGGTAACGGATGAAGATCCTGCTGAGTTAGCTCGTAGAAAAGAAGAAGTTCACGATTTCCAGCCACCCCTAGATATTGTAGATGGTGCAGCTAGAGTTTTAGATCCATTATTTGATGGCATTAACACCGGCAAGCACTGGTGTGGCAAATTCTTGAAAGACTATCGCCCGATTGATTGGTGAGTGGGGATAGGAATTAAGTGATTAGGGATTGAGGAATTGGGGAAATCAGTTATCAATTAGTTAATAGTTATTGGGAATTAGGGGACTGGGGAATTGAGGAATTGGGGAAGTCAGAATTCAGAAGTCAGAATCCGTCATCTCAAAACAAAGCCAGTTATTCCGCACCGAATATAGTTATTAGTGACTAGGGAATTAAGGAATTGGAGGAAGGCATTGAACAATCATCAATGAGTTTTGAGCTTTGAACTTTGTTCTCCATCCACATCCAATCCTGCACATCAAGAAAATTCTGCAAATCCTGTTTCAAAACGATAATTACCCGCAATCACGAACACCCTTCGAATCATCTAAAGAACTGTTTGGATGATTAGCTCTACGCCGGCTGGCGGAAGAATTTTCCTCTTTACGAACGTCCCGTTCGTAATGCCTGCCAGAACCTCTGGTTCCATTGCAAGGGAATTTCTGTTTTTTGTCCCGAGAATTCGGGATTAGGATTTTATGGATATGCAGGATTGTATTAAGGCAAAGATTAAAATCTGTGCCATCGGTGCAATCCTTCTAATCCGTGATTCAAAACGATGATTGGGGAAGTCAGAAGACAGAACTCAGAATTCAGAAGTCAGAATCCACCATCTCAAAACAAAGTCAGTCATACCGCACCCGGTTGCGGCATCTCGTGAATGTGGATTTGAGCATTATTAGGGAAACTCTAGGAATGGAATCCATCAAGAAACTCAACTCTGACAGGGACAGAGTTAACTACCTCCCAAATTTGAGATTCTGGTATTAAAATCCGTGCCATCGGTGAAATCCTTCTAATCCGTGATTCAAAACGATGATTTCGAATTTGGCAAGGAAAGTCCTCCTCCTTGAGAAGGTGGAGCTGGAGGAGGTCGGAATGGTAATTTGAGCTATTTAAATAAGATGGATTGTAGATTTTTTATTGCTCTTAAATATCTTTCGGCTATCTTCATCGGCAAACTGAATTCCAACTATTAGCTTTATCATGTACGACATACAAGATATCATCAACCTAAGGCGCACTCTTCATCGTTATCCAGAATTATCGAACCAAGAGTATGAGACTTCTCGGCGTATTTCTGCATTCATGGAAAAGATGGAGCCAGATGAGGAAATATCTATCTCTAAAACAGGTAAAGCTTTTGTTTTTAATGGAAAAGAACCAGGTGAAACGGTTGTATTTAGGTGTGAGCTAGATGCACTTCCTATTCACGAGAAGTCCCAAAATTTAGCACATCGCTCATTAAACCAAGGGGTGGCTCATCTTTGTGGGCATGATGGACACATGGCTATTATTGTGCGTTTGGGACAATGGATTTCACAAAATCGACCAAAGAAAGGGAAAGTGGTTTTACTTTTTCAACCTGCCGAAGAAAATGAACTTGGGGCAAAAGATGTGGTTGAGTCTGCCGAATTTCATGCCCTTGCTCCTGATTATGTTTTTGCCTTGCACAATATTCCCGGTGAACCACTAAACTCACTGTTGGTAAAAACGGGAAGCTTCTCAGCTGCTTCATGTGGGTTCACTATAAATTTAGAAGGACGAACCTCTCACGCTGCCGAACCACAAAATGGGATTAATCCATATAACACCGCTACCAAAATTATTGATGAGATTTTAGAAATAGCAGTAAATAAAGACGGCTTTGAGTCTCATATCATTACAACGCTTATTTATATTCGATTGGGTGAGATTGCTTTTGGCGTATCCCCCGCAAATTTAGAAATGGGCATCACACTACGTGCCTATGAAAATGAAGATCTTCAATTACTCTGCGAAAAAGCGGAGGAGGCAGTTCTAAAATATGCCGAGCAAGACGGAGTTGAGGCATCATTTAGTTATAGCGAAGTTTATCCTGCCACTATAAATAATATAGAATGTGTGGATATGATTCTGGATGCTGCAAATAAAGCTGAGATACCGGTTCAACAAATGGAACATCCTAATAATTGGTCAGAGGACTTCTCTTACTACACGGCTACGAATAAAGGAGCTCAATTTGGATTTGGTGGGGGAGAAGATCTTCCACCTTTGCACAACCCAAATTATGATTTCCCTGACGAGATTATAGAGCCAGCGGCTAAGGTATTTTTCAATATATACAGCGATTTATTGGGAATTGGGGAATAGAAACTAGGAATTGGAGACTGAGGGATTAAGGGAATGGGGAGTCAGAAGACAGAATTCAGAATTCAGGAGTTCTCCCTCAAAACTCACAGCTCATAACTCTCCAAACCATGAATTGCCTAAGAGTCCACCTACAGAAAAGAGAGCTTTAGCCCAATCGTTGTAATTTTCTGTAAGTAATGCGCTTTTCTCCAACTATATCCAATCCTGCGCATCAAGAAAATCCTGCAAATCCTGTTTCAAAACGATAATCGTCGCTATCACAAACACTCCTCGAATCATCTAGTTCGTAAACCTCCAAGGTTTTACTAGGTCTAAATTGTTACTCATTTTATCACTCCAAACCTTGGAGGATTCTTCTTTATTCAAAATTCAAAGGGGAATTCTCTAACTAGTTAATAAAATCCGAGCCATCAACGCAATCAAACCTACTTCAAACGACAATTGGCCATTGAATTGGGATGTGTGTTGAATCAATTTGGCTAAAGCCAGTGCCAATTCATGTAATTTTCTGTAAGTAATGCGCTTTTCTCCAACTATATCCAATCCTGTACATCAAGAAAGCTCTGCAAATCCTGTTTCAAAACGATAATCGTCGCTATCACAAACACCCCTCTAATCATCCAAATCCGTGATTCAAAAAAGATAATTATGGAATTAAAATAATTCCTCATTTCTCAAAGCTCACGCCTCAAAGCTATACAAACCATGAATTGCCACTGGCTTTAGTCAGTGGTAAAGAATCAACACACAGGAAATGGGCTTTAGCCCAATCTTAAAAACCTTCTGAATTGGGATGTGTGTGGAATCAATTTGGCTAAAGCCCGTTCCTATTCATGTTTTTATTGCTAGGAATGAGCGTTGAGCTTTGTTCTCCATCCACATCCAATCCTGCACATTAAGAAAGTTCTGTAAAACCTGTATCAAAACGATAGAAACGTCCTACTTCTTGAGAAGAAGGAAGCTAGAGGAGGTCGGAAAGTCAGTGATCAGTTAACAGCTACCAGTGAGCAGAAATAAATCTATCAATACTGAATACTAACTATTCAATACTAAATTCCACCCTCATCCCTCACGGCTCAAAACTCAAAGCTAGTTCCAATACTTAAAGCTCATTCCTAAAAAATAACTGTCAATATTATTGATTAATTAGAATACTATCATTTTAGTGTAAGTAATGCAGGCTTGACAATTCTTTTTAGTAAATTAAACTTATATAAAGTTATGGGTTTACCTTTGTCAGACATAAAAACGAGTAATTTTTACAACCAGAATCTTGAAATTGAACTCAAACTATTTGAGTTTACTCTAGCTATTACAATGCTTGTATTTCTATTCTGGACTATCGTTGCCCAAATATTAGACTATAGTTTCCTAATTAAGGTTATTTACACCAGCTCTTTTATAATATATACGGGTATTTACATTGCCTATAGAACAGGTCTGTCGTTTCCTGCAATAACTGCAATATATTATAGCTCAGCTTTTATTATACTTGCTTTGGGCTGGTTACCTTCAGGCGGTATTAGTGGTGCTATTATGCATTTCTTAATTCTAGTATTCATATCTGGATTATTAGTTCTACCGCCCAGATGGTATTTACTTTTAATTTCTTTTATGGCATTATTAGTTATTGGTTTTAGCTCGTATGAGTTTTATAACCCTGACGCCGCCTCTGCTTATTCCTCAAATCTAGATAAAATTAGAGACTTAGGTATTACAAGTATAATTATGATTATTGTACTTGGATTAAGTCTCTACATATTTAAAATAGCATACTTACGAGATCGTGAGAAACTAAATATTGCTATAGCCGACTTAGAAATTGAAAAAGCAAAGGCAGAAATGTCAGACCAAGCCAAAACTCAGTTTCTTGCCACCATAAGTCATGAAATTCGTACTCCGTTAAATGGAGTAGTGGGCATATCGGAACTACTTGAAAGTACTAGCCTAGATAAAGGTCAGGCCGAGTTGGTTAAAAACCTTTCGTATAGCAGTAGAATTTTGCACAGTTTAATTAGTGACGTATTAGATCTCACTATGATTGAGAATGAGAGGTTGTCATTAAACAAGAATGAAATCAACCTAAAGCAAGAGCTTACTGAGATGTATGAGCTTTTTAAAGCCAAATTAGCAAGCAAAAATAAAGAAATTGAAATTTTATTAACTATTGACGAGAAATTGCCCGATAAGGTAATAGGAGATTTAAAAAGAGTTCGTCAGGTACTTATGAATTTGGTAAATAATGCAATAAAGTTTACTAATAAAGGATCAGTTACTATTATTGCAACTATGCTTACCGAGATGGATGATGAAATTAAAGTAAGATTTTCTGTCTCAGATACTGGGGTAGGAATTTCGGAGGAAGATCAGTCCAAAATATTCGAATTATTTTTTAGAGGCAAAGTAATGAATGTAGAAGGAACTGGCTTAGGACTCGCAATAAGTAATAAATTAGTTGAATTAATGGGTGGTAAAATAGAGGTGGATTCTGTACTTACCAAAGGCTCAACATTTAACTTCGAAATACCATTAACTAAATATAAAGAATTTGAGACTGAAGGAAGCGTTATGGAAGAGTTATTAGATTCATACCGATCTTTAAATATATTAATAGCCGATGATGTACGAATTAATAGTTTACTACTACAAAAAATGCTAAACCATTTGGATATCCACAATATTGATGTAGTGGGTAACGGAAAAGATGCCGTAGAAAAAGCGCAAACCACGGCGTACGATTTTATATTTATGGATATCCAAATGCCAGTAATGGATGGCATCGAGGCTTCTCAAATAATATCTAAAGCCAACGAAGGGCAAGATAAACCAAAGATTATAGCGATCTCAGCCGATGTCATAAATAAAGATATGGACGATTATGCAGAGTCTGGCTTCATAGATTTTCTACACAAGCCACTAAGTAGAAATGTACTTAAAGAGGTTATTAAGAAACATTTGGTATAGTGATTTGGGAATTGGGGAAGACAGAAATCAATGAACAATTAGCAGTTATCAGAAGACCTTTCTCAGAGCACAAAGCTATTTCAGTCATCATGAATTGCCACTGGCTTTAGCCGGTGGTTAACGATGTCCCAAAATGATGGGCTTTAGCCCAATCTTCCAAATTTATAGAAATGGGATTTATGTCGCTCCGCTGGGGCTTGGCTGGGTGGGGCGTAATATTTTGCTATTAATATATCGCCGCGCTGCGGCTAGGAATATCCGATACCAAAAATCCGAACCATCTGTGCAATCCCCCAAATCCGTGATTCAAAAACGATGATTGTGGTCTTAAAGCTTCTCAATTCTCAATGCTCACACCTCAAAACTATCCTTGCCACACAACCCCAGCGGGGTGTCATTATTATAGAAAAAATGGAGCCATTCACCCACGCACAAACCCCGAAGGGGTGACATAAATGTGAAATGGAATATCTAAACCTAGAATGAATGCACAGCACGAAAATATCACCCTTTCAGGGTTCGTGCATAAACAAATTGGGAATTCTATAATAATGCCAGCCCTACGGGCTTAATTCATAACGGAAATACAGCGCCTAGATGCGAACTGTGCCAAGGAAAATCTTTACGCTGGCTAGCGGAGGGCGTTCAACGAACTAGCTTCCAATTGAGCATGGACTTTGTTCAAAATATGTTTCGATTCCTCGAATCATCCAAAGAACTGTTTGGATGATTGGCTCTCCGCCATTGACGGAAGAATTTGCTATCCAGAAACAAAAATCCGAGCCATCGGCGTAATCCTCCAAATCCGTGATTCAAAAACGAGCTTTCCAAGAAGCAGGGTTTCGATGCTGATGCAAAATGGCAATGATTGAAATTAAATCATTCTCATCAACAAAATTAATGGAAAATGGAAAACGATTGACTATTGCTCTTCGTACCAATGGTAGGCGTCGTCAATATCTTTTTCGGCCTGTGGGGTAAGAATTAATGTTTTAGTCATTATGACTATTTATATTTATTTCGGATTTCACTCCAGGGTTTTCCGCTTTTTGCATCTTCATCGAGTGTTTGAAGCCGTTCTTCTACAATAGTTTGATGATGTTCAGGCATTTCTATTTGTTCAGGATCGGTAGCAATTGAATCCCACAAATCTCCAACCAAAGCAATTTTTTCTTTCTTGTTGAGGCGTGATATTTCTTTGATTAACGTGTCTTCCATAATAATCGGGTTAGATTCTACGATACAATTTGAGCAAAAAGAATTTCTTAAGCAAAAGATTACTTTCGTGCAGTGAGTGGGAAAGTCAATGCGCAATGAACAATTAGCAGTTATCAGAAGACCTTTCTCAGAGCACAAAGCTATTTAAATCATCATGAATTGCCACTGGCTTTAGCCGGTGGTTAACGATGTCCCAAAATGATGGGCTTTAGCCCAATCTTCCAAATTTATAGAAATGGGATTTATGTCGCTCCGCTGGAGCTTGGCTGGGTGGGGCGTAATATTTTGCTATTAATATATCGCCGCGCTGCGGCTAGGAATATCCGATACCAAAAATCCGAACCATCTGTGCAATCCCCCAAAACCGTGATTCAAAAACGATGATTGTGGACACATAGTGTACTCAAGAGTCCTCACGTTTTGGCCATAGATTTTACTAAAAGTTTAAAAGATGATTTTCAGTCGAGGATTTCAAAAACCTTCTAGAAATCTGTCCCTCCTAGGGCTAATCCTTATACACATCTTTTTGTGTTTCTTAAAATTGTTCGAACAGTATGACGTACTCCTCATTGACGCCAACGGCGGCATTAGAATGTAACTAGCTAGTCTTGTCACCCTGAGGAATGAGCAGATCGAATGTACGAAGGGCCTCCTGATAGCAACTTACTAACCCCAACAACGCTTCTTCGTTTAGGATCCCAAATAATTATTTTCCCGAGAATTCGGGATTCCTCTTACGCTTCGTTCTGGGCGATGCGCTTGTCTTGGTATTATTGGTTTATGTTCATGAGCGTATTGAACGAGATCCTCCACGGCAACTCCCTATCGGTCGTCTTGTTCAGGATGACAGGGGCGTTTTATATAATTCCTATGCCTCCCTACGGTCGGGCATTGTCTATTATAATGTAGTAATTCCAATATTTGATACAGAAAAAATGTGTATAAAGATTAGCCTAGGGGAAGGGACAGATTTTCTGTCTGCAGAAAATCGGGGAGAGGACGGTGGAAGCTTAGATTTCACTCGTTGCCATATTCTTCGGAGCAGAGCTCCTCGGCAGTATCTCCCGGCGGAGCGTCGTAACGAGCCCAAAACGTTAGAGGAGGTCGGGATTTCAGTGATCAGTTAACAATTATCAATGAACAGAAGATTTTTCTAAATACTCAATACTAAGTACTAAAGACTCCCAACTAATTTCCATTAAATTTAATACTTACTTTACAGAACAATTTTGTAGATATATAGTTAAGGATGTATCACCCACTCTCAATCACAAAGTATTAGCACAATGTTATACAGAAACTCATTTCTATTATTATTTACCGCTTTTATTGCCAGCTTTTTGGCATGTTCGCAAACTGATACCGTTCAAAATATTTCGAACAAAGCGGAATTTGGGGATTATATTCAAGCTTACACATCAGGCGAGATTAGCGCACGTGGGGAAGTTGCTATAACGCTAGTACATCCCGTAGAAAAAGTGGATAAAAATCAGAAACTGATACATCTACAGCCAAGTGTTGGGGGAACTACAAAATGGGTAAACGACCAAACTATTTTGTTTAAAGCGGATGAGCTACTCGACCATGGCAAGGAATATGTAGTTTCATTTGATTTGGGAAAAGTGGTAGAGGTACCAGAAGAGAAGCAGGTTTTTAGATTTGGTTTTAAAACCATTCAGCAAGATTTAGAATTACAGCTTGATGAGCTAGAGTTGTCGGCAGAATCTCCAAACCAACTACAGCTTTCGGGATCAGTTTTCACTGCTGATGAAGCCCAGTTGGCGGATATAAAACGAGTGCTATCCGTAGCGCAAAAAGGAAATTCTGACCTTGAAATGAACTGGCTTCCCAAGCAAGCTAGACTCGAATATCCATTTCAGATTACAGGTATTAAGCGCGAAGAAAAACCGTCGAAAGTAGAGATTATGTGGGATGGTGACCCCATCGGAACCACAACAAAAGGCAAGCGACAGATTGATATTATCCCTTCCACCGATTTTGAATTAATAAACACACGTGTATTCACAGATAGCAATCCACGTATTGAGCTAATATTTTCGGATTTACTGGATATCAACCAAAATTTGGATGGACTTATAACCATCCAAGATATGCCTAGGCTGAACTTTTTGGTTAATAAAAATAAGCTGGTCATAACTCCCAGAGAAAAGAAAACGGGTATTAAAACAGTTACAGTTTATCCCTCCATTCAGAATACAAAAGGCAAGAAACTAGGACAGGAAATAACTCGCCAAATTCAATTTAATCAGCCTAAACCACAGATAGAATTATTAGGGGAAGGTGTGATTATCCCTAAATCCAAAAATCTATTATTGCCATTCAAATCGGTTAGTCTTGGCGCTGTAGATGTTCGAGTTACGCGAATTTTCGAAAGTAATATTGGTCAACATTTCCAATCCCAGAATATGGATGAGTTCTATACTTGGAATATGAATCAGGTTGGGCGACCTGTATTTGGTGGCGTTATTCCGCTATCGACATTAGGAGCGGTTGAAGCAGGAAGTTGGAACACCTACGCACTAGATTTATCCAAAATTATAGAGCCCGATCCCGGCGCTATATACTTTGTAGAACTAGGATTTAGAAAACACCAAGCGGTTTACGAATGTGGGGAATCTGATCTAGTCACCAGTAATTCAGTAACCAGTAGAACGTGGACGCTAAACCCAGAAGATGAAACCGAGTACTGGAAAAACTACGACTCGAGTAGATATCCTTACGAATATAATTGGAATGAAAGAGAGAATCCGTGTTCCATTTCGTACTACACCGATTCACGCAGTGTACAACGCAAGATTTTAGCTTCCGATTTAGGGTTGATTGCCAAACGTGCAGGCAATGAAAAAGTGGTGGTTTTTGTAACCGACCTCAACACAGCCAAACTAAAAAATGGGGTGGAGGTTGAGCTGTTCGACTATCAGCAACAATCAATTGGCAAGGCGGTTTCCAATACCGATGGGCAAGTGAGTATGGATGTTGTGCGTGAGCCATTTTATATGATTGCAACTGCGGGCAAGCAGAAAGGATATTTGAAACTGAGTGATGGGACAGCACTTTCGGTAAGTGATTTTGATGTGTCAGGTGCCGATGTTCAGAAAGGGGTGAAAGGATTTTTATATGGCGAACGTGGAGTTTGGCGTCCGGGTGATAGTTTATTTGTGAGCCTAATTTTAGAGGATAAAAACAAAGTTCTACCCAAAGAACATCCCGTCAGTTTTGAACTTGCAAATCCCTCTGGGCAGATTGTAGACCGCCAGACTTTCCATGGTTCTTTAAACGGGTTGTATGTATATAAAGGAGTAACCGACAAGCAGGCAACCACAGGAAATTGGCAGATTAGAGCTCGCGTGGGCGGTTTAAATTTCACCAAAATGCTTAAGATTGAAACGGTGAAGCCTAATCGCTTAAAAGTAGAAATGGATTTTGCGGATGATTTTGTATCGGGCAAAGATCGAAAACTAGAAGCGACTTTATCCTCACGCTGGCTACACGGGGCAACAGCTCGTGGATTGAAAGCAGATATAGAACTAAGTACCACTCCATCGTCGCCCACTTTTGAGAAATATCCGGCCTTCACTTTTTCGGATGAAGCCGTTTCCTTTTCATCCACTCCCACACAGATTTTTGATGGAAAACTAGATGAAAATGGAGAAGCATCCATCGACTATACCTTCAATAAATTGAAAGAAGGTCCGGGCAGAATTCGTGCAAATATGAAAATGCGCGTGTTCGAAGCCTCTGGAAGTTTTAGCGTGGGAAGTGCCACCACCTATTATTTCCCATTCGAAGATTTGGTTGGTATAAAAGGTCCAAACCAAGATGGATGGAGTTATGATAATTGGTTAGACCGAAGCGAAAACCAACGTTTTGAAGTAGCTACTATAAATAACGAAGGGAAAAGTGTTGCCGGCAAAGATTTGGAATATGAAGTGTATAACATCCGTTACCGCTGGTGGTGGGAAAGAAACAATGAAGACTTAAGTAGTTATTTTGAGCGAAGTAATGCTCGCCGTGTTGCAAAAGGAACTGTTAGAACAGCAAATGACGGAAAAGCCACGTTTGATTTTAAATTGCCAGAAGATGAAGATGGCGGACGTTATCTCGTTCGGGTAAAAGATCCAAAAGGTGGACACAGCGCCAGCACGGTTGTCTATTTTAGTTGGTATGGCGGAAGAGGTTCAGGAGTTAGTCCGGCGCGACTTTCTTTCAATTCAGATAAAGAAAAATATACCAAAGGTGAAAAAGTCACCCTTTCTATTCCCAGTAGCTTGGGCAGTAAAATTCTCGTCAGTTTAGAAACGGGCTCCAAAATTCTAAGTACAGAATGGCTAGACGGTAAAGCGGGTACCACCGAATATGTATTTCAATCAACCAAAGAAATGAGCCCAAATGTGTACGCTCATGTCATGCACATTCAGCCACACGGCCAAGATAAAAATGATTTGCCACTCAGAATGTACGGCGTCATTCCAGTCGAGATTGAAAATCCAGCTACTATTTTGTCGCCACAAATAAATATGCCTGCAGAGCTAAAACCCGAAACGGTTGCAAACATACTAGTAAGTGAGCAAAATGGAAAAGCAATGACCTACACTATCGCCATGGTAGATGATGGGCTGCTCGACCTCACGAATTTCAAAACCCCAGCGCCACACGATTTGTTTTATGCTCGAGAAGCGTTGGGCGTAAAAACATGGGATTTATTCCAATATGTGAGCGATGCCTACGCAGGAAATCTCTCCCGTATTTTAGCAGTGGGTGGCGATGGCGAAATTGCAGCCGTTGATCCTTTAACCGAAGCCAATCGCTTTGAACCCATGGTTCGATTTATTGGACCTTTTGAATTAAAAGAAGACGAAACCAATCAGCATTCCATCACTATTCCCAATTATGTGGGCTCAGTTCGAACTATGGTAATTGCTGGCCAAGATGGCGCTTATGGAAAAGCCGAAACCACCACGCCCGTTCGTAAACCTGTTATGGTTTTAGCAACGCTGCCGCGAGTGCTAGGTCCTGGAGAAAGTGTGGCGCTGCCCGTGAATGTATTTGCGATGAAAGAATCGGTGAAGGAAGTTAAGGTACGTGTAGAAGCCAACGATATATTTGAAATTACAGGCTCAAAAACAGCTACTGTAAACTTTTCTGAACCAGGAGATAAGTTGATTTCATTCCAACTTAAAACAAAACCTGCCATTGGAGTTGGTAAAGTTAGAGTAGAAGTATCAAGTGGAAGCGAAACAGCATATCACGAAATTGAAATAGCCGTTCGAAATCCCAATACCGCTTTTGTGGAAGTTAAAAATGCGGTTGTTGATGCAGGCAAAGACTGGAATGTTGCTTTTGAACCGCAGGGAATGATAGGCACCAATTCCGCCACCTTAGAAATATCTAGAATACCACCCGTAGATTTTGAGCGACGTTTGAAATACTTAACTCAATATCCGTATGGGGGATTGGAGCAAACGACTTCGGCCATATTTACTCAGCTTTTTGTGACTGATGTGATGGATTTAAGGGAAACAGAGAAAGCTAAAATTCAGAAAAATATTGAAGCAGGAATTAAAAGAGCGGAATCTTTCCTCACCTCAAGTGGGGGCTTATCGTACTGGCCTGGGCAGGAAGATCCCAATTCGTGGGGCACAAATTACACCTATCACTTTTTGCTAGAAGCACAGAAGAAAGGATATTATGTGTCCACAAGTCTGCTCAACAGCGTAAATCGTTTCCAAAGAGAACGAGCTCGAGATTGGAAAATGGTATCCGATTATTTTAGATCCGATTTAATTCAAGCCTATCGTTTATACACTCTTGCTCTAGCCAATACGCCCGATCTTGGTGCCATGAATAGGCTCAGAGAAAGTGATAAGATTTCACTGCAAGCACAATGGCGACTTGCCGCAGCCTATGCTTTGGTGGGCCAGAAAGAAGCTGCAAATGCGCTAATTGATGGACTTTCAAACAAAATCACCGACTACACCGAGCTATCCAGAAGTTATGGTTCTGCAACCCGCGATCGCGCCATGATTTTGGAAACACTTACTCTGCTTGACCGTGGGGATGACGCCGCGCTCATTGCCCGAGATCTTTCCGAAGAACTCAGTTCGCAGCAATGGTTCAGCACTCAAACTACGGCGTACAGTTTAATTGCTATTTCTAAATTTCTAGAGCAATTCAATAGTGCTGGCACCATTCAGGCATCCTACACACTAAATGCGAAAAAAGCGGTGGAGCTCGATACAAAAGCTTATGTCATACAATCTGCGCTCAGCATGGATGAAAAAGCTACGAATATGATTGAGCTGAAGAATACGAGCGAAGGAACATTATTTGCACGATTAATTCTGCAAGGCACTCCGCTTTTGGGCGATACTATATCCACCTCTAACAGTTTAAAACAGAATGTGCGGTTTGTGAATTTAGCGGGGGATGTCATCAATCCAGATAAAATTAATCAAGGTGATGATTTCATTGCAGAAGTTACTGTATCGAATCCAGGTTTGCGTGGCGATTACGAAAATGTGGCTCTAACGCAGATATTCCCTTCTGGTTGGGAAATTAGAAATACGCGTATGGATGATGATTCCTTCAGCGAGCCTACCGCAACTTTCAACTATCAAGATATACGAGACGATAGAGTGTACACTTATTTTGATTTGAGGGCTGGGCAATCTAAAACCTACCGAGTGCAGTTGAATGCAAGTTTTGTGGGAACGTATTATCTGCCCGCAGTAAGCTCAACGGCAATGTACGACGAAACTATTAGCGCTCGTTCTCCGGGCATGTGGGTGCAAGTGGTGCCCGTAAACTGATAGCTTTTTGCGAATATGGAAACGGATAATGAGTCTAAAAAAGCTCCACGTATAAAAAGGAATACTCGTCGAGTAATTCTTTTGGTGGGGCTTATTTTGCTCCTTGTTGGATATTGGAAAGTGCTGCCAACGCCTCTTTTTGAAACGCCTTATTCTACTGTTCTAGAAAGTAAAAGCGGAGATTTGCTTGGTGCTAAAATTGCCGATGATGGGCAGTGGCGATTTCCCATTTCCGAAGAAACGCCTTATAAATTTGAACAATCTATCATAGAATTTGAGGATAGAAATTTTCATTCCCACTTTGGAGTCGATCCCATTGCCATAGCTCGAGCTCTCCTTCAAAATTATAAAGCAGGAGAGGTAAAAAGTGGCGCCAGCACTCTATCTATGCAGGTTATTCGACTTTCAAAAAATAATCCCCCGCGCACCGTTTGGGAAAAAGTTAAGGAAATGGTACAAGCTACTCGGCTAGAAATCAGCTATTCCAAAGAAGAAATAATGGCAATGTACGCCGCTCATGCTCCTTTTGGCGGAAATGTGGTAGGCTTAGAAGCTGCCTCTTGGCGTTATTTTGGAAGAGAACCCGATCAACTTTCGTGGGCAGAATCGGCTACGCTTGCAGTATTGCCGAACAGTCCGGCGCTTATTCATCCCGGCAGAAATAGAGATGCGCTCAAAGCTAAACGGGATCGTCTGCTCGCTCGTTTGCTCGAAGAGTCGCTTATCGATTCGCTAACTTACCAACTATCGCTCTTAGAGGTGTTGCCCAATCAGCCACACGCCCTTCCCTCCGAAGCGCCACATCTAGTTGCTAATAATTATTTGGGCGCCAATAAAGGCAAAAAAGTCCGTTCTACCATAGATGGGAATTTACAGCACAGAGTGAATGAAATTGTTCAGCGCCATTACACCGATTTAAATGCGAATGGAATTAAAAATGCTGCTGTTTTAGTGTTGGATGTGAAAGCCAACGAGGTGGCAGCCTATGTGGCAAATACCGCGGGCGAAGGGCGGCGCAACGGACATCAAGTGGATATTATACAAGCGCCACGAAGTCCGGGGAGTATTCTAAAACCTTTTCTTTATATGATGAAATTGAACGAGGGCGATATTTTACCCAAGATGTTGGTGCCTGATGTACCCTCACGTTTCTCTGATTATTCTCCCAAGAATTACACTCGAACTTATGATGGCGCGGTGTCGGCATCCGAAGCACTTTCGCGTTCTTTAAATGTGCCTGCGGTGTATATGTTGCAAGAATATGGAGTGCCAAAATTCCATCATTATTTAACAAAATTGGGAATGACCACGCTCACAAATCCACCTGAGCATTATGGGCTGTCGCTCATTTTAGGTGGGGCAGAGGGAACCCTTTGGGATATCACCACGGCGTATGGCTCTCTTGCCGAAATGGTGAATAATTATGATCCTAGAGCGGGGGATAAAGGAACATATCAGAAAATTAATTTTCGCCAATCGGCGGATAAACCAAAAATATCGACTAAGGAATTTGCATTGAGTGAAGGCGCGGTTTGGTCAACCTTGGAGGCAATGGTGGAAGTAACTCGTCCTGAGGATGAGGTTTTTTGGAAACGATTTGAAAGCAGTCGAAAAGTAGCTTGGAAAACAGGCACAAGTTTCGGTTTTAGAGATGGATGGGCTATTGGCGTAACTCCCGAATATGTGATTGGGGTGTGGGTGGGCAATGCCGATGGGGAAGGTCGCCCAAATTTAACGGGCATAAAAACAGCAGGACCAATTCTTTTCGATGTGTTTGATGGGCTCCCACCAACTACTTGGTTCAACGAACCTCTATTCGAAATGGAAACCATCGAAGTCTGCGTGCTAAGTGGACATCGAGCGGGGGAATATTGTGATAAAGTGGAATCCGTTTCTGTCCCAAAATCGGGATTGAAAACTACGGTCTGCCCGTATCACCAAAGGATTTATGTGAATCAAGAAGAAACTGCTCGTGTGAATAGTAGCTGTGCCAGTGTCTCACAAATGAAAGCTAAAAATTGGTTTGTGTTGCCACCTGTGGAGGAATGGTATTACAAAAAGAAGCACGGCGATTACAAAGTCTTGCCACCACTTTCGCCCAATTGTGCCGAAGAGCAGATTGCCAGTATGCGACTCATCTATCCATTCAAAGCATCCACCATCTACGTGCCTTTAGAGCTGGATGGAAGTTTGGGCAAAACCATTTTCGAAGTAGCACATCGCGATAACACCACCGAAATATATTGGCACCTCGATGAAGAATTCATAGGTACCACCAGCACCTTCCACCAAATGGCGCTCTCCCCCAAACCCGGCGCCCACACCCTAACTTTAGTTGACGAAAACGGAAATACCCTAGTACATGAATTTGTAATTGTCGGCGGGTAGGGGACTAAGGAATTAGGAATTGAGGAAATCAGTTTTCAGTGAACAATTAACAATTAGCAATGAACAGTGATTAGGAAAATAGGAATTGGGGGATTAGGGAATTGAGAAATTGGGGAATGCAGAAGTCAGAAGGTGTTCGCTCATAACTCATGACTAATCTTTGCCCTCGTCACGAAGGTCCTCCTTCGTGATGCTGTTTGGAAGCTCCAGCTTCCTGTGGATGGGTGTGCTAAGAGAATCTTTGTTTTTTGTCCCGAGAATTCG
>Ga0265293_10000170_pt1 | contig 160181 bp, 156 predicted proteins | sample Munlanlewell138R_FD_192505 | JGI IMG/M metagenome (GOLD analysis project Ga0265293, IMG submission 192505) | Leachate microbial communities from a municipal landfill in Southern Ontario, Canada - Leachate well 138R | ecosystem: Engineered > Solid waste > Landfill > Unclassified | place...
CTTTGAAGATTCTTAGATGCTGTAACTGCTTGAGTTACGTCCCAAATAGGATCTCCAGAGTTGTATGCTGTAACATAGCCAAAAGAACCCACATCAAGTGCATAGTCAGGATGTCCAGTAGTGATACCAGGTGTTCCTCTATTTGTTACTGTGTTTGTAGCTGAATCTAATTGATGGTATAAGAGATAAACTGTTTGTCCATCAATAAAGATACCATTGTCTCCATCTTTAGAATCTTGAAGTATTCCAAATCTAAAGGTATAGAAGCTTTCAGGTTCTCCATAAACAAGGTTTACATACCAGTTGATAACTTCTTTAGGTTGCTCTGTGTAAACTGTCATTACGTTTGGAGCACCAAAGTCAGCTTGCCAACTGTTAATCTTTGTGGTGATGTGCTTAGAAGAAATAGCACCAATACCTACCATGTAAGCGGTTGGTGTAAGCTTCTTAACAGCATTTTCCCAAGAGATTAGCCATGTATCCCAATAGTAACAAGATCCAGCTTTTCCATCAGAGATTAAAGCTCTAACGTCAGCAGAACCCATTGTAAATAACTCAGGATGTACAAGACCTTCTGTGTAACATTTACGCAAGAATGTAACTGCATCAACCATTTGAGGTTTGATTATAGAGTCTTCCCAGATGTTGTCATTTGGATTCCATAAAGGAATTAAATCACCAACGTGGTTTGCACGTGCGTCGTGACCGTGGAAAATGTCTTGCATTAGCCACATTGTTCTGGAAGCAAAGCCCCAGGTGTCATTTTCGCCATTGCCATCAGGATCGTTGAATGTGAAGGCTTTAGATACTTCATAGAAGGCATCCATTGTTTCAGGTTTTTGTAGTCCAAGATTGTCTAGCCAGTCACCTCTCATAGTTCTAATAAACCATGTTGGATGTCCGTCTCCGCCTCTAGGAATACCCCAAACTTTACCATCCCATGTATATAGTTCTTTCCATTCTTCAGGTATAATGTTTTTCCATGTTTCGTTGTCAGCTAAGAAATCATCTAATGCATAGATAACACCTTCTTGTGCCCAATCGATCATGTCATAACCTGTGAAAAGAGAAACGATACCTACTAGATCCTTTGACACTAATTGAAGATTAATAGTTTCAATATATGTGTCTCTAGCAGGTGAATGGAAATTGAAATTGATTCCATACTTATCAGTAACATAGTCTCTAAATTCTTTTTTAAGGTCTAGGTTTTCTGTTGTGTCGCCATAATAGGCTAAACCAGTAATATCCATAACTGCTGGCTTTTCTACACCCTTGTCTGGTTCTGTTGTTTGAGTTTCTGTTGGTTTTGTTGTTTCTGTTGATGATTCTGTTGGTTGTGTTGTAGTAGTTTCTGTAGGATCTACAGGCTTATTATCACAAGCAGCAAAAATAAAAGAGCTAACTAGAAGCAATGCCAAGATCAAACTCAATACTTTAATTTTTTTCATAAAACTCCCTCCATTTTTATTATCTTTTAAGATATAAAAAGGATACTAAACTTTCTTAGTTGTGTCAAGTAAACTTACAGATTAATGTTATATTTTATGTCATGAATATGTCAATTATTGTCATTTTAAAGATTTTGCACACAAGACCCTTGATTGCACTAGGGATAAATTTCTCCATTTATCAAGAGATTTCTTGCTGTTACATCAATTTTAAGCATGTTTAAGGCGGTTGAGTAATCTAAAACACTGTGAATCTTTTCTTGCACTTGCCTTAAGGTTTCTAAGACATCATACTCTACATTCACTGTAATGTTAACCTCTAATATAATGCCTTCAGCTTTATTTATAACCCTAAATCTGGTCATTCCTTCAAAACCACTAACCTCTGTACAACCATAGTTTGCTATTTGGAAGAGAGTATTATTGGAGATAGTATAACCTCCTAGATAAGAAAAGGTTGGTCTGACAATGGTTTTAGAGCCTTCTCCATCGGGACGGGACTTGTCTCTTTTTCTAAAAACATAAAGGGGATCTAGTAAATATCCAGCAAAATCCTTTCTAATTTCAAAAGTTGGTACAGGAATTACATGCTTTCCCTTTTCAATTCTGGTTTTTTTAGCCAACTCTATTTCTTCTTCTTCTGAGATATCGGTAATTCTTATAATCTTTTGCACTTCAGGAACTTCTAATCTTCTTGCAATTTCTCTTACCATCTTATCTGAGGTCCCTAAGATGAGTATGGATTCTACCTTATTGGTCCTAATAGCTCTGGCTACTTCTTTTCTGTGGTCGTTATCATCAAAAATAGCACGTTTTACAGAGGCTATCTTTGTAGCTTCCTTTTTAGCACTACTTCCTGCAATAACCCTGTTTTCACTAATTAGTAGACCATCATCAATTATGTGGGTTATTCCCATGTCTGATGCTAACAATGTTGATTTGTGACTTTTGCCGGTTCCACTGCTTCCGACCAAGGCATATACTCTTATAGCAAACCTCCTTAATATATAAAAAATTATACCATATAACAATTGGTATAATTTTTATAAATAAGGTTTTATTATTGTAAATTTATATACTATCTTTAACTTGAACTTAGTCTACAGAGCTTGCTTTTATACATTTGTATATGTGATAGCCACCTTTTTTTTCTATTACTTCCACCTTGGAAAAGATCTCTTCTAGTTTTTTCTTGCTACTTTCAGAACCTTGCTTTTTTTGTATTACACAATAAAATATTCCATTGCTTTCTAAGTTGTTAAAGGCTCTTTGATAAAAGGTAAAAACGGTTTCTTTACCAGCTCTTATGGGAGGGTTACTTACACAGATGTTGAAGCTTTCTTCTAGTTCTTCATTTTTTATATCTTTTTCAATAACTCTTGCCCCTTTTAGAGAGTTCAATTTTATGTTTTCTCTAGCAAATAAGAGGGCTCTTTTATTTACTTCATATAAATAGGTCTTTTTTGCAGATAAAAGCTTTCCTAAAACAAGTCCTATAACTCCTATGCCAGCTCCAAGGTCTGCTAACACTAGGTTTTCTTTATTTATATTTTCATTTCCGCTTTTATTACTTTCTAAATCTTCTAGCACAGTTTTAATAAGAAGCTTACTTCCAAAGTCTATTCCTTGCTTGGAAAAAACTCCACTTCCTGATTTAAAGACAAAGTTTACATATTCAATACTTGTTCTATATTCAAAAGTTTTATCTAGAGATTTTGGATTGTCTGTAAAGTAATGATCTGACATAGCTAAATTTCTCTTTTCTTTTTTATATGAAAATGGCGGCCAAGCCGCCGGTTTCCATGTATCTTCTAGACTACTCCTCTATTGGAGCATCTACTGGGCACACGTCTGCACATGCTCCGCATGATATACAAAGGTCTGCTTCTATTACATATATACTGGGTCCAGCAGAAATTGCTTCTGTAGGACATTCAGGTTCACATGCTCCGCAGCTAATGCAATCTTCGGTTATTCTATATGGCATCTCACACCTCCGATAATTTATTCCTCAAAAAGTATATAAAGTAAATGGATAAAAAGCAAACGAATTTAGCCTTAAATCCATGTCTTTTATGCATATACGTATATCTATTTGGTATAAGTGCTCATTTTAATTGTCTTCAAGCTTTGAAAGCTCACTGGCAGATACATGTTCATCTTCAGTATCAGGCAGTCTTTTGTACTTAGAAGACCTTTTTAAAACTTCTACTTGGCTTACATGATAGAGTCTAATATCTATTTCTTCTCCTCTATCTAGTTTAACCTTCAGTTCTTCTTTAAGGAGATTGACATCAACTACCTCGCCCTTGCCATCTTCTGTTTTTACAATAGCTCCAATTCCTGGAGTTGTTTTTATAAGGTCAGTGTATGCATCATGTTCATATTTTAAACAACACATTAAACGGCCACAAACTCCTGAGATTTTTAGGGGATTTAATGAAATAGATTGGTCTTTAGCCATCTTTATTGAAACAGTTTGAAAATCTGTCAAAAAGGTCTTACAACAAAATGCCCTTCCACAAACTCCAAGCCCACCCAAAAGTTTAGCTTCGTCTCTTACTCCAATTTGCCTTAATTCAATCCTTGTTCTAAAAGTGGCTGCTAAGTCTTTAACTAGGTCTCTAAAATCAACTCTGCCATCTGCGGTAAAGTAAAATAGGATTTTACTCATATCAAAGGCAACTTCTACTCCCACTAATCTCATGGCGATTTTATGGGCTTTTATTTTTTCTTCGCATATACCAAAGGCTTCCACTTCTTTTTCTTTAGCGATTTTTTCTTTTTCCAAATCTTCTTCTGTGGCTACCCTTATAATTTCTTTTAGGGGTGTTTTTATTTCTTTTTCATCAATCTCTTTTACAGTCTCAAAGACAGTTCCCATTTCCATTCCTCTAACCGTCTCAACAACTACCTTGTCATCTATATTCAAATCAAGTTCGCCACAGGCGAAACTGTAAATCTTATTAGATTGTCTGAATTTTATACCTACTACTGCAGTCATATATTTAATTCCTCCGACAATTTTATTTCCATAGTCCCAATTGCAATATTGCTTGGCACATTATCTTTGATATAAAGTGCTGTTTGGGAAACTTGTAAAAACATTTCTAGCAGGGTATTCATTGAATTTCTCTCTGCCATTCTTACAATAATATCCGAAATATCCCTATTTATCAAGTTTCCTTTTTTCTTGCTTTTTTTGTATATAATGGCATCTCTCAAAAAAGATTGGAGTATTTCTAAATATAAATCTCCTCCCTCTTTAATTTCCTTGTAAAGAGCCTTCTTTTCTCCTCTTTTCATATGTTCAATAAGGGCTTGTCTGCTTACTTTAAATCCTTGATCGAAAAGCAGTTTTTCACCTTTTCCAATAGCCCCGTTTGAATAAGAGGCTGCATTTTCTATTTCATTTAAATCAAAATCTTCATATTTAGATTGTAAAAAGTTTACAACCTCTCTTTTTGTATTTACTCCAGTATAAATAATAGTACTTCTTGATCTTATGGTGTCAGTTAGCTGTTCTGCATTTTGTACAGTTAAAAGAAAGTAGGCATATTCTGGAGGTTGTTCTAAGGTTTTTAAAAAGGCATTCTGTGCCTGTTCTGTCATTTTCTCAGCATCAAAAATTAAATAGATTTTCTTGTTTTGGCTTAGGGGTAACAATTGGACATCTGCTATCATTTGCCTAATATCTTCTACACTTATTGATTTTTCTCTTTCAATAGTAAAGGTTTCTTTAAATCCCCTACACCCATGACAAACATTACAAACCTCTATTCCTCTAGGATTTTCACACATAAGAAGATTAGAAAAAGCAGAGACAATAAGTTTTTTCCCTGAATCTTTTGGGCCTTCGAAGATTAAAGCATTATTTATTCTTTTCTTTTCAATGATTTTATTTAATTGATTTTTTAATGTGTCTCTTCCGTAAAGATTATCAAACGTGTTCATCTCATTCCTTGAAATACTTCAAGACATCAGTAACAAAGATAATAGCTCCGCCCATTGTTACCTCAACAGGGTAGCCTGTAAAAACTGTTCCTTGTGATGATCCAATCATAGAAGAATTTACAATCTTTTTTCTGCTCTTTGATTTTGACTTGATTATTTCAACTGCCTTATCAAGTTTTTCATCATCCACTCCTATTAACAAGGTTGTATTACCTGATTTTAAAAATCCGCCAGAAGAACAAAGTTTTGTAACGCCAAAGCCTTCTTGATTTAGTCCTCTCATTACATCAAGTTCATCTTCATCATTTACAATTGCAAATATTAGCTTCATATTCTCCTCCTAAATTATAGTATCTATATATTCTTCAATTTTCTTTGCGATTTCTTCTTCACTCTTGCTTCCATCTACTCTAGCAAATCTATCAGGAAACTTTTCCATTAGCTTTAAATAGCCATCATGAACCCGCTTATGAAACAGGATATCTTCGTTTTCCAACCTATCTGCTTGGCTGGATTTTTTCTTTCTTTTTAAAGACTCCTCAGGTTCTATGTCAATAAAAAAAGTCATTTTAGGAACTATGTTCTTAACTGCTGTCAAATTTATGGATAAGACTTCATCAAAATCCAACTCTCTTCCATATACCTGATAGGCTAAACTAGAATCAAAAAATCTATCTAAGATTACAATATAACCGTCATTTAGTAAAGGTTCTACCTTTTCTTCAACCATTTGAGCTCTAGAAGCAGCATACAAAAGCATCTCGGTCAAATAGCTCATTTCAATATTTTCTTTATTTAGCAAGATATTTCTTATTTCTTCACCAATTCTTGTGCCACCAGGCTCTCTAAGTATTTCAACTTTAAAGCCTTTTTGATCCAAGTAGTTTTTTACTGCCTTTATTTGAGTAGTTTTACCGGATCCATCAGTGCCTTCGAATGAAATAATCATTCCTTTTGTCATATATTTATTGCCTTTCCTTCAAGTTTAAAAATATTTTTATCATATATTAGTTTTAGTCCCTTTAAGGTCAACATACTATCAATATGATCTATCTGTTCGCACCTTTGTGCTATTAAAGCTAAATGTCCTCCGGTGGCAACCACCTTTATATCTTCTGCCTTTTGACCATAATCTTCTACCAACTCTTTTTTGATATGCTGGACTATGGCATTTATTTGTCCTAAATATCCATAAACAATACCAGATTGCATGGAGTTTATAGTATTTTTCCCAATAACCTTAGGAGGCATAACAATATCTATATTGGGCAACTTTGCTGTTCTTTTATACATGGCCTCTGAAACAATTTGTACTCCTGGAGAAATTACTACCCCTGGACACTCAAAGCTTTCGGTTACACAAGAATAGGTTGTGGCTGTCCCAAAATCAATAACAATTGCAGGCCCTTTATAGTACTCATAAGCAGCTACTAGGTTTACAATAATATCTGCTCCTAATTCTTTGGGGTTATCTACTTTAATGTTAAGACCAGTTTTAATTCCCTGTTCTACAAAGACAGGCTTAATTTTAAAATACTTTTCTAAAGAAAGATTTAAAGTATACATTATACCAGGAACAACAGAAGATACTATTATTGCATCCACCTGCTTTGGGTCTAAGTTGGCATTTTTAAACATGTTCATGTAAAAAACGCCAAACTCATCTGCTGTTCTTTCCTTATTGGTAGTAAGGCGCCAAACATCAAGATAACGCTCTGTATCATGGACACCCATTACTATATTGGTATTTCCTACATCAATAGCTAAGAGCATATTACACCTTTATCATTTTTATTTCTTCTATTTCTAAGAAAATCTCTTTTTCGATTCTAAGTATATCCTTTTTTACATCCTCAAGAGTTTCAATATAGTCAGCTCTTCTTCTTCTGGTTCTAGGATATTTCTTGTAGGTCTTTTTCTTAGTAGTTTCTGCCATCATTTCTTGGTTTTTTAAAAGTTCATTACATATATCAGTACAATCACAATTAATATCGGGATTTCTTGGTGCACTTGCTGTCTTTTGACTGGCATTTGGCTTGTATGAGTTGGATTTGTTTTTATAATTATTGTTATAAGGTTTCTTACCCTTATAATTGTTGTTCTTCTTATAATTATTATTCTTTGTCTTGTTGTTATTATTTGTACCAGCTACCTGGGCATTTTGGTTATGTTCCATTTTGTCCTCCTTCAATTGTCAGTCTAACTTCATTACAATTTAATGATTCAATACCTCTTTCACTCTCCACTACTAATTGTCCTTTGGAGTCTATACCTTTTGAAATGGCAAAAAATACTTTTCCATCCTTTTCATAGGTTATTTCTCTATTTGTCATTAAAGAATAGCTATTCCATATTTTTAAAATATCGTCTACTTTTCTTTTAGTAATCTTATCATACAATACAATTATATTTCTACATACATTTTTAATCAAATTATCTATATCTACCTGAGTTTTTGTTTCTAAATAGACAGATGTAGATATATCTTTGATATCTGGGTGCATTTGTTCATTATTAACATTTATACCAACACCTAATATTAATAGGGAAATCTGCTTTTGGCTTATGCGGCTTTCACTTAAAATACCACAAAGCTTCTTTTTGTTAACCAGTATATCATTGGGCCATTTTATACCTACCCTTAAGCCTATTAAGTCTTCTAGACTTACAGCCAAGGCACAAGAGGTCATTATGGCCATTAGGCCTATATATTCTAATGGTAATTCATTTTCTTCTGGCTTTATAACCAAGCTAAAGTAGGCACCTTTGTCTGAATGGGATATGAAAGACCTTTGTAAGCGGCCTCTTCCTTTTTCTTGTTTTTTTGCTCTAACTACTGTGAACTTATTATTAAAATCCTTGGCATTTTCCTTGGCATAAGTGTTTGTGGAATCTAAGGTCTCAAATTCTAGATACTCAATTTTTTCACCCTTAAAACTATCAAAATCTATTTTATCTTTTTTCCACAATATATTTTTTTCCATTTATTAAAAATTCTACCAAATTATTATTTTCTTCCAGCTTTCTCGCTTTTTTTGAAGTCTGTAAATATGCATAAAGAGATCTTTCATGAAAATTTTCGTCTGACTCTTCTAAATCAAATATTATATTTTTTATATATAAATCTTTGGAGTTTTCCACCAAGATAGGCTGGTCCATGTATTTACCTAGTTTCTTAATGCTTTGAGAAAAAACGGAGGTGGTTAATAAGACCAAGGGTTTTCTATAGCTTCCTATTATATATTCATTGGCATTAACCAAAGAAGCAGACAAATCATTTGTATTGTTTAAATCCATGTAGGAACCTTCAATAACATAGTTTTTGTCTATAGGCATATTTATTGATAAACAAGTATAGTCAGGATTATTAAATCTTTCTATATCATCTGCTGGGGTTAAATAGGTTATGATAACCTTTTTTGCCACATCAAAGGTCTTTATAGATAATTGGGCATGGTCAGACAACTTCATTCCAAAGTTGAGAGTATCTTCTAATAAATTATTTTTTACATGGTAATAAGTAATCATAGTCTGGCTGCCTCAAGGTAGATGTCTACCAAATCTTTTTCTTTTAGGTCTCCATATGTTAATTGTATTGACGCTTGCATATTTGCTAGGCTTGCATACTTTTCACAGTCTTTTAGGCTTAGGTTTACCTTGTCTAGAGGTTCTTCAAAAAATTGACACATATCTTCATAATCTTTAAAGCCCATCTTTTCTATTACATGTAAGGTCTTGTCCTCTACTGCCTTTAGCATTCTAGTAAAATATGGCCTGCAAAAATATAGGTTGGCAAAGCCATGGGGAAAATTGTGAAAGTAGGTCATAGAATAGCCTAAAGCATGCATGGCTGTAGTACCAGTATGAGTAATAGCCATTCCCCCTAAATATGAAGCATACATAAGGTTATAGCGGGTTTCTTCATCAAATTTTCTCTCTCTTAATGGACCTATACATTTACTAAAACTTTCCATTCCTTGATTTGCATACATTTGAGAAAGTGATGTACTTCTTTTTGAAAGATAACTCTCAAATAAATGGCTAGCAGCATCAAAAGCTGTAGAAAGAGTAAAGTACTCAGATAAACTATATGTATATCCTGGATCTAAAAAAGCATGCTTTGGAAATATTAAAGATGATGCAAAGCTTTTCTTTGTTTGCCATTTATTTATGGTCAAAATGGAATAAGGGGTTACTTCACTACCTGTTCCCGCTGTTGTTGGTATAGCAATAAGGGGTAAAGCCTTTTTAATTTCTTTTTCAAAAAGGTCCATAGGCTCCATTTCACAAGCCCCTAGCACAGCGATAGCCTTTGCTCCGTCTAGGGCTGATCCGCCACCTATGGCAATAATTGCATCAATCTTTTTATCTCTACAAATCCGACCTGCTTTTTGTATACTCTCAAAAGAAGGATTTTCCTCTATCTCATTAAAAACTTCATATTCTTTTCCAGCTAAAACTTGTAAAACATCATAAAGTGCGCCACTTTTTTGGGCACCACTTTTCCCTGTCACAATAAGGTATTTATTTCCTGTTTCAAGAAAAACTTTTTTTCCTTTTGAAACACATTGCCTACCAATTACAAGATTGACAGGCATATAGCTTTTAATTTCAGTTTGCTGGTACATATGAATAGGGTCCTCTAAACATTACATAACATTCATTAGATGTTACTTTTATGCCTCTTCCATCTCCTCTAGGTATCAAAACTAGATGGTCTTTAGAGAGGGCACTATCAGGCTTAAGATTAGACCCTGTAGTAATATTACTAAGACCTTCCTTGTGTTCGTTACCAATAACTATGGCATCACCAGCTCTTAAAATTATCTCTGATGTTCCTAAAGCATACAAGGCATCTCCCTTGTACAAGTGTAAAACTTGAAAGCCATAGCTGTCTGACATTTCTCTAATTATTGTATCTAAGAAATCCATTCTAGATTGAAGGGAAGAAATCTCTTTTTGTGCTTTTCCAAGAGCAGTTTCTAATTCAGTTACCTTTACATCATCTACAGGATTGGTTGTTTGTCCTCCACCATGAGAACCTGTTGATATTAGGGCTCTAACTTCAGCAATCTTTGCATCTACATAGTCGACACTGGCTAAGACCAAGTCTTGTGTCTTTGCAGAAATACTAAACATTAGGGTCATTACAAAAACTACTGAAATAACTGCAATAAGTATTTTTTTGTCTTGTTTCATCTTTTGCTCTCCTTTACGAAACTAAAAGTTTCCGATTACTTATACATTATACATAATATGACTCATATTAAAATAGACTTAAACCCTTTAGCCAAACAAAGCTTTATTCTAAAAAGTCATTAATCTTAACCATCTGCTGGTTTTTAATATATACATGGGGAACTCTTACACCTATTTTACATACATACTCATAATTTATGGTGCCTGACAAATTAGCCAGCTCTTCTACAGGAATGTGTTTTCCAAAAAGTTCTACCTCATCTTGTTCTTTTATATCCAAACTATCTGTAATATCTACCATAAACATATCCATACATATGGTACCTGTGATTGGATAGGTTTTCCCCTTTATGTATACCCTTCCTTTTTCAGACAAAACCCTGCTATAGCCATCGGCATAACCGCAGGCAACTGTTGCAATCAAACTGTCTTTTTTAACAATATATTGGTTGTTATAGCTTATGGGTTCTCCCTTTTTTACTTTTTTTATTTGAATTATCCTAGATTTAAAACTCATCGCTGGTCTTAAATTCATTTTACTTTTATCTTTTGATGCTTTGGATGGATAAAGCCCATAAATAATTAGGCCTGGTCTTACCATGTCTAAATATTTATCTGGATGCAAGATAATTCCTCCAGAGTTGCAAATATGCTTAAGAGCTACATTAATATCTTTTTTTTCTAGTTTTTCTAAAACCTCTAAAAATCTTTTGTATTGAAGATTAGTATATGAAAAGTCTTGGTGGTCAGCTGTTGAAAAATGGGAAAATATTCCTGAAAAATGGAGATTTTCTAAAAGTAGAGCCTCATTAATATCTTCAAAATTGCTGTATAAAAAGCCAACCCTATTCATACCAGTATCAACTTTTAAGTGGACGTACAAAACCTTGTTCAAGGCTTTAGCAATAGTAGAATACTCTTTTGCCATTTCTAAATTGGTCAAGGTTATGGCTAAATTGTTATCTATGGCTTCTTCAATGTTTTCAGGCCTTATGTAACCTAAGACTAAGATTGCAGATGTAATACCTTTTTTTCTTAAATTTATTGCCTCTTTTAAGGTGGCAACTACCAGCATGTATACTTGATTTTCGCATAGAACTTGGGCCACTTCACAGGCCCCATGGCCGTAGGCATCTGCTTTTATGACCGGTGCTAGTTTTACCTTGTCAACCCTTTTTTTAATCTCTTTTATATTATTATCAATATCATCTAGGTCAATTTCCACCCAGACCCTATCAGGCTTTATCACCTAGCACCTCCTTATGGGCTTTGTGTATATTGTTAACTATGTCTGAAGCTTTCAAACTTATTTTACCATATTCTTGACTGGCTATGTCACCTGCTAAAGCATGCATATAGACAGCAGAGGCGAGCTTGTTAAAGTCACTGGTTTTTAGGTTTGAGTAGGCTGTTACCATGCCAGCCAGCACATCTCCACTTCCTGGGGTAGCCATTCCAGGATTTCCTTTTTCACATACATAAATACCTTCTTCTCCTACTACAAGACTCTTATGGCCTTTTAGAACAGTTATAGCCCCATATGAAGAGTAAAAGTCATAAGCTGTCCTTATTCTATCTTTTTTAATCTGCTCTACACTCATTTTACATAAGCCACTCATCTCTCCATGATGGGGTAAAAGAATCATTTTAGACCCATATTTTTTTAAAAGTCTTTCCTTGTCTGCCAGCATCCTTAAAGCTCCCCCATCGCAGACCACCTTGTTTTTAGCTTGGGCTAAAACTCTTTCTAAAAGTAAAGTGTTTACTCTATTTACCTTAAGACCACTACCAATACAGACAGTATGACACTTAGATATTTTTTCATCCAAGTCCTTTCTTTTAATGGCTATGGCTTCTACTGACAGCATATCGTAGTATGAAAAATGAAAAGAGGGAGCCAAATAATATACTAAGCCTGCTCCGCTTACTAGACTTGCCTCCAAACAAAGCCTAAGAGCCCCAGTCATACCTAAAGAACCTGCTACAAATAGAAAACTTCCATAATCATACTTATGGCTATCAGGCTCTCTTTTATTGAAAAAATTGGCAAAATCTTTATTAGTAAATTCTATGATCTTCATGAGGATAATTATATCATTTACAGGCTTTTTAAGAAATTAAAACTAATATCCTAAAAGCTTAGGAGCTAAAAAAGATATTATGGCAATGGCTACAGCAGATATAGCTGCTCCTAGACAGACACTTACAATTGCCTTTTTCTTGTCCATCTGCATAAAGGCTGCAATAGCGCTTCCTGTCCAGACTCCAGTAAAAGGTAGTGGTATAGCTACAAACAATACTAAACCCCAAAACTCATACTTTTCTACTTGTTTTTTCCCCTTATTAACCTTTTTATCTATGTAATCATAGAACCACTTAAGAACCTTGGTCTTGCCTAACCATTTGAAAATGGGAGTAAAAGCAAATATTACAAAGACCATGGCTAGTAATGAACCAATATATGATACAAAGGTTACTAAAAAGGGATTTAAATCGTAAACCAAGATACCCAGAGGAATTGCTCCTCTTTGTTCAATGATAGGTACAGCAGATATTACAAGTATGTATAAGTATTTTTCTAGCATATTTTCTATCCTTTTTTTCTTCAAACTAAATACTACTATAGTTCCACCATTTTGGGAACAAGGATTTGTATTTATTTGATGCAAACCGACTATCTACCAAAAGAACAAAACCCTTATCTTCTTCACTTCTAATAACTCTCCCTGCAGCTTGTAGCACCTTATTAAGGCCTGGAAAGGTATATGAGTAATCAAAGCCATTCATGTTTAGATCATCAAAATACTTTCTAATAAGCTCTCTTTCAGGCCCTACTGTAGGCAATCCTGGACCAATAACAACAGCTCCTGAGAGTTTTTCTCCTACTAGGTCAATTCCTTCTCCAAAAAGACCTCCCATTACCACAAAGGCAACCAGAGTCTTTTCTCCATACTTATCAAAGCGCTTTAAAAAATCCAATCTTTCACTATCACTCATATAGGGAACCTGCTCTACTATATCCATTTGCAGATTAAGTTGAGAAAAAATATCTAAAACACTTTTCATATAGGTATATGAGGGGAAAAAGGCCATATAGTTTCCAATCTTTTTTGAAAACTCTTGTTTAAGCAAAAGTGCTATTTTCTCATATGACATATCCCTTTCCTTATACTTAGTCGAAATATCACCTACAATTTTAATCTCTAGATTTTCAGAAGGAAAAGGAGATGGAAGACTAAGGTAGGTGTCAAAATCTCCATCTGCTCCCAAAAGATTCATATAATAATTGGAAGGCTCTAAGGTGGCAGAAAATATAATGGAGGCTTTTCCTGTGTCCATGCTCTCTTTTAATAGCATAGAAGGATCTAAGCACATCATCTTTACTTCAAAATTATCCTTTTTGTTAGTATACAAGGTACTATATCTAGAATCATAAAAGCTGGCAATTTTTGAAAAGAAAATCAAATTGAACATACCGTCTTTAAAAGCTTCTTTTTTATCATCAGGAATTTTGTTTAAATCATAGAGCATAATATCATTTATGCAAGTATCCACATATTCAAGTAAAAACAAGGGTGGATTTTCCAGGGCCACAAAGCCTTCATTCATATTCTCAAAGTGCTCCCTTTGAGAAATCTTCATTGCATGGAGTAGCTGATTAACGCTTTCTTTTAAGTATTTCCAGTCTTTTTTAATACTCTTTTTAAATAGATTTATATTTTCTGTACTTAAAGCACAAGAAAACATTTCCCTTCCTCTTTCAACTAGGTTGTGGGCTTCATCAATTAAGTAGCAAAAGTTTAAATCATTGTCTTTATTAAAATACCTGTCTAGCTTGACTCTAGGGTCAAAAAGATAGTTGTAGTCCCCAATAATTAAATCACAGTATCCTGTTAAATCTAAGCTAAGCTCAAAAGGACATATATCATACTTATCTGCATATGCCTTTATTATGGGGGCATCAAAAAACTGTTCAGAAAGCATCTCTTTAATACATTTTCTAGCCCTAATGTAATAGTGTTTTGCCCTAGGACACTTTTCTGGGTCACAGTCCATTTTCTCCATAGGACACATCTTTTCTTTAGCACTTAAGTGCAAGAGTCGTAAGTTCAACCCTTTTTCTTGAAGTTTGTTATAGGCGTCTTTAGCCACTTGGGCTGTAACTGTTTTAGCAGTTAAATACATTATCTTGTCAATGTGTCCTTCTCCCAGAGCTTTTATGGCCGGAAAGAGAACTCCCATGGTTTTACCAGTACCTGTGGGTGCTGTAGCAAAAAGTTTTATTCCATCAACAATTGAATTATAGCTTTCATCTATAAGTTCCTTTTGACCTTTTCTGTAATATGAATAGGGAAATTCCAAACCAGCAATACTTTTATCTCGAATAATGTGCCACTTTCTTATCCCAGTAAGATAGTTTAGGTATATCCTTGTTAACTTGTCATAGACTTTTTTTACTTGCTCTAGGCTATATACATATTCAAAGGATATTTGGTCTTGATTTTCTCTATTAATGTATAGAAGGTTAAGACCTATCTTTTCTAGGCCATATTTTTTCATGTAGATATATGCATAGAGTTGGGCTTGACCTAAGTGTTCTGGATTATGGGCAGGAAGTATTTCATTAACATCTTTTGTAGTGGTCTTAACTTCATAAATACAGTAGTCGTAGTCTTTTTCTTCCACATGCAATATCCCATCTACTCTTCCCGCTATATTCATGGTCACAATGGAATTTTCTACTAGGTCTTCAAGATATACTTCCTTTTGGAATTTCTCTTTGCCATACTTTTCTAACATTTTAGTTTGAAAAGAAAGGTGGTATCTTGTTCCTTCCACCGCTGCTATATTTGAACCTCTTAGACTTGAAGACATATTAATATCTTTTTCACTCAAAGAAAATTCCGCTATTTCTCTAACTGATACATTTATTTTCTTTCCCATGAAACACCTGTTCTTGTATTATAACTGAAGGAGTGATAAAAAGACAGACCCTAATAAAACAAAAAAGCAGAAGAAATCTCTCCTACCTTTTATTAATTTTTTCATAATTATTAAATAATTGATACTAGTCTTCCCAATTGTGGTAGATGTTTTGCACATCATCTAAATCTTCTAATCTTTCTATTAATCTTTCCATATTTTGAATATTTTCTTCAGCTATTTTAACATAGTTTTGAGGAACCATTTGAATTTCAGCTTGAATAAAGGTATAGCCTTTTTCTTCTAAGTTATCTCTTAAAGATGAAAAATCTGCAGGATCACTGATGATTTCATAGAGTTCTTCTTCATTTTCAAAGTCCTCTGCCCCTGCTTCAAGAGCATCCATCATAAGGGTATCAGTATCAACTAAATCGCTTTCTTCTAGTATTATGATTCCTTTTTTATCAAACATATATGATACGCAGCCTGTTGTTCCAAGATTGCCACCATATTTATCAAAAAGTGAACGGACATCTCCAGCAGTCCTATTTCTGTTATCTGTCATTGTTTCTACAATTACAGCTACACCATTAGGACCATAGCCTTCGTAGGTTATCCTTTCAAAGTTTTGAGAATCCATGTCTCCTGAGGCCTTTTTTATACTTCTTGCAATGGTATCATTGGGAACATTGTTGGCCTTTGCTTTTGCTATCACATCTCCAAGAGCTGAATTTGAGTTAGGATCTGGTCCTCCCGTTTTAACTGCTACCGTTATTTCACGACCTATCTTGGTAAAGATTTTACCTCTTTGGGCATCGCTTTTTGCTTTTTTGTGTTTTATATTAGACCACTTAGAATGTCCAGCCATTTTTATATCTCCAAAAATATATTTTTTTCTTGCTCTATTTCAAATCTACTGTTTGTAAGCTCATTAATCTTATCAATTATATCTTGGGCTTTCAAGTCTTCCACCGCAAGCCGAACTGTCACCTTGTCAGTAAACTTAGTATCTAATATGGGGTGTTCTTCTAATAATCTTTTAATCCTTTCAAAAATAGGGTATTCTACCTCTATTTTATATATGGCACAATATACTCTTTTTAAGATCTGGGCTTTTAATAACACCTCTTTTGCACTTTCAGTATAGGCCTTTATCAGCCCCCCTGTTCCTAAAAGGGTACCACCAAAATAGCGGACAACTATTATCATTACATTTTCCATATTTTCGTTTTTTAGCACTTCTAGAACCGGCAAGCCTGCTGTAGCAGAAGGTTCTCTATCATCAGAGTATTTTTGATAAAAGTTCTCCTTGTCCCTTATTAAGTAAGCATAGACATGATGGGTCGCATCAGGATATTTCTTTTTTATAATATTAAGTTTTTCTTGAGCCTCTTCTTCAGATGTGACCTTAAAGGCATAAGAGATAAAGCGGGATTTCTTTTCTACTATTTCCGCTCTTTCTTCTTCTTTAATTGTATAGGTATATTTATCGAGTTCCGGTTGAGCCAAACCCTCCACCCCTGTTCTTGCCAATACTTGAAACATCTTCCACTTCTACAAATTCAACCAAAGAAATTGCTTGAACCACAATTTGTGCTATCCTATCTCCCTTTTTAATAAGGTAGGTGCCTTGTCTATTTTCTTTTTCCATAAGATCAAAGACTCCGTCATCTTCTATAGAGGTGTTGTGGATAATAACAGCAACTTCATCTCTGTAGCCTGAGTCTATGGTTCCTGGACTGTTGGCAACTCTCAATCTGGTTTTAAGTGAAAGACCACTTCTTGGCCTTATTTGCATTTCATAACCTGGAGGAATAGCAACCTTAATGCCTGTAGGCACTAAAGCTGTAGAATTAAGACCTATGGTCACATCTTGGCTAGCATATATGTCCATGCCTGCATCATTTGGTTTAGCATAGGAGGGAATAATTGCATGAGGATTTACTTTTTCAATATGTATTTTTATCATCTGAATTCGCTTTTCGCCCTATCCAAATCTTCACGAGTTTGAGCAAGAGTGCTTTTCAAACTCTCATTAGTCTGAGTAAGCTTACTTATCTTGGACTCTAGTATTCTAATATGGGACTGCTGATCTTTAAGCTTTTTTTCCATATCATCCATTAGAGCCTTTTGAGTGTTGGCTTGGTCTCTTTCTTTGAAATAGTCGTCTGAAATATTGATAGCAGTTAGTACTGCAGCCATGGAAGTGCTCATTTTAGGATTCTCTCTAATAATGGCACACATTTTTTTGTCCACTGAGAGGGCTAGTTTTTCAATATATTCTTCTGCCTCATTTCCCTTGATTAAATATTCATTATTACAGATGTTTACTTTTGTAATTTTCATGAGATTCTCCATTTGTCTTTTAGCACTATCAGTATATATTATTAGAGTCTCTTTTGCAAAAAAAAGGCCCCTTTTAAAGCCTTTTTTTATAACTACCTTATCTGTATTTTATTACCCTTTTGTGCCTACTTTTAGAGTAGCATCATTTAAATATTTTGATTTGATTCATCATAAATGCTTAAAACAAGTCTACCTTCTTGCAAAGATTGTTGTACATCAATAATTCTTTGGTTTTTCGACCCCTTATACCTTAATCTGGTATCCTTTTCTTCTATAACAAACTTACCATCTACTAAGACATCTAATTCTTCTAAAAGCTTTCTCTTTTTAGGGCTTTTTAGAATTTGCTCGTAAGTATAGCCAGAAAAAGACCAAACATCCATACCTCTTTTTTTAGCAGCCTGTGCTATGGGTACCAACTCTAAGGGCTGCAAAAAAGGTTCACCTCCAGACAAAGTGATCCCTCTTTGCATTTTAGCCTGATTTATGTAGTCAATTACATTGTCTATATCTTCTAAATAGCCTGCCTTTAGGTCATGGGTTTCAGGATTATGGCATTCTTTACAGTTATGGACACATCCTTGCGTCCAAACCACTATGCGTAATCCTGGCCCATCTACAGTACTATCTTTACTACATTTATATGCAAGTCTAATTTTCTTCAACATGCTTTACTCTATCTCTTTCTTCAGCAGCCTTAGAATCATTAAAGTTATTCAAGGTACCTACTAGATAACCTGTTATACGTCTAATTCTTTCATAGCGCATTTTACCCTCTATTTCAGATCTCTTACAGTGGGGACAAATGTCACCTTCAATTACGCCAGTGTAGCCACAAATGGGATCTCTATCCACAGGATGGTTAACACTGCCATAGCCCATACCAGCTTCTTTCATAAATCTTACTATGTCTTCAAAAGCTTCTGGATTTTTCAAAGGATCTCCGTCCATTTCTATGTATGAAATGTGGCCTGCATTTGTTAAGGCATGGTAGGGAGCTTCTTTTTGCAATTTATCATAGGCAGATATCTTGTAATATACTGGAACGTGGAAAGAGTTTGTATAGTAATCTCTGTCTGTGATTCCTTCAATCTCTCCAAATACCTTTTTATCTATAGCTGTAAATCTTCCAGACAAACCTTCTGCAGGTGTAGCAATTAAAGAAAAGTTAAGCTTGTATTCATTCATGTATTGGTCGCATTTATCTCTCATAAAGCCAATTATTTTTAAACCTAACTTTTGAGCTCTTTCACTTTCTCCATGATGCTCTCCAATTAAGGCTTTTAGGGTTTCAGCTAAACCGATAAATCCTATGGTTAAGGTTCCTTGCTTTACTACTTCTTCTAAAGTGTCTTCCCAACCTAAATTTTCAGACCCTCTCCAAACTCCTTGGCCCATTAAGAAGGGGAAGTTTTTAACCTTTTTACTACCTTGAACAACCATACGCTCTAAAAGTTGTTCTTTAACAGCTTCAATTTTTTCTTCTAACTCTTTAAAGAAGGCATCTTCATTGAATTTTCCAGTTAAGGCTATACCATGTTTTAGACCTATTCTAGGTAGGTTAACAGAGGTAAAAGAAATGTTTCCTCTACGAGAGGCTGTTTCTTCTCCCACAATATTACCTAGTACTCTGGTTCTACAACCCATATATGTAACCTCTGTATCTGGATTTCCAGGCTTGTAGTATTGTAGGTTAAAAGGTGCATCTATAAAGGAGAAGTTAGGGAAAAGTCTTTTTGCAGAAACCCGACAAGCTAATTTGAAAAGATCATAGTTGGGATCTTCTTCATTAAAGTTAACTCCCTCTTTAACTTTAAAGATTAAAATTGGAAATATTGGGGTTTCTCCATGACCAAGACCAGCCTCTTGAGCAAGAAGAAGGTTTCTTGTTATCATTCTACCTTCAGAAGACACATCGGTACCAAAGTTTACACTGGAAAAAGGTACCTGAGCCCCTGCTCTAGAGTGCATGGTATTTAAATTATGTACAAAGCCTTCCATGGCTTGAAAGGTTCTTTTTTCAGTTTCTGCTAAAGCTTCTTTGTAGGCAAACTTATTCATTTTATCAGCTTGCTCTTCTGTTATAAAGGCTTTTTCTATTAGGAATTTTTTAAACTTGCCTAAAAACTCACTGTGCATATCAATCTTAGGATAAAGACTAGATTTCTTTTCAAACTCCTTTATATCCTCTGTAAGATCTAGGTTTTCATCAACCAGCATCTTAATGCTTTTTACAATGTTTTCCCTATAGGTTCTTCTAAAGGTTTTTGCAACTCCGTCTGCTAAGTAGTAGTCAAAAGCCGGGATACTTTGTCCGCCGTGTTGATCATTTTGATTACTCTGAATAGCAATGGCTGCTAAAGCTGCATATGACCCTATATCTTGAGGCTCTCTAAGGTGACCATGACCGGTGGAAAAACCCTTGGCAAAAAGTCTGGACAAATCTATTTGACAACAGGTGAGAGTTCCCATGTTATAAAAGTCCATATCGTGAATATGGATTTCTCCTGATTCATGCAACTTTGTATGTTTAGGATTTAAAAGATTGGTTTTACAAAACTCCTTAGACACAGTAGACCCATATTGCAACATGGTTCCCATGGCAGTATTTCCATCTATATTTGCATTTTCTCTTTTTAAGTTACTATCATCAGCTTCATGAAATGTAATCTCCTCAATTGATTTCATAAGCCTTGTTTTCATGGAGCGGGCCTTGCTTCTTTCTTCTCTGTAAAGTATGTACTTTTCAGAAGTTTTTGCATGTCCTTGCTCAATTAGCACCTTAACCACTGCATCTTGCACATCTTCCACTGTTGGAGTTGTGTTTATATACCTTCTGTTTAGAAGTTGTATAACGTGATCTGTTAATTCTTCTGCTATAGTAAAATCAGCTTTACTATTCTCCTCTTTAGCAACAGCTTCAGCCGCTAAAAAAATTGCTCTTGTTATTCTAAGGGGTGAAAAACTTTCTTGGCGCCCATCGCGTTTAGTAATTGTGGTAATCATATAACTCTCCCTATATATTGTGTTTAAAAAGATAGGTTAACACAACCTATAGTATGTAGTATAAGCAGGTCTTATTTTATTTGCAATAGATATTTGAAAAGTTTTTTAATAAATTATGTTTTTTTGAAAATTTGTAAACATTACTTTTTATTTAATTGAATAAAGGCCTTTGCTAGATTCTTAAAATCCTCTACACTAAGCTGTTGTGCTCTTGCATCCGGTCTAATTTTAAGCTCTTCTAAGAGTTTTTCCACATCCTCTCTTTGTACATGAGGATATATGGAAGCAGATAGGCAATTGGATAGTTTTTTTCTTTTGTTGGCAAATCCAGTTTTCACAATAGCAAATAGCAGGCTTTCTACTTCTGCATCCAAAAGATCTTTTCTTTTAACAAATTTCACAACACTGCTAGTAACCTGGGGTGATGGAATAAAGTCATGAGAAGAAACATCTAGCACATGGGATAAGTCATATTTATATCTGGCTAGGGTGGTTAAGATGCCTCCAGCTTGATCTGTTTTGCCTCTTAAAAGCCTATCAGCCACCTCTTTTTGTGTCATAAAAACCATTAAGTCAGGGGCTTCTTCTAGCTGGATAAATCTCATAATAATTGGACTGGTTATATAATAGGGAAGATTGGACACTACCTTATTAATCTTTTCTTCCTTTAAAAAATCCTTTAACTTAAACTTTAAAATATCACCCTCTATTATGGAGATATTATCAAGTTTGTTTTCTTCAAGCTTTTCTTCTAAATAGGAGACTAATTTCTTGTCCTTTTCTATAGCAAAAACCCGCTTGCAAGTCTGGTTCATAAAAAAGGTTAAAGACCCTGTACCTGGTCCTACTTCTAGTAGTATATCTTCTTTGTCTAATTCCAAAGCATCTACAATATCCAAAACAACCTTTTTATTTATTAAAAAATTTTGTCCTAAATCCTTATTAGCTTCTATATCCTTTGGTAAGGGAATTAGATTGGTCATTGGCTTTTCTCCAATTCTTTTTTAAAGGGCCTAGCTTTTTCAAATAAATTAAAAGAATTTTCCCATATGGCATTTATCAAGGTCTCATAACTTACATTTTTAACCTCTGCCATTTTTCTACCTATATACTCTAAATTCTTAGGTTCATTTCTTCTTCCCCTAAAAGGTTCAGGGGTTAGATATGGGCTGTCTGTCTCAATTAAAAGTCTATCTAGGGGAACTGCCTCTAGAGCTTCTATGGTTTTTCTAGCATTTTTAAAGGTTATTACCCCTGCAAAAGAAATATATAAACCTAGATTAACCAAGATTTTTGCACTTTCTCCACTGCCAGAGTAACAATGCATAACCCCTTTAATCTTGCCCTCAAAACCTTTTAAGGTATCTATGGTATCTTTATGGGCCTCTCTATCATGAACAATGATTGGTAGGTCTAAATTAAGAGCTAAATCAATCTGTTGCAAAAAAGCTCTCATTTGACTATCTCTATCAGAAAAGTCGTAATAATAGTCAAGACCAATCTCTCCTATGGCTAGGGTCTTGTTATCCCTTGCCAGCTTTTCTAAATCATAGAGATCTTGGTCTTTAAAATCTTTTGCATTGTGAGGATGTACTCCCACTGCAGAAAAGACTCTAGGATGTTTTTTTGAAAGCTCTATAGCTCCAAAAGAAGATGTCATGTCATCTGAAACATTGAGAAGGGCAGAAACACCCTTCTCATAAGCTCTTTTTAAAACTTCATCCCTATCTTCATCATATTTATGGGACAAAATATGTGCATGACTTTCAAATATCATCTTACTTCTTTCTTGCTAAAACCGCCTTAGCTTTTTTAACTATGTTTTCAGGGGTTAGTCCATACATTTGCAAAAGATCAGCTGGCTTACCAGACTTACCAAACTTATCTTCCACTCCCACTCTTTCTAAAGGAGCAGGATAATTTTCTGAAAGCACTTCACTAACAGCAGAACCTAAACCACCAATAATATTGTGTTCTTCTGCTGTAACCAAGGCTCCAGTTTCTTTAGCTGCCTTTATTAAAATATCCTTATCAATAGGTTTTAGGGTGTGGATATTAATAACTCTTGCAGATATACCCTCTTTTGCTAAAAGGTCTTTTGCATCTAGGGCAGACTTTACCATTAAACCTGTGGCTACTATGGTTAAATCCTTACCATCTGCTAATTCAACTCCCTTACCTATTTCAAATTTATAGTCTTCTTTATTTACATTATCTACAGGTAGTCTACCCAATCTTAAATAAACAGGACCCTTGTAATCAATAATGGCTTTTACAGCTTGTCTTGTTTCATTGGCATCAACTGGTTGAATAACAATAAGATTAGGAATTGCTCTCATAACCGCTAAATCTTCAATAGCTTGGTGGGTGGCTCCATCTTCTCCTACAGAAATACCTGCATGAGTTGCAGCAATTTTCACATTAAGTGCTGGGTAACAAACTGAATTTCTAATTTGCTCTGCAGCCCTTATTGCTGCAAAGATAGCAAAGGATGAAGCAAATACTGTTTTACCACAGGTAGCCATTCCCGCTGCAGAAGAAATCATATTAGCTTCTGCTATTCCTGTATTAAAAAATCTTTCAGGATAAGCATCTTTAAAAAACTTGGTCATTGTAGAACCAGAAAGGTCTGCATCTACCACTACTATATTTTTGTCACTACCGAATTCTGCTAAAGCTTCTCCGTAAGCTAATCTTGTCGCTTTTTTCATCTTACACCTCCAAGCCTTTTATATATGCTTCGATTTCAGCTATGGCCTTATCTCTAAGAGCCTGGTCTGGAGCTTTTCCATGCCAGCCATATTCATTTTCCATATAGGAAACTCCCTTACCCTTAATGGTTTCTGCCACTATCATGGTAGGCTTTCCCTTTATGGTTTTTGCTTTTTCTATAGCTTTATCTACTTCTTCTAAATCATGTCCATCCACTTGAATAACTTCCCAACCAAAGGCTTTGAACTTATCTACAACAGGCTCTGGTGACATAATGTCTTTTATATCTCCATCAATTTGCAGACCATTGTGGTCTAAAAAGGCGGTTAAATTGTCTAATTTATAGTGGGCTGCATACATCATGGCTTCCCAAACCTGACCTTCTTGAATTTCACCATCACCTAAAATGGAATAAACCCTATAATCCTTCTTATCTAGTTTACCCATTTGAGCTATTCCACAGGCTGCACAAATTCCTTGTCCTAAAGACCCTGTTGTCATATCTACCCCTGGAACATCCTTTAAGGAAGGATGGCCTTCAAGGTAACTATCCGCTTGTCTAAATGTAGTTAAGTCTTCTTTGGGGAAAAATCCCTTTTCTGCCAATACCGCATACAAGACTGGAGTGGCATGTCCTTTGGACATAACAAATCTGTCTCTATCTGGATTTTTAGGATTCTTAGGATCCACATTCATATGTTTGTAATACAAGAGAGTCATAATATCCGCACAGGATAAAGATCCGCCAGGATGTCCACTTCCGGCTGAAAAAACAGCTTCAATAATGCTTTTTCTAATTTCAGCAGCTGTTCTTTTTAATGATAGTAATTCTTTTTGATTCATTAAAGGCTCCTTTTTTCAACATTGATACTTATAGATAAAATAATCTAAATAATTATATCATCTCACAGGTCTTTGTCAAAGGCTCCAAAGCCCTCTCCTAAGACTTGGTGAGCTGTAGTTATAATCATAAAAGCTTTATCATCTTTTTCTTTTACCAGTTTTTTAAGAGCTGGTAATTGCCTATTTTTTACTACACAAAAGAGGGTTTCTCTATCTTTTTTAAGGTACATTCCCCTACCATAAAAACCAGTTACTCCTCTTCCTAGTTTTTCTATAATCAAATCTGCCATTTCTTCACTTTTTTCGGTCATGATGTATACTGCTTTTGCAAAGTTAACTCCGTCTAAGATAAAGTCAATAACCTTCATAGAAACAAATATGGCAAAGATTGAATACATGACTAGAAGGAAGTTCCTAAACACAATTAAGGACATTACCACAGATATGATGTCAAACATAAACATTAAGGTTCCCATACTCAAGTGTATGCCTTTTTTTCTTAATATTTCAGCAAATAAGTCTGAACCTCCAGTACAGGAGTTTCTTGTAAAAACTAAACCTAATCCTAAACCCATAAGTGCTCCACCAAAAAGACAAAAGAGTAAAAGATCAGGTATTGCATTACTTTCTATGTGAATGTGTTCTGCAATCTTGTTTAACCAAGAAGCAGTTAAGTCAATTGCAATAGTATAGCCTAAGGTGGCAAAAAGAGTTCTTATCATGAATCTCTTCCCTATAACTTTTATCCCAGCTATAAAAAGTGGAAGGTTTAAAAGAATAATCAAAACCCCTAAGGGCACTTTTTCCTTGAAGATATAAAAAAGAACTGTGGCAATACCAGACACTCCTCCTGAGTGAATTTTAAAGGGAACTAAAAACACATTTACAGCTATTGCTGATATAAATACCCCAAAGGTCATTACTAGATAGTCAAAAATCTTAGTCCATATGTCTGGTGCCTTAGTTTTCATCTTGCATATTCACCTGCCTTTTTTAATACTTCTTCTTTATTTACATAGGTCATACTAGTGTGTTCATATTGAGCTGCTTTAAAATAGAGATTCTTAGCCAATTCAATTTGACCGTCCTCTTCATATACTTTTGCACAATAGTAATAAGCATCTTGAGAAAAAGGTCTCATCTTCTTTTTCCCTTTTATTAACTTATCTGCTGCAGATAAGGCTTTCTCCTTATCCTTATTTATACTGTGAATTATGAGCAAATTCTCAACAGCTACTGGATTAGAATTTAAATACTCATATCCTTTAATGGCTGCTTGTTTGGCTTTTTCCATATTCCCTGAAAATATACAGAGCTTGGCATATATATTATAGTACCACTGGTTTCTCATGGTCTCTTGCACCCCTTCTACTTGAGAAAGAGCACCAAAGAGGTTTCTGCTTTTTTTCCACATTATGACAGCCTTGCATAATATTATTGAGGTAGTAGTCCTATCTGTTAGCTTCATACTTTCTAGATCCCTTATAACCTCTTCAGCTTGGTCATATTCAGATAGGAGTATAAGAAGGTAAGCATAAGAGGCTACAACAGGACCCTCTTTTACCTTAGCCTTGTAGGCTTTAGCATAATATCTTTTTGCCTTCTCTAGATTTCCTTTTGCATAGTTCTTGATTGCAATATAGGAGTATATTTTGGATAAATCTGCTATTACTCTATATATAAAATATGCTATACCTAATACTAGAGCTTCCAGGGTAGAATCAAATATTATCAAACCGATAATAAATATGGGAACTAGCCAATTAATTGCCTTAAAAACCGCTTTATTTTTCATACTTATACTTCCGCCCTTCAATTATACAACTAACATTATCTCTTATTCAATAAGGAGTGACAAGACGTTTTATTGGACAGTAAAAAACTTACTATTGAAACATATGTTCTTTTATTGTATACTAACCTTAGTTCTTGACTCTTTTGTGTCAATAAAAAACTTTAGCAAGAAAAATCCGCTCCTTCGGATTTTTTCTTTATCCACTTTTTTATATAAAAAACACCTATCTATAAATATTTATACTTCTTTTTCCCAGTCCTTAATAACATCTTGTACTGATTGTATTTTTAAAAAAATACTGTATGATATATACAGCAAGCATAAAGGGTGTAATTTATGAAATCATTAAGAGAATTATACAAAATAGGAAGAGGCCCCTCAAGCTCCCACACTATGGGACCGGACATTGCAGCAACAAGGTTTTCCACAGCTCATCCTGATGCAGATTCCTTCCATGTGGTCCTCTATGGTTCTTTAGCAAAAACAGGCGTTGGTCATCTTACAGACAGAGCAATAAAAGAAGCCTTTTATCCCAAACCAGTTCAAATTATATTAGATTACGAAACAACAGACATTCCCCATCCTAACACAATGGATTTTTCTGCATTGAAAAACAATACAGTTATAGACAAGTGGAGAATCTTAAGTGTAGGTGGAGGAAGTATTCAAATTGAAGGAAGACCTTGTATGGACTCTCCTGATGTTTATAAAGAAAAGAACTTCAATGAAATAATGGACTATTGTAAAGAGCGTAATATGCACCTTTATGATTATGTCTTAGAAGCAGAAGGTCCAGAAATATATGAGTTTTTAGACACCGTATGGCATCATATGAAAAAGAGTATTTCCGAAGGCCTAAAAGCAGACGGTATACTTGAAGGTGGTATACATCTAGCAAGAAAGGCCAAATATCTTTTTAACCAAAGACATATGGATGAAAGTGCTTCAACCAAGGAAAACAGAATAGTTTGCTCTTATGCCTATGCAGTATCAGAGCAAAATGCCTCAGGGGGCACCGTTGTAACAGCACCTACTTGCGGAGCTAGTGGTGTATTACCTGCTGTTTTAAAGTATATGCAAGAAAAAAATGGATATTCAGACCATGAAATGATTAGAGCTTTAGCAACCGCTGGAGTTATTGGCAATGTTATTAAAACCAATGCATCTATATCAGGAGCTGAATGTGGTTGCCAAGCAGAAATTGGAACAGCCTGTTCTATGGCTTCTGCAGCCTTAGCTGAACTCTTTGATATGGACCTAGACCAAGTAGAATATGCAGCTGAAGTGGCCATGGAGCATCACTTAGGCTTAACTTGTGATCCTGTTCTAGGACTGGTTCAAATACCCTGTATTGAAAGAAATGCTGTAGCTGCCATGAGAGCGATTAACTCAGTAAGTTTGGCTAACTTCTTAACTCATACAAGAAAAATTTCCTTTGATATGGTTGTAGAGACCATGTATGAAACAGGAAAAGACCTCTTTAGCAAATACAAGGAAACCTCAGAAGGAGGACTTGCTATTAAGTATTTGAAAATGGCAAAAGCTACTACTCCTCCAGATGAAGAAGAGGCCCTTTAGAGATTTTCTCAAAAAACAAATTATTTATGTTGACAAGTTATACACCTTTTAGTATACTTCAAAATGCTGTTACACCAACCGTATGGGAGCATAGCTCAGCTGGGAGAGCATCTGCCTTACAAGCAGGAGGTCATAGGTTCGAGCCCTATTGCTCCCACCACGATGCTGGTGTAGCTCAGCTGGTAGAGCAGCTGATTTGTAATCAGCAGGTCAGGGGTTCAAATCCGTTCACCAGCTCCACAAACTCTCGTAAGAGAGTTTTTTTTATTCCTTATTACTTTTTCAACTTGAATAAAATATAATTAATCCAATAAATAAACAAAATGATATGTTAAGAAAGATAAATATGAAAACCTTGCTTCTTACCGCTTTTGATGGGAAAACAAATTCATCTAGAATATTAATAAACAAGATTATTACTCCAAATAAGCTTATCCTTACAAACAGTTTCAAAAGATGCGAGAAGCAAATTATTGAGGCTTTGGAAAATCTAAGGCCAGATATTGTGCTTATGTTTGGCCAAAAGCCAAAAACTAAACACTTACATATCGAAACCTGTGCTAGAAGGGGTGAAGAGAAACTCTGTACAAGTATGGCTTATCAAGACATTTCCGCAAACTTAAAAAAGAATGAGATAGACCACCTCTTTTCAGATAATGCAGGTAATTATTTGTGCAATCATGCCTATTTTTCAGGACTAGATTATATTAAATCAAACATGCTTGGCACTAAAATGATTTTCATTCATGTACCATCAATAAATAATTTTTCAGAAATTGATAAACTACAATTATGGCTTCAAGATTATGCAGACCACTTCAAGGATAATTAAAATATTTTTTTTAAAAAAAGAAAACTTCTATTTACCCTGTTCTTTAATCCAGGCACTAGGAGCTAGACCAGTATGCTTTTTAAAGACCTTGGAATAATGGGCAGCTGAGGAATAAGATAACATACTTGCTATTTCACTTATTCCATATCTTTTACCACTTAGAAAAATTTGAGATTCCATAATTTTAGTTTTGTGGATATAGTCTGTAAGGCTTATTCCTACCTCCTTTTTAAATTGTCTGGAAAGATGTTCCTTGCTAATATGAAGATGATTTGCTAGGACATGTAAAGATACATTTGTGGCCAGGTTCCTTCTAATATAATTTATACAATTAATAATCAATTCACTGTAGCCCTTTAAGGCATACTTATGTACAGCCTCTGTATAACCAAGGGCAATATCAACTAAGAGTTCTCTCAAAAGACTTTCTTTGTTTTCTTGTTCTATCCTTATAGCATTGGAATGAGACATATCATGGGCAAAAGTAGTATCCAACCCTCCTTTAATAGCAGCTCTTAAGCAAAGGGAATTTGATGTAATAGCCAAGTTTTTCATTTCTCTCAAAGGATCAGAGGGATAACGAGGAGGGAGATTCAAAAATCTTGTACCCCTTACCATTATATCTTTTACAAAATTAATATCTCCGTTTTCTACAGCTCTTAAGAGCCTGGCCTCATAAGTATGGTTTTCTAGAACAAAGCTGTTTTCGTCAAAGGCATGCTCTATCAAAGACTGATCCAAATTAGCCTCTTCCCAATCAAACTCCTTTATTTTAATCTTTTTGCTTTCATTCTCTTCTAGGTAATCACTAAGCACACTTAATATTTTTATTAAAGTTTCTTTGTCATAAAAAGGCACAACGCCAATAAAAACCTTTACAAGCTCAAAACTCTTTCCATCTAAGTTCAGGGTATTTGCTAAAAACCTTAACTCAACTTCATTTATTCTTTTAGTATTAAAAGGGCCAAACAAAATAACTAAATTATCACTATTATCTTTAAAATTCCAAATTGCATAAGTCAGACCAAAGGGATCTCTTTCTAAGAAAACCTGATTTCTTTCTTCTTCTCTTCCTTCATCTTTTTCTTCATTTTTTTCTTTATCTTTTTCTATTTTCTTTTTATGCTTTTTCACTAAAGAATTAAAATAAAAATCAGAGACCGTAGGTAAATGTAATATCTTCCAGCTTTTATCAAGTGATGTGTCGAAATGACTAATATGGAGATTAGTATTTAGTAAGGCAGATAGATTATCACACTTGCTATAGAGATTGTTTAACATTCCTGTGTCCTTTATCAATATAATATAATTATACATCAATATAATATATGAACTTGCAAGTTTACACAAGATATAATAAGGGTGAGTAAAAAACTGAATATGAAAACACCTTAGGGTGTTGTAACTTGTTTCAAATTTATAAAAGGAGAAAAAAAGTGAGAAAAATCGTAAGTTTTAATGACAATTGGGTTTTCATTAAAGAGGACCTAGCTTTTGATAAGCTCAAAAATACTAAGGGTGAAACTGTTTCACTCCCTCATACTTGGAATGGAATTGATGGCCAAGATGGGAATAATGACTTTTACAGAGGAAGATGTCACTATGTAAAAAATTTCAAAAGACCAGAAGGCGAAAGAGTCTTTGTGAAGTTTCATGCAGTAAATTCATCTGCCCAAGTCTTTTTGAACGGAAAGCTTCTTGCCAGCCATGATGGAGGATATTCCATCTTTACAGTAGAGTTAACCCAAGATTTATTGGATGAAAATGAGCTGGTAGTTAGTGCAGATAATAGTGCAAATCAACATGTTTATCCACAATTTGCAGACTTTACCTTTTATGGAGGAATTTACAGAAATGTTGAATTAATATCTCTTTCAAATAGCCACTTCAGCCTAGAAGACCAAGGAAGCTCTGGAATATATATTACACCTGTAGTAGATGGCAAAAATGCAAAGGTGAAAATAGAAACACTTATTAGCAATGCTCAAGAGGGTGATTTAATAAGGGTGAGAATTTTAACTAGTGACAACGAGCTTCTTTTGGAAAAGACACAGAATGTTTCTGATAATGTTTTTAACTTCCTTCTTGAAGATGTAAGACTTTGGAACGGAAGAATAGACCCTTATTTATATAAGGTAGAAGCTGTTTTGTTTTCCAATCAAAATGAAATTGATAAGGTAGAAACAAAATTTGGTGTTAGAGAGTTTTATGTGGATCCAGATAAGGGCTTTTTCTTAAATGGGAAAAGTTATCCTCTAAGAGGGGTTTCAAGACATCAAGACAGGCTAGATGTGGGAAATGCCCTAACATATGAAGATATGGAAGAAGATATGAGGTTGATACATGAGATGGGAACTAACTATATCCGTCTAGCCCATTATCAGCATGATCAATATTTTTATGACCTTTGTGATGAATATGGCATGGTTGTCTGGGCTGAGATTCCTTTTATTTCCAGATATTTACCAAAAGCAGATGCAAATGCCTTATCTCAAATGCAAGAGTTAGTAAAACAAAATTACAACCATGCCTCTATTCTTTTCTGGGGCCTATCCAATGAGATTAGTATTGGTGGGGAAGTAACTGAGGAACTTTTAGAGATACATAATAAGTTAAATGATTTTTGTCATGGCTTTGATCCTGTAAGATTAACAGTTATGGCCAGTGTTAGCATGCTTCCTTCAGACAGTCCAATAAACAATATACCTGACTTAGTTTCATATAATCACTACTTTGGTTGGTATGGTGGACATGTGGATGATAATGCAGTTTGGTTTGATAATTTCCACAAGGACCATCCAACACGCCCTCTTGGTATATCAGAATATGGCTGTGAAGCTATATTAACTTGGCATACAAGTGACCCTAAAATGGGAGACTATTCTGAAGAGTATCAAGCCTTTTATCATGAAGAGCTTCTTAAAACCTTTGCAGACCGAGATTACTTATGGTCTACCGCAGTGTGGAACATGTTTGACTTTGGATCTGACATGAGAAATGAAGGCGGAGTTATGGGAAGAAATAACAAGGGCCTAGTAACCATAGATAGAAAGATTAAAAAAGACAGTTACTATATTTACAAGGCTTGGTGGTGCAAAGAACCTTTTGTTCATCTTTGTGGTAGACGCTATTATGACAGAGCTGAAAAACTTACCCAAGTTAAGGTTTATTCCAATCAAGATGAAGTTGAATTACTTGTAAATGGCAAGTCCTTAGGTAAAAAACAGGGTGCGCATATATTTACTTTTGATGTTCCCTTAAAAAGAGGTCTTAATACTATAGAGGCTAGAAGTGGTCAACTACAAGATGAGATTGAGTTAAATAGGGTTAGAAAACCTAATCCAGATTATGAATTACCCTTTGGCGATAGTGAAATAAGTAACTGGTTTGACGAAGATGGGAAAAAGATAACCTTTGAATTCCCTGAAGGCTACCTATCAGTAAAAGACTCCATAAATGACATAATGAACAACCCAGAAGGCGCACAAGTTATTCAAGCAGCTTTAGATGCCATGGGTCAACAACTAGAAGAGTCTGATATGAAAATACCCAAAAGCTTTATGAAAATGATTGGTTCTTTCTCCATAGAAAGACTCTTTGGTATGTCTGGAATGATGGGAACAAAGTTACCAAAAGAACTATTGCTTGAACTTAACCAAAAACTAACAAAAATTAAAAAATAAATTTGGAGGACAAGATGAGAACAAAAGAAGCTTCTTTGAGTGAAAGAGAGTTTCCCCCCTTTGGGATGAAAGACAAGCTAGCTTATGCAGCTGGTGACTTTGGATGTAATATGTCTTTTGCCCTATCTTCTTTCTTAGCTGTTTTTTATACTCAATACATAGGAATAAGTGCTTCGCTTTTTGCCATACTTCTAATAATTTTAAAAGTTTGGGATGCAATCAATGACCCTATTGTTGGGGCTGTAATGGACAGCAGTAAAAAAACATATAAAAGAGGAAAGTTTAAAGCATATATTTATGCAGGATCTTATGGACTAATAATTTCTGCAGCCCTCTGCTTTATTCCCATTCCCAACGCTCCCTTAGCGATTAAGGTAATAGTCTGCATGCTAGGCTATATGGCTTGGGACTTCTTCTATACTGTTGTTAATGTACCTTATGGATCTATGGTTTCGGTTATAACTACAGAGCCTGGAGAAAGAGCTCAACTATCTGCATGGAGAAATGTAGGAGCTTTAGTAGCTGGTATGGGAATCGGTGTAATTCTACCTATGGTAGTCTATGATGCAGACGACAATCTTCTAGGTGGAAGAATGTTCCCAATAGCCCTTATACTAGGAGTTGTAGCTTTCATTGCTTTTCAATTCCTACTAAGAGGAACTGTTGAAAGAGTAAAACCAGATGAATTATCTGAACAAGATAAACAAGAACAAACAGAGCAATTTAACTATTTTAAAACCATAAGCAACTTCCTAAAAAATAGGGGTGCTATGGGTGTTACCTTGGCAATTGTCTCATATTTTCTAGGAACTTATGGGGCACAAACCGCTATTACAGTAATGTTCCAAAGCTATTTCCACAATGCAGGAATATCTGGCATAGTAATGGTCCTAGGCTATATCCCCATGTTTGCTGTTATGCCCTTTATAGCTAAAATAGTTAGAAAATGGGGTAAAAAAGAAGCTTCCCAGATTGCTCTTTTATTACCTATTCTTTCTGGTATCTTAATGCTTGTTGTACCAATTCCAGGAAATACCCAAGGTATGCTCTTATACTTCCTTTTCTCTCTCTTAAATGGCCTAGGCTCATCAATCTTCATGGTTTCTTCCTACGCCATGGTTGCAGATGCCATAGACTACAATGAATGGAAAACTGGCAAAAGAGAAGAAGGTACTATCTATGCTCTACACTCCTTTTTCAGAAAAGTAGCCCAAGGTATCGGACCTTCTATTGGACTTCTCATAATGGAAGCTCTTGGCTATATTGGAACCTTAGGAGCTAATCAATCAGCCCAAACAGCCTTGAATATGCGTTACATGGTAGCAGCTATGTCCTTGTTTAGTGCAATAATGGCTTGGGCTTGTATAAAGTTTATCTTTAATATTGATAAAGCCACCTTGAGTGAAATGGAAGAAGCTCTAGGTCGTAGTAATTTTGAATTAGTTGGAAAGCAAATGGAAGACTAAGAAATTTCCCTATACCCTATTTAAAATACCTCCACAGTAGAACCCCAAAGAATGTATATCTACTTGGAGGTATTTCATTTTACTTAAAGCCCAAGAAGATATTTTATATCTATATTTCTTGTCCTTTATACCTTGAGTAAGTATACTTAAAGCATATTGGATATAGAAGTATTATAGAGCATACATAAAGCATATAAATATAATAGGAGATTTCCCAAGAAGAAGGTCAAGATAATGAATGGTAGACAAAGAGTTAAAAATGCCTTGGATTTTAAAAAAGTGGATAAGGTTCCCTTAGAATATTACTACACACCTGTGGGCTATTATGAACACGGTGAAAAACTAAATGACCTCTTTGCAAGCTTACCTGGAGACTTTCAAGCCTTTGAAAGAAAACCTATTCCAATTATTACTAAAGAACAGACAGATAAAGATGGTAACTATCATGAATTTAAACAAGACCCTTGGCAAACCGTCTGGGAGTATAGGATTTATGGCATTGCAGGCATCCCTAAAAAGTATCCCTTAGAAGATCTTTCTCAAGTATATAACTACAAAGCACCTGACATTCCTTTAATCGGGACAGCTGATTTTTTTGAAACAAAAAAGGCTTTTGATAAACATAAGGAAAACTACTATTTAACAAAATCAGCAGGCAGTCTTTTAGAAAGAATGATTGCCCTTAGTCCAGATGAAAACATATATTGTGAGCTAATAGAGGGAAGTAAAGAGATTAATGTATTAGCAGATTTAATAACTGAAAATATATCAAAAAGGGTTGAGTATCTTTTGGCTTTGGATGTAGATGGTATTTCCTTTGGAGATGATTATGGTTCAGAAAGCACTCTGCTTTTAAGTCCTGAATTATGGAGAAGTTTTTTTAAGCCACGTTGGAAGTATTTATTTGACCCCATTCTAAAAGCAGGTAAATATATACACTTTCATAGTTGTGGCTATGTCCTACCTATTTTAGAAGATTTAAGAGAACTTGGTATTTCTTCCATTTGGCCTCAATTGCCTGCATATAATATGGAAGCTTTTGCAAAGTATTGTAAATCCATAGGCCTAGCTGTGGTAATACATACAGATAGGGCAAACACTATGACCTTTGGTAGCCCTCAAGATGTCAAAGATTTGGTAAAAAGAGAATATGAAGTTTTTGATATGCACCAAGGAGGCTCCTGGTTCTATGTGGAAGCTGACAATGGCTTTCCCTTTGAAAACCTAGAAGCCTTGGTTGAAGCTATATCTAAATATAGGTAAATTACTTTTTAATCCTTCTTATTCCTACAAGTCCCTTACAACTTGTATTCTTGTCTATAGGTCCAGCTAAGGTTATCTTTAAAATCTTGTTAGATGATTTATCCTTCTCATTTAAGTCTAAAATCACCTCATACCAAGGATTATGTATATTAATCCTTTTTATTGGCTTATCCAAGTCATAGGTAATGTGGCTAATAACCTTTTGTCCCTCAAGCACAGCAAGATCCACTAAATCAGTTCCTACTGCACTATCTAAATAATCTAAACACAGGTGGCATCTTTTGCTACCTTTTAAGAAATCTTCTAGGTCATAGGTTAAAGTGGCCAAACCACTTTCATCAAAGTCAGCGCTTGTCCAAGAACCTAAAGCCTTGTAACTTATATGGTCCTTTTTTTCGTAGTTTAACTTTAACTTTACTAGTACTTCTTCCATAAAGTCTGCTATTCGCAAACACACTGTAGCTGTGTCAATGCTTCTTGTAGAAAAATGTAAATTCGCAGAATCTGTTTTGGCATCTGCATTTCTTTCTTCTACAGTCACTTTCCATAACAAAATTGTCTTGTATGCTTTTAAGGCATTATCTCTCATTTTTTCATACATTAAAACTAGTTGTTTTTCTTTTTCTTGGTCTCTTTTTTCCAACTTCAAGAGAGTAAAGAATTTCTGATAGGCCCCAGCGCAGCGAAGCATATACTTAATACTCCTGCTTTCATATTCATATAAGGGATCACTTAAAAGCTTTGCTTCTTTTACAGCCTTTTCTGTTCTTCTAATATATTTTTCTATACTAACAATGGACCTTCTGGTATAGTCGGTAAATCTAAAATCTTCACTATCAAAATCAGTCTTCATAATAACTGGATAATTGAATATTTGACTAACAACAAATCTATTGTCTGCTAAAATCCAGGCTGATTCCATATTCAAAAGACACCAAGATGAAAAAACCTCGGGGTCTAAATTATTTCTATAGGCATAGGCCTGGCAAAAGGCTTCAATATCTCTCCCTTTATTATTCCATAGCCATTCAGCCATAGCTGCAATGTTGAATCTATGATAAATATTGGAAGGAACTGCATACCCCACCACCTTATCCAAGCCTTTTTCCACAAACTCATCGCATCTGTATTTTATGAAGTCTGGTCCAGTCCAGGGAAAAACACAACGCCAACCATGGGTTATTTGAGGATATACCCCTAGTTTTCCCCCTTTTTCAATAAAGGGAAGCAGATCTTCATAAATCATAGGTTTTTTATCTGAGATATATGTTCTACTACCATGGTAGTACAAAACACCAATATCCTTGGGTACCAACTCTAATATTTCTTTGTTTACTGAATAACTTCCTTGAGTTAGCAAAATCTCACTATTTATATGGGGAAACTCTTCCTTTAGCCTTTTAAATAAATCTACAAGCATCTTGGTTTCTAATAAGAATGGCTCTTGCCCCTTACACTTAGAACAAATACAGGGCTCAACAGCCTCTGATAACCAGACCATTACATTATTCACTCCTTGAATGCTGGCTAAATCCTTCATCCAAGTATATACCAAGTCATGGGTATGAACTGATGACATACATAAGCCTGGCTTGTAGTCATTTCTTTGGGCTGATTCTTGTGTAGGAACATTTTTTATTTTATCAATAATTTCCTTGTCTTTAACATCATCCAAATGCAACCCTATTATTCCCTCAAAATGAGGAATATATGCTGATAGGGATACCCCTTCACTTATACAATTATTTATAACATCTGCATCCTTTAAAAATGCATGAACTATTCCATCCTCTCTTGTTTCAAAGCTGGCAGTATAGTCTAGGCTATTTAGTTTATACAAGGATGTGTTTTCAATATCATACATGGAGTTGCCACCCCATTGGCCTCTATAGGGCATATCAGGATAATCATAGACAAAAAGAAGAGGAATTAAAAAAGCATCTTCTTGTTTTTCAACAGCCTGTAATAGGGTGCGGACTCCATTTAAAAGACCTATGGATGTAAGTGCACTTATATTCAAACAATTCTCAAACCATATGGCATAGGCTTGGTCAGGATTTTTAAAAGTCTTTAGTCTTCTTTCTATTTTTTCTTCTGGAATAGCTACTTTAATTTTAAAAGATCCATTACTTGAGTTGCCGAAAAAATCTCTCAATTTACTTTCTGCATTTTTTGAATGTGGATCTTTAGAAAAAGTAAAATCAATCTCTACTTCACCTAGCAAAACTCTTCTTTCTTCATTGCAAAAAACTTCCTTAGGTAAAGGAATAAGTCTTTGTGATACTTGTTTTGTAAGTTTACCCATATAAATCATCCCCCTTTTCATTGTAGATTTTAACATAAATAGGAAGATATAAACATCTTCCTACTTTTAATTTTCTTATATACAAACAATAATCTTAGTAAAATACAAGTTAATGATAGGCTTTATCCATAAAGAAAAAACAAGTGCTTCAATGGCACAAACATATGACCATCTACAAGAGATATTAGGAACAGAAGACTTTTGCTATCTCTTTCCTGTAACGCTCGTAGACAGAGGAGTAGAATTTGAAAGGTATAATCTTTTTGAAAAGGACAATGATAATCTACAAAGGACCATAGTGTTTTACTGTGATCCAATGAATGCCAGTCAAAAACCACATGTGGAAAACAACCATAATTATGTGAGAGATATACTACCAAACCAATATAATTGGGACAATCTCACACAAGAAGATTTGAATTTGGTCTTTTCCCATATCAATTCTGCTCCAAGAAAAAGCTTTGGCGACAAGACTCCATTTGAAACCTTCAGCTTTTTCCATAACCCAGCGATATTGAGAAAGCTCAATATCAAAGAAATTGAAAGAAATAAGGTCGTACTAAAACCTAGTCTCCTACCTCACATCAAAAAACTAAAATAGTTTACTTGATGTAATATCCCTCATGAAGAGGAACGATTAAGTACTTTGAGAGCCATATAGACCTTATGCCGCAATCGGAATTTAGTCTTTCATGTTTGTGAAATCACACTTTTCGAAGCGTGTTTTTCTATGCTTTCAAATACTTATGCAAGGCAACTATATACTTAATTAAAAAAATGACAATGCCTTTTTTCGTCAACTTTGTCATTTTCAATTAAATTAGCTATTAAAACCTGCAGTTAATCTTGCATTTGTGTTATTGTATTAATACTGGAATTTATTTTTTCAATTTACCTTTTTGACAATAAACTTTATAAAATATTGAATTTATCTTTTTTTAGGAAAAATGTAGTACAATAACTTTTGTATTTATTTGTTGTGAGGAGAAAAAACAATGACAAAAGTAAAAATCGATCCTGGTATCTGTAACCTTTTAACCTCAGTAGTAGCCACTTCTGAAGATGGAATGGATGTAACCTTAAAAGTAAAATCTGCATGTATTGATATTAATAATATGTTCAAAGAAATTGGTACAACCTTTGATGCCTTTGAGCTATGCTTGTCAAAACCTGGAGCAGGCCCTTTATATGAATATGCAAAGGAACATTTCCCAGGTCATTGTGCTTGTCCAGCTATTGCTGGGATTATAAAAGCAGCTGAGGTGGAATGCAATCTAGCTCTTCCCAAAGATGCCACCATTACTTTTGTAAAAGAAGAAGCGTAAAAGGAGCTTAAAGAAAGTAGTCCTTAAGTCTCTTGACAATAGGAAGATCAGCACCAGCCCAATCTAAGCTATCTAGTTGATTATGAGAAAGCCATATATGATCTATGTGGTCTTTTCTTTTAAAAGAAAAGTTTTCTAACCTACATAAATAAGCATGTAGCCGTATAGTAAAGTCAGGATATTGATGCTCTACAACCATGAAAGATTCTATGCTTTTAGATAAGAGATTTAGGTCTATGTCCATTTCCTCTTTTAGTTCTCTTTTTAGAGCCTCTAAAGGAATTTCCTTTTCTTCAATTTTTCCCCCTGGAAATTCAAACTTGTATGAAATGTAATCATACTTATCCTTAGGTCTTTGCATACATAAGATCTTGTCATCTACCACTATAATTGCTGCTACAACCTTTATATATTTCATATTTCTTATCTTTCTGGTCTCTCTTGTTTTTCTTATTTTCCTTTTCTTTCTTCTTCCATATTCTATCCTTTTAATATCTCATTTACTAGGTAATTGGTATTAAAGGAATTACTATCTCCCTAACATCATGTAAATTTAGCTGTCTTGAAGGAAGAAAAGTAAAACACTATAATGTATATAAAAAGAAATTTGTTTAGGAGGAGCATGAAGAGTTTGTAACTGCTTCATATGAAAAATCATGTTATTTATATGTTATTCCCGCTGTTCCACTTGTAAAAAGGCTGAAAACTGGCTAAACGTACATAATGTACATTTTAATAAAAGAGACATAAAGGAATATAATCCTTCCTTTGAAGAACTAAAAGTTTGGACAGAAAAAAGTAATCTTGATTTAAAAAGATTTTTTAATACCAGTGGCCTTATCTACAGGCAAATGGAATTAAAAGATAAAATACCTAGCATGAACAAAGATGAAATACTTAGGCTTTTAAGCACAGATGGCATGCTAGTTAAGCGTCCTCTTTTAATTGGGACTAACTTTGTTCTTGTAGGCTTTAATGAAAAAGAGTGGTCGGAAAAACTCTTAAATCTATAGTCCTAAATCATTATTAAGTATTACAGCATCTCCTTGTGTTGAAGGCTTAAAGATTTTGTCTTCAAAACTAGTTCCATTAATATTTACATAAGCCTTTCTACCTGGGGCAACCTTTATGAGAAGTTGACCATCTTCTCCCTTTAAGGTTACATTACTCAAGGTTACAAAGGTATCTTCATATTCAATTCCTGGTGTTTCCACATGCCTTAAATTTATCTTGCTGCTACCTATATATGAGTTTGTAAGCTTTATATTGTTAGCAAGAGTCCTAATACCTATAAGGTCTTCTATCTTGTTTTGCACATAAATATTTTCAAAAGAAATGTTTTCACTAGCTGTGGCCTTACTATTAGGATAATAGCTTCTTGAATATTCATTTTTATCATAGGTAAAAGAAAAGGCAGTGTGTCTTTCTTTTTGTAGAAAAATATTTCTAAAGGTAACATTTTTCACAGCACAGCTTTCCACAACCTCTCTATCTTGAAGCATTACCCACAAGATGCCATCATGTTCTACTGTACCTTCTTCGTGACTTGGAGGTGTCTTTGAGATATAGGTTTTTTTGTCATGGGTCATATTAACCCTATAGATCCTATCATTATGAATAACTGCATCTCCTTGTTGTACTTCCATGTTCTCAAACCAGTGACACCAAGAACCTGCTAGCAATCTGCAAAAGTAGCCAACTGTTTTATCTTGGGCTAAATCATAGCAATCTTCAATAAGCCCATTGGTTATATCTCCCAACTCTGCAGCTGCAGAGACATAGTTGTGGGCATTTAAGGCTATAGGATCATCAAAGGTTTTAAAGATACAGTGACGAATGGTAAACTTGTCCCCTTTACTTAAATGTATTCCATCTTTTAGGCCGTATACTAATATATTTTCCATAAGAAGGTTTTCAAAGGTGCAAAACTGGAAGCAAAAACTATATTCCATCAGGTCTTTACACTTAAAGTCCCTTATCACTATATTTTTAGCATAGAAAAAGCAAATCTGACCTCTAAGACCTAAGACCAAGTCCCCTTCTTTACTGTTAAAGCCATTACACATAAGGTTGAGTCCAGTGATAGTGATATTCTCATCATATTCTTTTGTCTTTGCTCCCTTGTTTAAAAAGACATAGCCTCTTTGTCCAGTTCTTCTTAGGTAGACCTTATGTCCAAAAATTAATTCTGTGTTAGAAGAGATATAAAGAGTGTCATCAATGTCATAGATTCCTGGTTTTTCTATTCTGATGCTTCCTTCTTGGTCTAAAAGCCTTTGAAACGCTACCCTGTTATCTGAACTCTTGTTTCCAGGCATAAACCCAAATTCATTTGCATTTACCATAATATTCTCCTTTAGCATCTATCTTTTTCTTTCTATTCCTATCTTAGTGCAGGCCTAAGTCCATGTAAAGGATAAAGAAGAACTTGAGTAAGAAGATTGCCTTAAGCAAAAAAACAAAATCAAAACAGATTAGATATTAAGTCCTTACTATATTTAAAAAGAGTCTGTCATAACTTATCTATTCATAATATAATTGGGATATGGATTATAGAAATAGATTTTTAAAAATAGTAAATTTTCAAGACACTGATAGACCTCCCATTGATTTTAATGGCACCGCCTTAACGTCTTTTCATGAGGTTTTTATTAAAGACTTCATAAAGTATCTGAATTTAGATGCTTGGACTTTAGATGAAGCAATTGAAAAGATTATGCAAATCTATGATATAGATTTTAGAAGAGTGGGAGTTTTATTCAAACCTCAGTCATTATTGGCAGACTACTCTAAAAGAAGTCAGGGAAAATATACAGACCCTTGGGGTATAAAGTGGAAGCTTTTTGGGTATTATTGGGAGATTGTAAATAATCCTCTTAAGGATGCCAGTTTTGAAGAAATCAAAAACTTCCCTTGGCCTGATGCCTCTCAAATTGACATGAAACTCTTAACCAACCATGTAAACAAGGCAAAACACCTCTATTACGAAACTGATTATGTGGTAGTTGCAGAGCATCCTGTCTATGGCTACTTTGAATTAGGATGTTGGATGTTTGGCTTTGATGATTTTCTTTACAGGATAGCTGCTGAGCCAGAAGTGGTTACCTGGTTTTTTGAAAACTATCACAAGTACGTTACAGATATAAATGAAATATATTATGGCAAATTAGGTAAATATGCCCACCTTACAACCTCCGGTGATGACTTTGGAATGCAAAACGGTCCCTTTTTATCTCCAGACATGTTTGAAGAAATGGTTATGCCCTGGTATAAAAAAAGGATTGACCAGGTAAAATCCCTGGCTGATATCAAATACTTCCACCACTCTTGTGGCTCTGTATATAGGTTGATGGATAAGATAATTGAAATGGGCGTAGACATCTTAAATCCTATACAACCAGGTACCGCAGATATGGAGCCTGAACGCTTAAAGAAACAATATGGAGATAAGCTTGTTTTTTGGGGTGGCATTGATGAACAAAAACTCTTAGCCCAAGGAAAACCTGAAGATATAAAAAAGGAAGTTAGAAGAATAGCTGAACTAATGAGCATAAACGGAGGATATGTTATGGCAGCCTCTCACAATATACAACCAGATGTACCCGCTGAAAACATAGATGCCATGCTAAAAGCCCTTTTGTAGATCATAAATAATTTCTTGCTTTTTGATTTTTTTATATATATAATCTGCCTAAGATAGGTATCCTGATAAAGGAACTGAAGCGGAGGTAACTTAATATGAAAACACGTAAAATAACCATAGCGGGCATAATGGGTGCATTATGTATAGTCATGGCCTTGACGCCGATAGGGTACATACCCATTGGACCAACAAAAGCCACAATCATTCACATTCCAGTAATAGTAGCTGCAATATTAGAAGGACCACTAGTAGGTTCTATAGTAGGACTGATATTTGGTTTATCCAGTATTTTAAATGCCCTAATATTTCCTACTGTAACATCCTATGTCTTTTTCAATCCCTTGGTATCTGTAGTGCCTAGAATCTTAGTAGGTCTTGTGGCCTATTTAGTATTTGCACTTTTCAAGAAAATGAAAAAGCCCCTTTCTGTAACCCTTTTAACCCTAATGCTATTTTCCATTGCCTATTACCTATTGAACCAGGCAATAAATAATTTCCAAGATAGCAATATATTTTATGCCATCTTTAACATCTTTCTCTTGCTTTTGGTTTTTGGAGCACAGATTTACACTATTTTAAACTATGATTCCAAAAACTTTGCAGTAGCAATTTCTTCTGCCCTAGCAACCTTAACCAATACAGTCTTGGTTCTTACCATGATTGGAGTCTTTTATGGGGGTGAATGGGTAGCAAAAATTGGTGTTGACCCCTCCACTGCCAAAGACTTTTTAATTGGCATAGGAGTAGCAAATGGCATACCAGAAACAGTAGCTGCTGTTATTATTTCTTCAGTTGTGGTTGAAGCTTTACGAAAACTAGTTTACAAAGAAAAAAGCCCCGACCCCAAAATTGAAGCTTAAAGGCTTTTTTGTTTCCATACGACAATAGGTCGTATGCTTAAATATGGGCCGACATTAGTCGGCCCTTTTTTACTACTTAATTAGTGTTATATGTCCTACAAAAGGTATTGGAACTTGTTGTCCCTTAGAAGCATTTATCATACCTTTAATTACAAAGACCAAAACTAAAATTCCCCATACCCAACCTAAAAATCCAAAAATTCCTCCCAAGAAAGGTATGATTAGACCGAATATAAATCCTAAAATACCAAAAACTATAGGACCGGCTACTCCAGCTATTAACAATAGTAGACCTTGATTAGCATGAAATTTTCCTTCTTCGGTAACTGGTGTAGTTACTAAGGGTAAGAAAAACAGAATCCCTAAGTATGCAAGTATATTCATTATCTTGTTATCTTGATTGCTTGCACTTGGTGTACTTCCTACTTTTGCTCCACATTTATCACAAAATTCTGCATTTTCATTTATTTCTTTTCCACATTGATTACATTTCATTTCTTCATATCTCCTTTTTAAATACTTAAAATCAAAGGGTCTAAAAGATAAACTATCTCCTTTTAAACTTTTTTGAATCCGTCTCTAGTACTCTAAAATTACATTTATCTTCCATCTTTGTCAATATAAAGAGGAAAAAGAAGGGTTTTAATCCAATTTATGTCTATTTTTCCCTTCTTTTTACTTATTTTAGCTTATTTTATTTGTTTTAGCTTATTTTATTTGTTTTCTTTACTTATCTTATTTTATTTGTTTTATTTAATTTTCTTTTTTTTAATAATATTATCTTCTATTACTTCTATCTCTTATAAGAAGAAGCCTTATTAATTGGGCTACTCCACTGGCCATTGCTGCCACATAGGTAAGAGCTGCTGCATTTAAAACTTCTTTTGCGCCTTTTTTCTCACTTGTATTTATATAGCCTTGGTCTTCTAAAAGCACTAAAGCCCTATTACTAGCATTAAACTCTACAGGCAAAGTTATTATTTGAAAAAAGACCGCTAAAGCAAAGAGAATTATCCCTATATCTAATAAAATGCCAAGACTAGGTATTAAAAGTCCTCCCATTATAAATAACCAAGAAGCAGAAGATCCAAACCTAGCTACAGGAAAAATAGCATTTCTAAAAGAAAGGGGTACATAACCATTGGCATGTTGTATGGCATGGCCTACCTCATGGGCAGCAACACTGTTGGCTGCTATGGTAGCACCAGAATAGACCTCAGGAGATAATCTTAGTATCTTTTTACTAGGATCATAATGGTCACTCAACTGACCTTGGCTTAGTTCTATGGGAATATGGTTTAAGCCTTCTTTATCTAAAAGCATTCTGGCAACCTGAGCTCCACTATAGCCTTTTTGAGTTTGTACCTTTAGATACTTATTGAACTTTGATTTAACCAAAGATTGGGCAACTAGGGTTAATATTATTGCTGGTATTAAGATAAGTAATGATGAATCAATAGGCATTTATTTCCTCCTTGGATGGCTTGCGCCATAAATTCTTTAATTTATTTTACTAATATTCCCATCAAGTCTATGAAATATATTCTTTATAATCTGCTTTTCCTCTTTTGTTATACCATAAGTTAAAGTCTTAAATATATTATTTTGTGCCTCTTCTAATTTTAAAAGAGTAGCTTGTGCTTCTTTTGTTAGTATCAAGTGAATCCTTCTTTTGTCCTTTTTGTCAATATTTAGAAGAATGTAGCCTCTTTCTGACAAGGACTCTACCGACTTTGAAATCATAGACTTTGACATAACTCGGTATTGGCATATGTCTTTTGCTGTATCTAAAGTTGGATTATTATTCAAAAACAACAAAATGTCTATCTCGTTTTGGCTCAAAGATAAATCTTTTGAAATATTTTCAAAACCTTTTTCATAGGCCTTTTTAAGCCTCCATGAAAAACTTAAAAAAAGAGAAGAAATTTTTTTGTCACTAATAGCCAATAAAGACACCTCCACATAGTTCACTATTGAACTATATTAACATAATGATCTTAATCTTTCAAGATGGAAAAAGAGACTGCTAGGCAATCTCTTTGGGGGGAAAATTAATATCCAGGGATAGTGGTTATTAACTATATAATAGGGGAGGAATATGAACTCAATATTAAAAAATAGGTAAAAGTAGAAAAAAAGAAGAAAACTTAAGTTTTTTAAAGTTTTAAAACAATTACTTTTAATTTTTGCTAAAAATAGGATAATTAGGCCTTATCCCCTATTAAAAAGATTGAATATAATTTAAAATATATGTATCATTATAATATTGAACATAGGATAGGAGATACTTTTTTGAGTACTGAAGATAGAATTATAATTAAGGGTGGTAAAAAGCTTGAAGGAAGTGTCACAGTAGCAGGTTCTAAGAACGCAGCAGTAGCAATAATATGCGCTTGTGCCATGGTAAAGGGTAAAGTAGTTCTAGAAAATATGCCTGAAATAATTGACATTAGAATTCTCTTAGACAGCTTAAAGTTAATGGGTGCCCAAGTAGAACGAAGAAATAATAAAACAGTTGAAATAGATTCCACAAATATAAAAACACATATAGCAGATAATGCAGAATTAGGAATTTTAAGAGGTTCCTATTATTTTGTTGGAGCCCTACTTGGAAGATTCAAACAAGCAAAGGTTGTCTTTCCTGGTGGTTGCAACTTTGCTCCAAGACCTATAGATCAGCATGTATATAGCTTTGAGACTCTTGGAGCCACTGTTGAAACAACAGGTGGCTACATAACAGCCAAGGCAAGAAAGCTTCAAGGTGCCAATATCTTTTTTGATAACTTTTCTGTAGGAGCAACAATCAATGCTATTTTAGCTGCTACTTTGGCAGAAGGAACCACTACAATTGAAAACGCCACAAGAGAACCTCATGTGGTTGATGTAGCAAACTTCTTAAATATGATGGGAGCAGATATAAAGGGTGCAGGAACAAACACTATTAGAATTAGGGGTGTTAATGAATTAATTGGTGGTAAAACCTATTCTGTCTGCCCTGACATGATTGAAGCAGGAACCCTTATGATAGCAGCAGCTGCTACTAAAGGTACCATAACCCTCTTAAATGTAACTCCTGAACACTTAGAAGCCCTTTCAGCAAAACTAACAGAAATGGGAATTGTAATTGAAACCATGGATGACTCTTTAACTGTAAAGGCCAATGTTAAAAAACTAAAGGGTACTAATATTAAAACCATGCCTTATCCAGGCTTTCCAACAGATTTACATCCCCAGATGGCAGCACTTTTGTCTGTAGCAGAAGGAGATAGTAAAATTATTGAAGGAGTTTTTCCTACTAGATTTCAATATGTAGAACAACTTCATAAATTAGGGGCTAACATTCAATTAGGTGGAGGCTCTGCAACGGTTAAAGGAGTTTCTAAATTAATAGGAGCTCCAGTATCTCCAACAGACCTAAGAGCAGCAGCCTCTATGGTAATAGCAGGGCTAATGGCTGATGGACAAACTGTAATAAGTAATTTGATACACCTTGATAGAGGATATGAAGAAATAATTGAAAAACTACAGTCACTAAAGGCTGCAATAGAAAGGAACAGTTAATATGAAATACTTAGACTTGATTAGAGACCTTACAAATGCAAACGGGATTTCTGGCTTTGAAGATGAAGTGGTTGAAGTGGTTAAAGCATACTCAAAATCCACATCTTTAGAAGTAGACTCTATGCAAAACATTTACTTACCGAAAAAACAAAATACAGGCAATAGACCGGTAGTAATGGTAGACGGACACTCTGATGAAGTAGGCTTCATGGTTCAATTTATTAAAAGTAATGGATTAATAAAATTTATACCTATTGGTGGCTGGCAAGATGCCAATGTTGCTGCACAAAAGGTTAGAATAAGAAATAAATGGGGAAAATATGTAAAAGGAATAGTTGCCTCAACTCCTCCTCACTTTTTATCTCCAGCCCAAAGAGATGCCGCTGTAAAAATTGATAATATGGTTATTGATGTAGGAGCTACCTCTAGAGAAGAAGTAGTAAATGATTTTGGAATAGAAATAGCAGCTCCCATAGTACCAGATGTAGACTTTTATATTAACGACAATAAAATCATGTGTGGTAAGGCCTTTGATAACAGAATAGGAACAGCTGCAGTTATTGCTACCTTAGAAGATTTAGCCAATGAAGACTTGGATATTGATGTAGTAGGCACAATTTCAACTCAAGAAGAGGTTGGACTTAGAGGAGCAGAGGTTACTGTAAAAAAGGTAAACCCAGACTTAGCTATTGTCTATGAAGGCACACCAGCAGATGATACCTTTACTTCATCTTTTGAAACTCAAGCAGCCCTTAAAAAAGGTCCTCAATTGAGACACAGAGATGGCTCTATGATTATCAATCCAAAATTTATTGCTTATGCCCGTTTAGTGGCGCAAAAGAACAATATCCCCTTCCAAGATGCAGTAAGAGCTGGGGGAGGAACAAACGGAGGAAAAATCCACTTAGTCTCTGGTGCAGTACCTACCATTGTTATTGGTGTACCTGTAAGGTATGCTCATACTCATTATGGCTATTGTTCATATGATGACTTTGTAAATTCAGTAGAATTAGGTAAAGCCATACTAAGAGACCTAAATAAGGATTTAAATTACTAAATGAGAGCTTCTGGCATTCTACTTCCCATATTTAGCCTTCCATCTCCATATGGAATTGGCTCTTTAGGTAAGTCAGCCTTTGAATTTGTTGATTTTTTACATGAAGCAGGACAAAAATTCTGGCAAATTCTTCCCTTAGGACCAACCGGCTATGCAGACTCTCCCTATCAAAGCTTTTCTAGTTTTGCATCAAATGGATACTTTTTAGACTTAGACCTTCTTAAAGAAGAGGGTCTTCTTTTATCTTCAGAATATGAAAATATCCAATGGTCAGATAAGGAAAACAAGGTTGACTATGGAATTTTATACAATAAGCGCTATATGGTTTTGAAAAAAGCCATGGCCCGCTTTGACTTTGAAAAAAAAGACTTTAAAGACTTTTCATATAACAACAACTATTGGCTGGATGATTATGGACTTTTTATGTCCTTAAAAGATCACTTTGAAGGAGAGCCCTGGCACAAGTGGCCAGAGGATATAAGAAATAGAAGTCAAAAGGCTTTAGAAGAATATGGAACCAGATTTTCACAAGATATATTACTCCATAAGTTTGTTCAATTTATGTTTTTTAAGCAATGGGAGAACCTAAAGACCTATGCTAACAAAAAGAACATTTCCATAATAGGAGATATTCCCATTTATACCTCCTTAGATAGCTCTGATGTATGGTCAAGGTATCATCTTTTCCAAACAGATAAAAATCGCAATATAAGTGCTCAAGCAGGAGTTCCTCCTGATGCCTTTTCAACCCAAGGCCAGCTTTGGGGCAACCCCCTTTATGATTGGGAAGAGATGGAAAAGGAAGACTTTTATTGGTGGAGACAAAGAATAAATATAGCTTCCCAACTTTATGACTATGTGCGAATAGATCACTTTATTGGTATTGAAAGATATTTTTCAGTACCTGCAGATGCTACCACAGCAAAAGATGGTATATATAAAAAAGGTCCTGGCATGAAACTAATTAAGGCTATAGACCAAGCTAAGGGAAATATGAAGATAATAGCAGAAGACTTAGGAGTACTTACAAAAGAGGTTGTGGACCTTTTAGAAGCTTCTACTTATCCTGGCATGAAGGTTCTTCAGTTTGCTTTTTCCCAAGACCCTTCAAATATCCACCTACCCACACATCATAAAATTAACTCTATTGCTTACACTGGAACCCATGACAATGACACTACTAGATCTTGGCTTAAAGATATGACAAAAGCTGACAAGAAATTTTTAAAAACCTATTTAAATAAATCCTTTGTAAGAGTTAAAGATATAATCTTTGAAACCATGAAATCTGTTTCTTTCATATCTATTGTTCCAATGCAAGACTGGTTGAATCAAGATAAAAAAAGCAGGATTAATTATCCATCTGTAACTCATGGAAACTGGACATATAGGATTAGTAATAGAGACTTGAAAAAGAAACTAGCAGATAAAATATTGGACTTTACTAAAATAACCGGTAGATAACCGGTTATTCTTTCTTTTACTTTTATTTATTTACTTACTTTTATTTACTTACTTCTATATATTTACTCTTCACATTTTTTTAAGTAATCATCCAAAGCTTGTTTAAAGTCTTTAGCTTTTTTACTGGCTTCTTCTTTGCTTTTTCCCATGGCATTTATGTAGGCCTTTAGTTTTGGTTCTGTTCCTGAAGGTCTTAGAGCATACCAAGAACCATCTTCAAACTCATACTTTAGAGCATCTTGTGCTGGTAGACCTTCATAGCCATCTATATAGTCTTTTGTTAAGGAAACTAAATTATCTGAAATTTTTAAAAGAGGATTTTTTCTCCAGTTAGCCATTACAGCCTTTTTGGTCTTTTCTCCTTCAATACCAGGATACTCAATGGAAATTTGTCCTTCTTCCATATATCCAAATCTTTGAGATATAGATTCTAAGGCCTGAAAGAGGGTTATACCTCTTTTTTTGTAATAACCTGCCATTTCACAAATCATCATTGCAGCACTTACAGCATCTTTATCCCTAGTAAATGTTTCTATACAATATCCTATACTTTCTTCATAACCAAAGACATAGCGATATTCACCAGTTATCTCAAACTCATTTGCTAGACCACAGATATATTTAAAACCGGTTAGGGTCTCAAAGAAATTCATATCATAGTGCTTAGCAATCTTTGGAACAATAGAGCCACTTACTATGGATTGAATTACTGCGTCCTTAGGAGAATACATACCCTTTTCTTTTCTTTGGCTTAACATATAGTCTGCTAAAAGGGCCCCTGTTTGGTTTCCTGTGAAAAAGACATAGTCTCCTTTTTCTTTTTTAACCATTATGGCAATTCTGTCACAGTCTGGATCTGTAGCTAGAATTAAGTCTGCATCTTTTTTTCTTGCATACTCTAAAGGTATTTCAAAAACAACCGTATTTTCAGGATTGGGATAAGGGGTTGTTGGAAAGGTTCCATCAGGTCCTTTTTGTTCTTCTACTAAAGTTATCTTGTGAAAGCCCCTTCTTTTTAGTATCTGGGTAACTGGAACTAGGCCAGTACCGTACAAGGGGGTAAAGACAATTTCTAAACTCTTATCAATGTCATCATTGAGAGTTAAGCCCATTATTTCATCTAAAAACTTATCATCCATATCCTTGCCTAAAAGAAGAATATCTCCCTTTGCAACCGCCTCATCAAAATCTACCAAAGGCACATCATCAAAGGGGTCTATGTGGGTAATAAGTTCTGCTATTTCATCAGCAATATCATCTAACACCTGAGAGCCTTCTTGCCAATAGACCTTAAATCCATTGTATTGTTTAGGGTTATGGCTAGCAGTTATATTTATACCTGCTACAGCTCCTAGTTGTCTTATGGCATAGGATAATTCAGGGGTAGGTCTTAGGCTTTCAAAAAGCCAAACCTTTATACCATTAGCTGCAAAAATAGAGGCACATTGCCTAGCATAGACATCAGAGTTTATTCTACAGTCATAGGCTATTACTGCCCCTCTGTCTTGCATCTTGTTATTTACAACATACTGGGCTAGCCCTTGGGTGGTCTGCCCTATGATATATTTATTCATACGGTTGGTACCAGCCCCCATCACGCCTCTTAGGCCTGCTGTTCCGAAATCGAGAGTTTTATAGAACCTATCTTCAATTTCTTTACTATCACCCTTTATACTTAAGAGTTCTTCTACAGTTTCGGTATCTGCTTTTTCCAACCATTGATTATAAATATTCATGTATGTCATCTTTGCACCCTTCCTGAACCATCGCCCTTCATCAATTTTTTCACTTCATCTACACCAAAGCGAGAAAAGTCTCCATAAATTGAATGCTTCAAGCAACTTGCAGCAACTGCAAACTCTAATGCATCCTTTTTATCCTCATAATTATTTAAACCATATATAAGTCCAGCACAGAAGGAATCTCCTCCTCCTACTCTGTCTACGATATCTGTCAGATCATATTTTTTGCTTACATAAAAGTCTTTTCTGTCATTGTAGCAGGCTCCCCAAACATTGATGTTAGCGTTAATGCTTTCTCTCAAGGTTATGGCAATCATTTTCATGTTAGGATAAATCTCTAAAACCTTGTCAGATAAGTCCTTGTATCTTTCTTCATCTAGACTACCCTTTGTTACATCCTCATCATTTTCTATTCCCAAAGACTTTTGTACGTCCTCTTCATTGGCAATACAAACATCCACATACTTCAGCAATTCAGGCATAACATCCTTGGCTTCTTTTCCATACTTCCAAAGATTGGCCCTAAAGTTAAGGTCTGCTGAAACAGTAAGACCCATTTCTTTTGCTGCCTTAAGTGCCTCAAGACTAGTATCTGTGGCGTTTTGTGTTAAAGCAGGTGTTATTCCTGTTATGTGAAACCAATCTGCATTTGCAAATGCTTTCTTCCAATCAATATCGCCAGGTTTAACCTGAGCTATTGAAGAATACTCTCTGTCATAAATGACCTTTGAGGGTCTTTGCATAGCCCCTGGTTCTAAAAAGTATATGCCTACTCTTCCAGGTGCAAATAGGATATCTGATGTATCCACTGAAAAACTCTTTAATTGTCGTATACAAGCTTTAGCAATATCATTATTAGGTAAAACTGTTACATAAGAAGAGTCCATGCCAAAATTAGCACAAGAAATAGCCACATTGGCTTCTCCTCCACCAAAGGTGGCTTCTAGTTCTTCTGTTTGCATTAATCTTAAACCATAGGGTGATTTTAGCCTTAGCATTATTTCTCCGAAGGTTACAACTCTTTTCATACTACTCCCCTTTTGCTTCTCTTATATTATCCAAAATAGCTTTTGCTGTTTGAGTTATTTTTTCATACTCACCAGTCTTTGCATACTTTGTAATGTTTCCGCCTACACCAACTCCACAGGCACCAGCCTTAATCCAATCTTTTGCATTGTACTGGTCTACTCCACCATTTACTATTAAGTTTAAAAAGGGCATTGGAGCTTTTACTGCTTTAATAAATTGAGTTCCTAATACTTCACCTGGAAAAACCTTAATTAAGTCCACACCAGCCTCAGTAGCAAGGGCTATTTCTCTAGGTGTCATACATCCAGGCATAGCAGGTACTCTATAGCGATTACACATTTTAACTGTATCTAGGTCTAAATGAGGTGCAATTATATATTGTGCTCCTGAAAGAATAGCAATTCTTGCAGTCTCTTGATCTAAAACGGTTCCCGCTCCTAAGATTAAATCCTTTTCATCATATCTTTTGGATAAATCTTCAATAATGTGGTGGGCTCCTTTAACTGTGAAGGTAATTTCTATAAGTTTTACTCCACCTTCTAAACAAGCATCGGTAATTCTGTAAGCTTGCTCAGCGCTGTCTGCTCTTACCACAACAATTAGACCGCTATCCATAACATTTTCAATTACTTTTTCTTTTCTCATACAAAAATCCTCTTTTTCTTATTCTAACTTTAACTTATATCTTATTCATCAAACATCTCACATTCAATCATAGCACACAGGCAATGATAAATGGGAAGATGAAGTTCTTGAACCTTGTAAGTTTCATCTTGTTCAACCCTTATGCAAACATCTGATAAGCTAGCTAGTTTACCACCGGTTCTGCCTGTCAGACCAATAACAGGTATGGAATATGCCCTTGCTAGACTTGCTGCATTATTTACATTTTTAGCATTACCAGATGTACTAAGACACATCAAAGCTCCAGCCAAGTGCTTAAAACCATAGACTTGTTGAGCATAAACCATCTCAAAGGATGAATCATTTCCAATGGCTGTCATTAAGGATGTATGGGTTGAAAGGCTTATGGCAGGCAGACCTTCTGATAATGCTTGTCTTATGCTTTCATCTAAATTAGGATTTTTAGGAAGAGGTCTTTTCATTTTAAAAGACTTCATCAATTCTCCTACTATATGTTCAGAATCAGAAGCAGAGCCTCCATTTCCACAAACTAAGAGGATTTTTTTATCCACATAGGTCTTTTTAATTAGTTTATATGCTTGTAAGATATCTTCTTTACAAGCTAGCAATACTGGTTTTTCTAGAAAAAGATTTTCAAAAATCTCTTTTGTTTCCTTCTTCATTTTCGTATCCTCTTTTATTTTCTTATCCTTCTTTTACTTTCCGCATCAATGTCCTAACTAATTATTTGATATATACTCTGCAGCAACTGCTAAAGCTTCATAATCTCCAATGGCATCTCCTAAAGAGGCTGGAAGTATTTCACATTTTCTAGCTGCCATGTCTAAACTTTCCATACTTATTATCCTTTTAGCATGGGGCCAAATTAGGTCTCTTGTTTTTGCAAAAATACTACCTATAGCTATAGCTTCTGGATTTAGTATGTCTATAAGGATTGCTAAGGTTCTTCCTAGCATCTCTCCTGATTTTGCATATATCTTTTTAGCTAAGATATCCCCTTTTTCAGCAGCTTTTGCCACACTTTGGGCTGTTATGGAGTCTAGCTCTTCCAAGTCTTTACAAAAAGATACGCTTTTTCCCATTTGCAATTCTTCTCTAATCATACTTTGAGCCAATTGAGCAATACCTCCACCAGAGCAAAAACCCTCCACGGAGCCCATTTTTCCATAACCAACAGGTCCAAATTCAGATAGCCTAACATGGCCAATCTCTCCTGCCATATCATTTCTACCTTTATATAATTGACCATTTAATATTAATCCTGCCCCAAAGCCTGTGCCAAAGGTGCAAAAAATGAAGTTAGTGTAACCAAAGCCTGAACCCCAATACCATTCGGCTAAAGCTCCTGCATTGGCATCATTTTGCAAAACTGCTTTTACCTTAAAGTGTTTTTCAAAAATATCCACAATAGGGATATTATCCCACCCTACAAGATTAGGAGGAGACAAAATAATACCTCTTGTACTATCTAAGGGGCCACCACAACTAATACCTATACACTCTAAGTCATTTGTAATGAGGAAATTTTTTGCTAATAGATTTTCTAAAGCTAAGATGAGCTGATCCAAGACTGCATATGGCCCATCGAAAGATTGGGTTCGAAATGTCACTTTGTCCATAATATCCACTTGGATTATATTGTTATCTACACACTTTCCTAATACTGCAGCACACTTGGTACCGCCTATATCAATACCTGCAATATACATGGTGTCCTCCTCCAATTTTCTGTTCTAATTATATCAAATAACCGGCTTTTTTTCATTTTCTGTAAAGACAATCATTAGAAAACTACCAACAATAGCAATGACCAAAGCTACCAGCAACATATACTTTACATAAAACTGATCTATGAGGTAGCCCCCTAAGAGACTTCCGAAAATTCCTCCCATAGTTATAGTAGCTGTCATATAGGTTTGTCCCTTCACCCTATCTTTTGCATCCATCAATTCATTGATATAAAAAACAGTTGCTGGTGCAAATATGGCAAAAGATAATAGTTGAGCAAAATGAGCAGCATATAGTCCTGTTATATTAGTTGCTAAATAAATGCCTAAACTCTTTATTACAAAAAAGAAGGCTGAAATCTTTAGCAGACTTGAGCTTTTCATTTTTTTTGACAAGACCATATAAATCATCATACCTGGCACTTCTAAAATAGCTGCAATAAAAAGGGTTATACCCATTTCCTTTTCTGTTTTACCCAAGGCATTGGTAACTTTAATTAAGAAATTTATAGCCATATTATATGCACTAAAGGTTAGTATGGTCCCAGCAAGTAAACCAGTAAACTTTTTGTACCTTTTAAAGAAGGTTATAAAACCTACTTTTGAATATCTTGCTTCTTCCTTTTTCACATCTTCAAGTGCTTCAAATCCTGTTTCTTTTCTATCTACAGGCTTGAAAAAAAGAATCAGTATAAAAAGTAAGATAAATAATCCCAAATGAGTAAAAGCAATTATTAAAGGGCCATAAATATTAGATAAAAATCCTAAGGCTAAAGGAGCAAGAGCAGCCCCTAAAGAGCCTATTGCCCTAGCTAAAGAAAAGTTAATATTGTAGCCTGCATTCACATATTCCATGGCTAAGGTATTTACAAAGGAATGCATGGTCAAAACAAAAGCTAAGACCCCAAAGAGAAAAATGGCTGTGACCATAGGGTTGTTTTTACCAGCAATAACTCCAAGACTAAGAAGAATATTCAAAAAAGTAAAAAACAAGAGTATCTTTTTTAATTTCCCCTTACCTTCCTTATCTGCCCAAGATGCCAATGGTACCTGTACTACAAGAGCTAAAACATTGGCACCAGCTAGTAAAATCCCAATAAAGGCCTCATTAAAACCTCTATAGGTCAACACATAGGCCACAAAATTATATACGGTACAAAAAGCCATCCAGTACAGACCCTGCATCAAGGCATACCTTATATTCAAAGACCTAGCTTTCCTAATATTTTCATTTTCCATATAAATATATTGTACCAAATGTCTTAATTTTAAGATAGGAAAGAAAGACAGATGTTTTTCTTATACTTTCAGGCAATTATTCACTTAACCTATGGTAACCTATAGGTGAATAATATACCAAGGAAGGATTAGCTATGAAATCAACAATTAAAGAACACAATAACAGAGCTACTATCTTTATTAACGACATTCCAATTGAACCTGTAATCTATGCCCTTACAGATTGGCGTGGAGGAAGACTAAGCTATGAAGAAAGTACTAGCACCTCTATAGGTAAGTTTGCCAAAGCTGGGGTCAAGCTTTACCAGTTAGATATTAATTTTGAAGATATGTGGAAAAAAGATGATAGCTTGGATATTACAATCGCCCTAAAACAAATCCAAGGAATCTTAGATAAAAAGCCCGATGGGGCTGTCTTCTTTAGACTTCACACAAATCCTCCTAAGTGGTGGCTTAATGAAAATCCTAGTGAATGGGTTCAATATGCAAATACCAGGATACAAGAAGAGCCTGATGAACCAGCATTGCTAAGCTACCTTCACTTCGACCAAAAGCCAGTGCCTCGTCCAAGTTTTGCTTCTGACAAATACAAAGAAGATATGACTAGGGTTATAAAGAGGTTTTTATTAAAATTAAAAGCTAGCCCTGAGGCTAAAGCCTTAGCTGGAATCCATATTGCAAGTGGTCTTTATGGGGAACATCACTACTGGGCCTTTGTAGGAAATGATCCAGATATGTCCCAGCCTATGTTAGAAAAATTCAGAAAATTTACTAATAATCCTAAGGCTCAACTTCCCAATATGGACAAACGCTATAATCCCCAAGATGGAATTTTTAGAAACCCAGAAAAAGAAAAAGAAGTTATAGACTATTTTACCTTTCAACATGAACTAGTTGCAGACCATGCTATCCATTTTTGCAAGCTAGTAAAAGACACTTGGGAAAGCCCAATTATTACAGGCATTTTCTACTGCTATTATGTCTCTCTTTTTGGAAGAGCTGCTACTGGAGGTCACTTAGCTGAAGATAAGATTCTAAGATCCCCTTATATCGACTATGTTTCAGCACCCCAAGCCTATAACAAACTACTAAGAAACACAGGAGGAGCAGGAGTTAGTAGAGGCCTTTTAGAATCTGTTAGGCTTAACAAGAAACTTCTTTTAGACGAAGTTGACCACCCTACTCACCTAGGCACTTCTTTAGGAGGGATTACTGTATTTCCACAATTTGAATCTTTACAACTTTTAAGAAGAAATGTTCTAACATCCTATATGAAAGGAATGGGCTTTTGGTACTACGACTTTGGGCCCTATTGTACTTCTGGCTGGTGGAATCTTCCCTATTACATAAAAGAAATTGAGAAGTTACAGAAAGTTTTTGAAAATTATTATGAAAAGCCTTACATATCTAACGCAGATGTTCTCTTAGTTTTTGATACAAAGGTATTTAAGTATACAGCTCTTAATGAAAAGCAAGATCCTCTTACAGATAAGACTATTGTAAATATTTCTTATCCAGAAGCACTAAAATCAGGAGCTTCTATGGACACTATTTACTTAAGTGATATTGAAAAAGTTGATTTGGATAAATACAAGTGTGTTGTCTTTATGAATACTTTTGTCCTAACAGATGAGCAAAAATCTTTTATACATAAAAATCTATATAAGCCCAACAGAACTGTTCTTTGGTTCTTTGCACCTGGCTATACAGATGGCAAGAAAAACAGTAAAACTTTTTGTGAAGAAGTTACTGGCTTTTCATTAGAAAGCTACCAGGTTGACAAAGTAATCAAAGTGGATATGGATAACCTTAGCTATAGTATGGATAATTCTGATAGCCAATCTAGACTAAAAGAAGTCTTTGTGCCTAAAGATGGAAAAGTCCTTGGACACATAGGAAATACTCCAGCTTTGGCCTTAAAGGAAATTAATGGAAGCAAGGTTTACTTTGCATCAATTCCTTTTACCTCAGCTGAGGTTTTCACCTATATCTTCAAAAAAGCAAACGTCCATATATATAACAATAAGAATGATGCTCTTATTGAAGGCTCAAATCTGTTACTAATACATGCTGGAGAAAAAGGGCCCAGATTCTTAACCTTTAAAGACCAAGAAAAATTGGAAATAGATTTAAAAGAACATGAAACTATTTTATTTGATATTAACAGTAAAGAAATCCTAGCAAGAGATGAAAATGAGCCTTGGTTTAATTATTTAGACAGGTTTGATTAAAATACCAATACTTTTTATTAGTATGGTATAATTTTGTGGATAACTAATATTCTTTTTGGAAGGATGTAAAAATATGTTAATTAAAAGCGAAAAATTCAATCCAACAAAAGGCTCCATTGTACTTGTAGTTCTTGATGGAGTAGGTCTGTCGGATGAAAACAAAGGGAATGCTGTAAATTTTGCCAATACTCCCACCTTAAAAATGCTTATGGAAAACTATCCAAATATAAAGTTGAAGGCTCATGGTAAGGCTGTAGGTCTTCCTAGTGATGAAGATATGGGCAACTCAGAAGTAGGTCATAACGCCCTAGGTTCTGGTCAAATATATAATCAAGGGGCTAAATTAGTCTTTGAAGCTATTGGAAACAAGAGTTTGTTCAAGGGTCAAGTTTGGCAAAACTTAGCAAATAACTGTGTTAAAAATGATTCCACCCTACATTTTATTGGTCTTTTTTCAGATGGAAATGTTCACTCAAATATTTCTCACCTAAAATCCATGATTGAAGAAGCAAAAAGAGAAAATGTAAAAAGTGTTAGAGTGCACATACTTTTAGATGGAAGAGATGTAGGTGAAACCTCTGCCCTAGATTATGTACTTCCCTTTGAAGAATATATGGATTCCTTAAAAGATGAAACCTTTGATATAGCTATAGCCAGTGGCGGTGGAAGAATGCATATAACTATGGACCGCTATGAAGCTGATTGGGATATAGTAAAAAGAGGCTGGGAAACTCACGTACTTGGACAAGGCAGAAGTTTTAAATCAGCCCAAGAGGCTATTGAAACCTACAGAAGTGAAAGTGGAGTAGTAGACCAATTCATGCCAGGTTTTGTAATTGAAAAAGATGGTAAGCCAATAGGCACTATACAAGACAATGACAGCGTTATCTTCTTCAACTTTAGAGGGGATAGGGCCATAGAAATAAGTAAAGCCTTTGAACAAGAGGACTTTGATAAATTTGATAGACAAAGAAGACCTAATGTTATGTATGCAGGAATGCTAGAATACGATGGAGACTTACATATACCCAAGAACTATCTAGTAGATCCTCCATTTATAAAAAACACCTTAGGAGAAAATCTCTCAAAAGAAAAGGTAATTCAGTTTGCCATATCTGAAACTCAAAAGTTTGGCCATGTTACCTATTTTTGGAATGGTAACAACAGCAAGAAGTTTGATGGAGAAACCTATGTAGAAGTTCCCTCAGATAAGGTCCCCTTCGAACAAAGACCTTGGATGAAATGTGCAGAAATTACAGATAAATTAATTGAAGCAATTGAAAGTGGCCAGTACAAGTTTTTAAGAGCCAATTTCCCCAATGGTGATATGGTTGGTCATACCGGAGTATTTGATGCTGCTGTAATTGGGGTTGAGTCAGTAGATATTAGTTTAGCCAGAATATTAAAGGCAGTTGATAAAGCAAAGGGCCTAGCAATTATTACTGCTGACCATGGTAATGCAGATGAAATGTTTGAAATGAAAAAAGGTGAAATTGTAATAGACCCTGCTACCAATAGACCTAAACCTAAAACCAGCCATACCTTAAACAAGATTCCTTTCATTATTTACGACAAATCTGGTGACACAAAGTACAAACTTAAAGATAACAACTATGGCTTAGCCAATGTTGCTGCAACAGTTGTTAATCTTCTAGGTTATGAAGCTCCCCAAGGTTGGGAAGAATCTATGATTGAGTAAAAAAGAAATACAACTAGTTAAACTTTAACAGGTGCCTGAGGCACCTGTTTTATTATCTTCTTTTATATTTTTTAAATTTTTCTTTTATATATTTTTTCTTTTTTCTCTTTTATCTTTATAACTTCTCTTCTTACTACAGTTCAATCTCTTTAGATAAGATCTTCTTAATTGTATCTACATATAGTTTGTGTTCTTCTTTTAACACTCTTGCCGATAAGGTATCTATGGTGTCATTGGGATAAACTGGAACAAAGGCTTGGTTTAAGATTTTCCCGTTATCATATATCTCATCTACTAAATGAACTGTACAACCAGAGATTTGATCTTTAGCCTTTAATACAGACTCATGAACGGCGCTACCATACATTCCTTTTCCCCCATGCTTTGGAAGAAGGGCTGGGTGGATATTTAGCACCTTATACATATTAATAATCTTTGAGGGAATTTTTTTCATATAGCCGGCAAGTAAAATTAAATCAATCTTATAGTCTTTTAACAAGGTTAAAAGTTTTTCATCTGTTTTTTCTTTGTAGATGTATGAGCTAATGTGATAATTATCTATGCTATGGATTTTAGCCCTTTGTAAAGCATAAGCTTTACTGTTATTAGAAATAACTAAAACTACCTTGGCATCAATTTCCTTATTTTCAACGGCATCTATGACCGCTTGCATGTTAGACCCATTTCCTGAGGCAAAGACACAAATATTCATAAGGAAATTATACATCATATACTAGGGCTGGACATGTAAATAATCATAAATGTTTCCTGTGATATCCACATAGTAGACTCTTTCTACGCTGTTTTTTTCATTGGAAGCTCTAACAATTATTTTATAGGCTTCTTTTAACCTTTGGTCTTTTTTGCTTAAGCTAGTGTCACATAAGGGTAGAATATAGGTTTTATTTATAGAATATCCCTTGGTCCATAAACCTTGATAAACCATATCATCAGGACACCTTTCATAGGAACCTGTTAGTGTGGCATAGTCATAGACATTACCTTGACCATCTATATATACTTTACTTTTTAAATCCTGAGAAAAAAGAATTTCTATTTTACTTATTCTTCCATAGACATTTACATCCAAAGAAACCTCTTCTAAACCAAGAAATCTTTCATTTAATCCCCACCTATTCCAAGCACCTTTTAGGATAATACTTCCAATGCTTATATCATATTTATTCTCTTCTTCTGGAATATATGGTAGGTCCTCTGGATCATCAGAGATAATCTCAGGTATTTCTTCTTGAGAACCGCTTCCATCTAAATCTTCTCTTAAGGGATTTTTTAATATAACTGAACAGTATTCACCTTTTATGTAAACATCGTTAAAGATACTCTTAACCTCAATTAAGGCCCTAAGGGTATACTTGATTTCATGAGCTTCTTGAAGAGGAATATTTAAACTTAAAATTGCAGACCTTTCATGGGAGCTTAAAACTATAGATTCTCCACCTTGTATGGATAGTTTTATATAGTCTATTTCTCTTATCTCTTTATCAATACTAAAACTTATATCTACATAAGCTTTTTTATATATCTCACCTTCTGCAAAAACTAGCTCCTCTTCTGTAAAGGCTGGATTTAATACTATATTGGGATTTCCCATGGGAGGAATTTTAAAGGTTGCATAAAACCCATTTGTCTTATAGGTATAAATAGAACCATTACTGGCCCAAGTAGCTCCACTTTGGACTCTGGTTTTATCCATTCCAATATCTATAGCCCTAAAATCTATTGCTCCATGACCTATTAAGGGAGTGTTTAGCATATAGGGTTTTTGTATAATTGCTTCCATCTTTTCCCAAGACTCAAGCGCCCCGGTAATATATGCATAATCCCAGTTATTGGCATTGTTAGAGCCCATTTGAGTATTTTGATAGGATATATTAGTAAACAAATCTTCTTCAAAGGTATAGCCTAAGTATTGATACTCCCCTTCTACACAAGGATTGGGATTTATATCTTCTGGATTACCATAAACGAAATATCCGTAGTCTCTGTACATTCTAAAGGAAATTACATAGTTACCATTAATACTTTTCCAAGGAATACCTAGGTGTTTAGCCCACAAAAGAAACTCTTCTTGATTTGTTGGTGTGTTAGAACAAAGAGGACAGCCAAACAATTCTTCATATTTTTCTTGCTCATAACCACAAGCAATACACCTATATGTAAAAAGGTGTCCATAATCTGTATGGGGACCAATGTTTGCAGTTTGTTGCATATCATGACCATGACAAACACAACAAGGCCTATACTCTACATATCTTTCTTCTATTAGGTCACAATAAATACATTTTCGACTTTGCAAATGACCTTCTGGTCCATGACTAGAAGAAACTTGAGACCAAGCAGAAAAGCTATGATTCCCTTTACATTTACAGCAGTTGTCTAGAGAAATATAGGAAGAAGAAGAATAGTCGCAAAAACTACAAGTAACTGTATAAAGATGACCTAAAGAGCTATGAAAATAATCTGTGTAATATTCAAAATGATGCTCCCCCCTACAAGCACAACAATCTTCTTTTTCTGTATAGCCAGTTGCTCTTATTACACCGCACTTACTACAAAACTCTTGGTAATAGTGGCCTGCTCCATAAGAGTGGCTATCAAAAATATTCATTTCATATGTGTGATTACAGTTACACTTATCACAGTTTGGCTTTTTCAAATAGCCACTTTCAATTATCTCATCACACTCTATACACTTAATAAAATAGTAGTGGCCTCTTGGCTCTTCATGGTCATTAGAAATTTGTCTTTGACCTGGGATATGACCAACACATAGACAACAGTCATCTTGGCTTTCGTAATAGGATGACGTGTAAGTACAAGTTGAGCACTTTAAGGTAACTAAATGACCTGAACTTGTATGGTTTCCAATAGATGAAATATATATATTATGGTTGTTGGTACACTCACAACAGGTGCTTAAGGGCTTGTATCCTAATATGGTAATATACTCACAGTCATTACAAATATAGCCAAACTCATGACCCATACTTGTATGCTCTAAAGAGGCATAAGGAGAGTTCATGTGCCTTCCTGTATACTCAAAAGACTCACAAAAAGCATTAGCTTTTAGACATAGGGTTAAAAGTAAAATTAGGGTTGTTAAAATAAGTATATTTCTTTTCATTAAAAACTCCTGCTTTTTGTTTGTTTGTCTTTTATGCTTACTTTAAAGAAAAGGTAAAGTTTCCAACTACATTTTGCATGGTGAAAAAGACATATCTCAAGGTTTGGTTTTGATTATCCTCTAAAAGATTATAGGCCTCTCTTGTGGGTAAAGCCCTTAGGTAGTCGTATCTATCCATAATGTATTCCACAATTTCTTGGGGTTGATGATCAGCTAAAACAGCACAAAGGGTATTTTTTACCTTAGCCTTATAAAAAGAAATGGGTATGCCATCTTCCCAGTCTAAAGACTTCATCTCTAACTTTAAAAACATGGTGTCATAGCCCCATTGTTTTTCTGGATAAGCTGTAGGTCCATCAAAAAATCTCAAAGAGAACATGCAGTAGATGGGATTAAAGTATTGTCTAGACTTTTGATAGAAAATCTCATAGGTATCCTTTGTTTCAAAGACCTTCTTTTCAACAATTATATAGCCTACACTATCTTCCACTTCTGCTAAGGCTGTCAAAACTATTGGGGGAAGCTCTTCTTTTTTCACATTTTTAAATACCACATCAGGCTCTTTTTTAGGGTCTATAAAGGATAGGTCATAGTTAATTTTTTCTATTCTTTTATCTTTTCTATCCAATCTTTCAATTAAACATGCAGACTGGGCCCTTGTTAAGGTTTCATTGTATCTAAAGGTATAGTCTTCAAATCCTTCAATTAAGCCGGTATAAAAGGCTGTTTTAATGCTCTCAAGGTATAGATTAGGGGTGTAAGATCCTAGGTCAAAGGGTAAAATTTGATTCTTATTGTTTGGCTTTTCTCCTAAAAAATTTAAGGTATTGGCTAAAAGTAGAGATGCCTCTCCTCTGTTGATATAGAAGGTGTAATCGGTTTTATCGAAATCCTTTAAAATTCCTAGACTTTTAGCCCTATTTATATAGTTTTTTGCCCAATAGTCCTTATCATTTTCTAGGTCTTCTTTTAAGACCTTTAAAATCATTTTAATAAACTCGTCAGCTCTTACCTTATTAGAAGGACGAAAACTATTATCTGTATAACCATTTATTACATCTTTTCCACTTAGATAGACTACAGATTCATAAAACCAGTCTTTTTCATTCACATCAGTAAATATTTCATTTTTCGTTGAGGCCATAGCTTGAAAAGGTATTCCTTGAAGAACAAGGCTAATAAATAGGACAATAAAAAACAACAGAAATCTTTTTGACTTTTTCATTTCACACTCCTTTTGTGCAAATCTTACTCTTAATTTCTGTTGTATTCCACAGACAAAACTGTATTTTTATTTGTTTTTTTCTTCTGTTGCTTTTTCTATCTTATTTTGACTTTCTTTTAAGACTATTTGTCTTAATTCTTTTAAATAGTCATGAACTTGAGCCTCTTCAACTCCATAGTCTAATTGTAGCTGATACTCTATGTCCAACCAGGTGGATATATCAGCTTCATTATGTTGTATTACAGCTTCCATTTTATCTAGGGCCTTAAATACCTTTGCTTCTAAGCTTTCCATCTTGTTCATTTCTTCATACAAAAGCCCTATGTTTTCTCTAACCTGTGCAGGAAGGTTTTTAGTAAAGTCACTAAAGGCTTCCTCTTCTAGTTTTTCATCTTTTTTTGTTTTTAAAAATGAAGGGATATCTCCCATTACAGCCTCTCCCAGATCATGGATAATGGCCATTTCAATTACCTTATCCATATCCACTTGGGGTAATTTTTCTTTTAGAATATAGGCCATAAGAATAAGTCGGTAGCTATGTTCTGCCACTGATTCTTTTCTGCCACAAGTTGTAAAGGAATGTCTAAACTGACATTTCATTTTTTCTGCTATATGGAGCCATTGTAAAAAATCATATGCTTTCATTATTTATCAAAGAGCCATTGGCTATCTATGGAAAGTTCTTCAACCTTTTCCAAGGTCATGATTTGTGAACCACTTTCATATTTTACTAGGATTCTATCAGAGTCATTTGTATACCAAAGCAAGGATTCTTTTGCTCCAAAAAGAGAAAATCTTGCATACTTAGCACTATACTTTATGCAGTCATAGGTTTTGTCTCCTATTTGAACTTCTTCATCCTTTTGGTAAACCAAGGCATAGGGTGCAAATATGGCACTTTCATTTATTAAAACATTTATATCCACTTGTTCTTGTAAATCCAATTTTATAAGTCCAATTGTTAGGTTAACCATCTCATTGTCTAGATACCTTGCGGGAGTCTTTACCTTTTTTTCCATGGTCTTTTCCCCTTGGACTGCTAGAATTTTAGCTTCTTGTTCAGTGTAGGTAGTATCTACCGACCAATCCTCTTCGGTGCCTGAATAAAAGATGTTTGATTTATATGAAGATGAAGGTTTTAGGGTCTTTGTATCAAAAACTATTTGTGCTTTATAAATCCAGGTTTCAAAATCAGCCAGGGTTTGAAGTTTAGTTGTCCCATTGTTTTGTGTCATATACATAAAGGTTAGCTTGCCATCAATATTTTGGTCCATATTAACTATGCTATATGTGTACTTATATGAATCCTTTAGTTGGTATGCTAATTCAAATTCATCTTCGCTTAATTTAATATTGCAAGCACTAAAAGCTAATAGTATTGTTAGGACTAAAAGAATTAAAAGACTCTTTTTTATGTTTTTTCTTGTATTCATCTTATCCCTTTCTTTTCATCTCTATTTCAAATCTATCAAAGTATACTTTTTCCATAAACTGTTCATCTGTGAAAAAAGTTTTTTGAAAGTTAGCCAACTCCCTAGTATTTTTGCTCATCCATATGGGAACCTGGATATCCATTTTTTTGCAAATATCTACTAAACAAGCTGTAAGTTTTTCTGAAAAGCTCATGTTTTCATCTTGATACTCAGCTTTTTCTTCCACTATTATCATATTGTTTTTAATAAGTTTTCCGTAAATTATCATTTTTTTTCAAAAAAGCCTTTCTCTTTTAGCCTGTCTTTACTCTCATAATAATAACATAGATGGATGGACTTTAAAAAAGCTTACCATAAAACTATTTGGCTTTCTTTTAATATCTTTTAATGGGAATAGGATCTCCCAAATACTTTGGAGGCCTTTTTAGGAAATCTCCATCTATAACAGCCTTTATTCTGGCTAGACTTTCTCTAAAGTGGTTATAAGGCATATTATATATTTTCTTGTTTTCTGAGGCATAGCCATAGGCTTTTATTCCCATTTTTTTTGCTAGAAAAAGTGATCTATGCATATGAAACTTTTGAGTACTTATTACAATATTATCTACCTTAAAAATATATTCACTTCTATAAATGGAATCATAGGTGCTAAAGCCTGCATAATCACAATAAATATCTTCTAAGGGGATATTTTTACTTATTAAATAGTCCTTCATTACCTTGGTTTCATTATACTCCACTGTTTTGTTATCTCCAGAAACCAAGATTGCAATCTGTCCATCATAATAGTTATAAATCTCAATGGCATAATCTAATCGGTCTCTAAGAACAGGAGTAGGAAGTCCACCTGGATAGATTCCTGCTCCTAATACTAAAACAGCCTGAGGCTTTTCTATATTTTTTAAGTCGTCAATATCTTTTAGAAGATAACTAGAAGTTGGTAGAATTACATATAGCTGTATTGCTACAAAGCTTATGATTCCTATTAAAATTATGTAAAGAATACTTTTTATGCCCTTGTTTTTCTTTTTCCTTCTAGAAACCATTTTCTTTTACTGTCAATTCTAGGATCTTCTTTTCTTCTTTTGTTAACTCTCTAAAGGGTCTCCTAGCCTTTCCACAATCAACTCCTACTAGTTGAGAAATATATTTCATTGCAGGCAAGATAGCCCCCATTTTTACCATAGGTTGAATAATATTATTCAATTTTTTTTGTAAAGCCTGGGCTTTTTCTATTTCTCTTTTATCAAAAGCATCTTGGATTTGTATAAAGGCCTCTACAAAGATATTCATTGTTGTACCTATGGCTCCATAAGCCCCTGCCATAAGAGCAAAAGCAAAAGCTTCATCCATCCCGCTATAAACAGGTTTTGGGCTGGCTGACACTACTCTTTCTAGAAAGTAGTAATTGGGAGCTGTATATTTCATAGCATAAATTCTAGGGTCTTCCAAAAGATCCAGTAATTGAGCTTCATTAAAGTTTACATTGGTGGCCCCAGGCATATTGTATACCATTATGGGCAGTCCAGACCCATCAGCAATATCTGTATAATACTTTTTAATGGACTCTTGATTGTGAGAGTAATAAAAAGGTGGAACTGAAGCAAGAGCATTTGCGCCCAAACTCTTTGCGTGTTTTGCATACATAAGGGCTAGGTCAGTACCTGCAGAACCTACGTGTACTACCACATGAGCACCATCAGCAGCTTTCATTGCTACTTCTAGGGTCTTTTTTCTTTCTTCTTCTGTTAATAAGACAACCTCTGCTGAAGATCCTGTTGTATAAAGACCATCTGCTCCCTTGTCTAAAACAAACTTAACAAGCTTTTTTAAGGCCTCATAATCTACACTGAAGTCTTCTTTAAATGGTGTAAAAATTGGAACTAGAATTTTATCTTTTTTCATGACATCACCTTATCCTTTGTGTCTTCCAGTTTAAATCAAATAAGAGGCATTTTCAATAAACAAGAGATTTTTTGTGGTAATATATATTCATATACCAACAATTGGGGGTTACTAATGAAGGATATTAGAAATGAGAAGCTTGCTGACATTTTGGTTAATTACTCTTGTCAGATTAAAGAAGGAGAAAAAATCCTTATATCAGCCTATGAAACTGATAATGAACTGGTAAAAAGGATTATTGACAAGGTATATGAAGCAAAGGGACTTCCCTTTGTGCAAATCAATGATGACTCAGCAAATGCAAGATTGTTTAAAGGAATTACACAAGAACAATTAGAAATAATTAATTCCATTGACCTAGCAATGATGGAAAAAATGGATGCCTACATTGCCATTAGAACCAGAAATAATGTTTATGAGTCTTCAATTATTCCACCTGCAACCCTTACTATGGCCTCTAAGATACTAAAGCCCTCTTTTGACCAAAGAGTAAAACATACTAAGTGGTGTGTCTTAAGATATCCCAACCAATCTATGGCTCAACTGGCAAAAATGAACACAGAGGACTTTACAGATTTCTATTATGATGTTTGTACTTTAGATTATGAAAAGATGAGCAAGGCTATGGACAGTCTAGTGGATTTAATGGATAAAACCGACCAAGTCCATATAAAAGGGCCTGGTACAGATCTAAGATTTTCCATTAAAGATATTCCCGCTATAAAGTGTGCAGGAGAAATGAACATACCAGATGGAGAAGTATTCACTGCCCCAGTTAGAGACAGTATTAATGGGCATATAACCTTTAATACTCTTTCAGCCAGCAGTGGAAAAACCTTTGAAAATATTTACTTTGAGTTTAAAGATGGAAAGATTATTAATGCAAAGTCTAACCATACAGAACTATTAAACAAAATTTTAGATACAGATGAAGGCTCAAGATATGTGGGTGAGTTTGCTATTGGAGTAAACCCTTATATTATTCATCCTATGATGGATACCTTGTTTGATGAAAAAATTCAAGGCTCCTTCCATTTAACTCCTGGCTCTTGTTATGATGAAGCCTACAATGGTAATGATTCAGCTATTCATTGGGATTTAGTTTCTATTCAAACCCAAGAATATGGTGGGGGAGAAATCTGGTTTGACAATCAATTGGTTAGAAAAGATGGCCTTTTTGTAATTGATTCCTTAAAGGGCTTAAACCCAGAGAATTTAAAGTGAGGTAGTCTTTGAAAGTATTACATTTAGCAGGTGGAGGAGATATTGGAGGGGCAAAAACCCATATTCTTTCTTTGGTTAAAGAAATATCCAAGGTCAATCAAGTAAAGCTTGTTTCTTTTAGATATGGAGACTTTGCAGAATCTGCTAAAAATATTGGTATCGATGTTTTTGAAACATCCAGTAAACTCATATTCAAGGATGTTAAAGAGTTATTTAAGGTCTACGACGAGTTTAAGCCAGACATTGTTCACTGCCATGGAGCAAAGGCAAACTTCATGGGCCTTATGTTGAAAAAGTATAAAAAGGCTTGTGTAACCAGCACCATACACAGCGATTATAGAAAAGACTATATACACAATATCTTCAAGCTGGTTTCCATTGGAATATTTAACACCTTTGCTCTTAGAATAATTAACTACCACATAGCTGTAACAGAAGAATTTGCAAGAACCTTAATATCTAGGGGCTTTAATCCCCATAATATGTTTTCCATATATAACTGTATTGATTTTGATAAAAAACTAGATATAATCCCAAAGGAAGACTACTTCAAACAATACCATATCCCCTATAATCCAGAGGAAGTTATTATAGGTATTGCTGCTAGACTGACCAAGGTAAAAGATATTTCTACTCTTATTAAGGGTTTTGCCAAGTCCTATGAAGAGAATAAAAACATTAGACTTTTAATTGCTGGAGATGGCGAAGAGAAAAATATGTTATCCTCTTTAGCTAAAAAATTAGGGGTTAGCGATAGGGTCCATTTTTTAGGTTGGATTAGCAATATTGATGCCTTTTTTTCTGTCATAGATATAGATGTTATTTCTTCTTTAAGCGAAACCTTCCCCTATTCATTAACTGAGGGAATTAGAGCTGGTGCCATACCCATTTCCAGCTTGGTTGGAGGAGCCCCTTCTCTTATTGACCATAAGGTTACTGGATATATTTTTGAGCCAAGAGACTACAAGGCTTTGGGAAAATATATTTCTGAGCTGGCATCAGACAAGGAAAAAAGAGAGACTATGCAAAAGGAGATCTACAAAAGGACCAAGAAGAATTTTTCTCTAGATGCTATGAGAAATCTCCAACTGTCAATTTATGATCTCATCTTAAAGCGCTTTAGGTCTGACAAGAGAAATATGGTTGTAATATGTGGAGCATATGGAAGAGGAAATGCAGGAGATGAGGCTATTAAGCATGCTACCCTAAGCGGTATTAGAAGCATAGACTCTGATATGGAGCTATGTGTTATGACCTTAAGGCCAAGAAAAGAAAGAGCTATTGATAGAGTAAACACCATATTTACCTTTAATATTTTTAAGCTTTATTTTATTCTCAAGAGAACAAAACTATTTGTAAGTGGTGGAGGTTCTTTAATACAGGATATAACCTCAACCCGTTCCCTTCTTTTTTATATCTACACCCTTTATATGGCTAAAAAAGCTAATTGTAAGGTTATAATGTTTGGTTGTGGGATAGGTCCTTTAACTAGACCAATAAACAGAAAACTAGCAGGTAGAGTTATTGATAACTATGTGGATGTTATAACGGTTAGAGACCATCTTTCAAAAAAAGAACTGGATTCTTTAGGAGTAATAAAACCTAAAATCTTTGTAACAGCAGACCCTGCTATCAACCTAGTAGCAAAGCTAGAGGATAGGCATAAAATATTTATTGAAGAAAATATTCCTATGGAAGGAAAATATATTTGTCTTGCTCTAAGAAATTGGAAAAAATTTAATAGGCATAAAGAAATTGCAGATGCTTGTAAAAAGCTTTATGAAAAATATGATTTAATACCTATCTTTTTTCCCATGGAATATCCTAAGGATTTAAGTGCATCACAAAAGGTCATAGACCTTTTGGACATTCCCTACTTTGTCATTGAAAATCGCTATCCCATAGAACAGGCCATTGGCTTCATATCACAAATGGATATGGTACTAGCCATGAGACTTCATGCCTTAATCTTTGCTGCAGCTAACTATGTTCCTGTTATTGGTGTTTCATATGATGTAAAGGTTTCTGGCTTTATGGAATATATAGAAAATGAGTCCTGCATTGAGTTAGACAATGTGGAAGTTCAAACAATTGTAGATGCTGCAACCAAAAGTTTTGAGTTGAAAAACAAGGTTATTGAGGCTACAAACATTTTGAAAGAAAAAGAAGAGATAAATAAAATACAAATGAAAAAACTTATTGAACCATAAACTTTGTATGATAGACTTATTCAGCAAAGTATATATTAAAAAGGGGGTGCCAGTTGTCCAGCAAGATAAGAACACAAGATAAGAAGAAAGAAATTGATATACCAGTCATACTACCTTCTTTAAACCCTACAGAAAAACTAGTTGAAACAGTGGATAACCTTATACTTTTAGGCTTTAAAGATATTATAGTCATAAACGATGGAAGCAGCCCTTCATATAATCCTATCTTTCAAAGAATAGAAAATTATCCCCAATGTACCCTTTTGCAACATGAGATTAACAAAGGAAAAGGTTGTGCTTTAAAAACAGCCTTTAGCTTTATACAAGAGCATAGAGAGGTTTTAGGCTTTGTAACAGCTGATGCAGATGGTCAACATTTAGCTGAAGATATCTTAAAATGTGCCCTAGCCCTAAAAGATGATAAGACCTATATCTTAGGTGCTAGAGATTTTTCAAAACCCCAGGTCCCACCTCGTAGTGTCTTTGGCAATAGATTAACCTCTCTAGTGTTTAAGATAAGTTGCAAAATGGACATAAATGACACTCAAACTGGCTTAAGAGCCTTTCCTGCCAAGTACATTCCTTTACTTTTAACCATAAAAGGAGAGCGTTTTGAATATGAGACAAACATGCTTTTAGAGTTACAAAACAGAAACATCCCCTTTAAAGAGGTTAGTATAGAAACAGTCTATGAAGACAATAACAAGGGCTCTCACTTTCACTCTTTTAGAGATGCCTTTAGAATTTACAAGAATATCTTCAAATTCATGGGAGGTTCAATTTTAGCCTTTGTACTTGATAACCTGATATTTTTAAGTCTCTTTTACCTGCTTTTTAAAATTAACGAAGATGTCAGAATACTAATAAGTATAGTTATTGCTAGGCTTATGTCATCTTTTTTCAACTTTACCTTTAATAAAAAAAGAGTGTTTGAACACAGTCAAAACTCTAAGATTGCCCTTGTTAGATATTATTCTCTTTCCTTAATGCTCTTAGTTATATCCTGGTTTATTCTTTCTCTTACAGACAACCTTTTTACCCAAACCACACCTATCCTTCTTCTCTTAATAAAGATTGGAACAGAGAGTCTACTTTTTATCTTGTCCTTTTATTTGCAAAAAAGATGGGTTTTTCAAAGTAAATAAAATCTACTTATGATACTTTTCTTTATTAGCTATTTTATAAGCTCTAAAAAGTTGTTCTAATAAGATGATTCTCATTAATTGATGGGGAAAGGTCATGTCTGAAAAGGATAAAAGATAATCTGCTCTTTTCTTCACACTTTCATCTAAACCTTCACTACCTCCAATTACAAAAGAAATACTTTGTTTTCCACTTTCAAAAATAGAAATAATATCTTTAGAAAAGTCTTCACTGTCTCTTTTTCTGCCTTCAATTGCCAAAGCAATTACAAAATCTTTGTCATTAATTTTTGACAAGATTCTTTCAGCCTCTTTTAAAAGTGCATTTGGGGTGTTTTCTCTTTCTTCATTTAGTTCAATTATCTTTAATTCACAAAAGCGGGAAAGCCTTTTTACATATTCTTTTTCAGCATCCACTAAATACTTTTCTTTTAATTTTCCAATACAAATAATGTTTATCTTCATAACATAATAGGCCTATTGTTCCCTTCTCTTTTGGCTACCTTAACCAAAATATCCTTACCAACACTATAGCCACATTGCTCAATTCTTTCTTTTATAGTTGAAAAAGCCAAACTTGGAAGATTATTGTCTTGGCTAAGGTGTCCTAAAACTAAAACTCTTAAACCTTCCTCTATCATATCTACAACAGCATTAGCACAGGTACTATTGCAAAGGTGCCCATACTTTCCTCTAATCCTATTTTTCAAGGGCCAGGGATAGCTACCATTTAGTAGCATTTCCATATCATGATTAGACTCCAACAAAAGAAGGTCACTTCCTTTTATATTATCCAATATGTCTTGGTTTAATTCTCCTGTATCTGTCAGGGTAGAAATTTTCTTTGTGTCTAAATAGAAGGAAAAACCTACAGGGTCCACAGCATCATGCAGAGTTCTAAAGGGGAAAATTTCCATATCTTTAATATAGAATCTTTCATTGGTATTAAAGGTCTTTATATTTTCTTCTCTTATCTTTCCTATGGAAGAAGGAATCCTAAACCAGGTATTTCTATTGGCAAAAATTGGAATGTTATAGCCTCTTTCCATAACCCCTAGGCCACTTGTATGGTCAGAGTGTTCATGGGTAACTAAAATTGCATCTAGGTTCTCTGGCTTTTCTTGGATTTTAGCCAACTCTTCCACTATCTTCTTTTTAGACAAGCCAGCGTCTACTAAAACTGAAGTATCCTTGTATTTTATAAAAATTGAATTTCCACTACTCCCACTAAAAAGGGGGCAAAATTTTATCATTAAATTCCCTTAATCTGACAAGCTGCTAAAATACCAACCACTGCAAGCCCGTTTGTTATTTCTCCTTCAAATACTCTTTTTTTGGCCTTAGCCAAAGGTTCTTTCCAAACAATTAAATTTTCATCACTATCTGGACTGGCTGCACCTTCTTGTAAATCCTCTGCTAAGTATAAATGTACTAATTCATCAGAAAATCCTGGCGATGAGGCCACTGTCATTATATAGGTCATTTTATTAGCTACTATACCTGTCTCTTCTTTTAATTCCCTTTTAGCACACTCTAAAGGGCTTTCTCCTGGATCAATCTTGCCAGCTGGTAGCTCTATAAGGACCTGGTCAAAGGCTATCCTATATTGCTTTTCCAAAACTATATTTAAATCCTTGTCTAGGGCTATTACCCCACTAGCTCCCTTGTGTCTAACTACATCTCTATAGGCTTCTTTTCCATTAGGTAGACTGGTCTTGATTTTTTCCACATCAAAAATCAAACCTTCATATACTGTGTTGCTTTCTTCTATTTTTTCTAAAATGTCCATATTTCCTCTAAAATTCAATAATTTTACTCATATCATATACTTTTTTATTATATCACTTTCAAAGCACTATCCAAGCCCTTGGTCTCATTGACTATTTTGCTAATTTATGTTAACCTATCTTGGACATATCCGAATATTTACATAGTGGGGGACCCGAGTTTTTTAGGGGTGAATCTTACAAAAAAAAAGAGGCGAAGCTTGGTATCGCTAACCCGTCAGCTAATCCCATAGGAGTACACCAAGGCAAAATATGATATTTTTATTATATTTTTTTTGCTGTTGTGTATTTTATTTATATTCAGCAGTTAAATTACAATTGGCGGGAGGCTATAAATGAATGTCTTGTTAAAAATTGCAATTGTCATGGTGGTAGGCATTATAGGGGGCAAACTGGCAAAAATGCTTAAACTACCCAATGTATCCGGTTATTTAGTAGCCGGGCTATTTTTGGGTCCTTCTTTCTTTAACTTTGTCAGTAGTCAGGATTTAAATTCTTTTTCAATAATTAATGAAATGGCTTTAGCAGCCATTGCCTTTAGTATAGGTAATGAATTCATTTGGAAAGAGATTAAAAAGATTGGAAAGTCCATATTTGTAATAACCCTTATGGAGGTTATTGGGGCAGTGCTAGTGGTCTTTTCTATTATGTTCTTTCTTTTTAAGCAACCCTTTTCCTTTTCAATTATCATAGCTTCCATGTCAGCAGCTACAGCACCTGCTGCCACTTTATTAGTTATGAGACAATATAATGCAAAAGGCCCCTTGACCAGTGCCATACTTCCAGTAGTAGCTCTAGATGATGTTTTTGGCATAGCAATTTTTGGAATTGCCCTTTCTTTAGCTAGAATGACTGATAGTACGGAATCTTTTTCTATTCCTGCTATGATTTTTCAACCTCTGTTAGAAATTGGTGGATCTGTTTTATTAGGTTTTGTTTTAGGAATAATATTAGTCTTTGTTACCGGAAAGATATTAAAAAGCAAGGACGAGATACAAGCAGTATCTTTAGCAGCTGTAGGCTTAAGCGCCGGCTTGTCCATTTTGCTCCACATCTCTCCTCTTCTTACTAGTATTGTTATGGGAACAGTATTAGTAAACTTTAAGCAAAAACCTGGCAAGATTTTCGAGTCTGTAAACACCTTTGCCACACCCTTGTACTTACTCTTTTTTACCCTAGCGGGAGCAAGTTTAGACCTTTCTATACTAAAGACTGTTGGTCTTATGGGTATAGCCTATGTCATAGCTAGAGGTGGTGGAAAGATGCTTGGTGCTTGGGCTGGAGCTGAAATGGTTAATGAAGTTCCAGTTATTAAGAAATATTTAGGCTTAGCCCTTTTACCCCAAGGAGGAATATCCATTGGTTTATTGGTATTGGTAAGACAATACTTGCCTGCCCACAGCGCTGCCATAAATGCCATTATTATGTTCAGCGTACTGATATATGAAGTGAGTGGACCTATTTTTGCAAAAATTGCTATAAGCAAAGCTGGAGAAATAAATATACCAGAAAAGCAAAAAAAAGATTTTCCATTTTTTAAAAGCAAAAAGGAAAAAACTATTTCACAATCAGTGAAAAAATAATAACATATTAAAGAGAGGTATTTATTATGTATGCTTTATTTGTAGTTTTAAATGCAGTAGACTATCTAGAAGATATTTTAACAGGATTTTTAGACAAGGGAATAAAAGGAGCTACCATTGTAGAAAGTCAAGGAATGGGGAAGGTTATTGCCAATAGCAATAATGATGATATCCCAATGTTTGGAGCTTTGAGAATGCTTTTACAAGACTCTCACCCCTATAGCAAAACAATTTTTACAGTGCTTGAAAATGAAGAAATGGTAGACACTGCTGTAGGAGTAGTTCAAGATGCCATGGAATATTGCTCAACTGGAAACTATGGTTTCATGTTTACAGTTCCCATTGGTAAAGTCTACAAAATGTGCAGAGACTAGCAAAATATTGACTTTTAACTCCAATAGGGATAATATACGAAATTAGTTAGCTTTAGTCTTTATGGAGATTAAAAGATTGTATGAAGTATGAAAAAAGGTATGTAAAAATAGATATTAACAAATAAAGATATATTTATACAAACGGCAAAGATAGCTTTTTGCCGTTTGTCTTGTCTATTAACATATGGTGATAATTTATGAAAAAAGATAAAAAGAAAAACGAAAAGGTCCTAAAGGTACTTTTGCCCTATGCAAAACCCTATTGGCTCTATACCCTCTTAACCCCTCTTTGTATAATAATTGAGGTTTTACTTGAGGTAAACATCCCCTATACCATGTCCAAAATTGTAGATATAGGGCTACCTGCCAATGATATAAAATATATTGTAAATCAAGGTCTCATTATGATAGGTATGGCTTTACTCAGTCTGCTTTTTGGGGTCTTAGCTTCTAGATTTGGAGCTGTGGCTGGAATGGGCTTTGGTGCAGAGCTAAGAAAGGGAATTTTTGCAAAAATCCAAACCTTCTCTTTTTCTAACATGGATACCTTTTCCACAGCAAGTTTAATTTCTAGATCTACTCAAGATGTATCCCATATACAAAACTCTTTTAATATGACCTTAAGAATGGCTGTAAGATCTCCTTTTATGTTTATCTCCGCCCTTATTATGGCAATTAGAATTAACAAGTCCTTGGTCTCTGTCTTTTTAATAATTATTCCTGCTCTTTTAATTGTAATAGCTATTGTAGCTAAAAAGGCTGTGCCACTTTTCCAAGCTATGATGAAACAATATGACAAGATAAACTCCACCATACAAGAGAATCAAATAGCAATTAGAGAGGTTAAAGCCTTTGTAAGAAGCGATTTTGAAAAGGATAAGTTTGAAGAGGTAAACAATGATAATATGGCAGCTTCCATAAAGGCAGAAAAATTATTAGTTTCCAATATGCCCCTTATGATGGTAGCCATGTATAGCGCCACCTTAGCCATCCTATGGTTAGGAGGAAATCAAATTATTCAAGGTACTATGTTAACAGGGGAATTGATTTCTTTTATCTCTTACATAGGCCAAATTTTAATGTCTCTTATGATGTTATCTTTCATATTTATCATGGTAATAATGTCTAGAGCCTCAATGATTCGTGTAAGTGAAGTTTTAACAACCACTCCTGATTTGCAAGATTCAGACTCAGAAGATGATATAAGCGTAACTACAGGTGCCTTTGAATTTAAGGATGTCTTTTTCAAATACTCAAAAGAAAATGAAAACTATGTTTTAGAAAATATTAATCTTTCGGTTAAAGCTGGTGAAACCATTGGAATAATCGGAGCAACCGGCTCTGCTAAAACAACTCTAGTCCAACTCATACCCAGACTTTATGATGTGGATCAAGGTGAGGTTTTAGTAGATGGAAGAAATGTAAAAGACTACAAAACAAAAACTCTAAGAGATGCAGTTAGTGTAGTCTTACAAAAAAACACTCTTTTTTCTGGAACAATCTTAGATAACCTAAGATGGGGAAATCAAGAAGCAAGCCAAGAAGAAATTGAAGAAGCTTGCAAGATTGCCAATGCCCACAACTTTATATCTTCTTTTCCAGATGGCTATATGACAGAGTTGGGTCAAGGTGGTGTGAATGTATCTGGTGGACAAAAACAAAGGTTAACCATAGCAAGGGCTCTTTTGAAAAAGCCTAAAATCCTTATCATGGACGACTCTACCTCAGCGGTAGATACAGCTACTGATGCCAGCATTAGAAAAGAGTTAAAACAAAACACATCAGATATAACCGTTATAATTATTGCCCAAAGAATAACTTCTGTATCAGATGCTGACAGGATTGTGGTAATGGATGATGGGAAAATTAATGATATAGGTAGTCATGAATACCTTTTGAAAAATAATGCTATTTATGCTGAAGTTTATCACTCACAACAAAAGGGGGTGGCATAAAATGACTCAAGAAAATAAAAAGATAAGACCTGTCGTTGACAGATTCCAAAAACCTAAGAACACTAAAGAAACACTAAAAAGACTTTTAAGTTATCTATTTGCCTTTAGACTAAGATTAATTTTAGTAAATTTCTTGGTGCTCATAAGTTCCTCTACAGCAATAGTAGGTTCTTTCTTGTTAAAGCCTCTTTTAAATGACCACATTATTCCTCTTATTGGAACCAATCCAACAAAAGAAGAACTAGCTCCCTTTGTTTCTTTTATTGGTCTTATGGCCTTAATTTACATAATTAGCATTGTAGCCTCTTATGCCTACAACTATTTAATGATGAAAATGACAAACAAGATTTTGAACAATCTAAGAAGAGATATGTTCAACAAGGTACAAAGCCTACCAATCTTGTTTTTTGATACCAATACCCATGGGGAAATTATGTCTCGTTTTACCAACGATGTAGAAACCTTTAGACAAGCCATAAGCAATGGCTTTGTTCAATTTGTTTCTTCTGCTATATCCGTTGTTGGAATTTTTGCATTCATGATTATACTAAGCCCTATTCTTACCCTAATAATTGTTGCTACTCTCTTTCTCATGTTTTTTGCCATTAAGGCCATTGGAGGAAGAAGTGCTAAGTTCTTCAAAAAACAACAGGTTGCTTTAGGGGATGTTAATGGATTTATAGAGGAGATGGTAGAAGGACAAAAGGTAGTAAAGGTTTTTAACTATGAAGAAAAGACCATTAATGACTTTAATGAAAAAGCGGAAAATCTCAGGGTTGCTGCAACAGATGCCAACACCTATGCCAATGTAATCATGCCCATAATGTTTAATCTAGGCCACTTTAACTTTGCTGTGGTAGCTGCAGTGGGTGGAATTTTATGTATAAGTGGAATGTTAGATGTGGGCTCCTTAGCCTCCTTCTTGCAATTTACTAGACAATTCTCTCAACCCATAACCCAAATATCTCAACAGGTTAACTCCATCTTAGCAGCCTTTGCTGGAGCTGAAAGAATCTTTGAACTAATGGACAATCTACCTGAAAACGATGAGGGTTTTGTTACCTTGGTCAATATGGATTTTGATAAAGATGGCAACATTTATGAAGTTGAAGAAAGAACCGGTAAATGGGCTTGGAAACTTCTAGACCAAGATAAAGAAGTTACATATATTCAGCTTAAAGGTGATGTTCGCTTTAAGAATGTTACCTTCGCCTATAAAGAAGACCACAATGTCCTAAAAGATGTCTCTCTATACGCAAAACCAGGACAGAAAATAGCTTTTGTTGGCTCCACAGGTGCTGGCAAAACCACCATAACTAATCTCATTAACCGCTTTTACGACATAAAAGAGGGAGAGGTTACCTATGATGGAATAGATATAAAGGATATTAAAAAGCCTGACTTGAGAAGATCCTTAGCCATGGTTTTACAAGATACCCATCTATTTACCGGTACTATTAGAGAAAATATTAGATTTGGAAAATTGGATGCCACCGATGAAGAAATCGAAAGAGCAGCTAAACTTGCCAATGCTGACACCTTTATTAAGTATCTTCCCCGAGGCTATGACACTATGTTAACTGGAGATGGCTCCAACCTAAGCCAAGGTCAAAGACAACTCCTATCCATTGCTAGAGCTGCAGTTGCAGACCCTCCTGTTCTAATTCTAGATGAAGCTACCAGTTCCATTGATACTAGAACAGAAGCCTTAATAGAAAAAGGTATGGACCAATTAATGGAAGGTAGAACGGTCTTTGTTATAGCTCACAGACTATCAACTGTTAGAAATTCCAATGCCATTATGGTACTTGAAGGTGGACAAATTATAGAAAGAGGAGACCATCAAGACCTCTTAGACCAAAAGGGCCAATACTATAAGCTCTATACTGGCCAGTTTGAGTTGAGTTAAAACAGCAAGATACTGCTTTTCTCAAATTATTAAACAAGATATTTTACCTAAGAGCCACTAAACTGGCTCTTTTTTTATCTATTCTATCCATTTATATTCAAAGAACATTTCCTGTAAGTTTCGCTTGCATTTCAAGGCATTTGTAAATTATTTTAAAAACTATTGACAAAGCAATCTACATTTAATAAAATTCAACCACCAAAGAAAAACCGCTGATTAAGAAGAGTAGGCGAAGAGATTTATTGTACAGGGAGTTGCAGATACTGAGATTGCAGCAAAGAAGGCTTCACTGAATGGACTTATGAGGGCAGGACGAAAGGAAACGAGTAGCGCCTGACGGGATCTCCACCCGTTATAAAGGGAGCATATATGAGTGTATATGGAATGAGTGGGCATTTTTGCCAATCAGGGTGGTACCGCAGGAGTATAATCTCTTGTCCCTAGTTTTAGGGATGAGGGATTTTTTTTATTTTCTTTGGTAGAAAAATATTTTTAGGAGAAGGAAAAAATGAAAAAAACAAAGAAAATTTTGGTGCTCACCTTGGCAATTTTATTAATTATTAGCCTTGCATCTTGCACCACAAAAGAAAAGGTAATAACAATAGGTGTTATTCAGTATGCTCCCCATGGGTCTTTAGACAACTGTTATGATGGTTTTATATTAGGCTTAGAAGAAGCTGGCTTTGTTGACAAGGACAATATCAAGATTGACTTTCAAAATGCCATGGGAGAAATGGATAATAGTGATTTATTGGCCTCTACTATGGTAGCCTCCAACTATGACATGCTGGTGGGTATTGCAACACCTGCAGCCATGAGTGCTTATGCAGCCAGTAAAAACACCTCTATTCCTGTAGTCTTTTCTGCAGTATCAGATGCTGTAGCAGCAGGAATAGTAAAATCTAACGAAATACCTGGATACAATGTAACCGGGACATCGGATGTATTACCTCTAGAAGAGCAAATGCAAATGATAAGAGATTTTTTACCAAAGGCTGAAAAGATAGGAATTATTTACACCACCAGTGAGCCAAACTCTGTTACTCATCTTAATATTTTTAAAGAGCTAGCTAAGGTGTATGGTTTTACTATTGTAGAAGCAGGTGTTACCAACGCATCAGAGGTATCTATTACTGCAGCTTCCTTGGTTGCAAAAGGAGTGGATTGCATTAATAACTTTACAGATAACAATGTGGTCAATAACTTATCTTCAGTAATTCATGAAGCAAACAAGGCCAATATACCGGTCTTTGGCTCTGAAATTGAGCAGGTGAAAATAGGGTGTCTTGCATCTATGAGCATTGATTATGTAGCCTTGGGAGTGGAAACTGGTAAGATTGCAGCTCGGATTTTAAATGGAGAAGCAGCCTCTGAGATTCCTGTTTCTCTCATTTCCACCAGTGAACCTGTATACAACTCAGAGGTTGCCAACAGATTAGGTATAGCCATTCCTGACCAATATGTGACTGGTGATAATGATATGGCTAATTAGGAAGAAGGGATAAAACAATGATTATTATCAACCTTTTACAAAACATCCTACAAGAGGGCTTTATCTATGGGATTATGGCTATGGGAGTTTACATTAGCTACAAGGTTATGGACTTTCCCGATTTGTCGGTTGATGGAACCTTTCCTCTTGGAATGTGCTTAACAGCAGCCCTCATAAATGCAGGGGTTAATCCCCTGCTAGCTTCCTTTCTAGCATTTTTAGCTGGCCTTATAGCTGGGTCTGTTACAGGTCTTATTCATGTAAAGCTAAAAATTACAGATCTACTTTCTGGTATCTTAGTTATGACAGCTATGTGGTCTGTAAATTTAGTTATTACAAGAGGGTCTGCTGTTTTACCTTTTTACAACAAACCTACTTTTTTTAAAGGAAAATTCATAGACCTACTACCTAGCTTTCTGAATAATTACTCCTCTTTAGTGATAACTTTTCTTTTTATGATGCTAGTAAAAATACTAATTGATTTGTATCTAAAAACAAAATCTGGTCTTTTGCTAAGGGCAGCTGGAGACAACTCTCAATTTGTAACCTCTTTATCAAAAGACCCTGGTCTAGCTAAGATAAGGGGTCTTGCCATAGGAAATGGCTGTACTGCCCTGGCTGGCTCTATTTTGGCTCAATACAATGAGTCAGCTAATGTTTCAGCAGGAACTGGAATGGTAGTTATGGCTTTAGCTAGTGTAATCATTGGAGAGAGCATCTTTAGAAAAGTTACTTTTCTAAAAGGAACTACAACAGCTCTTTTTGGAGCAATTATATATAGGTTGTGTCTCTTACTTGCTATGCAATTAGGCTTACCTACCAACTATTTGAAGCTCTTAATGGCATTAATATTTGTAATTGCCTTAGTGTCTAACAACTATTTTTCAAGAGGGAGGAAAAAACAATATGTCCAACCAGAAAGACTTTAAAGAGAAAAATCCTGTAAATATAGTTGAGTTGAAGGATATTAAAAAGACCTTTAACAAGGGCTATGTTAATCAAGTAGAGCTATTTAATAATTTTAACTTAACAATACAAAAAGGCTCCTTTACAACAGTTGTGGGAAGCAATGGCTCAGGTAAAACCAGTCTATTGAACATAATCTGTGGAAATATATCTATTGACCAGGGATACATTTTTTTAAACGGTGAAGATATTAACCACTACAAGGAGTATCAAAGAGCTAAAAAGATTGGTAGGGTTTTTCAAGATCCCTCTCTAGGAACTTGTCCCCAATTGACTATTTTAGAAAATCTATCCCTTGCCTATAACAAGAACAAAGCTTTTTCATTGAGTCCAGCTATTAGTAAAAGAAATATTGAATTTTTTGGCTCTCAATTAAAACTATTAGAAATGGGTCTAGAAAACAAGATGACCCAAAAGGTAGCTACCTTGTCTGGAGGCCAAAGGCAAGCCCTTGCCCTTTTAATTTCCACCTTAACTCCCATTGACCTTTTAATCTTAGATGAACATACAGCAGCCCTTGACCCTAAATCTTCTGAAACAATAATGGCCTTAACAGATTCTTTTATTAAAAGCAAAAAGATAACCACCTTAATGGTTACTCATAACCTTAGGTATGCTGTAGATTACGGAGATAGAATTATAATGATGCACCAAGGAGATATGGTGGTAGATGCAAAAGAAAGAGAAAAAGAAAACTACCAGATAGAAGACCTTTTAAAGATTTTCAATTCCATATCCATAGAATGTGGTAATTAAAGAGGAAGTCGAAAAGAATAATTCTTTTCTTCTTCCTTTTTTAATTTCTTGTCATCTAAGTTAGTTATTTTTTACTCAAACTGACTTTCATGCTTTTCAAAAAAGTCTTCTCTAGGGTTTAAGAAAATGGTTGGGCTATTTTTGTCTATTAACATGTCTTCAACTGTTAAAAAGGCATTATCCCAACTCCATATTTCAGGTTTAAAACCAATATATTTTCTTACCAACTCACAGCCCTTTGGAGCTACAGGGTGAAGTAGAAGAAGAGCTGTCTTTATTCCATAAAAGCAATCAATTAGGATTTGTTTTCTCAACTCTTCATTGTTTTCTTTTTCGACAATCCTAATATTATTAGACCAATGCTTATTTAACATTCTCACATAACTATCTAAAACATAGGCGATTCTGTGAATATCATTGTTATACATGTGAAGCTCATACTCTAAAAGCGCTGCATGTGACTCGTCAACTATCTCAGGTGAAACCTCTCCAATTTGGACCTTAGAATCATAATTATCTTGGATTGAGTATAGACAAGACCTAACTAATCTATTAAATACATTGGTTAAAAGATTTCCCTCTTTAACAGCAGGGTCTACACCAATTTGTTCTTCTTTAGGCAAAAGAGCTAAAGGCTTAAAACTAGAACTTTTACTTGTAAGGCCTAGACTTATAAAGTGCATTCTCAATTGTTCTGCTGTGTAACATTCCAAAAGGTCATTTGCCATAGGTGGCTTAATAGCTGAGCTACTAGAGGCCTTTTTATCCATAAACAAGATATGCTTATTGGCAATTATTAAGGGCAAGTTTAACTTAGTCATATCAATATCTTCAAACTTATCACTTCTTAGGGCAGAGAACATGGCCATTTCTGCAATTGCATAAAAGTATATATTATCCTCACCAATAAATTGGTAGACCTTTGAATCTTCATGGTCCCACCAATCTTTCCAGTCTTGGTCATTTTTCTTTGTTTCAATCAGGTAGCTTCTTAGAAATGATACAGGAGCCCATAAAGATTCTGGCCATACCCAGAAGGTTAAATCTTTAAGGCCTTCTTTTTCCATTACAGGTACTCCCCATTCAATATTTCCTGATAGTCTAAAAGGAACTAGGGTCTTTCCTGTCCTATAGCGGATTTGCTTTTCATTTAAAACATCTCTTGCCTTATCTCTATCTTCTAGAGACTTAAAGACAAAGGTTACAGAAGGCTTTCTTTCTTCTTCAATTAATTCATGATTTGGAAAGAAAGATCTCAAATCCTTCATATCCTCAATTTGCTTTTTTTGCACATATATTACTGGAGGCTTTAAGAACTCTTCTATGGCATCTAAAACAAACTTTCTAGTTACAGAATTGGCTCTTAAGTTGTCCACCTGTTCTTGCATTTTGTCAGCAAACTCTTCTAGCTTAAAATACCAGTTTTCCACATTTACAATGGTGGGTTTTAGCCCAGACAAAGCACTTTTTGGATCGATTAACTCCTCTGGCATATATTGATGTCCAGCTGCACATTCATCTGCATAGGCCTTATCTGACACACAGCCCTCAAAGGGGCATCTTCCTTCAACCTGTCTTCCATTTAGTAGTACTTCAAACTGAGGATCAAAAAATTGAGGTGTGGACATCTTGTTCAAATAGCCCTTATCATAAAGCTGGCTAAAGACCTCATCAGAGACCTTTTTATGAACCTGCTTATCTTCAAAAAGACCAGAAGCACCAAAATGGTTAAGACTTATTTGATAATCATCTAAGGTCTTTTTTTGCTTATCGTGATTGTACTTAACGAAATCACTTATATCAGAAAAGTCCTTATTACCCTCTTCTTGAATTTTTCTATAGCTTTCCACAATTGGAGAACCATAGCAATCGGTACCTGATACAAAAATTACATTATCAGCACCTATCCTGTCTCGCATAAATCTTGCAAATACATCTGCGTGTACAAACAAGCCCCCTATATGTCCAAAATGCAATTCTTTGTTACCATAGGGCATTCCTCCGGTAATAACTGCTCTTTTTGGAAATTTTGGTCTATTATCTATATTTTTCATATTCCCTCCTTAAAGACGCAAAAAAGCCCCTAATCTCATATATTTAGGGGCGATTGTTTATCGCGGTGCCACCCTACTTTACATATGCGTCACCACATATGCCTTGCAAAGTAATCTTACTTTTGTTCTATAAGGGGAACAACCCATATTGGCTCCAAGGCTTGGTTCATGGGGTTTGAAATACCCTTTCTCATCTTCTGGGTTTTCTGTAAATTCAAGATCCGCACTACTCTTCTTTTCATTGCCGTCTTTTCCAAAGTATAAAATGAAAGGTAAGCTTTTGTCAAACTAAAGCCTGAAATATGTGGTAAATTTGCTCATCTAAAAAATCTTCAACCAAGATATTGCTACCCAGCTCTTTATGAAGCTTTTGTTGATATGTCATAGAAGATGATAGCCTACTCATGGTTATGGCATCCATTTCTACGCCAGCGCTTATCTCGGCTCTTCCATCTCCCACCACTAAAACAGCTCTAGGGTCAATGGAGAGCTTTTTTACTAAATCATTCATTATTACATTCTTAGGTACTTTGTCTGTCCAGGTAGAGCCAATAATGTCTTCAATGAGTTTTCCACGGCCTATGCTGTAGCCTAGGGTTTCCACCTCTTCAAACATACCCATTCCTTTTTCTACCACTGCCCCAGTGACAAAGTAGTTTTTAACCTTATTATCTTTTAGATATTGTAAAAACTTAAAAGAGCCTTCAATTCGAAAATCTTCTGGCTTTATTTTAGCTAGCTCTAAATTTTTATCCCTACAAAAACCATTAAGCACCTGTTCATAAAACTTAAAAAGCCTAGGGGTATTATTAATAAGCATTTGCTTCATTTCTTTTGTTTCAGAAAAATCATCAAATACTTCAATTCCTTGCCATATTAGAGCTATTATTTCTTTATTGGTTTTTTCCTTATGGTTTACAATTACTGTTTTTTCTTCTACAGCCCGCCTTATGGCCCATTCCATCTGGGTTAGGGCAGATAGTCCAGCAGACTCTACACAAAATCTATCCGTCTCTTCTAAGACTTTTGTGCCAGCTGCATTTATGAGTCTAGTAATATTTTCTTTACTATCATAACCTTCATTTAAGCCATTTTCTATTACATCATGTAAAACAATAGACATGACAGGAGGCCAGTCTCTAATAAGAGAATGGGTCCCGTCAATGTCATGAAAAGCATGGGTAATCACTCGATCCTCAAAAGGATTTATTATTAATGAGGATTTTATAAAGTTAGCTTTAATCATATTTATTTTTCTTCAGTACAAAGACCAATCAAATCGTTTACATCGCAGGTTGCCATTCTAAGAATGGAGTCTCCAGCTGCATAGTATATTCTGATTTGATTGTCATCATCCAAAAGTGCTCCGCAAGGGAACAAAGCATTTACTCTATAGCCTTCTACAGTTTCGTAATGTCCTTCAGGAATAATTAAAGGACGTTTGCTCATTCCTATTACCTTGGAAGGATCTTGTAGGTCTAAAAGAGCAACAGCTATGGTATATCTCTTCTTCCAGGTAGGTTCCCAACCATTTTTACCTCTTGCAGGGTCAAAGTCTACTGCATGATAAAGCATAAGCCAGCCTTTATCGGTTTTAATTGGAGGAGCTCCAGGACCAATTTTTTCATTGGCAAAAGGAACATGCTCAACACCTAGAACTAGTCTGGATTTTCCCCAGTAAACTAAATCTGGAGACTCAGAAAGCCAGATATCAAATTTCATCCCATCTCTACCATAAACTGGCATAGGTCTTTCTAAACGGACATAGTTTCCATTTATTTTTTCTGGAAACAGTACCATATTTCTGTTTTCAGGTACTGACATAGAGATTACATCAAATTTCTTTAAATCTTTTGTTTCTGCAATTCCACCACAAACTCCGTGCTTTGTGTCCACTGCGAAACAAATTATATAGCGGTCATCCATAACGGTTATTCTTGGGTCATACACCCTTATAACTTCGTCATCTGCCATGGCAAAACAAGGCTCAGGTTCAACCTTCCATTTAAGTCCATCATCACTAAAAGCTAGACCTAAATTGGTTCCATCAATTCTTTGTTCATCATATGAGCCATAGTCGTTTCTAAAAATCATGATATATTTGTTGTCATGTTTTACAACACCTGCATTAAAGGTTAAAGCAGAAGCATAAGGAACATCGTGTCTACTTAGAATGGTTTCAGGGTAACGGGTAATAATTGGACTTGTTGAAAATAAGCTTTCATCCAATGCCTCTTGTGGGCAAGCATAAAGGACTTTGCGGGTTGCTTCATCTAACATTATTAAATACCTTCCTTAAATATATTTTTGATACCTTAACTTTACCTACATTACATATTTAAGTCAATATAAAGACTCTCGATATTAGCATATTTCTAGGCCCTTACTTTTTTCCTACTCTATTTCTTTTCTTCATGCTATAATTACAGACAAATAAGAGAAAAGAGAGCTCAATGGATCGGTCTTTTTATACCTATAAACCTAGCAACTTTGAAGAAAATTCCACATATTTTGACCATTATTTGAAGGATTTACCAAAACCCTTCGATGATTATTTTGAGATGAATTTAGACCAATCCACCTTTTACTCCCTTTTGTATAGGGACAATCATGTAGGCTTTTTTAGCATCATGGAAGATAAGTATTTAACCTCTATTTATCTACCCTATCCCCTTTTGTACACTAGTTCTAACTTCTTTCAATTGATTATGAATGACTTTGATTTGCAGATGATGTTGGTTACTAGTTTTGATGAATTGGGCTTAAGCTTGTGTGTGGACAATATGGATAATATTGAAACCCATTATCTCTATTACAGCCCAAGTGGCCTTATAGTAAGAAAAGCAGAGCACCCCTTTGAGCTGTTTACTAAGGCCTCACTTTTTGACATTGACCAAATTAAAGAGGTTGCTAAAGACTTTATTGATTCTTACGAATACAGGATAAATGCCAATCAAGTCTATATGCAAAAAGATGACCAAGGTAATATCTTAGGATTGGGACTTTTTGTACCCCACAAATATCAAGCAGGTTTTGTTAGTTTCGGTGTCTATGTTGCTGAGTCTACAAGGAATAAATCTGTAGGAAGAAGTATACTTTTGCACCTAAATAAAGTTGCTCAAGAAAAAAACCTTATACCTAGATGTGCTAGCCTTCCTTCCAACCAGATATATAATAAAACTCTTTTAAGTGCTGGTTTTATCAGTGACTCTAAACTTTTTGTAGGACGCAAACTTAATAGAAAGTAAGTTTTTCTCTCTTTCACCTACACAAATTCTTTCGCAATTAATCGGAAATATTTTTACGCAAAAGAAGTTGTCAAATTATTGACATGGTTTTTTCCCTATGTTATAGTTGCTCCATCGAAGTGAGATTAATCTCTATAGTCTCATTGTTTTTTTTCAAATAGGTTGCAAGAAGCGACTAGAAGTCTGAAGGGAAGCAGGAAAAACTTAATATTTTTTAGTGCATAAGGAGGAGTCTTATGTTTGTTGGTCTTTTGAATAATTCAAAGATAATTACAAACGGCATGGATAAGTGTTTTTTGCGTAACCAAATACTTTCAACCAACCTTGCCAACACTGAAACCCCTGAGTTTAAAGCCAAGGACTTGTTTATCAATGTCTTAAATCCGCTTACAAGTAAGGGGGAAATTAACTACTTAATTGAGGAAAGAAGTGATGTATCACCTAAAGAAAATGGTAATACAGTAGATATGGCCAAGGAAATGACCTCTTTGGTTGAAAATGTTCTTGAGTACAATGCTCTAGTTCAGGCCATGTCAAAAAACATTAGCCACATTGAGTACGCATTAGGAGACAGGAGGTAAAAATGTCTAGTATTGCAGCTTTTGGAATCAGTTCACAAGCCTTATCGGTTTATCAAATGAAATTAAACATAATTTCACAAAATATTGCTAATGCAGATACCATTCAAACCGATACCCAAGAACCCTATCAAAGAAGAGTGGCAGACCTTGTTCAAAAGCCTCTTTTTAGTGCAGTTTTTGAGGATGTTAAAAACAATAAAGAGGTCATAAGTGTGGATATTGAAAGTATCAAACAAGATACCACCCCCTTTCAAAGGGTTTATGACCCTGGTAATCAGTACGCTGACCAAGAAGGTTATATAACAAAATCCAACGTAGATACTACCAAAGAAATGTTGGACTTATTGGCAGTAAGTAGGGCCTATGAAGCTAATCTAATGGCCTTTAACATTACAAAAGATATGGTCAATAGATCAATTGACATATTATAAGGAGATTAATCATGGCTATACAAAATATTAATGCAATACAAAGCCTGCAAAATATTCAAAATGTATCTAAGTTGGCAGGCGATGCTAGTATTAATGCAAAAAATGGAGACAAACTCCAATTTGGCAGTATCTTTGATGACTTGTTAAAAAATGTAGCCCAAGCTGAAATTAAAAATCAAGAGAATCTTAATTTGCTAGTAACCGGTGATGTGCTGGAGATAACAAAGGCCTTAGTTGGCATGGCAGAGGCAGACCTAACTATAAAGTTTGCTATGGAAGTTAGAAATAAGGTTGTTGATGCATATAAAGAAATTATGCAAATGCAAGTATAAAGGGGAATCTTAATGGCTGATGCATTAAAATCAAACTTATCAAAAATCAAGGAATATTGGGATAGTTTAGAGAGTAAACGAAAAAATAGCTTAGTATTAATTGGTCTCATCTTTTTAATAGGACTGGTCTTTTTAGTAGTTCTTGTTACAAGACCTACCTACACAACCCTCTACACAAATTTGGATGTATATGAAGCTGGAGAAATTTACTCAAAATTAACCGAAATGGGAGCAGATATAAAGCTTAAAAATGATACTACCCTTCTAATAAATGAAAAACAAGCTGATTCATACCGAATGCTTATGGCAAAAGAAGGTTATCCCAAAAGTGGTTTTAATTATGACCTTTATACTGACAACATTGGTATGGGAGTATCAGAAAATGAAAAGCAAACCTTCTATATCTTCCAAGTCCAAGAAAGGTTACAAAACACAATTAAAACCCTAAAGGGAGTAAAAAATGCCATTGTAACCATAAGTAAACCTGAAGAGACCATTTTTGTTTTAGCCAGCCAGCAAAAACCAATAACAGCAGCCATAGTAATAGACCTTGAAACATCCAGCCTTTCAGCAGCTAATGTAAAAGCAATAGAGCATTTAGTAGAAAAAAGCATGTCTGGCCTTTTAAAGGAAAACATTACCATCATAGATTCACAGATGAACATTCTAAACAGACGGACCGATACAAATATTGGAGTAGCTTCTGAAAAATATGAATTACAAAGAGGTCTTGAAATGGAGATAGAAGAAAAAATCCTTTCCATGATAGAACCAATTTATGGCATTGGCAATGTAAAAACCGCTGCTAATGTTAAGGTTAATTTTGATTCCATAAGCGAAGAAAGGGTTGAGTTTAATCCTGTTAATGATGACCAAGGTATCCCCTACTCTGTAACCGAAAGAAGTGAATCCATTAAAGAGGCTAGTCCAGCTACTTTGGATGAAAACAATAACCTCTTTTTAGAAAATGATGCTGCTTCACAAGAAAGGTCTGTTTTGTATTATGTTAATCAAAGTACCAAGGTTTTAGCTTATGAACAAGGGATTGTTGAAGACATTAAGTTATCAATAATAATAAACAGTGTGGCAATTGCAGATGAAGTACTAGAAAACATCAGAGTAATGGCAGCAAATGCCATAGGTTCAAAAGAAAGCAATGTTGTGGTTCAAGCTCTTGAGTTTACAGAAAAAATGAATATGGAAAGCAACCTAAAAGATGCTGAGAAAACCCAACCTAAAATGTCTTTAATATACGATAAGGACTTTGTTCTAAAAGTCGCTACCCTCTTTTCAGTTTTTCTCTTAGGTCTTTTAGCAATTTTAGTCTTTAGAAAAAGTATCCTTACCTTAAAACCAAAATTTGAGAAAAAACCTGAAATTATTGATACAGCCTTCTTAGAAGAGCTAGGTTCCAAAAAAGATCCTGAAGAACAATATAGGGATGAGATTGATAAATATGTGGAAAAGAACCCACAAGGAGTAGCTGACATACTAAAGAAATGGATGCATGAGGAGTAACCATGGAAAACCTTAAGATGTCAAATTTAAATATTTCTGGAAAACAAAAGGCTGCATACCTTCTAATAATGTTAGGAAAAAGCCAGGCTTCAAAGCTTATGAGATTTTTTAATGAAGAAGAAATCAAAACAATAACCTTTGAAATAGTAAATCACAACACCATTGATAAACCAGATAGAATGGTCATTTTGCAAGACTTCTATAACAGCTGCCTAGCTAAAACCTATATTGACAAAGGGGGCATAGATTATGCCAAAGAAATCCTTTATGAAACCATGGGACCTCAAAAAGCATTAGAGCTCATAAATGACATGATGGATTTAGAAAAATCAAAACCCTTTGATTTTATGAAAGATATTGATCCTATAGAAGTTTTTAACTATCTACAATTTGAAAATGATCAAACCATAGCCTTTATACTTTCATATTTAAAAAACAATCAAGCAGCTGCTGTTTTATCCATGTTACCCAGAGAAAGACAAGCCAATGTCTCAGTTAAAATTGCCTTAATGGATAAAATTTCCCCAGACATTATTAAAGAAATTGAAAGTGTTATGGGAGAAAAATTTACCAGACCTGGTGCTCAAGCCTATACAAAAACTGAAGGTATTGAAATCTTAGTAAATATTCTCAACTCGGTTGATAGAAGTACAGAAAAACAAATCTTTGAAATGCTAGAAGAGGAAAATGACAATTTAGCTGGAGAAGTCAAAAAGAGAATGTTTGTATTTGAAGATATCATCAACCTGGGTGATAAGGAAATTCAAAGATTCTTAGTGGAAGTAGATACAAAGGATTTAGCAATTTCCTTAAAAACAGCTACTGAAGAACTAAAAGATTTAATACTAAAGAATCTTTCCAAGAGAGCTCGTCAAATTGTTGTAGAAGAAATGAATCTTTTGGGTCCTGTTAGATTAAGTGAGATTGAAAAATCTCAACAAGAACTGGTTAGTGTTATAAGGGCATTAGATGAAAAGGGAGACATTCTAATCAGAAAAACCGGCGATGACAAGATCATAGATTAAATAAATAGAAAGAAAGAAGAAGCATTAAAAGCAAGAAAAAAAGGCCGATGAATTAATTATAGGGGGAAAAAAAGTGAGTGAATTATTAAAAGGTGATAGTGTAGTAATGGCAAGCAATAAGTACCATATATGTTTTACAGAAACTTGTAGTCAACCTATTAGTCTAAAAAACTATGAAGAAAGTAGCATAAACAAGGAACAAAAAGAATCTGTTTTAATGTTCAAGCAAAATACAATTCATGAAGCAGAGGTTACTGCAACTAAAATCTTGTGTGAAGCAAAAGAAAAAGCCGACAACATAATTCAAGAGGCAATAAAAGAAAAAGAGGAAAAATACAAGAGAGGCTATGAAGAGGGCTTAAAAAAAGCTGAACAAGAAACAAAAGAAGCTCTTGAAAGGATAAATGAAAGTTTTTTAGATCTCTTAAAGACTAAAAAAGAAATAATTGAAAACTCAGCCCAAGAGGTTCTTAATTTAGCTCTATGTATAAGTCAAAGAATATTAAATGAAAAAATTACACTTTGTCCAGACAGTGTAAGATTATGCTTTGAAAGAGCTATAGATGATATTGTCAGTAAGGGCTATGAAATTGTTTGTATTCGTCTTAATAAAACTAATATTGATAAGTTTTATCCCAGTTGGGAAATAGAAGATTACATGATCAAAATTAAGCATGACCCCAGACTTTCTGATACTTCTTGTATAGTGGAAACTGACACAGGTGACATTGATATAGGGATGATGACTCAATATGAGGAAATATCCTGCAAGCTACTTTCTTTTTCTAAGCATGAATAGAATTAAATTAGACAAGTTTATAGATATTGCACAAGAAGCCTCCTATTACAGAACCTACGGTGAAGTAAAAAAAATCGTAGGCGATAGCATTGAAAGCAATGGCCCACGGGCTCAAATAGGAGAGATTTGTAAAATCGTAAAAAAGCATTCTTCTGACACTGATGATTTTGTCTTAGCTGAGGTTGTTGGCTTTATAGACAAGAAGCTTTTACTCATGCCCTTTGGTGATATAAAGGGTATAAACAATGGGGATAAAATATTTGCTACAGGTCAACAGTTGCAAATAAAGATAAGTGATGACCTCATAGGAAAGGTCTTAGATGGTCTAGGAAATCCAGTAAGAAAAGAGCAAATAAAGGATTTTGAAATGAGAAATGCATATGCTGACTCTCCAGATCCTTTTTCTAGAAAAAGAATAACCCAAGCCCTACCCTTAGGAATAAAGGCCATTGACTCTCTTTTAACCTGCGGTAAAGGACAAAGACTAGGAATATTTTCTGGTACTGGAGTGGGAAAAAGTACACTTTTAGGAATGATAGCCAGAAACTCTTCTGCTGATATTAATGTTATAGCCCTAGTAGGAGAAAGAGGTAGAGAGGTTAATGACTTCATAGAAAAGGACTTAGGACCTGAAGGCCTTAAAAAATCTATTTTAGTGGTAGCCACTTCCGACCAGCCAGCAATAGTTAGAATAAAAAGTGCTATGGTAGCAACAGCAATTGCAGAGTATTTTAGGGACAAAAACAAGAATGTCCTTCTTATGATGGATTCTTTGACAAGATTTGCTATGGCTCAAAGGGAGGTTGGCCTTGCAGCGGGAGAGCCACCTGTAGCTAGGGGCTATACCCCTTCTGTATTATCTGTCCTTCCTAAACTTTTAGAAAGAACAGGCTATAATGACAAATCTTGTATTACAGCTATCTATACAGTTTTGGTAGAAGGAGATGAAATGAATGAACCCATATCAGATACTGTAAGAGGAATCTTAGATGGCCACATTGTCTTATCCAGGACCATTGCCTCTAGAAATCATTTTCCTGCTATTGATGTCTTAGCCAGTATTAGTAGGGTTATGCCAGATGTTGTGGAAAAATCCCACTACACTAAAGCAATGAATGTAAGAAATCTTTTAGCCACCTATGAAAACTATAGAGACCTAATATCCATAGGAGCGTATAAAGATGGTAGTAATCCAGAAATTGATTCAGCCCTTAAAAATATTGATAGAATAAACAACTTTTTAAGACAAGGCATAAAAGAAGATATTGAATATGAAAAGACCTTAGATACCTTGAATAACCTCATAATCTAGGAGGATTTATGAAGGCCTTTAAGTTTTCCTTACAGGTTGTTTTGGAACAGGCAACAAATGAAAAAGACCAAGCAGCCATAAGACTAAAAGAAATAATGGATCAAATTCAAAGGTTAGAAAAACAAAAGGAAGACCTCCAGCTTGCTATAAGAAACTATGAGAAAAAAATAGAATATTGTTCCACATCCGAAGCTTTTAAAGAAATAAAAGTATATATTGAGGACCTTTCTAAAAGAATTCAGCTTTTAGACAAAAGATTAAGAGATCTTGAGCCGATAAAAGAAGAAAGACTAGAAGAACTTAAAAAAGCCAAAATAAAGGAATCAACCTTTGAAAAAATAAAAGAAAAGAAATATGCCCAATATCTAGAAGATATAAAAAAAGATGAAGATAGAAATATGGAAGAGTTAGTAAGTTACAAGGTCTATACCCAGATAAAATAAGAAAAGGATTTTTTATTAATATGACATTACTAAAAAGAAAAGTGAAATTGGATGATGAAGAGCCTGATAAACCTTCAAGAACAAAGGAAAATCAAGAAGAAACTGTAGAAAAAGAGAAGTTTAAACTTTCTTTTACCAGCATATTAATTGTTGTAGCCTCTGCCCTTTTGTTTTCACTTTTATTAATATTTCTTTTTGATTGGACCGGCTGGAAAAGCAATCTAAGAGATAAAATGACAGATGTCTTACTGGGAAAAGAAAAGGAAATCTTGATAGCACGTTATGAAAAAGAATATCAAGCAAAACTAAAAGAGGCAAAAGATACTATTTTTGCAAAAGAAAGAGGAATCCTAGTACTAGAATACGAAGAACTAGCTAAAAAAAAGGATGACTATAATAAAGACCTTAAAAAACTAGAAAATGAAAAAAATATATTAGAAGTATATAAAGAAGAATTAGCATTAAGAGAAGAAGAATTAGACCAAATTGCTAATCAGTACCAAAGTAATCTAATTGAAATCCAAGAGCTTTCTAAAATTTATCAGGCCATGGATCCTAAAAATGCAGCCCTACTTTTAAGTGCAATTGATGATGATATTCAAATAATTCAAATACTAAAACTCATGAAAACCGATAAAATAGCAACCATTTTAGAACTAATGGAAACACAAAAAGCAACCGATATATTAAGTAAGCTAAACTAATATAGAAAGGTACTTGATGCGTTGCAAGTTCGATATCTAAATATTTTTGAAGGTTTATCTAACAAAGCAAAATCACCTAAAAATCAAGATTCAAAAACTGATTTTTATGAAAATTTGCAGTGGGAAAAAGAAAGACTTACCACTAAACAAGATAATAAAATAGACAAAAAACAAGAAAAAAAAGAAGAAAAAGAAATAAAAGAAGAGTTAATTAACTTCTTGTCTTTACTTTTCTATTTAGACGATAAGAAGATAAGTCTTTTAGATTTACAAGAAAACTTAAACCTATCCTTTGATACAAATGAAGATTTAGGTAAAGATCAAGGCCAAAATCTCCTTACTCTAGTACAGCAATCTTTTTCTCAACTCATAAATTCTAATGCTTTAAAAGACCCAATTTTAGATATAGATGCTAAAGAAGATTGGAAGAGTTTAAAAGATCTTTTGCTAGCAGAAGTAGAAGGATTCTTTGGTCAAGCAGCTAATGAAAAAGGTCTTGACTTAAATAAGTTGATTCTTTCTCAAGTAGACCAAATTGCCTTTGAAAACCTTAATAAAGAAGAAGTAGATTCCTTGTTAAAAGAGTCTCTTTTATCCTTAAGTGATTCTTTTGAGAAGGCTCTTAGTAATAATAAAAAGTTAGATAGATTAATAAATATAAATAACATTAATGAGGAAAAACCTAACAGTTTTGAAAGTAACCCCATTGATCTTAGTAATAACAAAAATAGGAATATACAAAATATCCAAAATGAATTCTTATCTATATCAACAAATAATAAGACAAAGGATTTTTCAGATGAGCATTTGAATTTACAAGATAAAAACCAGGCTATCTATGAGAAATCAAGCAAGAATATAGATTACTATCAATTATTTTCTCAGCATACCGATAATATAGATAGTGTAAACATTGAGCCAGAGTTTGAGCAAGAAGAATTTACCTTATCAAATATAGCTGTAGATAAAGCTTTTGAAAAGATGATAGAAAAAATAAGCTATAGCTCAAAAAAAGGAACAAACATTATGCATATTGGACTAAAACCAGAATTTCTTGGTCATATGCAAATAAAATCCACCTTTGTAGATAAATCATTGGTTCTGGAAATTTGGGCTGACAAGCAAGAAATAAGAAAGCTACTTTTATCTAAAACTCAAGGTTTAGTTGATTTATTAGCAGAAAAAGGCTTGTCCTTAGAAGAGGTCAGAATAAGCGAAAAGGATAGGTCTCTTGATTTAAATTATGAAGGAGCTAACAACTTTAACCACAAGCAAGGTACACAAAACAATAACCATGAAAGTTCTAAAAGAGCTCTTTCCTATTCTATTAACTCTATAGGGAATGATTTAAAAGATAGAGATGAAAGCTTACAGACAAATTTAATTAACACATACGGAAACACACATATAAACATAGTGATTTAGGAGGTAGTATGAGAATAACAGGAATAGAAGATTCAACCCAATATGTGAACAAGGCAAAAACAAATGACGCCAGTTCTATGACTCAAGAAGATTTTTTAAAGATTCTAGTAACCCAAATGAAGAATCAAAATCCTATGGACCCTATGAATGACTTTGAGTATTTTAATCAAATTACTCAATTTTCAATGCTAGAAAACATAAGTGCCCTAAATGCTCGTATGGATGAGCAAAAAGCTTTAGCTTTTATTGGTAAAAATGTAATAGGTACCTTTATGGCAGAAGACCAATATATGACCCACTATTTAGAAGGTCTTGTAGAGAGTGTCACCTTACAAAAAGACAAAATACTTTTGAATTTAGATACAGGATCCATTTATATGGATAATGTTATCCATGTTTTTTAATGAGTTTTTCTAAACTGAGAGGAGAAAAATAATGTTAAGATCAATGTACTCTGGAGTCTCTGGACTATTAACCCACCAACAAAAAATGGACGTTATTGGTAACAATATCGCCAACGTTAACACCACCGCTTTTAAAAGTAGCAATATTGTATTTGAGGAAGTCTTTAGCCAACTTATGTCCTCAGCAACACAACCCACCCAAGATGGCAGAGGAGGAACAAACCCTCAACAAATCGGTCTTGGTGTGAGCATTGGTAATATCTCTACCAACATGTCTAAAGGAAGCATCCAAGCCACAGATAACCCTAATGATTTAGCTATAGATGGTGAAGGCTTTTTCGTTGTAACTGATGGTTCTGGTGTTTACTACACAAGAGCTGGTAGCTTTGACTTAGACAAGGATGGAAATCTTGTAAATGGAAAAGGTTTTAAAGTTATGGGTTGGAACAAGAATCTAACTACAGGTAATGTTGATACTTCAAGACCTAGCAATCCCTTAGATTTTTCCAACATGAAAATGGCTGCTAAAGAAACTACTGAATTAAGTATTTTTGGAAATATTTCTTCAGAAACAAAAGAATATGATGCCATAAATGACGAAAACGCCATACTTCACAATCTATCAATTTATGATTCTTTGGGACAAGCCCACACCTTAACCTTTAAATTTATGAAGACAGCTAATGCCAATGAATATTCTTTAGAGGTTACTGAAAACGATTCTCAAATGAACATTGTTGCAGGTGCAATTGGTGGCACTGTTACCTTTACTGATGATGGCAAACTAGACAAAAATGCTACTACTATACCCCAATTAGAAATCTCTTTTACTAATGGAGCTAGAGACATAACCTTTGTAAGTGGAAGTATAACCTTTGACCAAGATAGATTTACCCAATATGCCAACAGCACATCTGTTAAATCATTACAAAATGGTTACACATCTGGTGAACTAGAAACAGTAAGTATTGGTAGTGATGGTCAAGTTATTGGACAATTTACCAACGGACTTCAAGACCATGTTTCTACCATTGCTATAGCCTCTTTTATAAATCCCAATGGTTTGCAAAAAATTGGAGGAAATATGTTTGTTTCAACCTGGAACTCTGGTGAAGCCAGTATTGGAATGGCTACCACTGGGGAAAGAGGTTCTGTTGCTACAGCTTCTTTAGAAATGTCCAATGTGGACTTAGCTTCAGAATTTACAGAAATGATAGTTACCCAAAGGGGATTTCAAGCTAACTCAAGAATTATATCTGTTTCTGACTCTCTACTAGAAGAGTTGGTTAACTTGAAAAGATAAGAGATAAATAGGAAGTGATTAGAAGATGATAAAGCTTACTCAACTTAACAAGCAAGAAATAATTATTAATTGTGATTTGATTTTACATGTTGAAGAAAATCCTCACACTGTTATTAAAATGCTAAACTCTGACAAGTACTTAGTTGAAGAATCAGCACAAGTGGTGGTTGATAAAATAGTGAGTTTTAAGTCTCAAATTATTAAGAAAGCAAAGGAAGATTAAATGGCAATTATTGGATTGATTTTAGCAACTGTATTAGTCATATACGCGATTATGGAAAGCGGCAATTTACTAGCTTTTTATGACTTTGCAAGTGTCCTAATTGTCCTTGGTGGGCTAGCAGGTTCTATGATTGCCAACTATTCTTTAGCTCAGTTAGGAAGGGCTTTAAAGTCATTTCCTAAAATAATTACCTATAAGCCTCCTAACAGAAGTGAGATTTTAGATCAGATTATTGAATTGGCCTATGCCTCTAAAAAAGAAGGGCTTCTTGCCTTAGAAAAATATACAGAAGATATGAAAGACCCCTTCTTTAAAAAAGCAATCCTCTTGATAGTGGATGGAACTAGTCCTGAAAATGTAAGGACAACCTTAGAAGGCGACATTAACCTAAAGGAACTCCAAGAAACTCAGGTCCAAGATGTCTACAATCAAGCCTCAAAATTAGCACCTGCTTTTGGAATGATAGGAACTTTAATAGGCCTTATAAACATGCTTGGTAAACTAGAAGATATGGACTCTTTGGGAACAAACATGGCAGTTGCCCTTATTACTACCTTTTATGGAGCCTTTTTAGCAAATGCCATTTTTATACCTGTAAGTGGAAAACTCCAGACCATTAGCGATAATGAAGTGGAAATTAAAACAATGGTTCTAGAAGGAATACTAGCAATACAGTCAGGAGAGTCTCCTTATCTTATAAAAGAAAGACTAAGCTCTTACATTATCAAGAGCAGAAAGGATTCCAAAGAAGATGCTGAAGAGAGAGCGTAAAGCTGAAGAGGGAGCACCAGATTGGGTTGTATCTTATGGAGATTGTATGTCCTTACTCTTAACCTTCTTTATAATGCTCTTTGCTTTTTCAACAGTGGACGCTAACAAGTGGGAAGAAATTGTTAAATCCTTTAGAGGTAGGCTGGGCTTTAAATATCAAATAGAAGATACTGTCTTTACCCCTATTAGACATAAGGAAAGTGCTTCTTCTAGTAAGATTATGAGATTGGATGAATTGCTAGAAAGAGGCAGAAATATTCCCATCTTCGTAAAGGAAAAGCCAGAAACCCCGCAAACACCAATAGAAGAACCGGAAGACCCTGCAGGTCTAATAAATCAAGGTTTTGAGGAACTCTATGCAGACCTAATGGATGCTCTAAATGAAAAGGGCTATAAGTACGATGTAGATATTATTAAATATGAAGATGCAATCATATTAAGATTTAAAAACAAGATTCTTTTTGAATCAGGAATAGCAGATTTAGATCAAGAAGCTAATATCATACTTTTTGACCTTTTAGAAATAATATCTGACTATGAAAGGGTCTTAGACAAACTAGTTATTGAGGGTAATACAGATAATGTTCCCATAAACACCTTAAAGTATAGGGATAATTTTGAACTATCAATATACAGGGCTTTAAATGTATTTTACTTTATTCAAAATGAAAATCTTTTCCCTGGAAACAAGGTAGAAATAAAGGGATATGGAGAAAACAATCCCATTGCATCAAATCAAACAGAAGAAGGTAGAGCCCTTAATAGAAGAACAGATATGGTAATAACTAAAGCAGAGGTGAAAGAATGAAAAAAACAGTGATTTTAATAGTTATATGTATTGTGCTAATAGCAGCTATAACAACAGGCCTTTTATTACTCTTTCCAAGTACTGCTTCTCCTACAGAGACAGATAATACAGATCCTTTACTTGAATCAAAAGAGCCTACAAAGGAAGAGATTAAAGTCTATCCTTATGTTATGCCTGACTCCTTTGTAACCAATATGAAAAACAGCAATGGCTTTGTCCAAGCTTCTTTAATGTTGGAAATAACCAACGAAAATGATTTGAAATTTATTAGCGATCACAACTATATTTTAAGCGACACCATTATTAATGTCTTAAGAAATACAACCGAAGAAGAATATATGAAAGATGATATTCAACAAATCTTAAGAGAAAGATTAAGACACACCTTAATGACTTCTCTAGAGATAGACAGTATTAGAAATGTGTATTTTTTAGAGCTGATAATTCAATAGGAGAAGAAGATGAAAGATATTTTATCTCAAGCTGAAATAGATGAGCTCATAAGAAACCTCAATTCACCAGAAGAGGAACTTATTCCTGCAAAAAAGGAGAAAGTTAAGTCTTATGATTTTAGAAGACCTAGCAAGTTCACAAGAGAGCAGATAAGAGCTATTGAGGATATCTTTAGCAATTTCTCCAAGATGCTTTCTTTAAGACTAGCAGATCTTTTAAGAAGCACAGCTTTTCTAGAGGTAACATATATCGAAGAACAGACCTTTTATGAGTATACTAATTCTTTACAAAAATCTTCTCTAATTGGAATTTTTGAATTTGAACAAAGTGAATATAATGCCTCTGTAGAGCTGTCTTATTCAGTCGTACAAAGCTTTATTAACCTACTGCTAGGTGGTAGCTCACAAAGTAGACCAGAGCTGTTTTCAGGCTTTACAGAGATAGAAATTAACCTCACAAAAAAAGTGCTCAAGACCTTTATCCAACCCATGATTGAAGCCTGGAAAAACTATGTTGATTTAACAATTGATTTTCAAAGGGTTGAAAACATGGGACAACATGTTCAAATCGCCGCCCCTAGTGATGTAATCATTATTGTTACCTTAAGAATTCAGGTTGCAGAATCTGAAGGCTTTATAAACTTCTGTCTTCCCTACCTTCTTTTGGAACCAGTCCTAAAAAATATTGGTCTTACTCAAGGATTTACCAGGATAGCAAAAGATGAAGGTATATCCTATGAAAACTATCTAAAGGGCAAAATGGATAATAATTATCTTGAATTAGTTTGTAATCTTGGCCAAGCCTATCTAACCTTAGAGGACCTGCAAGAAATACAGGTTGGCGACGTTATTAAGCTAAGAAAAAGAGTTGAACAAAAAGCTGATTTACTGATTAATAATATCCCTAAGTATAATGTAGATTTAGGAAGAAAAGACAATTCATACGCAATAAGAATAAGTAATATTATAGAAAGGATTGTTTAATATGTCTCAAAAATTAAGTCAAGCTGAAATAGACAAACTTTTAAATACCAATGACACCCCCCTTCTTACAGAAGAAGAAATAGATATGCTAGGTGAAATTGGAAATATTGGTATGGGTAATTCCGCCACAGCCTTATCACAAATATTAAATCGCAAGGTAAACATTACCACTCCAAAAGTACTTGTTTTAGAAAACAATGAAATGCCTGATAAATATGCTATGCCCTATGTGACAGTAGAAATAAACTACATAGAAGGCTTAGAGGGTAAAAATGTTCTCAATCTAAAATGTGATGACGTAAAGCTTATAACAAATATTATGATGGGTGGTAAAGGAGAAATTAAAGAAGGTCCTATTGATGAGCTACACCTTAGTGCAGCAGGTGAAATGATGAATCAAATGATAGGCTCCTCCTCTACTGCTTTAGCAGAAATGATGAATATTAGGCTCAATATCTCAACACCTGATGTCTTAGTTAGAGACTACTCCACAGAACACCTTGAGGCCTTAATAGAAGAAGCTCCACTGGTTATGACTGTTTTTAACATGACGGTAGAGGATGTTCTAGACAGTGAAATAATGCTAGTGATGAGCATTGATTTTGCTAAGGAGATGGTTGAAAAAGTTAAGTACCAATACAGTCAAACTTTTTCACAAGAACCAGTAGAAAACACACAGGTTGCTGAGCAAGCAAATGACTCTTACTCTCAAAATGCTAGTTTAGAAAAGGAAAAAGAAAAAGAAAAAGAAAAAGTAAATGTTCAAAAAGTTGAACTACAAACCTTTGGAGAAAAACCTAAATTCCAAAACCTTACAGGTAATAGATATAACGTTCTTATGGATGTTCCTTTAGAAGTTACTATAGAAATTGGAAGAGTCAAAAAACCCATAAGTGAAATTTTAAAGTTCACCAGTGGCACTATTATAGAGTTGGATAAACTAGTAGGTGAGGATCTTAACATTTTAATTAATAACAAAATCATTGGTAAAGGTGAAGTTGTTGTAATTGATGAGCATTATGGGATGAGAGTGTCAGAGATACTAGATAACAAGGAATAAACAAAAACAATTAATAGAAATAACAATTACTTAAGATTAGCAACAAGGAGAGAGTTAATGAATAATACAGGAGTTTTAATAGTAGATGATGCAGCTTTTATGCGAATGATGATTAAGGATATTTTATCCAGAAATAACATACCCATTCTAGGAGAAGCTCCTAATGGAGTAATTGCTGTAGAAAAATATGAAGAATTAAAACCTCAATTGGTCATAATGGATATCACAATGCCAGAAATGAGTGGCGTTGATGCCTTAAGGGAAATAAAGAAAATTGACTCTACAGCCAATATAATAATGTGCTCTGCCTTAGGCCAGCAAGACATGGTTATGGAAGCTATACAAGTTGGGGCAAAAGACTTTATAGTTAAGCCCTTCCAAGAAGGAAAACTGGTGCAGGCTGTAAAGAAATTTGTAAAATAAATTATAGTTTTTATTACTCATAATAGAATTTTACTTCAATATTGATTGATTTAATATTTTTGGAAGGATACACTATATTTCTTATTGTATCCTTTATTGCATTTTAAAAGATACAAATTACTTGGTCTAGGAGAATTAATAATGGAAGCCTTAAGTTCAACATATGTTAGAAAAAATTGGAGTGAAACAATTGAAAAAAGTATTAGAAAGCAACCAGTCTTCATAAAAAGGTCTAGAGACCTTCTTATACTTGCTGAAACTATACATATTGAAAAACTTCTAGAGGACTACAATCTATATATTACCATTGAAAATCTATCTTCAAGCTCTTATGGCGCATACATTGGGGCCTTTGATATATATGAAAAAGGCAACTCTGTAAAGGAAGTTGCAGACCAAGCGGTAGGTCGACTTGTAAAGACTTGTTTAGAATATTATGAAAATTTAAATACAAATATTAATATGCCAGATAGGGCTAAGCTTTATCCCTATGTTTTAAAGGTGCTCTTAGTCTTAATAAAAGAAGAAGACCCTAAAGATATATTAATAATTAAAAGTTAATTTAGAAGCTTTTTGTTTCTTTTGATAAGGACCTAACGGTCATTATTCCACTTTCTGTTTCTATTAAAACTGTTCGACCATAATTGCTTCCTACATCCTTTGCTACAATAGGAATTTGTAATAGTGCCAGATTATCTTGCACTGCCTTTACATTCTTGTCTCCTATAGTCTCTCCAGCCCAAGCAAACATATTAGCTCCTCCAGCAATTTTAGCCACAATATTACCCTTTCGACAGCCCTTAGCCATCATTAGGTCAAGCAACATTTTAACTGCTGTGTTTGCAAATTTTTTTGGATCAGTTTCTATATGGCCCTTTGAATCTGGCAAGAGAATGTGAGACAAGCCTGCAATTTTGGCAAACTTATCATACAAGCAAATTCCAACACAAGAACCCAAGGCATAAGAAATTAGTTCATCTGGAGAGCTAGCTATATTTAAATCTGATATTCCAACTACAATTTGTTTTTTAATCATATAACACCCAATTTTGCAAAAATCTTCTGTAAAGAATCGGGTGTTGGCATTATAAGTAAATTACTTTTAAATACTGAATTATGTGAGTTAAAGGTTCCTTCAATCAATATGAGATTATCGCTCATGGTTCCAAAAATTGAAGCAGGATAGTTTAATACAGCTCCTACCATATCCACCGCTATTCTTGGTGCTTCAAGCCCTATTTTAAAATCTAATATCTGTGAGATAGCATTGGTATAAGAGCCAGATAAAATATTACTAATCTCTAGTAAGACCGATTGGCCCATTTCTGAAAGATTAAAAAGATCATCCACTTCTTCTTTAAGTAAAACTTTTAAAAGATGACTAATTGCTTCTTTTTCTAAAAGAAAAAGTAATAAACCTTCTATTTCATATTTCATTAAGACAAGTACACCAGCAACTTGATTTTCAGGCCCACCTAACTTTTGTGCAATGTGGTTAACATTGGCTATTTCCACAACAGGGACATCCACATTAATTCTGCCCTGTAAAATCAAGGATAAGGAGGTTGCAGCATTACCAGAGCCAATGTTTCCAATCTCTCTTAAAACATCTATTTGCATCTCATTCATATCAAAACTATCCATGATAAACCCCCAAGGCTAAAAATTATACAAGAAGATTACACAGCTTTTTGATTTTTAGCTTGCTTGCTCAAAACCATAGCTTCTTTCCAGGTCTTGCGCATTTCCATCATCATGTTGCTGGCAAGTTCAATCTTTTCTAAATCTTTTTTGATATTACCCATAATTAATAGGTCCATCACGAAATTATACATTTTTTCCAAATGCCCTGATATTTCATATTGAAAATCTAAGATAGATATTAGGTAGGTTATTATATCTTGAGCCTTAATCAAATGTTCATTGGTTTTTTCAATATTTCTTTTTTCTAGCCAGTACTTGGATAAATCTATACTGGATATACACTTATCATAGAGTAAAACAACCAAACCTTCTGCTGTTGACTGTAATACATTATTATCTCCATACTCTTTTAAAACATGTTCGTGTCTCATACTATTCTCCCATCATCATAGAAATAAAATTAGATTGCGAGTTCATCTTGTTTATAGCTACTTCCATTGAACTAAATTGCTTCCAATACTCTTTCTCTTTTTTATCTTTTGTTTCATTGGCTTTGTCAATACGCTTTTGTATTTCATTAATCTTCTTACTTAAGGCATTGTCATTTTGTGTGCTATCATTTAAAATTCCAGCTTTTTCCAACAAGAGTCCTTTGAAGCCCTGCTTGTCTCTAGTGCTAGTTATATATTTCTTTATAATATCGTTTACCCTTTGGAAGAAACCACTTTGATCGTATCTCTTTTTTGCCATTTCTCCGCTAATGTCTCTAGAATAATCTATTTGTGATTCCTTTTTAAACATGGCCATAGTATCTTCAAAATTCTCTTCTAAAGATGCCTTTAAAAGGTTTTCATTAAGTAAAATTTCACCACTTCTATCATTGTTTAAAGAAAGACCCATTTGCTTAAAGGAACCAACTTGATCCTCTATTTGATATATAAAGGCCATTTTTAATTCATTTAACAAAGAGGTAAAAAGAGGTTCAGATTTTAGGATTCCTTCTTTAGCTTTAGCTTCCCAGTCCTTAATTTGCTTTTCTGACATTCCTGCCTTTTGTTCTTCACTTAAAGGCTTATAGTTATAATCTCTTTTTTGTGACAATTGATTGTTTAATTCTTTAATTAAAAGATTGTAGTCATCTACAAAGGCTTTTATGGACTTGTATGCCCCTTCTGTATTATTAGTTATCTCAAAGTTAATTTCTTCTTTTGTTTCCTTTTTCAAAGTATAGGTTATATTGTCTATAGTAAAAGTATTATTACTTCTAGTAATCATTGAACTTTTATCCGAATCGTTTAAATAGAAAATGGCATCTTGCCCATTTCTAAAATCTCCCTCTTGAATTTTAATCATACCTGAGGCTCCAAAAAAATCTCCTTCAATATTTTTTATACTTATTTCAGAGTTGCTTCCAGTTTTTGAAGCTGTAAAACTAACCTGGTCCTTTATACTGTCATAGTCAACTCTTACTCCAGCTTGAGACTTATTTATAGCTTTAAATATCTTATCAATACTATCTTCATGGGAAAAGGAAAATTCTACCCCATTGATTTCAAACTTAATATCTTCTTGCTTGCCAGACAAATCAGCTACTGAGGCCTTTAAATTTAATATATTAGTATCCCCATTTTTTAAACCAAGAAAATCTAACTTCTCTGTAGACTCTCCATGTTCAAGAATTTGCAGAGAACTATTTTTAGCATCTAAAATTAAGGTGTTTTCAGAACTTAAGCCTACCTCAATTCTATTATCTCCAAAAAGTTTGTCTAGTTTAACTTGTAAGTCCTCTATAAAGTCTTCTACTTGATTATAATTATTCTCAAAAGTAACCTGATGTTGTTCTCCGTCCAATCTCAAATTAAAAGAAAAGCCTTCTAAGTTAAATTCTGAAATGTTTGAAAGGTCAAGATCTCCTCTTATGCCTCTCTTAACTCCTTCTTGGCCTTGCACATAAGCCGACTTTGCCAGTTGAACAATCTCATTAATTGAAAAAGCTCCACTTCTTGCATCAGCATTTACAAGTACTGAAAGATAATCATTTTGTTCCAGATTTGTTGTTTTTAAATTACCAGAAGAAAGTATATTCTTAGAGTTATCTGCTAGATTGAAATAGGTTTTTGTAAAATCAGATAATTTATCAATTATCTCCCTATAAGCTTCTTGTTGCCAAAGAGCATATGCTTTTTCTTGCTCAATCCTAACAACCTTTTCTCTTTCAGCCTTCATTAAGCTTTCAATCATCTTTTCTGTTTCCATACCGGATGCAAGACCACTTATTTTATTAGATGAATAATTTAAATTTGATATTTCTTCTGGCATATAAGACCTCTTTTCAAACTTCTTCGTCGGCTATAAGGCCGAATTGTTGTAAGATAGCTATTGAAAAATCAATAAGTTTTGTTGAAGGTATTTCTTTTACAATTTCTTTTGTCTGTGTGTCTATAACTCTAAATATAATTTTGTTAGTAGCTTCATGAATAGAATACTCAATTTTCCTATTATCAGACTTTAGGCTTTGATTTAAGATCTCTACCTGCTCATCCAATTGCTTAGCACTATCAATCTCAATAATATTACTATCTGGGACTCTCACATCTTCAATTTCTGGACTTTTTGTTTTTTTGGAGAACATATTATTATTGCTTTCTCCAGCTGCTATGGGGCCAACAACCCCTGTGGTTTTATCTATAAAATCCATCCCTTACGACCTACTTCCTTTCTGAAAAATATAAAGACTTACCACCGGCAAAGCCGGTGGCAGTTGTCTTTCTTTTTTAACTATTTAGTAATTGTAGTATGGATTGTGGTTGAGCATTAGCTTGTGCAAGCATTACTTGGGCAGCTTGACTCAATACATTCATCTTTGTAAATTCCATTATTTCAGAAGCCATGTCTACGTCTCTAATTCTAGATTCTGCTGCTGACATATTTTCTGCTGCTGTTTGTAGGTTTGTGATTGTGTACTCTAATCTGTTGGTATAGGAACCTAACTTAGATCTAACTTCAGAAACTGTGTCTATGGCAGTGTCCAATACCTTTAAGAACTCTCCAGCTTTTTCAGATGTTTCAATATCATAACCTTCTAGTACTGTTACAGGATCACCATCTGCAACTGCACTTAGGGTAATAGTACCTTCGGTATCAGCAGCCTCTTCACCTAATCCACCAATTACAGCACTCTTACCATCACCAAGGGCAACTGTAAACTTGCCTTCTGCATCAGCAGTATATTCTACAGCATCAGCTCCGCCAATACTAATTTCTGCTTTAGCGCCAGCACCAGTTCCATCTGCTCCCTTTGTTGTAATCTTTACGTTAATTATTAGCTCGTCAGTAGCTTTTTCTGTAGAAAAATCGCCTGTAAAGGTTACAGTAGCACCGTTGATTTCATCAGCTATATCTGGATTTCCTGTATCATATTTATATGCTTGTGTAGTTGTTTCTACTCCAACGCCTAAGGTTATAGCATCCATTTTTTCTAGCTCAACGTTTAGTACTTGACCTGAGTCTGCACCAATTTGTAGAACTCCAGAAAAGACACCATTTTCTCCAGCAGACATAAGGGCTTGACCGTTAAACTTAGTGGTATCAGCAATTCTTGTAACTTCTTCTGCTAATTGGTCAATTTCTTTTTGAATGGTTGCTCTGTCTTCATCGGTTGCTGTTTCATTACCTGCTTGAACAGATAGCTCACGCATTCTTTGTAAGATTGAAGTAGTTTCGTTTAGTGCACCTTCAGCTGTTTGTATTAGAGAAATTCCGTCTTGAGCATTTCTTGTAGCTTGATTTAAGCCTCTAATTTGAGCTCTCATTTTTTCAGAGATAGCCATACCAGCTGGGTCATCACCTGCATTATTGATTCTTAAGCCAGATGATAGTTTCTTTAGAGCACTATTTGTTGTTTCATTGTTTTTTGATAGCTGGTTGTATGTATTCAACGCAGCAATATTGTGATTAATTCTCATGTAATCCTCCTTGATTTGTTCGGGGTTCCTTCCCCTTTGGTCTATTTAAACACCGACCGAGTATTATATATTACTCCACCAGTAAAACTGGCGGAGTGTGTTTAAAATTAGCTATTTAATAATTGTAGTATAGATTGTGGTTGAGCATTAGCTTGTGCAAGCATTACTTGAGCAGCTTGACTCAATACATTCATCTTTGTAAATTCCATTATTTCAGAAGCCATGTCTACGTCTCTAATTCTAGATTCTGCTGCTGACATATTTTCTGCTGCTGTTTGTAGGTTTGTGATTGTGTACTCTAATCTGTTGGTATAGGAACCTAACTTAGATCTAACTGCAGAAACTGTGTCTATGGCAGTGTCTAATACATTTAAGAACTCTCCAGCTTTTTCAGATGTTCCAATGTCATAACCTTTTAGTCCAGCTTCGAATTTTACATCTTTGTTAGCAAATGTATCTGTAAATCCTTTAATGGTTACAGATTGGCCTTCAGCAAGCTTAGCACTATCGTCGCCAACTGTATCGTCCTTTATTGTAACTGCACCATCAGTTACATCAAGACCAGTAAAAGTTTTATCCCCAATTTTAACAGTAGCTTTCTTGGTATCATTGTCATATGAGATAGTAATTGCTAGATCATCTGCATCTGCACTTTCAGGAGCAAAACCTGTAATGGATACGTCAACGTCTTCAAGACCTTCGCTATAAACAGGGTCTTTATATGCGAATTTTCCAACGCCTAAGGTATTTGCATCCATCTTTTCTAATTCAACATCAAGTACTTGACCTGAGTCAGCACCAATTTGTAGAACTCCAGAAAAGACACCATTGTTTTTAGCGGACATTAGAGCTTGACCATTAAACTTGGTGGTATCAGCAATTCTTGTAACTTCTTCTGCTAATTGGTCAATTTCTTTTTGAATGGTTGCTCTGTCGTCATCGGTTGCAGTTTCGTTACCTGCTTGAACAGACAATTCACGCATTCTTTGCAAAATTGAGGTGGTTTCATTTAAAGCACCTTCAGCTGTTTGAATTAAAGATATTCCGTCTTGTGCGTTTCTTGTAGCTTGATTTAAGCCTCTGATTTGTGCTCTCATTTTTTCTGAAATAGCCATTCCAGCTGGATCATCTCCTGCGTTGTTGATTCTTAGACCAGAAGATAATTTCTTTAGAGCACTGTTTGTTGTTTCGTTGTTTTTTGCTAGCTGGTTATATGTATTTAACGCAGCTATGTTGTGATTAATTCTCATGTAATCCTCCTTGATTTGTTCGGGGATCCTTCCCCTTTTAAAAAATACCGGTCAGTATCTTATATCTAATTATTCGGTGTTTTTAAGAGAATCTTTAATAGTGATTTAAAACAAAAAAATATTGAATTTTATTACTTTTATTACTTTTATTACTTTTACTACTTTTTTTACTTTTACTACTTTTATTAGCTTTACTAGTTTGCTAATTTGCTAATTTGCTATTTACTAATTTATTTCACCAACAATGACAATGTTGAGATATTCATTGTTGTCTTTAAGGTCTATTTCATAAAGGTCCACTCTTTTTCCCTCTTCTTCATATATTCTAAGAAGAGGTCTTAAAGGTAAGCCTTTATTATTCTTTATTACTACAGCCTTGTAGCCGTTACTTAATTCTACTAGGGTACCTGGATTGTATGGGGTTATGCTATTAATGAATACTCTAGCTATTTCAGGGTCAAACATATGACCAGCATTGGCCATAATGTATTCTAAGGCCTCTGATTGGCTCCAGGCTTTTCTATAGGGTCTATCTGAAACAAGAGCATCATATACATCGGATATGCATAAAATCTTAGCAAAAAGATTAATAGACTTATCTGTTAAGCCAAAAGGATAGCCTTTCCCGCTATGATATTCATGATGCATCAAAACTCCCCTTCTACCTTGAATGGTCAAGCAGCCTTGTTCAGTAAGGTATTCATAACCTTTTAGAGGATGTCTCTTAATTAGATCATATTCTTCGTCATTGAGTTTTCCAGGCTTATTTAAAATGGCTGAAGGTATAAATATCTTACCTATATCATGCATAAGAGCGCTCTTAAAAAGATCCATAATAGTTTGCTTGCTCATCATCATTTTTTTACCTACTATGGATACAATCAAAGCTACATTAACACAATGGGAATAGGTATAGTCATCATGGGTCTTAATATACATGACATTATATGAGGTGCTATCGCTACTTAAAAGTTCATCAATTATTGATTCGGTTAAGACCTCAATGTCACTCCAGTTGTTAAGCATACCCTTATTGTTGCTTCTTATTGATGTATATATATCTTTAACCTTGCTGACTGCAGACAGTCTAGCCTTAGGGTCCATTACTTCATCAATATCTATACCTTCTGACAACTCATCTTCTATATAAATACCTAGATACCCCAAGGCATCTAGGTGTCTAATATATTTTTCTGTTAATTTTGCGTTCCTTTTAAGGTAAATCTCCCCATATTTACCATAGACATCCTTTCCTATTACCATGTCTTCCTTTAAGAAAGTTATGGGTACATACCTCATTTTTCATTCCCTTTTTTTAGAAGTTCTCCAACTTGATCTAAGGTTGCTGCATCTTCTTTGGCTACCGCCTTAAGATTCTCAGAGGTTACTTCTACGACTATTTCCTTTCGTAAAATCCTAATGCTACTTTTTGCATTTATTCCCAGCTTTACTTTGCTGCCCTGAGTTTCGATTACAACAACCTCAATATCTTCTCCTATAAGGATAGCCTCTCCGGCTTTTCTTGATATTACTAACATGTTAAATCCTTTAACTGTTTAAAATTTTGTGGCGAACACTGTACCTTTCATCATCCAAAATTAGTTGTACTGCATTGCCACTATCCCTATTTATTATTATAGGGCTTCTAAGGTTAATTGTCATCTCTTCTATACTATTTGGTATTACAACAATTGCTAGAGTTATTATGTTGTCACTTGCTTTTATTTCAAGAATATTTGCTAGCTCCTGACTAATGGGGGGTGCATAGTTTTCATCAAACATTTTAGGGTCTAAAAGAACAAAAGTGACACTGTCGTCCTTTGCCTTTAAAAGCATAAAAGGATTGTCTTCTTTTTCAGATGCTTTTGTTAATTTAAAATCTCTTATACTTTCAAAACCGTAAATTTCTCTCTTAAAAGTTATGTTTTCTGGATATTCCATTACTAAATCTCCCCTTATCTATCTTATGAAATCCAATAGTGACAATTGTATTACAGATACCGAAGCTGAAAGAGCAGCTTCATAGGCCTGTTCTGCCAGTTTATAGTTTATTATTGCTTCTTCTATTTCCATATCTTCAATGTCTGAAATTCTTGTTTTTAGGGTCTCTTCTCGGCTTTTTAACTGAGTGTGCACCGAGTCTAGCCTATTGGCAGCGGTTCCAATCTTTGTAAGGTGACCTAAGATTCTGTCATAGTTATCTTCCAAGACTTTACCTAAGTCCTTATATTTTTCTATATCAAAATCATCTGCCAAGATTTCATTTGTAATATTGTCTAAGGTGGTTAAGAGGTTATCAGGGCCACTTCCCATTATCTCTAGGGCAGAAACCCTTATATCCATATTCATACCCTTACTTATATTTACTCTAACCTTTTGCGTTATTTCAAAATCTCTTTGGGCTTGGTCCATACTTTCAATATCTAAGCCATTGTATAAATAAGTTCCTGCTACTTCTTTAATTGGACTTGTCTTGGTGCTAAAGCCTCCAAAGATGAATATGCCAGAGGAGCTATAATTTAAATCACTAATGATTTGTTCTTTGTATTGTAAAATCTCATCTGCTATAGCTACCTTTCCTGATTTAGGCAAAGTTTCATTGTTGGCTGAATTAGCCAGTTCAATTATCTTTAACATACACTTATTTATATCTGTTAGGGCTGTTTCAGTATCACTTATGGCAGATCTTGCATTATCAATATTAGAATAATATTTTGTTAGATTCTTCTTATCATTATTTAATCTACTTAATAGATTAGCTGCTACTGGATCATCATAAGCAAATTGATTCTTTTTACCACTTCCATATGAGTAGGAAGTTGTTAAAAGCTTTTGATGGGCAGTATCTATATCTCTTAGAGTTCTTCTTGCTGCCATTCCATTTGTTATTCTCATAGCTGGTCTCCTATACCATATTTATCAAGGTTTCTAACATCTCACTTAGCACCCTCATTAAATTTGCTGCTGCTTCATAGCCTTTTTGAAACATCTCCAAATTAATGGTTTCTTCTGTTAAACTAACTCCCATTACAGAATCTCTTTGGTCTATAACATAGTCCATAATTTCTCTTTGACCCATTTCTCTCGCCTTGGCATAACCTGTTGTAATGGTAACTTGAGATATAATTGATTCAATATATTCTTCCAAATTCCCTATATCTTCACCTTCAAAAACTAAGCTACTACTTTCTCTTAGCTCAATAAAGTTCATTAGGTTCATGTTGTTTGCAATGGAAAGATTACCTAATATTTCTGTGTCTGACGTGGCAATATTAGCTCCACTTTCCATAAGCTCTTTAGATAATCTAATATCAATGCCCTTAGTAAAGTTTGGGTCAAAGAAGTTTATATTGGTTCTTGAAGCTTCACCACCATAGGGCATGGTATAGCCTTGCTGGTTAATGGTGTTAAAGGCTTCCACAACACTACCTGCTAGCTTATTTAATTTATCAATAATGTATTCAAGTCCCATGTGGTCTTGGCTATTTCCATCTCTTATATCCGTCATGGCCTTTAAGGTTCCACTTGTTAATACAATTTTAGTTCCAGTATCCTTCCAATATAGTTGGCTGTAGGTGCCACCAGTGGCATCACTTGCAAGATTATTTCTAATATCAATTTCGTGGACTGTATAGTGGTCTACAAGGCTATAGCCTCCTGCTAGAACCTGGTATTCACCACTATCTTTTTCTACAGTGGTTAAATCCATGTATTGGGATAATTGGTCTACCATAAGATTTCTTTCATCTCTTAGCTCATTAGCCTTTTTCCCGCTGGCCTCAAATTCAAATATTAATTGATTTAGTTCCGCTATTTTATGGGCAGTATGGTTTATGTCTTTTGCAGCTGCTACCAAATCTTGGTTTATTTCATCCTTGTAGCTGGTAAGAGCCTTAGTTGTAATGTTTAAATTTTCTGTAAACAAAATAGCATTTTGTTTTACTTCCTCTCTCATGGTCATGTTTGTTACATCAGCAAGGAGAGTCTCCATGGAATTAAAAAGATCGGTTAGCATATTGTCTAAAGAATCTTCTTTTCCATTTCTCAAAATACTGTTGATATAGATATATGAATTGGTTTTTAAAGAAAGCTCTGATTGGATTGCACTTTCTTTTCTATACATTTGGTCATAGTAGTCAAACCTAACCTGCTTTACCTCAGAGGCTAGCACTCCTCTTCCTATGTTATTGGCTCTGGCATCAACAAATAATCCTTTTGAGTTATCTGCTACAGCTTCAAAAACAACCACCTGCCTAGAAAAACCCTTGGTGTTAGCATTGGCTATATTATGGCCAGTCACATCAATGGCTTTTTGATGGGCAAATAGGCTTTTTCTTACCAGTTCAATTCCACTAAATGTACTCATCTTCTATACCTTTCTATCAAGCAAAGTGGTCTTAGGAAGATACAAGGAAGACCTATCATCTATTACATCTAATATTGATTTAAGTTCCTCCATTTTACTTTCAACAATCTTGTAATTTACAAACTTTAGTTTTTCCTGCTTTTCTAAATCTGCTTGTAATCTTTCACTTAAGATTTCCATTCTTTCTATTTGACTAGGATTTAAGTGTTTTTTTATGCTTCTTTTAGTAAGCTTCTTAATTCCATATTCATGTCTAATACTGTTTAGAGTTTTTTGTCTTTTGTTTTCTAAAAGAGACAGCTTCATAAGCAAGCTCTCTTCTAGCCTAATCATGCTGTTCAAACTTAAAATATTATTACTTTTTAGGACCTCTGCTTTCTTTTCTGAAACCTGATTAAACTGATTTAAGATTTCCACTTGATCTGCATATAGGTCAACTACTTCTTCGAACATATTTCTCATGACTCCTCCTTTTGGCATAAGAAAGAATACTTTAGTATAAAGCCCTCTTTTTTTTATTAAATTCCTTGTCTTAATCTATTTTTCTAGAATAGAATCAATTATTTTCTCAGCCAATTTTTCACTATCTACCTTGTATTGGCCCTTTTGAACCTTGTTTTTTAATTCTTCTACCAGTTCTTTTCTGTCAACATCTGAGGTCTTAGCCTTTTGTACATACTTACCAACCGATTTAGCTTCTTGTGAAATATCAACCTGGTCTTTTATGTTAAGGCTCTTCTTTTTTACATCCTCTGTTTTGTTATTCTGCTTGATTTTATTTATCGCATCATATGCTTTTAAGGGGTTAATTTTCATAATATGCCTCTACTTTACTTTCTTAATCTATTTGTTAAACTGCTAATTTCATCCATTACCTGAACTAGTTTAGAGTTAATCTGGTACAATCTTTGGGCCTTAATTAAATCTGTCATTTCTACAGCTAAATCTACGTTAGATCCTTCAATAAAACCCTGTCTTAATATTATATCGGCAGTTTGCGTATTTTCCTTAAGTTGTGGGCTGTCAAGATATAAATCGCTTCCTACAGGGATTAAATCTTGAGGATTTTCAAAGCTAATTGTATCTAAGACAAATGTTCTTCCACTATTTTCAAAGGTCAACAAGCCATCTTCACTAACAATAAAGTCTTTATCATTTTCGTCTACAGTTATAACTTGTCCAAAAATATCTAATAATAGCATACCATCTTTATTGGCTAATGCATATGTATCATTGATAGCTGCCTTGGTAAAGCTGCCTCCTCTTGTAAAATAGGTGGCGGTGCCATCGGTTACTTTTAAAAATCCTTCCTTTTCAAAGGATAAATCATAAGGGTCTTTTGTCTCTCTTAAGGGGCCAGAGGTAAAGTCCTTATAGTAGTTATTTACTCTAATCCCATTTCCCATATTGTATTCTAGGTCCGAGGCAGTATCTACCTTGTTATATAGCATATCACTAAATTGAATGGCTGTTTTTTTATAGCCACTGGTATTTATATTAGATATATTTCCAGAGATAAGATCAAATATCTTTTCTTGAGTTAACATGGAGTTGGCTGCTATGTAATATGCATTGTTCATTTTTTACTCCTCTTAAAATACTGCAATTCCATTAATGGTTTTACCCTTCATCTCATCCATTATCTGAATAACTGTTTGGCTTGTTTCAAACTTTCTGCTTATATCCATCATTTTAAGATACTCTTCACTCATATTCACATTGGATTTTTCACTATGTCCTGCTCTTATTAAAGAATCATTTGCTACTATGGGATCTTGTTCTGAAACATAGTAATCCAAAACTGATTTTGACAAATCATTGTAATCAAAAAAGTCATAAAGAAGAATTTGGTCTACTACTATATTGTTTTGTACAAGACTTCCATCTTCTCTTAGAATAAACCCATCATCACCAAGAAATATATTGCCATTTCTTCCTTGAATAAAGCCACCATGTTGGTCTCTTAAGTAGCCTAATTGGTCCACCTGATAAGAGCCTCCTCTTGAGTAAGACATAATTCCATTATGTTCTACTCTTATGAATCCTCTTCCATCTATGGCAAAATCATTTTCCTTTGTTTTATATATTTCACCTTGGCTAAAGTCTGTGTAGGTATTTATGGAGTATTGATATTTTTTCTCTGATTTGTATTCTTCTTGAATGTAGTAGTCGGAAAAAGACTGAACAGTTAAACTGTCTCTTTTATATCTATCAGTTACTGTATTTGCTAGGTTGTTGGAAACAAGGGCTAATTGACTGTTATATACCAACAAAGATTGTCCCAATTGCTGAAGACCTAAATCCATCCTTTTTCCTCCAAAATGTTATCACCTAATATATCGGTAGCTTTTTTCTATACTTTAAAGGTTATCTTGTAGTTCTTCTTTTAATTTCGCTAAAATACCTGAAATAATCTGAGATATTCTAGATTCACTTAAGTCTACAATTTGTGCTATTTCCTTATAGGTTAGCTCCTCGTAATAGTAGAGGTTGAGAATAATTTTCTCTTTTTCTTTGAGCTTTTGAATATTTCTTGCTAAAGCCTTATGCATTTCTGACTTATCTAAGGCATACTCAGGATACTCCTCAGCTTTTTTTGACCTAATAATGTCCCCATTTTCTTCAATGAAAGATTCAAAGGATGCCATATTACTCAAGGAATCTTCTTCTTGAGTTCTTTTTATCACATCTTCGTTCACATTAAGGCCTTTTGCCATTTCCTTTAAGCTGGGTTCTCTTCCATATTTGTTTTGAAAGGTATTAATAAATTCATTTAGATTCTTAGCTCTTTTTCTGGCATCTCTTGTTAAAATATCAACCTTTCGCATATAGTCTAAAATCTGACCCTTTATCCTAAGACAGGCATAGGAAGGAAATTTAACATTTTTATTTATATCAAATTTTTCTACAGCATCCATTAGGCCAATAACTCCTTCGCTGTATAAATCATCCTCTTCTATTATTCCTATACGAGTACAAGGAATAGAATAAATGACTCTTTTTACTAGATATAAGTATTTTTCTACTAAGACATTTCTCAGGTCAATTGATTTTGTATTTTTATAATTAATCCATAAATTCTTGTCTTCCATTAAACACCTCAAATATCACCATTAAGTTTTATACTTCCAACAACTTGTATCTTTACATTTTTTTCTATCTCATTATAGGATAGAACATCAATGTTTTCATCTATCTGGTCCACTATCTCATTGAGATAGATGCGGACTATGGGAGAAGTTAAGATTATAACATCAATTCCCAGTTTTGCGGTTTTACTTAGTTCATCTTTAGTAGCTGTCATTAGCATACGGATTTTATCTGGCTCTAAAGCCAAATAACCCCCTCCATCTGAAGCTCTAACTCCCTTGGTTATTAGGTCTTCAATTGCAAAATCCACCGTTAAAACATCAATTATTCCCTTAGGGGCATATATGTTTGAAATCTCTCTTTTTAGGGCTTGTCTTGCATATTCAATCAGTACATTTATATCCTTTGTAGTCTTGCCATAATCACCCAAGGTTTCAACAATTAAATCTAAGGACTTTATAGGGATTCCTTCTTTTAAAAGCCCAATAAGAACCTTGTGAAGCTGTCCCACACTTATAACCTTGCCCATTACTTCTTCTACTAGAGCATTTTGTCTTTCTTGCAGATTATCCACAAGTTTTTGAACATCTTGTCTTGCCAATATCTCAAAGGAATGTTTTTTAATAACCTTTGATATATGGGTGGCTAAAACAGCTGATGGGCTTGTAACAGTATAACCTAGCATTTGAGCCTTATCTTGGACCTTCTTACTTATCCATTTTGCATCTATTCCATAGGCAGGGTCCTTTGTTTCAATACCTTCAATATCATCTTCATAATCTGATTGAGGGCTAATAGCCAGCATATGGTCTACTAAAAGCTCTCCTCTTTCTATTAAATTATTTCTAATCATAATAGTATATTCATTGGACTTTAGGGCCAAATTATCTCTAAACCTTACTACTGGGATAATAATACCCATGTTAGAAGCAAATTGATTTCTTATGGTTACCATCCTATCTAGAAGGTCTCCTCCTTGAGCTTCATCAATTAGAGGGATAAGAGAATATCCTAACTCTATCTTTATTGGATCCACATTTAATAAATCCATAATATTGGTTTTGACTTTTTCTCTTTCAGGTAGACTTTCTTCTTCAACAAACTCTTCTTGTGTTTTTTTAGGTTGAATCTTTCTGTAGAGTAGATAGCCTAAAACTACTAAAAAGGAACCAACAAGTAAAAGTGTAAAACCAGGAAATCCAGGTACTAGCCCTAAAACTATCAAGGTTACGCCGGTGATGAAGAGGACTTTGTAATCTGAAAAAAGTTGCTTTGAAAACTGTTCACTTAAATCTTCATCGTTGGATGATCTTGTTGCCATAATACCTGTTGCTGTAGAAACCATTAAAGATGGCAATTGAGATACTAGACCATCTCCTACAGTAGCTAGGGCATATACTGTAATAACTTGAGAAAAGTCCATGCCTTGGACGGTCATACCAATAATAATTCCACCAATAAAGTTTATTAAGGTTATTATTATTCCCGCTATAGCATCTCCTTTTACAAACTTGGTTGCTCCGTCCATGGCCCCATAGAAGTCTGATTGGAATTCTACTCTTTTTCTTCTTTCTTTTGCTTCTCTTTCATCTATTAAGCCTGCATTCAAGTCTGCATCTATGGCCATTTGCTTTCCAGGCATTGAATCTAAGGTAAACCTAGCTGCAACCTCTGAAACTCTTTCAGCTCCTTTGGTTATAACTATAAATTGGATAATCATTATAATTAAATAAATTACTAAGCCTACTACAATATTTCCAGAGACAACAAAATTACCAAAAGCAGTTATAACCTTACCAGCCTTGCCTCCTTCTCCTAGAATCAACCTTGTAGAAGAAATATTTAATGAAAGTCTAAAGAGGGTTGAAATCAAAAGTAAAAAAGGAAAGGTGGAAAAAGCTAAAGGCTCTTTTACATAAAGGCTGGTTAAAAGAATTATAAGGGAAACTGTAATGTTAATTATTAACATAAAGTCCAAGATACTTGTAGATAGAGGAACTATAATTATAATTACAATCCCTATTACTATCATGGCTAAAAGGCTTTGTCTAAATTTTGCTTTAATATTAATCACCTGTCTTTCCTTGATTTTTCATATTGTAAACATAGGCTAAGACTTCTGCAACCGCTTTATAGTGTTCATAGGGGATTAAGTCTCCTACTTCAACCTGCCTAAACAAAACCTGAGCAAGGGGTTTGTTTTCTACAATATGAATCTTTTTATCCTTTGCAATCTCTTTAATTTTTTCTGCAATTAGTCCCTGCCCTTTGGCTAAAACCTTTGGGGCAGGATCCTTTTTATGGGTGTACTGTATAGCAATAGCCAAATGAGTTGGATTGGTTATAACCACATCAGCTTGTGGAACAGCTTGCATCATTCTCATTCTGGCCATTTGTCTTTGCCTATTTCTTATAAATGACTTAATTTGAGGATCTCCTTCAGTATTTTTGAACTCATCTTTTACCTCTTGCTTGGTCATTTTCAGTTTGTTCTCATAGTCAAACCACTGGTATATGAAGTCAATAATAGCTATTGCCACCAAACCTATTAATATACTGGTTAAAATAGATACTAAAGTATTTAAGCCCCTGTTAAGAGCTGGCAGCAATTCATAAAAACCTAAATATGAAAATTCCATTGATGCCTTAGCAATGGCAGAATAGGATAATAAAATTATAACTGCCATTTTGCCAAGATTTTTTACCAATTCAAAAAGTGTTCTTTTGGAAAATATTCTCTTTAGGCCTTCCATAGGATTTAGCCTTTTTAGGTCTGGCTTAAGTTTTTTTGCAACCACCAAAAAACCTACCTGTAAATAATTAGCTAACATACCTACAGCCAACATTGAAAAAAGAAAGACACCAGCTGTTTCTAAAAAGAAAATTCCATACTTCATATAGTCAAACTTTAAATCAATCTCTTTAATGTAAAGGGAGTCTTGCAAAAACAAGGCTGCTTTTGTCATGGCATATGTCAAATATATACCTATCAAAAGAGTTATAGTTAATAGAGATAGAGCATTTATAATCTCTATACTTCTATTTACATCTCCTTCTTTTCTGGCATCCTTTCGTTTTTTCAAGGTTGCCTTTTCGGTTTTTTCTCCTGACATTACACAAAACTCCTAATTAATAAAAGCATTCTTTCAAACATAAACTCAAAATACTGGTCTAGCAACTCAAATAGGGGAGCTACTAAAAAAATTAATAAAATCATGGATACAGCTATTTTTACTGGTATCCCTATAACAAAAACATTCATTTGAGGTACAAATTTAATAATTACTCCTAAAACAAATTGAGTAATCAGGGTTAGTAAAAGTAAGGGCAATATTATCTTTACGGCATAAGCATAGGTAAAGGAAAAGGAATTTATGAATATCTCATAAAAGATACCTGAGACTTCTGTCCCTTGTATTGGAATGGTGTCAAACATGGAATAAAGAAGAAATATAAGTTTTGTTGCTCCTTTAGTGGATAAAAAAACAAAAAGCCCAATGGTGTAAAAGAGATTTCCAGTTAAAGGAACCTGCATTTGCATTTGAGCATCATATAATCCTCCAACATTAAAACCCATATTCATGTCTGCTAGTTGACCTGCTGCATAAAAAACTGAAAAGAACATAAAGCTTAGAAAACTAACCGACATACCTATAAGTGCCTCTTTGGCTAAAAGAGCAATATAAAGACCTGAATTCAAATTAGAGATTTGAGGAATCTGGGGCATATTCAAAATTATACTTATCCCTAAAATAAGGCTTAGACCAATTTTTGTAGTGTTAGGTATACCTTTTCTTCCAAAGATTGGAGATACTAGAACAAAGGATGAAATCCTAGCTAATATCAATAAAAATATATCAATATTACTGTAAATTAGAGAAAAACTACTCATTTAATTATTGAGATAATTTTACCAAACAAGTCTGTTGTAAACTCGGTCATTTGAACTAACATCCATGAACCTAAAAGTACCAAGGCTAAAAAGACAATTAGTATTTTAGGAACTAAAACCATGTTTTGCTCATTAATCTGGGTTGCTGCTTGGAAAACAGCAATAATAATTCCCACCAGCATAGCCACTAACATAATGGGAAAGCTGACCTTTAGCACCACCATTAGAGCATCTTTTATTAAATTTACTACAATTGCTTGATCCATTCTTTTTCCTTTCTATATGCTACATAAAACTACTTATTAAGGTCTTGATTACCAATTCCCAACCATTTACTAGGACAAATAAAAGAATTTTAAAGGGTAGAGATATCATAGAAGGAGGTAACATCATCATACCCATGGACATAAGGATTGAAGATACCACCATATCTACCATAATAAAAGGAAGATATATTAAAAATCCAATCTTAAAGGCTATGGTAATCTCCCCAATAATAAAGGCAGGAATTACAACAGCTAAGGGCAAATCTTCTAGCTTATCTGGAATCTCTTCAATGCCAGAAAGGGATAAAAACATATTTATACTTTCTGGATTTGATTGGGCTTGTTTAAACATAAATTCTTTTAAAGGGCCTTCAGAAGCCTCCATTGCTTGGATAATGCTTATCTCCTCTTTTATATAAGGGTCATAAGCTTGCTCTTTAATCACTCCTAGGGTTGGAGACATAATAAAGAGTGTCAATATTAAAGATATTCCTATTAAAACTTGATTGGGAGGCATTTGTTGGGTTCCCATTGCATTTCTTGTAAAAGAAAGCACTATTAGGATTCTTGTATAAGAGGTCATCAACAACAAAATTGTAGGCAGAAGGGTAAGAACTAGCAGAACAATAACTACAGGTATTACATCTGAAAACCCAGATAAAACGTCTATTCCTTCTTCTAAAATTTGTCCAATCTCCTCTTCAGGCTCTGCTAAAATTTTATAGGGCATTAGCAAAGAGATAACAAGCATTAGAAAGGCCCCTACCCTAATTTTTCTCATACAAATCTCGCTTCATTATTTAGATTTTTGTGTCATTTGGGAAAAAATATCCTTAAAGCCACTCTCTTGGATTTCCTTTGGAAATTGGACCAATTCATCTTTGTTTATCTTGGCAAGCAAATTCATAGAAGAAGAGGTTACTCCGATTAAAAAAACATCCTCTCCTACTTGAATCATCTCTATATGTTTGTCTTGCGCAATGACAACGCGGTCAATGTTTTTGGCATACCTGCTCACAGAAAGACTAGAAGTCTTTCGTGACCATCTTCTTAAAATCCAATAAAACCCATAAAGTATGGCAATAAATAAGATGAGACCAAAAACAAGGGTTAGGACATCTTTTACTTCCATCTGCCACCTCTGATGCGTATAAATATACTATACAGGGGCTAGTTTATCAATGTCTTTACCAATTTATTCTTGATTTTTCAAAGAAATTTGCATTTTATTTCAAGTTTTTAATAATCTTCATCCAATCCAGTAAAAGCTCTTTTTCAAATGATGGAAAACCTGCTATATAGTGATTTTCAAAAGTCTCTTTTTGATTAGACCATTTAAGGATATAGAGGCTTTTTTGACCTGGAATTTCAAAAAATTCATTAACAACCTTTGTCTCTCCCTTTTCTATATACCATCTTCCTTCTACTAAAGGATCAGCTTTTCCATATTCTTCTATCTTGTAGTTAACCTCATAATTCTCATTGGTATCATTAGCCAAATAGACCTTTCTATACCAACCATTTGCTTCATCAATCATAAGACATAAGGGATTTTGTGATCTTCTGATAACATCAAAGGCTAGTTTTTTCTCAAAGTAATAATCTACTACAGCATCTGATATTTGAGGCCAGCCATCCAAGAGGTTCCACCATAAAATTCCAGTCATATCCCACTTTTTAATTCTTGTTCTTTCTATAAAGAATTTAAAGGCTTCAGCTTGAGACATTTGAGATAATTTATAAAAGGTATCCAAATCATCAGGCATATCCCCAGCCAAAATTCTAACTTGATTTATCATTAAGGTATTTCTCCACCCTAGAACATCTTCAATAAGGTAGTCCTCTGTACTGTGGTGGGCCCAGGCTTTGCTTACATTGATTGGCCACATTTCATCCTTAGCAATAAATTTTTCTATAGTTTTAGGGCTAGGACAACCATGATAACCTATTTCCCCAATAAACTTTGCACTGACATGTTTATAAAAATCATCCTTAAAGTAGGCCCTTGGTCCCCAAATATGTTGCTCAGGAACATTAAAGGGTCCAAAGCCTTCAGGAATTTCTGGTGAAGATTTCAGATAATACCTAAAAGGGTCATGCTGCTGAACAGCCTTTTCTAAGACATCTCTTGAAATCCTGTTGTGCTTACTCTTGTATTCTGGATACCAATACTCTGCTGACATAGCATCGATTTCATTATCTCCACACCATAGGACTAAACTAGCGTGGTTTCTAAACTTCTTTATAACCTTTTCAGCTTCTGTGCTAACTATTTCATAAAATTCTTCTGTTTGTGGATAATTAGAATTTCCAAAGGAAAAATCCTGCCAGACCATAATACCTAACTTATCACATTCATCAAAAAAGGAGCTTTCAGGGTATACAGATCCTCCCCAGCATCTAATCATGTTGCAATTACTTTCTTTTGCCAGCTCAACAAATCTTTTTTCTCTTAAATGGTCCTTGCTATGCAAGATATCTAGGGCTACATGATTGGTTCCATATATGAAAATAGGTCTTTCATTTACATACATCTTAAATTCTTGCTTATCTTTTTCATAAGACTTTTCTAACCTAAAGGTTCTCAACCCTATAATATCAGTTCTAGAATCTACCACCTTGTTTTCATGTAATAGTTCCATGGTTACTGTGTAAAGGTTTTGTTCCCCGTATCCTGTAGGCCACCAAAGTTTAGGTTTATCTATTAAAAATCCATCATTTCCACTTACAAACCATACAGGACAAGTGTGTTCAAAAGTAGAGTCTTTGCAAACTCCTCTTACTCTTAAGGAAAAGTCCTTTAGGTCTAAATCTGTTTCAAACCTGTAAGCAAAACGCATACGGATCTTATCCAAAGAAAATGTAGGGGTTGAATAGTAGGCTTGAGTAATTCTAGTCTTTTTTAAGGCTTTTATCTCTACACTCTTCCAAAGTCCAGCAGACACAAGACGGGGAAAAATATCCCAACCCATCATGTGAGGAGCTTTTCGGATGTAGGGAAGCTCAGAACAGTGCCTAGCCCCTCTCATCCAAACAGAATATTCCTTTTCTTTTATATAGTTCATGGTAGAGTATATTCTTACAGATAAGAAATATGTTTTTCCTGCTTCAACATAAGAACTTATATCAAACTCTTGCTCCACCAACATATTTTCACTATGGCCTATTAAAGTATCATCTAAATAGATATCAGCTATAGTATCAATACCATGAAAAATAAGAAGTAACTTATCTCCTTTAAGGCTTGGATCTAGGGTAAATTCTCTTGTGTACCACCACTGATAATACTCATACTTGGCAAAATTCATGGAGTTAGTACCAAAATATGGGTCTTCTTCTAGTTTTGCTTCTACCAAATCAATCTCTACATTTCCTGGAACCTGTGCAGGAATTTTTGTATAAGAACTTTTTTCTAACATAGAAGGCACACTCACGTGAGCCTTTTTTTCTTGCTCGAAATATAAGGTCCATTGGCCATCAAGTATCATTTTTTCCATATTTATTAACCCTTTTTGCATATTCTAATATATCTTTATCTCTTTTTAGCATAAACAAAAATGTGTAATCATCACACTGAGATAAAGAGGTTTCCATCTTTTCAATTGCTGTTTCTAAATCATACCATTTCAAAGAAAATCCTAATTGGGTTTCTGCTCTTGTCAATTTTGAGTTTTTTCTTTGCCCCTTTTTAACTGCACAAAAACAATAGGATATGTGCAAAAAGTCATTTTTTGATTTGTGTTCCTCCACCACTCCTAAAAAAGTTATTATCTTACAAGCGTATCCTGTCTCTTCTCTTATCTCTCTTAAGAAGGCTTCTTCTTTGGATTCCCCTTCTTCGATTCCCCCTCCTGGCAACTTGTATAAGCCTGTTTGAGACATATGCATAAGGGCAACCTTACCTTTTTCATCAAAAAGTATTCCCCTTGCTCCGTATCTGCTAATACGGGATACAAACTTTTCTTCCCCTTTATTAAGAATTTGATAATCGGTTATTCTATGACTTAGCACGCTACCCTCACTGACATTAAGCCTGGAATTTTTCTAATGATATTTCATATTATAACACATAAAAAAAGCGGCTGTTCTTCAACAACCACTTGATTTTTAGATTATTTAGAGCTCTTAGTCATTTCTTGCAAGTCTCTTATAGGTTTCATACCTGTCTTTAGCATCTCTTGCAGATTTTTGATATAACTCTTCAGCTAATTCTGGGAAGGTAACCTTTAGTGATGTATATCTGGTTTCTCCTTTTAGGAATTCGATATAATCTTCTGTAGGTTCTTTAGAATCTAGAACGAAAGGATTCTTTCCTTCATCAGCAAGCATTGGGTTGTATCTGTATAGGTGCCAGTAACCAGCTTGAACTGCTTTTTTCTCTTGAAGTTGAGCTGTGCCCATTCCAGTTCTTATACCATGATTGATACAAGGTGAATAAGCAATAATCAAAGAAGGTCCATCATATGCTTCTGCTTCTTTAACCGCTCTTACAAATTGATTTTGGTCTGCTCCCATAGCAACTTGTGCTACATAGACATATCCATATGACATAGCCATTAAGCCCAAATCTTTTTTCTTTACCTTTTTACCAGCTGCAGCAAATTTTGCAACAGAGGCAGTAGGTGTAGCCTTACTAGCTTGACCTCCAGTATTTGAGTAAACTTCAGTGTCATAAACAATAACGTTTACATCTTCACCAGATGCTAGAACGTGGTCAAGACCACCATAACCAATATCATAAGCCCAGCCGTCACCACCAGAGATCCATTGAGAAATCTTAATGAAGTAGTCTTTCTTTTCAATAAGTTCATCTACAATTGGACTGCTCTTGCAGGTTTTAAGAGCTTCATAAAGGGCATCACTGATTTGTCTAGTGTTTTCCCCATCATTTTTATTATCTAACCAGTTTTGTGCAGCTTCTTTTACAGAATCAGCAACATCTGTTTCTAAAAGTTCAACCAAAAGGTCTTCTACTCTTTCACGAAGGTGTCTGGTTCCAATATACATTCCGTATCCAAACTCAGCATTGTCTTCAAATAGAGAGTTTGCCCAAGCAGGTCCAAAACCATTTACATCTTTACAATATGGAGTAGCAGGTGCAGAACCGCCCCAAATTGAACTACATCCAGTTGCATTGGCTATTAGCATACGGTCTCCAAACAATTGGGTAATAAGTTTGATATATGGGGTTTCTCCACATCCAGGACATGCTCCTGAGAATTCCATATATGGAGTGTGGAATTGGCTACCCTTAACCGTAAACTTACTAAAGCTTGTATCCTTTTGTGTTAGGGTTGTAGAATATTTCCAGTTAGGAGCTTGTTTTAGTTGAGTATCAATTGGCTTCATTACTAAGGATTTTTCTTTAGAAGGACAAACCTGAGCACAGTTTCCACATCCAGCACAATCATAGGGAGAAACTTGTATTCTAAAGGTCAATTCATCTAAGCCCTTACCAACAGCCTTTTTAGATTCAAAGGTTTCAGGTGCATTTTCTCTTTCAGATTCATCCAATAGGAAAGGACGAATTGCTGCGTGAGGACATACATAAGAACATTGGTTACATTGGATACAATTATCCATAATCCATTCAGGAACCTCAATTGCAATACCTCTTTTTTCGTATCTTGCTGTTCCTTGCTCCCAAGTACCATCTTCAATTCCTACGAAAGTAGAAACAGGTAGTTGGTCTCCTTTTTGAGCATTCATAACATCCACAACATTCTTAATGAAGTCAGGACGGTCCTTATCTTCAACCTCTGTATCTACAGCATTTTTCCAAGATTCAGGAACCTTAACTTCTATTAAGTTTTCAATTCCTTGGTCTACTGCAGCATGGTTCATAGAAACTACTTTTTCACCCTTTGAACCATAGGACTTAACTACTGCATCTTTCATATACTTAACAGCATCTTCAATAGGAATAATTCGTGAAATCTTGAAGAAGGCTGCCATTAAAATCATGTTTATTCTTCCGCCTAGGCCTAAGTCATGAGCTATCTTAACTGCATCAATGGTGTAGAATTTAACATCATTTTCAGCTAAATATCTCTTTAGGTGTCCTGGTAGATGAGTTTCCATCTCTTCTAGTGTCCAACCACAGTTAAGCAAGAAGGTTCCACCTTTTTTAATATCAGAAACCATATCATACTTATCTACATAGCTAGGATTGTGGCAGGCCACAAAGTCAGCATCAGAAACTAAATAAGTGGATTTAATAGGATCTTTTCCAAATCTCAAGTGAGATACGGTTATACCACCAGACTTTTTAGAGTCATAAGAGAAGTAAGCTTGTGCATACATGTCTGTGTTGTCTCCAATAATCTTGATAGCATTTTGGTTAGCTCCTACTGTTCCGTCAGAACCTAGACCCCAGAACTTACAGCTTACTGTACTAGCTGGTGTTGTATTTATATTTTCCTTAAGTGGTAAAGATAAATAGGTTACATCATCATTGATACCAATAGTAAAGTTATTCTTAGGTTCATTTAATGCAAGATTGTCAAACACTGCTACGATTTGTGCAGGAACTGTATCCTTAGAACCAAGCCCATATCTTCCCCCAACAATGATAGGTGCATTTTTATCTCCCTTGTAGGCTGTAACAACATCTAAGTATAGGGGTTCACCAGTTGCACCAGGCTCTTTAGCTCTATCTAGTACAGCAATTCTTTCAACAGTTTTAGGAAGAGCATCTAGAAAATGTTTAATTGAGAAAGGTCTATAAAGTCTAACCTTTAAAAGTCCAACCTTTTCTCCTTTTTCTAATAAGTGATCTATAACTTCTTCTGTTGTATCAGTAACACTACCCATAGCAATAATAACCTTAGTAGCATCTTCGGCTCCATAGTAATCAAAGAGGTTATATGTTCTTCCTGTTATTTTTGAGATTTCCTTCATATAGTCTTCTACGATTTTAGGAACTGCATCATAAAATCTATTGGAAGACTCTTTTGCTTGGAAGAAAACATCAGGATTTTGAGCTGTTCCTCTTAGAACTGGACGACTTGGACTTAAAGCTCTATCTCTAAATTCTTTTATAGCTTCTCTGTCAACAAGTTTTTCCAAATCAGCATAATCTATTGTTTCTATTTTTTGTATTTCGTGACTGGTTCTAAAACCATCAAAGAAATGAACAAAAGGAACTCTGCTCTTTAAGGTAGCTAAATGTGCTACACCAGCTAAGTCCATAACTTCTTGTACGCTTCCAGAAGCCAACATTGCAAAACCTGTTTGTCTTGCAGAATAAATATCTGAATGGTCTCCAAATATGGAAAGGGCATGACCAGCAATTGCTCTAGCACTTACATGGAATACGGTTGGTAAAAGTTCTCCCGCTATTTTGTACATGTTTGGTAACATAAGCAACAAGCCCTGAGAAGCTGTATATGTTGTTGTTAATGCGCCAGCTTGTAAAGATCCGTGAACGGTGCCTGCAGCACCAGCCTCAGATTGAAGCTCAACTACTCTAACTTCCTGGCCAAACATATTCTTCTTACCATGAGCCGCCCACTCATCTACATTTTCAGCCATTGGCGAAGAGGGGGTTATTGGATAAATTGCAGCAACATCTGTGAAGGCATAAGAAATATAAGACGCAGCTGTGTTTCCATCCATCGTTTTTAGATTTTTACCCATTTTTTTCTCCTTTATATTGAATATTAATAATCACACAATTACCAACTGTTATTGTAGCATATGTGTAAAGCATTTAAAATAGTTGAATGGCCGGAGATTTTAGGGATATTTGAGTTTATTTGCCACTTTTACGAAAGTTTTAGCAAATGCTGGTTAATAATACTTAATCTCATTTAAAAATCCCTATAACTAGCAAATATATTCCTTTTTTCTCTTTCTCTTTTTTTTATTTCCTACTTCTTTTCCCTTCATTCCTTTTATATCCTCATTTTTATTATTTATCTTTTAACTTTTTAAATTGCTTAGCAAAGAAAAGTAAAATAAAATGGTGATAAGTAAAGTGTGTTAAAATCACTGTTTAATACTCCTTAACAAGATTGTGATATAATTACCAAGTAACCAAAAAATTAATGCAGGTGAAGTTATGAAGAAATCTAAATATAAATGGATAAGTGCTATAGTTGCAATTCTTCTATCAATTGTATCTGCTTTTTTTATCATCAGTCTAGAAAGGACCTTAAGCTTTCAGGTTATTGATACCAGTAGTAATAACTCTAGCTGGTTACTTACTCAGCCCATTGCACAAAAGGGCTATCATTCACAAGAGGTTTTGGAAAATAGTATAGAATCTTTTTTAGCAGCTATCAAAAAAGGATATGCCATAAAGATGGATTTAGCTTTAACCTTGGATAATCAGGTAGTTGTTGTAGATTATGAGTTTTTTAGCAAAAATTCACCTAACAACAAAAGCATATCCACCTATACCTTAGAAGAGCTTCCACAAATAAGCTTTTTAGAAAAGAGCTATGACATCCCTACCCTTAAAGATGCCCTAGCAGTTATAGATAGACAAACTCCTATTCTTTTTAATATTCAAACCAAGGACCTTTCCCATAAAATAGATCAGTTAACCTATGACATCATAAAAGACTATAAAGGACCAATAGCTCTAGAGTCTAAAAATCCCATTAGCATAAAATGGTTTGCACAAAATGCACCAGATCTTCCAAGAGGAATTATCCTATATGGTGATTTTTCTTTGGACATCTTTAATAGGTTTTTTGACAATATTAAAATCATGTATTCAAAACCTAACTTTGTAGCATATAAATATGAAAACCTTGCAAAAACTGACTTTTCTCAAGCTAGAAGCAAGGGCTTAATTGTCTTAGGCTGGACAGCAAAAGAAGAGGTTCTTACAACTAGAGAGTTTACAGATTATTGTGATAATATTATTTTGGAGGCACAAGATTAATGGTTGAAGGAAAAAAACTTTTAGGCTATGGAAATGGACAAAAAGAAAAAAAGCAACTTAAGTATATAGATTGGCTAATCTTAGTTTTGGGTACTTCTCCTCTTTGGCTTTTTCTTTTACTTTGCTTATCTCTTATTGTGGTAGCCCTTTTTCTAGTTTTTACCATAGGCTTTTCAGCTGCTGGTTTCATCTTAGTTGTATATTTTGTATATTCTGGCTTTCTAGCTTTTTCTGACTTATGGCCATCATTAATAAAGATGGGAGCCTCTCTTATGGGAATAGGTATTACAATAATGGTTGTGCCTGCAGTTTTTAAGGGAACCATTTCATATTTTGTACTATTTAAAAAAGGCTATTTAAAGATAAGAGACTTTTTATTCTTGAAAAAACTGGAGGAGCAGAAAAATGAATAGAACTTTAAAAGCGCTAATTATTGGAGGCTCCATTTGTCTTTTAGGTCTTATAGTTTTTTTAGTAGGCTACTATAAAAATGACAAAAATCTAGGAGATATTTTTGTTTTTGAACAAGAGGAAAAATCTGAAAGTGTTGAAGTCATTTACACTGCTAAAAATCCTGCCTCTATAGATTTTGTAATGGTAAGCACTAAAAAAACACCTATAGAAATCTATACCCATGACAAAAACTTTATTCAAATAGAATACAAAGAAAATGACAACATGACCTTTGAGTTGACAGAATCCAAAAACAAACTAATTCTAAAAAGAAATCCTGAAACTTTTTTTAAAGAACATGTCCTTGACCCTTTAGTTAATTTAGTCTTAAAAGAAGAGGATGAAAAAATAGTTTTACATATTCCCTCTTCTTACACAGGGGAGCTTCTTGTGTCCACTTCCAACGGGGATATTAACATAAGTCAAAATATGGCTTTTAAAGCTATAAAAAAGTTAGACTTAAAAAATGCATTTGGTTCCATAAACATACATACCCTTTCAGGTAATATCTTAAACATTGCCAGTAATCGAGGTGATATCACTTGTAGAGATGTTAGGTTTAATAATACAAATCTCATTGCTAACAACTCGAAAGTGAGTCTTGAATATCTTCAAAGTCCTTCCTTAAACTTTATTATTGATAATTCTAATTTGAATATGCAAAAAGTTATGGCTGATAATATTAAGGCAAGTGTTCACAAATCAGATTTTGTACTAAATATATCAGACTACAGATCTCTTTTTTCTGTTAATATAACTTCCTCTAAATCTATCGTCAACCTTGAAAATAAGTTTGTTGAAAACTCTAATAAGGTAATAGATATGACTGTTTCTGACTCTACTATTGATATTTCTTTTATGGATAAGAAATAATAGTTTTTTCGTATTATATAGATTCTTAATAAATTATTAACTTTCATCTCAACCAATTGTTATATCAAGAACATGGTGGTATATTGTTCAGTAACGCAAATCTTTTGATTTGTAGTATGTAAAGTTTACATACAAAAGAAGCCATGTAAAGGAATTGATATAAATGTATAAAATATTAAATAAAGAAATTTTAAATAAACAAGTTGTCAGAATGGATGTTGAAGCTCCTCAAATTGCTAAAAAGGCCCAACCAGGTCAATTTATCATGCTCCGCCTCCATGAAAAGGGAGAAAGAATCCCCCTTACCATAGCAGACTATGATAGAGAAGAAGGCTGGGTTTCCATTATTTTTCAAACAATTGGTGGCACAACCATGCAATTGGGTGACTTAGAAGTAGGTGACTATATCTTAGACTTTGTTGGCCCCCTAGGAACAGCTTCTGATTTAACAGGCTTAAAAAAGGTCTGTGTAATTGGAGGTGGTTTAGGCTGTGCTATTGCCTATCCTTCTGCAAAGAAATTATATAAAAATGGAACAAAGGTTGATATTATTACAGGTTTTAGAAGCAAGGACTTGGTAATTCTAGAAAAAGAAATGGATAAGGCCAGCGACAATCACTATGTTATGACCGACGATGGCTCCTATGGTGAAAAAGGTCTAGTAACCCACAAACTTAAGAAACTTCTTGAAAGCGGACAAGAATATGACATAGTTATTGCAATAGGTCCTGTAGTAATGATGAAATTAGTATCTGAATTAACCAAGGAATTTAATGTAAAAACTGTGGTTAGTATGAATGCAATAATGATTGATGGTACAGGTATGTGTGGAGGATGCAGGTTAACAGTGGGAGGTAAAACTACCTTTGCCTGTGTAGAAGGCCCTGAGTTTGATGGCCATCAAGTGGATTTTGATGGGCTCTTACAAAGATTAACCATGTATAAAGAAGAAGAAAACCATATGTGCTTTATGGTAAGGGAGTAGAATATGTCAAAATATAATATGTCTAATGAAAAGACTCCTATGCCCCACCAAGACCCCCAAGTTAGAAACAAAAACTTCTTAGAAGTTTCTTCAGGATATACCTTACAAATGGCAGTTGAAGAAGCAAGAAGATGCTTAAATTGCAAACACAAGCCTTGTGTTGACGGATGTCCTGTAAATATTGATATTCCTAACTTTATCCAAGCTATTGTAAATCAACAACCTGAAGAAGCCTATGACATTATAACTGAAACCAACTCACTTCCAGCAGTTTGCGGAAGAGTTTGTCCTCAGGAAATTCAATGTGAAATAAGATGTGTTAGAGCCATAAAAGGTGAAGCTGTAGCTATAGGAAGATTAGAAAGATTTGCAGCAGACCAAATGCTGGCTATGGATGATTTTGTGTCTTCAGCAAAAAAACCAGATATTGCCAAGGGTAAAAAAGTTGCGGTGGTAGGAAGTGGTCCTGCCGGTCTTGCAGCAGCCTCTGATTTATGTGATATGGGTTATGATGTTACAATTTTTGAAGCCTTGCACAAGGCAGGTGGAGTACTAGTCTATGGAATTCCTGAATTTAGATTACCTGAAAGTGTTGTAGAAAAGGAAATCGATAGACTAAAGGCTAAGGGAGTAAAAATAGAGCTAAATACAGTAATAGGAAAAACATTTTTCCTAGAAGAGTTACATGAACAAGAAGGTTTTGAAGCCATATTTATTGGTTCTGGAGCGGGATTGCCTAACTTTTTAAATATACCAGGCGAAAACTTAAATGGGGTTTATTCAGCAAATGAATTTTTAACTAGAGTCAATCTTATGAAGGCCTATGATCCAGAATATGAAACACCTATCTACTTTGGAACCCACGTTGTGGTTGTAGGCGGGGGAAATGTTGCCATGGACGCTGCTAGAGCAGCCAAGCGCTTGGGAGCTGAGAAGGTTAGCATTGTTTATAGAAGATCCGAAGAAGAAATGCCTGCAAGAAAAGAAGAAATTCATCATGCAAAAGAAGAAGATATACAGTTTCATCTTTTGACCAATCCTTTGGAAATTATTGGAGAAGAAGGCTGGGTTAAGGGTGTTAAGTGTATAAAGATGACTCTTTCAGAAGCAGATCAAGATGGAAGAAAAAGACCAATTCCTCTAGATGACTCTGAATTTATTATAGATGCAACTTCAATAATAATTGCCATTGGAACCAGTCCTAATCCTTTAATTAAAAACACAACCGTAGGATTGGAAACAAACAAGTGGGGTTGTATAGTTGCGGATGAAGAAAGTGGCCAAACCTCTATACCCTATGTCTTTGCTGGAGGAGACGTTGTTACTGGCGCTGCAACCGTTATCTTAGCCATGGGAGCTGGCAAAAAGGCCGCTGCTTCTATTGATAATTACCTAAGCAAGTGATATGATTAAAAGAGTAAATCAGGAGGGTTCTAATGGATTTTTCAGTTGAAAATGTTCTCCCTTTGGGAAAACTGTCAATTATAGGAATGCATGGCTGTGAAGAAATTACAGAAAGAATAGATTGGTACCTTAAACAGAGATTAAAGGAAAAAGATCCCAATTCTACTTTTATTATAGATGCAGATTGCCCTAGATTCGGCTCAGGTGAAGCAAAAGGTATAATTCATGAATCAATTAGAGGTCATGATCTATATATTATATGTGATGTTTTTAACCACGGTGTTACATATGAAATGTACGAAAAACAGGTCCCAATGGGTCCTGATGAACATTTTGCAGACCTAAAAAGGTTGATTGCGGCAACAAACGGTAAGGCAAGAAGGATTAATGTTATTATGCCCATGCTTTATGAGGGCAGACAGCATAGAAGAAAATATAGGGAGTCTTTAGACTCTGCTATTGCTTTACAAGAGCTGGTGGCTATGGGTGTAGAAAATATAATAACCTTTGATGCCCATGACCCAAGAATACAAAATGCTATTCCTTTAAGTGGCTTTGAGTCGGTGCCAGTTCACTATCAAATGTTAAAAAAACTTACTAGAGAATTTCCAGATATCATATTCGATAAAGAACATACTATGGTCATCTCCCCTGATGAAGGTGGAATGAACAGAGCCATACCCTTTGCTTCTATGGTAGGCTTGGATTTAGGAATGTTCTATAAACGAAGAGATTATTCAATTATTGAAGGTGGCAGAAATCCAATTATCTCCCATGAGTTTTTAGGAGATAGCGTTGAAGGTAAGGATGTAATTGTAATTGAAGATATTATTGCATCTGGTGAATCTGCTTTGGATATTTTTTATCAATTAAGAGCTAAAAAAGCTAAAAGAGTTTTCATGTGTTGTACCTTTGGTCTTTTCTGTAATGGCTTAGAGGCTTTTGATGATGCCTTTGAGCAAGAAGTTGTGACGGGAGTTTTCACAACCAACTTGGTTTATAGAACTCCAGAATTACTAGAAAGACCTTGGTTTTATGAGGTGGATTTATCCAAATATATCTCATACATTATAGATACACTTCACAATGATGCTTCCTTATCTGGATTGCTAAATCCAGTTGAACGTATAGAAAAACTTTTGGAAAGAGTAGATAAAGACCAAGAAAATATAGAGTAAGAAAAAACAAGAAAAGGGATAATATCCCTTTTTGTTTATCAATCTTCTTTGTTTCTTGGTTGAATATATTTATGTGAGAAGAAAGGAATTTTATGAGAACTCTCTTTGAATTGTTCTGGATTTTTTTCAAGATTGGACTCTTTACCTTTGGAGGTGGACTTGCCATGTTGCCTCTTTTGCAAAAAGAGTTGGTTGAAAAGAAAGAGTGGTTAGATACAGAAACATTAATGGACTATTATGCTATAGGACAATCTACTCCTGGCATAATAGCAGTAAATACTGCAACCTTTACAGGATATAGTAGAAAAAGAGTTCCTGGTGCTATTTTTGCGACCTTGGGAATTATAACACCTTCAATAATAATCATAGTAATAGTTGCATCTGTTTTGACAAACTTCATACATATTGAGGCTGTTGGCCAAGCCTTTGATGGTATTAGAGTAGCAGTAGCTGCTCTAGTCATTGTAACGGTTATGGATCTTTTCAAAAAAACTATTGTGGACTGGCTTTGTGTTCTCATTTTTGTAGTTTCCTTCATTCTATCTCTATTAACAAATATATCCCCTGTTTATATTGTTGTTTCTGCAGCAATCACAGGCTTAATTTTAGGAAATAGAATGCGTGATATTAGAGTGAGGAAAAGACAATGATTTATTTAGAATTATTTTGGGAATTTTTTAAAACTGGTCTTTTCTCTATTGGTGGAGGTTTGGCAACCATTCCTTTTTTATATGATATAGGCAACAGATATGATTGGTTGGATACAGACTTCATACCTGATATGATTGCAATTTCTGAATCTACACCAGGTCCTATTGGAATAAACATGGCTACTTACACAGGTTTTAATGCTGCAGGTATACTTGGAGCTATTTTAGCTTCATTAGCACTAACTCTTCCTTCGGTTATCATTATTATAATAGTAGCTAGGCTTTTGGTAACCTTTAAAAATGATGTAAGGGTACTTAATGGTATGTATGGATTAAGACCAGCTACCTTAGGCTTAATAAGTGCAGTTGTTTTTACTCTCTTAGTTGACTCTGTGTTTTTAAAAGATCTTTTTATAGAAAGTGGTAACTTTTTTGCTTCCTTTAGCTTAAAAGCAGTTCTGCTTTTTATAGGTCTTTTTATTGCTCGCTTGTTTTTTAAGAAAATACATCCACTTTTCTTTATAATTCTTGCTGGTATATTGGGCGTTGTTTTTAAATTTTAGTCTTAGGAGGATATATGGACAACTTTATAAGAATAATGTTTTCAGCTCTTTCTCCAGTTGCAGCCCTAATTATATTTCTATTAATAGTTGATAGACATGACAAAGAACCAGCCCATCTTTTAATAAAACAATTTGTTTTAGGATGCTTTATAAGTATACCTGCCATTTTAATTGAAGGCTTTTTAGAAAATTTTAATATATTTCCAAATAGCCTTCTAGGAATTGCTTATTCTTCTTTTGTTGTAGCAGCCCTTACAGAAGAATCTTTGAAGAGGACATCTGTCTACTTAGTTTCCTATCATAAGCCTGCCTATAATGAAAAATTAGATGGAATTATATACTGCGCTTTTGCTTCACTGGGATTTGCTGCTGTGGAAAATCTGATGTATGTTATAAATTTCCATGCTGAAAATCCTTCAATAGCCCTTTATAGGGGAATCTTTTCTGTTCCTGGCCATATGCTCTTTGCCATTACAATGGGTTACTATATTTCTTTATCTAAATTTGCTCCTACTTTAGCCCTTCACCAAAAATACAAGGTTAAATCTTTAGTGTATCCTGTATTATTACATGGTACCTTTAATCTTATTTTGTCTTTAAACTTAAGTTTGCTTTTTGCTTTTATTCCCTTTGTTCTTTTTATGTGGGTTTATAATATAAGAAAACTTAGAACCTTCTCTAAAGAAAGCAGATATCTTAAAGAAGCCCGAGATGATTTAAAGGGATAGACCTTAAAATTTCACATAACAAAAAAGCACTGTATGTACAGTGCCCTTTTTAATTTTTTGTTTTATTATCTTTTAACTGCAGATACGAATCTAACTATATCTTCACTTCCGGCTAACTCCACGAAGTTTTCATCAGGAGCATTATATTGAATTGCAATAAGTTCATAGCCATCATCAATCATTCCTTCCCACCAATGGATGCAATCGCTTGGCTTCATTCCACTTTGTCTAATGAATTTTTTAACCCCTTCGAGGCTATCGCATCTTCTAACTATTTGGGAAAAAAGTTCTGGATATTTCGATTTGTCTACGGGCACCTTATATTTGCCAGCAGCTATATCAGCCAATGTTTTATCTAAGTCTTTTACTGCCAATACATAACGTTCTTTTTTTGTTGCCATGTACAAGTTCCTCCTGTTTGTGTTAACCTGTTTATAATTATATCTATTTTAGCAATATATGTCTATAAAAATATTCCATAAATCTTTAATTGGCTTTTTGTATGTTTTATACAGTCAATTGCACTTGGAAAATCCACAGGCTCTACAAATAGTACAACCACCATCACTTTCTAGTGATGTTTCGCAATCAGGACAGTGTCTGTCAACAATATCTTTTAGGTCAATTGTAATCTTTTTCAATTCAGCATTTCCAAAACTTACACTGCCAATATCCCTTTTTATGTCCTCTTTTAATTCTCCATTTCTTTTAGCTACCTTTTCAATCATTCTTCCCACTGCATCAGGACATGATAAGATTCCAAGATTTTTATGCCTAATGGTTGAAACACATCTTATACCCTTGAGTTGTTCAATTATTTCTTTGGTATCTATTCCAGAACGTAAGGCAATGGATACTAATCTAGCAGTAGCCTCAGATTGGGAAGGACAGCCTCCTGCTCTTCCTGTATTTGTGAATACCTCACAAATTTCTCCATTTTCATCATAGTTAACGGTTATATAGAGATTTCCACAACCTGTTTTAAATTTTTCAGTCAAACCCGTTGTTATATTTGGTCTTGCCTTAGGTGCAACAGTATGCTCTAAAGCTGGGTTTTTCTTTTCTCCTTCTTTTGAAGCAGGTACGCTTAAGACCTGAGAATCCCTACTACCATCTCTATAAATAGTAACACCTTTACAGCCTAGGGCGTAAGCTTGCATAAATATTTCTTTTACATCCTTAAGAGTTGCCTTGTTAGGTAGGTTAACTGTTTTAGATACGGCGTTATCCACACTTTCTTGGAAGATAGCTTGCATTCTTACATGCCAGGTAGGCTCTATATCATGGCTAGTTACAAATACTTTTTTAACATCTTCATCTATTTCATCAATATTTTGCAAAGTACCATTTTGGGCAATTTGTCTCATAAGTTCTTCTGAGTAAAAGCCTTTTTCTTTGGCAAGTTCTTCGAATACAGGATTAACCTCTGTCATTTGAGTATTGTCCATAACATTTCTAATGTATGAAATAGCAAAAACTGGTTCAATTCCACTGGAAACTCCAGCAATAATACTCAAGGTACCTGTAGGAGCAATGGTGGTGGTTGTGGCATTTCTAATTTTAACATCCTGAGCTGGATAAACACTTAGGTCATAAGCAGGAAATACTCCTTTTATTTCTGCCAAGCTCATAGAGGCTTTTTTAGATTCTTTATCTATAAAGTCCATAAGTTTATAGCCTATATCTAGTGCTTCTTCACTATTATATGGAACCTTCATAGCATATAGGCTGTCTGCCCAACCCATAATACCTAAGCCAATCTTTCTTGTTTTTTTAGTACTCTTATCAATTAGTTCATTGGGATAAACATTTATATCAATTACATTATCCAAAAAGTGAACTGCCTTAATGATTGTTCTTTCCAGCTTTTCATAATCAAAATCACTTTGGTCAGCATTAAGCATTTTATATAGGTTTATAGATCCTAAGTTGCAAGATTCATAAGGGAAAAGAGGCTGTTCTCCACATGGATTAGTGCTTTCCATATCTCCCAAACCTGGAACTGCATTTTTTTCATTTATTCTATCTAAAAATACAATACCGGGTTCTCCATTTAGCCAGGCTCCCTTAACTATCATTTCAAAGATTTCTTTTGCATTTTCTGATCTTACAACCTGCTTTGTTGAAGGGTCAACTAAATCATAGGATAAATCATGGTCTACTGCTTCCATGAATTGTTCTGTAAGGGCAACACTGATATTAAAGTTGTTAAGTTCATTGTTGTTTTCCTTACTCTTAATAAATTCCCTAATATCAGGATGGTCTACCCTTAAGATACCCATATTGGCACCTCTTCTGGTTCCTCCTTGTTTTACTGCTTCGGTTGCTGAGTTGAAAACCTTCATAAAACTAATGGGACCAGAGGCTATTCCTCCTGTAGATCTAACAGCAGCTCCAGCTTGTCTTATGTTTGAAAAGCTAAAGCCTGTTCCTCCTCCACTTTTATGAATTAAAGCTGCATTTTTAACAGACTCAAAAATCCCTTCCATGGAATCTTCTATGGGCAAAACAAAACATGCAGATAATTGCCCAAGGGCTCTTCCTGCATTCATCAAGGTTGGTGAATTAGGAAGGAATTCTAGGTTAGACATCATTTCATAAAAATCTTTTTCTGTTTTTTCTATATCTTCTTTTTCTAAATACTCTAAATCTGCTGAGGCAACGGTCTTTGCCACTCTTTTAAACAGATCGTCGTATGTTTCTATAACATTACCATCGTTATCTTTTTTTAAGTATCTCTTTTCGAGAACCTTTTTCGCATTCTCTGTTAGCATATCCTTTTCCTCATTTATCTATATTTTGTGTATTGCATTTTCGTATTGTACTAGATATTGTATCACTATGATTTTGAGTGTCAATAAAATTTTTATTTTTATTCCTCTTTTTTTGAATTATTTTTTTAACAATCCATATAATAGGACAGATTAACCAAAACTCAAATTCTTTTATAAATCTCTCTTATTACTCTTTACTTACTTAATATCTGCTACTAATTTTTTATTTTATGATATAATTTAAATACTTTTAAAGGAAAAGTTGCTGATGGAAAAAAGATACAAGTCCGCTATACCAATATATATTGGAGGCACAATTTGGATACTCTATGGGATTATATTTCCAGTGTATAAACTTATACACCTTATAATTGCTTTTATCCTCCTTTTTTTGGCCTATTATTTATCCAAGAAATTCTTTCCTGATAGGATTGTAAAACTTGAAGAAGTCCTAAAATATACTGGGGAAAAAGACCTAGATGAAGCCCTAGCCCAAGGCAATTTTCAACTAGAAGAAATACGCAAAATTAGAGACCAAATAAAAGATCAAGATCTTTTAAGTGATGTAAATAAAATTAGTGAAACCAGTTTAAAAATCTTTAAGCATATTACAGATAATCCCAAAAAGCTTATTCATGTGAGAAGATTCATAAGTTACTATCTTCCAACCACTACAAAACTCTTAAAAGAATATTTGGAAGCAGAAAGTCACCAGCAAAAAAGTGAAAATCTATTGAGAATAAAAGAGGATGTTACAAAAGCCATGAAAGAAATATCTAAGGCTTTTGATACTTACTTAGACCAACTCTATGAAGATAAGGCTATGGATATTGATTCAGAAATCCAAGTTTTTGATAGCCTAATGAGAGCAGAGAATTTAAAAAAGTAAACTACTAGAAGAATGAAAGGATAAAGACCATGAATGAAATTACTTTGACAGAAAAAGATCGTGAACTGGCCTTAACTTATGGGGATAGATTAGACCTTAAGAATAGCACCTCAGTTTTACAATATGGAGCTGATGCCCAAAGGAAAATAACAAGTTTTTCTGATGCTACTTTAGAAAAGGTTAGATCTAGAGAGTTAGGTGAGATTGGAGATATGATTGGTTCTCTTATGTCTTCACTTAAAAACTTTACTGCTGATCCGGGCGACCTTAATTTCTTTGAGAGAATTTTTAAAAGAACTAAAAACTACATTGATGTTCTAAAATCCCGTTATGCAAAGGCAGAATCTAATGTTAATAAGATAGTTGCATCTTTAGAGGATCACCAAGTCCTATTATTAAAAGATATAACTACCTTAGATAAGATGTATGAAATGAATATTGATTACATTAAAGAATTAGCCCTTTACATTGAAGGGGGCAAAGTGAAACTAAGAGATTTGAGAGAAACTAAACTAGTTGAATTACAAGAAAAAGCCAAACAGACCCTAGCTCCTGAGGATGCTCAAGCAGCTCATGACTTTTCAAATATGCTTGAAAGGGTGGACAAAAAGATTCATGATCTCGAACTAACAAGAAATATAGCTGTACAGATGGCACCACAAATTCGTTTGATACAAAACAACAACAATCTAATGTCTGAAAAAATCCAGACAACCTTGGTAAACACAATACCTTTATGGAAAAACCAAATGGTTCTAGCCCTTACCATGTCCCACTCTAAAAATGCTATGGAGGCACAAAAGGCTGTTACAGATATGACAAATGAACTTCTTTTGAAAAATGCTGAAAACCTAAAACAAGGTAGTATTGATATTGCAAAAGAAGCTGAAAGAGGGATTGCTGATATTGAAACCCTTAAAACAACCAATGAGAGCTTAATTTCAACCTTAGAAGAAATATTAAGAATTCAAGAAGAGGGCCGCACTAAGAGACGTGAAGCTGAAATTGAATTACAAAAAATTGAAGATAGACTTAAGAATAAGCTTTTGGAATTTGAAAGTTAATGAAATTTAAAGAAAATAGACCTCTAGCATACATACTGGTAGCCCTTGCTCTTATCTTGACCTTACTTATTAGTACCAAGACAAAGCTTGTTTCTAAAGCTGATAAGGTCATGGTCCTTTTCCATGAAGAGATTGGTTATGACCTTAATACAAAATCTGCCTATGCTGACAATTTAGCTGGAATAGCATCTCGTTACCTAGACCGTAATGACGCTCTTTTTGCAAATATGTCAGAGGCAAGAGACCTTTTGCTAGAGGCAAAAACACCTAAGGAAAGTTTTAGAGCTAGCGCAAAAGTTACAGATGTGGCAGCTAACTTTTATGATAAATTAGGTGTTTTAGAACTTTCTCAAGCGGATGACCGCTTAAGAAGAAGTAATTATGCAGACATACTGGCAATTGATGATATTTTAAGAAGAAGTGATTTTAATAAAAAGGTTGAAACCTTTAACAAAGAACTAGATGCTTTTCCTGCAATCTTCTTAAGACAAATAGTAGGAATAGAAAAAATTGACTACTTTAGATAGGCAACATAAATGAAAAAGCTCCTAATTATATTAGTAATAATCTTGCTACTAGCGCCTATAAGTTTAACTAAGGCTATTGTTCCAGTTACAGATAATTTCTACATTAATGACACAGCTGGTGTCTTATCTGATTTTACAAAAAAGGAAATTATTGAAAAGAATATTCATTTATATAATAAAACTGGTGCTCAAATTGTTGTAGTAACTGTAGATTTTATTGATACAACCTCTATTGCAGATTATGCTTACGAGGTTTTTAATGAATATGGCATAGGTTCTAAAGAAAAGAACAATGGTTTACTTTTACTTTTATCTATTGGAGATGACGATTATTATGCCCTACAAGGCTCAGGTCTTGAAAGACTCTTAACCTCTGGTACTCTTTCCTATCTTCTTTATGAGTATCTAGAACCTTATTTTGCTATTGGAGAATATGACCAAGGGGTTATGGCTGTCTTCGATGAATTCTACTATGAACTTTTATACATTTATGATACAGAAGCTTTACCACCAGCTGAAGCATATCCTGACTACCCTTTAACCTATCCAGATGATTTTCCCCAATACTACCCTGATACTACTGAATATATCTTTTCCTTTTTTTCATTTATTTTTCTTTTCTTTAGATCTACTTTTGCAATTATGATTATTCTTTGGGTCTTAATTTCTGTTTTTGGAAACAAAAACAAACATAGAGGTGGTAGAGGCTCTTCTTCATCATCTTCCTCTGTTTGGCCTCTTATTATCGGTGGCCACTTAATAAACAAAAGTAATAATAGAAGCAGTGGAGGTTCTTCAATATCTAGAGGTAGTTCTACCTTTGGAGGCAGTTCCTCTTCTAGTAGAGCCTTTAGTAGTGGCGGTTTTTCATCTAGAGGCTCAGGCGGTTCAACTCATTCTGGTGGTGGAGGAGGCTCTAGAGGTGGCGGTGCAGGCAGAGCTGGTAGATAAAAAAGAAAAGCCCTTATTAGCTTTTCTTATCATACTTATTATTTTTTTACTTCTTATCTCTTTACTTCTTATCTCTTTACTTCTTATCTCTTTACTTCTTATTTTCTTTACATGTTTATTTCCCTTGAATAAGACTACTGAATAATCTTAAAAGATAAAAGCTTACAAGATGTAAATCTTATTCATCATTTGCTGGCTTTTTGTCTTTGAATAATTTAGACAATAGTAAAATGGAGAGATATATAACCGCTAAAGCTACAAATACACCTATCATTCCATAAAGGACAACGTGGGGTGTTTTTAAAAAGTTTTCTAAATCTATTCCTAAATTCATTTTCCTCTCCTTTTCTATCCTATTAGTTTTTCTACTAAAGCAATCATTACACCACCTGCAACAACAGAGGCAATTTGTCCAGCCACATTAGCCCCAGCAGCATGCATTAGTAAATGGTTGGTGGGATCTTCTTCTAAGCCCATTTTATGAACCACCCTAGATGACATGGGAAAGGCTGAAATACCAGCCGCCCCTATCATGGGGTTAACCTTTTTCTTAGAAAAGATATTAATAACCTTGGCAAAAAGCACACCACCTACGGTGTCAAATATGAAGGCTATTAGACCTAATAAAATAATAGCTAGAGTATCTATTTTTACAAACATTTCCCAACGCATTCTAGCTGCAATTGTTATACCTAAAAAGATGGTAATAAGGTTTGCCAATTCTTTTTGTGCTGATTCAGACAACATTCTAAGAACATTTACTTCTCTTAAGAGATTTCCAAACATTAAAAATCCAACAAGTGCTACAGACCTTGGAGACAAAATACCAACTATAGCTGTTGTTACTATGGGAAAGAGAATCCTTACAGTCTTAGAAATTTCTTTAGGCTTATAGGGCATTTTTATTAATCTTTCCTTTTTTGTGGTTATTAGTTTTATAACAGGTGGCTGTATTATGGGGACTAAGGCCATATACGAATAGGCTGCAACTATAATTGCCCCTATGTAATTACTGTTAAAATAGTTGGCAACAAATATAGAGGTTGGTCCATCAGCTGCTCCAATTATTCCAATAGCTGCTGCGTCCTTTATATCAAACCCTATTAGAGCTGCAACCGAGAAGGTAAAAAATATTCCAAACTGAGCTGCTGCTCCAAAAAGCAACATTCTTGGATTAGATAATAAGGGACCAAAGTCTATCATGGCTCCTATTCCTATAAATAAAAGTAAGGGAAAAAGTTCATTTGCTATACCTGCATTGAATAAGGTATCTAAAACTCCTTCTTCTACTGTTCCATTTATAACTTGATTAATAGCTCCTGACATGGGAAGGTTTGCTAGTATAGCACCAAAACCCATGGGTAGTAAGAGGGTAGGTTCCATTTCCTTTGCTATGGCTAGCCAAATAAGTAAGGCGCCAATTAGCCACATTAGGACCATTTCCCATCTGATTTCTAAGACATTTGAAAAAATTTCTCCCATTTTTCTTCCTTTTCAAGTAAATTATATTCTCTTATAACTAGGTCGATTATTATATTATAATAAGGTCAAGACCTTGTTACCGTCAAGTTAAACTTTAAATCACTAAAGGACTGTAACCACACTACTAGATAATACAAGGAGGAATATGAAGGGTCTTAGGCTAGATTTAGACCGGTTCATACAAAAGACCAATGGATATAAAAAAGATACTTACTAGTGTAGACCACACCTTATTAAAACAAACTGCTACAAAAGAACAAATTGAAAAGGTATGCCAAGAAGCCATAGACTATTCTTGTGCCTCTGTTTGCATCCCTCCCTACTTCGTAAAGGCAATAAATGAGAGATTTGGTGCTTCTTTGAATATTTGTACAGTAATTGGCTTTCCCGCTGGTTACAGCACAAAGAATATAAAGTATCAAGAGACCTTACAAGCTGTATCTGATGGGGCTAATGAAATAGATATGGTCTTAAATATAAATATGCTTAAAGACCAGCTCTATGATGATATTTTAGAGGAAATAAATTTAGTAAAAGAAGCAGCGGGAGAAAGAATTCTAAAAGTTATAATTGAATCTTGTCTTTTAACCCAAGAAGAAAAGATTAAAATGTGTTCCATAATATCCAAAAGTAATGCTGACTATATTAAAACATCAACTGGCTTTTCTTCTGGAGGGGCCACCTTAGAGGATGTTATGCTTTTTAGACAACATTTAGATTCTTCTAAGAAAATTAAGGCTGCTGGTGGAATAAGAAGTCTAGAAGATGCAGAGGCTTTTTTAAAAGCAGGTGCTGACAGATTGGGAACATCTAGTATTGTAAAAATTATAAAAGAAGAAAAACTTAGCGATTATTGATTGTGAAATACTTGTGAACTATTTCCCTCTTTTCCCTTGTTTATGTAGTTCAAATCTGTTACCATAATTGTAGATTCTAATTCTTTATAAGGAGTGTGTCATGAAAAAATTATTTACAATTTTCTTGGTTGTTGTGCTTCTAGCATCAATGCTTTCTTTTGTTGGATGTCAAGCAAAAACTTACGATTTGGCTATGATTACCGACGTTGGCGATATTGATGACAAGTCCTTTAACCAAGGTACATGGGAAGGCATAAAAGATTATGCTGAAAAACATAAAATCTCACATAAGTACTACAGACCCATTGACGAAACCACTGATGCTTATCTATCAGCTATTGAACTAGCTATTGAGCGTGGCGCCAAGGTTGTAGTTACTCCAGGATTTTTATTTGAAGAAGCTATCTTTTTAGCGCAGGATATTTATCCTGAAACAAAATTTATCCTTCTTGATGGAGAGCCACACAATGTTGACTACTCAGTATTTCGTATAGAAAAAAATGTCTATGGTGTTTATTATGCTGAAGAACAATGTGGTTACCTAGCCGGCTATGCAGCTGTTAAGGATGGATATAGAAATCTAGGTTATCAAGGTGGGATGGCTGTGCCAGCAGTTGTAAGATATGGCTTTGGCTTTGTGCAAGGTGCAGAAGCAGCAGCAAAAGATCTTAACCTACCCCAAGGTGCAGTTAAAATTATGTATAACTATTCTGGTGACTTCGCTGATACACCTGCTTCTCAAACAAGAGCAGCTAGCTGGTATCAAGCAGGAACAGAAGTTATATTTGCAGCTGGTGGAAAAGTAGGAAACTCTGTTATGTCTGCAGCAGAAACTGCTAACAAGTTTGTTATTGGCGTTGATGTTGACCAATCAGCAGAATCACCAACAGTTATTTCTTCAGCTATGAAAGGACTAGCTTCAGTTGTTCAACAAGCTTTAGATGCATATTATGCTGACAATTTCCCAGGTGGGGTTGTTGCAACCCTAGGAGCAGAATCAGATGCAGTTAGTCTTCCTGCGATTGCTACATCCAAGTGGAAGACCTTTAGTCAAGCTGACTATGATTCTCTATTTACAAAATTAGCTAATGGTACAATCGTTCCTCAAAAGGACAATAACGAAACAAGTCCTTTAACCTTAGCTCCAGAACTTGTAACAGTTACCTATGTAGAATAAAGAAAGATTTTTCTTTACAACCTGCCCTAGCCAAGGGCAGGTTTTTCTTTATTAATAAGAATAATTAATATATAATATGTTCAAGCCAACAATTTTATAGTATAAGGAGAGTTTTTAATGGAATACATCGTCGAGATGTTGAATATACGAAAAGAGTTTCCTGGTATTGTCGCTAATGATGATATCACTTTTCAAATTAAGACAGGTGAAATACATGCTCTTCTTGGAGAAAATGGGGCAGGTAAAAGTACTCTAATGAGCATACTTTTTGGACTTTACAAACCTGAAGAAGGTGTCATTAAGTTAAGAGGAGAAGAAATTGAAGTAACCGACCCTAAAGCAGCAAACCATCTGGGAATTGGCATGGTACATCAACACTTTAAGCTGGTTGAAGATTTTACTGTTTTAGAAAACATTACTTTAGGAGCAGAAACAGTTGTAAATGGCTTTTTGAAAATGGACCAAGCCAGAAAAAAAGTTATGGCCTTAAGCAAACAATACAACCTTCAAATTGACCCTGATGCCAAGGTAGCTAACATTACTGTTGGTATGCAACAAAGAGTAGAAATCCTAAAAATGCTTTATAGAGAAAATGAGATCCTCATTTTTGATGAACCTACAGCAGTACTAACCCCTCAAGAAATTAATGAACTAATGTCCATTATGAAGGATATATCAAAGGAAGGAAAATCCATTGTTTTTATAACTCATAAATTAGAAGAAATTAAAAAGGTAGCTGATAGGGTTACTGTTTTAAGAAGAGGTAAAGGAATTGGTACCTACAAGGTTGACCAAGTAAGTAAAGAGGAACTTAGTGAACTAATGGTAGGTAGAAAAGTTCAGTTTACCGTAGATAAAATGGATAAAAAGCCAGGTGAACTGGTTTTTGAGGTTAAAAACCTAACTTTAAAAAGAAAAAGAGCAGAACAAAACATCCTAAACAATATCTCTTTTGATATAAGGGAAGGAGAAATTGTCTGTATTGCTGGAATTGATGGAAATGGACAAAGCGAATTAGTATACGCCTTAACTGGGATTGAACCTTTTGACCAAGGAGAAATCTTTGTAAGAGGAGAGGATTGGACTAAAAAAGGAATACGCTTTAAAAACACCCATGGTCTTAGCCATATTCCTGAAGATAGGCATAAATATGGTCTTATTTTAGATTATTCCATGGCCTATAACATGGTACTACAAACCTACTTTACACCAGCTTTTCAAAAAAATGGCTTTTTAAAAGAAGATAGTATCGAAAAGTATACTAAGACTCTTATTGATAAATTTGATATTAGAAGTGGGCAAGGTGCAAAAACTCCCGCTAGGTCTATGTCAGGAGGAAATCAGCAAAAAGTCATTTTGGCTAGAGAAATTGAAAAGAATCCTGATATTTTAATTGCAGTACAACCAGCTAGAGGCCTAGATGTTGGTGCGACAGAATTTATTCATAAGCAACTAGTGGAACAAAGGGATGCTGGTAAGGCTGTCTTACTCATATCTTTAGAGTTTGAGGAAGTAATGAATTTAAGTGATAGAATATTAGTAATATATGAGGGAGAATTTGTTGGTGAATTTGATCCTAAGCAAGTAACCCTCCAAGAACTAGGTCTTTATATGGCCGGATCTAAGAGAAAAGAGGTTCTTAATGGAAAATAAGAGGAAAGAAATTTTGTTTTTTGATAATCTTCGAATCAAAAAAGGATTATCCAGTCTACTTTCTTCTGTAATTGCAATTTTAGCAGGACTTTTAATTGGTCTAGTTATTCTTTTAGCCACCAACTTTTCAGAAGCCTTTTCAGGTTTTTTCACCATGCTATTAGGAGGCTTCAATGCAGGTTTAAAAAGTTTTGGAAATGTCTTCCATATGGCTACCCCCATCATCATGACAGGTTTAGCTGTTGGTTTTGCTTTTAAAACTGGTCTTTTTAACATAGGAGCACCTGGCCAATTTATCACAGGTTCTTTTGTGGCAGTTCTTATAGGGGTTAAATTGACACAGTTAGGAAGTATCCATTGGTTAGTTGGAATTCTAGGAGCTTTTATTGCTGGAGCTATTTGGGGATTTATACCAGGTATTTTAAAGGCTCTTTTAAATATTCATGAAGTTATCTCATCTATTATGATGAATTATATTGGAATGTTTTTTGTGAATTTTCTCATAAAAAGAACTATTCTTGATGTAAACACCAATAGATCTTTACCAGTAGCTGCTTCAGCCAATATGCCAAAACTAGGATTAAACAAGATTTTCCCTGGCTCTAGTATTAATAGTGGCTTTCTTGTAGCAGTCCTTTTTGTAATGATAACTCATATAATACTAAATAGAACCACCTTTGGTTATGAACTTAAGGCTTGTGGATACAACAGATTTGCAGCTAAGTATGCAGGTATTAATGAAGTTAGAAGTATTATTTTATCCATGACCATTGCAGGAGCCTTGGCTGGCATGGCAGGCGGTCTTTTCTATCTGTCTGGTGCCGGTGTTTCCATAAATGTTGTGGATGTATTAGCTGAACATGGCTTTACAGGAATATCGGTTGCACTTTTAGGAATGAGTAGTCCCATAGGAATACTCTTTTCTGGGCTCTTTATAGGTTGGCTACAAATTGGTGGCTTTTATATGCAACGCTATGATTTTGTTCCTGAGTTTATACAGATTATAACTGCCATTATTATATATGCATCTGCTGCTTCTTTACTCATTCGAAATTATTTCGAAACAAGAAGACTTAATAGGAAAAGATTTTCCAAACCTCAAAAAGAAAAAGGAGGTAACAAATAATGAGTATGCTTTATTTTCTACTGAGACAAACCCTGTTTTTCTCAATACCTCTACTTATAGTTGCTCTAGGTGGTATGTTTTCCGAAAGAAGTGGAGTCACCAACATAGCCTTAGAAGGTATTATGATTATGGGAGCATTCACAGGAATATTCTTTATAAATAAAAATCAAGCAAGCATGAGTGGCCAAGGTCTCTTCCTTTTGGCCATGCTTATAGCAATAGCAGGTGGAGTAATTTTTTCACTTTTACATGCCTATGCCTCTGTCAATCTTAAGGCAGACCAAGTTATTTCAGGAACTGCCCTTAATATGTTTGCACCAGCCTTTGTAATATACTTAACCCGCATGATTCAACCTTCTGGTATTGCAAACATCTCTTTTAAAAACACATTTTTAATAAAAAGAGCAGGATTCCTGGCTGATATTCCTGTAATTGGTGATATCTTTTTTAAGGACACCTATATAACCACCCTTATAGGTTTCTTAGTTTTGATTACCGCTTGGATTGTATTGTATAAAACCCGTTTTGGAATGCGTCTTAGAGCTTGTGGAGAACATCCCCAAGCTGCTGATTCCGTAGGGATTAATGTTTATAAAATTAGATATGCTGGTGTAATTATTTCTGGTGCACTGGCAGGTCTTGGAGGCCTAATTTTGATTATACCCATTTCTACTGAGTTTAAAGGAGCTGTTAATGGATATGGCTTCTTAGCTTTAGCAGTTTTGATTTTTGGTCAATGGAAACCCTTCAGAATTATGTGGGCGGCCTTGTTCTTTGGCTTGATGCAGGCTATTTCTGCAGCCTATTCCGCTATACCTTTCTTGTTGAATTTGAAAATACCCTCTGAATTCTTCAAGATGATCCCCTATATAGCCACTTTGGTTGTATTAGCCTTCTCGTCAAAATCCAGTAAAGCTCCAAAGGCAGTTGGTCAGCCCTATGATCAAGGAGCTAGATAATATGAGAATGTATGAAATTATAAAGACAAAGAGGGATAAAAAACAATTATCTCAAAAGCAGATAAATTATTTTATTGAAAACTATATTAAAGGAAAAATAGAAGACTACCAAGTGGCAGCTCTTCTTATGGCCATTTACTTAAATGGGATGAATGATGAAGAAACCACCTATTTAACCCTTGCTATGGCAAACTCTGGAGATATTATGGATTTATCAAATATTTCTGGTATTACAGTGGATAAGCACAGCACAGGTGGTGTAGGAGATAAAACCACCTTGATTGTCGCTCCCTGCATGGCTGCCTTGGGCTATAAGGTGGCAAAAATGAGTGGAAGAGGCCTAGGTCATACTGGTGGTACTGTGGATAAATTAGAATCCATTCCTGGGTACAGGACCGAATTGAGCAATATAGAGTTTATTGATAGTGTTAATAAAATCGGTATTGCTGTTGTAGGCCAAACTGGAAATCTAACTCCTGCAGATAAAAAAATATATGCTCTAAGAGATGTAACAGCCACTGTAGATAGCCTACCTTTAATTGTGTCCAGTATTATGAGCAAAAAAATTGCAGCTGGCTCAAAAAATATTGTATTGGATGTTAAAACTGGAAGTGGTTCTTTTACTCCCAAACTTGAAGATGCAATTTTACTAGCAGAAAAAATGGTTCAAGTTGGTAAGTCTACTAATAGAAATGTTGCAGCCCTTGTAACCAATATGGATATTCCTTTAGGAAAGGCCATAGGAAATAGTATAGAAATTAAGGAAGTTTGCGAGGTTCTAAATGGCAAAGGTCCAGCAGACTTAAAAAAGATATGTCTAGAATTAACAGCTACTCTTGTTCATATAAGCTCTGGAATAAGTTTAGAACAGTGTAGAAGAGATGTTAAAGAGGTCTTAAAGACCAAGGAAGCCTGGAAAAAATTCAGACAACTGGTCTCAAACCAAGGTGGAGATGTCTCTTATTTAGACAATCCTGATCTTTTTGAAAAAAGTGCCTATACCCATGAGGTAAAGGCTGAAAATAGTGGTTATATTGATGCTATGGATACATCGGTTATAGGAGAGATTTCTCTTTTGCTAGGTGCAGGAAGGGAAAAGAAAGAAGATATCATTGATTATTCAGCTGGTATTTATCTACACAAGAAAGTTGGAGATTTTGTTGAAAAAGGAGAGATTCTGGCAAGTCTTTATACAAACAAAAAGGAGATACTAGAAGAAACAGATGATTTATATAAGCAAGCAATTACCTATAGCGAAAACAAACCTAATCAGCAAAAACTAGTATACCTAACGGTAAAATAATAGTATAATAGTCGGAGTGGAGTTTTATGTAATTTATGGCGAAAAAAAGATTTAAAATAAATTTGGTTAAAAAAAAGCAAAGAATATTATTTATTGGAATTTTAAGTATTGTAATACTGTCACTGGCAGTATTTGCTTTTCTAACTTTCTTTAGTAAGAACTATAATTCCTTTGAAGGCAACAGTCCTTCTAACATTGTAAATACAGGTATAGCAAGCCATGAGAATGGTTTTTTGTACTATAGTAAGTTTGACAATGGTTATAAGATATTTAAATTAAATTTGAAAACTAAAACAGAAAAAGCTATCTATGAAGATAATGCTAAATACATAAATGTTTATGAAGATTTCCTTTACTACATTCGTGGATCAAATGGAAACATAATAAAGCTGGGAACAAATGGAAGTAAAGCTCTTGTATTAAATGATAGCATCTGCTCAAATCTCTATGTTACAAAAGATTGGATCTACTACATTGATAAGTTGGCCAATAACACTATTCATAGAATTAATATGAAGACCCACAAATCCACCCTTTTGGTAGATATGAATGCTTCCTCTCTTATTGTCTACAAAAACTTCCTATACTTTGTTGATTTGTCTGACAACAATAGCCTGTATAGATACAACATGGATACCCAAGAGATTTCTCTTCTTGTAAATAGCCATATAATATTTTATACAATTACAGAGGATATTATTTTTTATACCAATGCCAGTGATGGTTCTTTTATCTATAAAGCAGATTTAGATGGTAGCAACAATTCTAAACTGGATGGAACAAGAGGCTGGTATTTATCATCAGACCCTTCAAATAGCAAAATAGTTTATTTCAAATCAACAAAAGGCAATATGAGAAGATTCAATATAAATACTCTAAACCAAATGACTATTACAAATGATGACTGTTACTACATTAATTCTTTTGGTAAATACATCATTTATATGAGTGAAGATATGAATGGCTATTACTTGCTTGATTCTTCGAATGGCGAAAAAATTAAGCTTCGCTAACCTTTGCTTACTGACAATTTTCCAAAATTAGTATATTATATCAATATGAAAAAAGTCTTTAGAAAAAGTCTTTCATGGTTGCTTGTAATAGTGGTTACTTTTACACCACTGTTTATTTCTGCCCAAAATAGCTTTAACAATATTCACTATTATTGGCTTTATTCCTCTGCAATTCCTTCTGCCTGGAATCAACTAGAAAATATGGAAACTCGTCCAGTTACAGTTGCTGTTATTGATACTGGCATAGATAAAAGCTCTGCCCACTTTAAGGGAAGAATTGATAGTAGAGGCAGAAATTTTTCTGGAGGAGATTTATCAGATTTTCAAGATAAAGAAGGTCATGGCACTGCTGTTTCAGGCATTATTGCAGGGCTACCTACAAAAAGAATGAATTACAGAGGGGTATGTGGCAATTTGGATGTTAAAATATTACCTCTAAAAATATATAACGATACTGATGGTAGCATGAATCTGAATAATATAATTGCTTCAATTTACTATGCCATCGAAATGGATGTTGATGTCATTAATATCAGTATAGATATACCCTTTTTTAATGAAGAATTACATAAGGCATGTTTAGCGGCATGTGAAGCAAATATTCCTATTGTTGCAGCTGCTGGTAATAAAGGAAATGAGTATTATTCTTATCCTTCTTCTTTTCACTCTGTAATATCAGTGGCAGCTCTTTCTTTTTATGATGATAACTATTATCTATCTTCACCTTTTTCTTCATATAACGATAGGATAGATATAAGTGCTCATGGTGATAATATCTTTGGTTTAGGTATAGATAATACTTATAGATTTGTAAGTGGCTCTTCTTTTTCATGTGCAATTGTAACATCCGCTATTGCTATTCTAAAATCTTTAAATAAAGATTTAACCTCTTTAGAGATTAAAAGCCTCTTGGCTTATTCAGCTGATAACCTTTCAATAAATAGCAGAAATAATTATTACGGCTATGGCAAGCTCAATCTTCTTAAGTTGATCAATACTACATTAGAAGATTTAAGATATACAAACTTTAATCAAGAAGAGGAAGATGAAGATACTTTAGAAGATGAGTTAGAAGATGAATCAAATGAAGACTTCTCTTTTGTATACCAAGATTATAGAGACCTTTTATCTTCAGGACTTTCTTTTGGACTTTGGATAAACGATAATGGAACAGTCTCTTCTATAGGAGATGCTTCATTTTCAAAAAGAACTGTAAATAGCTGGGTAAACATAAAGGCAGTAGCTGCAGGAGATACTTACTCTGTGGGCTTAAGATCAACTGGAACTCTAGTAGCAACAGGTTTTTCTGCTGCTGGAGCCTTAACAGAGGTTCATAGGTGGTCTTCTATTAAGCAGATAGCTACAGGAACCTATCACATGGCAGCTTTAACCACATCTGGAAATGTTTTATCTGCTGGCAATAATAATTCTGGCCAGTGTGATACAGATCAACTTGTAGGTGTTGTGAGCATAGATTGTGGTACTGTACATACAGCTGCTTTAACTGTTGACAGGACTGTTAAATGTGTTGGCTCTAACTTTTTAGGAGAATGTGATACTGAAAGCTGGACTGATATTGTATCTATCGCTGCGGGAAACTGTTTCACAATAGGCTTAAGGGCTGATGGACGAGTAGTAGCTGCTGGAAACAATTTTTTTGGCCAGCTTGATGTGGATTCTTGGACAGATATTATTGAAGTCTTTGCTGGGCATAATTACACTGTTGGACTTAAAGCTGATGGTAGTGTTCTTTATACTGGTATTAACAATGATTTGGCAAAAGACATATCTACTTTAGAAAATATAAAGACAATGGCTTGCGGAAGAGATTTAGTAATCGCTTTTACCAATGATGATGAGCTTGTGATATATGGAAATGTTAATGCGCAACTGCGTTCTACCTACAAACCTTTTGTTTCAACCTATGATGATGTAAATATAAATCACTGGGCCTACAACTATATTACTCCAATTTCCAGATTAGGTATTTTAAATGGTTATATTGACGGCGATAGTATTTATTTTCAGCCAGAAAACTATATTACAAGAGCTGAGTTTTTTAAGGTTATTATAGAAGCCTTAGGCATGACTCCTGACAGAGATGATGATAATTATGAGTCTCTTTCACATTTTATGGACCTTGATAATGTTGATGCTTGGAGTCTACCTTATATAAAAATTGCTTATGAATATGGCCTTTTAAAAGGAGATGCAGATTCACAAGGTAACCTTTATATTTATCCTAAAAAGATTATAACTAGGGCTCAAGCCATAACAATACTTGGTAGGGCCTTTGGAGTAGAAAACTACCTTGAAACCTCTTATATAGATAAGGATAAAATTCCTCTTTGGGCTAAAGATGCAATCATGTACTATTCATACATGAAGGTTTTACAAGGCTACCCTGACAACTCAATTAGACCAAATGATTTCTTGCATAGAGCTGAGGCAGCTACTTTAATTTATAAAACATATAACACAATTTTAACCTTAGAAGCTCCTTACAAAGATAACTGATTTAAGAAAAAATAATGAGGGTTTTATGAAAAGAATCACAAGACTACTATTAATAATATGCTTGTTACTAACTTTAGTTTCTTGTATTTATACAAATACACCACCCAAAACAAGTAATACACAAGAGCCAGTCTTATCCCCTTCACCAACTCCAAACCTTTCAATAAGTCCTAATCCTTCACAAACACCTAATATAGCAGATGAGAATCAGATAGCTAGAGCAAAAATATCTTCTATTGGTGACATTATGAGTCACTATACTCAGATATTAGACGCTTTTGATGCTAATACAGGAAATTATGACTATTCTAATTCTTTAAAATATGTAAAAAATTACACAAAAACAAGTGATCTTCTGGTAGCTAACTTAGAGACGGTTATGACAGAGGGTGAATACACAGGCTATCCTATGTTTAATAGCCCCTTTCAATTAGCTCAAAACCTTAAAGACATAGGGGTGGATATTGTGAGCATGGCTAACAATCACTCTTTTGATAGAGGTTTTGATGGCTTAGTTTCTACTATTAAAAATGTAGAAAAGGCAGGCCTAGACCATCTTGGAACTTATTTAGATCCCATAAAAAAAGAAGAGGACCGAGGAGTTTTATACAAGGAAGTAAATGGTATTAAATTAGTCTTTTTAAACTATACCTATGGAACAAACTACATTCGTATTCCTGAAGAAAAGGAATTTTCTATAAATCTTTTATACCAAGACTATATGGGAGCTTCAAGTGTAATAAATGAGGAACAAATTCTATCTGATTTGGAGTATGCAAAATCACTGGAGCCAGATTTAATTATTGGCCTAATTCATTGGGGAGTGGAATATGTAACTTATGAAAGTGACTTGCAAAGAAAAACTGCGGACTTCTTGTTTGACAATGGGATAGACATTATTTTTGGTAACCACTCCCATGTATTACAACCTATTGACTTTCAAAAAGCTGAAAATACTAATTATGATAAAGACCGTTTTGTAAGTTATTCACAGGGTAATTTTATGTCCAATATCACAAGAACTCATTACACCTTAACTTCTAATATTTTAAATCTTTATATAGAAAAAGATTTTGAAAGTAATATTACAAGAATAACCCACTATGACTATGTTCCCCTTTATATGCTTACCCCAGAATGGGGAGGTTCCAGATTTTATGTCCTACCAGTCCATGACTTTATAAAGCAATATGAAAGTGGAGATTATTCTCTTATTAATCAAAAAATATATAATGACCTTTTAAGAGCAAGAGATATTTGTCATGAAATCCTAGGAAAAGAAAATGACAAAAGATATGCTCTTAGAAAGTAATTTTACTTTTCTTTGCCTCTTGCCCTATTTCTCAAGGTTGCATTTAGTATTTTCTTTCTAGTTCTAATGTTTAAAGGTGTAATTTCTAGTAACTCATCTTCTTTTAATTGCTCTAAAGATTCTTCTAAGCTCATTTTCTTTGGAGTAGAAAGCCTTAAAGCTTCATCACTTCCTGAAGCTCTCATGTTGGTAATCTGTTTCTTTTTGCATACATTTACAACAAGGTCCTCATCTTTTGGATTTTCTCCAACTACCATTCCTTCATATACCTCTTCTCCAGGACTTATATAAAGGACTCCCCTTTCTTGGGCATTGTATAAACCATATGTAACAGCAGTACCTTTTTCAAAGGCTATTAAAGATCCTGTTTTTCTGTACTCAATCTCTCCCTTGTAATCACCATAACCACCAAAAAGAGTGTTAAGAGTTCCTTCACCACCTGTGTCGGTTAAAAACTCATTTCTATATCCAAACAAACCTCTTGCAGGTATAACAAACTCCATCTTCATCCTGTTTCCTGTAAGGTTCATACTAATCATTTCACCTTTTCTTCTTCCCATCTTTTCACAAACAGCTCCCACATCATCTGATGGAACATCCAAATATACATGCTCAAAAGGTTCTTGTCTTTTCCCATCTACTTCCTTATACAAAACTCTTGGAGTGGATACTTGAAATTCATAACCTTCTCTTCTCATGGTTTCAATTAGTATAGATAGGTGCATTTCGCCTCTTCCCATAACTACAAAGGCATCTGCAGTTTCCGTATCTTTTATCTTTAAAGAAACATCCTTTAAGGTCTCCTTATATAACCTATCTCTTAAGTGACGAGATGTTACAAACTTACCTTCTTGACCAGCAAAAGGGCTATCGTTTACTGAAAAGGTCATTTCGATGGTTGGTAAAGATATTTTAGCAAAGGCGATAGGTTGAATTTTTGCAAGGTCACAAATAGTGTCTCCAATAGATATATCAGGAATTCCAGAAAATGAAACAATGTCTCCTGCTAATCCACTTTGAACAGATTCTCTTTTTACACCTTCAAAGGTATAGAGGTTTGCTATTTTCGCCTTATAATATTGATCTGGGTCATGATAATTTATTACAGCCACCTCTTGATTGTTTATAACTTTTCCTCTTTCAATTCTACCAGTAGCTATTCTTCCCACATAATCATTGTAGTCAATTGAGGAAACTAAAATTTGAAAAGGTTTATCCTCTTCAACTTCAGGTGGATTAATGTGACCAACAATAGTATCAAGAAGAAGGCTTAAATCTTCTCCTCTTTCATCTAAAGATAAGGAAGCTAGACCAGCTTTTGCAGAGCAATATACAAAGGGACTATCTAGTTGGTCATCATTTGCACCTAGCTCCATAAGTAGTTCCAAAACAGCCTCTTCAGTGTTTGGAATGTTCGCTCCTTCTCTATCAACTTTATTTATAACTATAATGATTTTATGGTTCATCTCTAGAGCTTTGGACAAAACATACCTAGTTTGGGGCATAGGACCTTCAAAGGCATCCACAAGAAGTAAAACACCATCTACCATCTTTATAATTCTTTCCACTTCACCAAAAAAGTCAGCATGTCCTGGTGTATCTATAATATTAATCTTTGTATCCTTGTATCTAATAGAAGCATTTTTTGAAAGAATGGTAATTCCCTTTTCTTTTTCCAAATCTCCTGAATCCATTACTCTATCTGCAACCGCTTGATTTTTCCTAAATATTCCAGCTTCTTTAAGCATTGCATCCACCAAGGTGGTTTTACCATGGTCTACATGGGCTATTATGGCTATATTTCTAATATCTTCTCTTATCATGTTTCACCTTCAAAAGTTTTTCACCTAATTATACACCTTTTGCAATAAATTACATAAAAAAATATTAGTAATATAATCTTTTGAAATATTAAATGGTACAATGTATACATCATTTTAAAGGAGGCTTAGAAATGAGAAAGTTTGCATTTATTGGGGGAGGAAGTTTCGGTTTTACCCGTAGTTTGGTTAGAGATTTATTAACCTTTCCTGCATTTAAGGATGCACATTTCGTTTTAATGGATATTGATGAGGAAAGATTAGACTTTATACATCAAGCGGTTCAAAAAATCATTAAAGCTGGAAACTATCCAGCAAAGGTTACAGCAACTACAAATAGAGTGGAAGCCCTTAAAGGAGCAGATGGAGTTGTATGTACAATTCTAGAAGGGGATGTGGATGTTTGGCAACATGATATATTAATCCCCAAAAAATATGGAGTGGATATAAATGTTGGTGACACTAGAGGACCTGCAGGAATATTTCGTGCTTTAAGAACAATACCGGTTATGCTAGATATTTGTAAGGATATTGATGAACACTGTCCTAATGCAGTGTTTTTAAACTATACAAATCCTATGGCTATGCTATGTAGAGCTATGCAAATTAAATATCCACATTTAAAAATTTCTGGACTATGTCACAGTGTTCAAGGAACTGCTTCTATGTTGGCAGACTGGATTGGAGCTCCAGATAATGAAATAACTTACACCTGTGCAGGAGTTAATCATCAAGCTTTCTATTTAGACTTTAAGTGGAATGGAAAAGATGCCTATCCTTTAATTAAAAAAGCAGTTGAAGATCCTGAAATCTATAACAAGGAAATTGTTAGAAACAATATGTATGTTCACTTAGACTATTATGTAACTGAATCTTCTGGACATAACAGTGAATATGTAGCTTGGTATAGAAAAACTCCAGAAGCTATTGAAAAATATTGTACTCATGGAACCAACTGGAATCCTGGAGAATATGCATATATCCTCAATAGATACATGGATAGAAAAGGAACTTGGAAAAATGACATAATTGAATGGTTAGAAGAAGATGAAGTAAACCTTGAAAGAGGAAATGAATATGCTTCATATATCTTCAATGCTGTATTTGGTGACAATACCATCTTTAAATTCAATGGAAATGTCATGAACAATGGTATAATTGACAACCTTCCAAGAAATTGCTGTGTTGAAGTTCCTGTTGTAGCATCAAAAGACACCCTAGAAGCTGTATACATAGGAGCATTGCCTGATCAATTAGCAACCTTAATTAATACAACAGCTCTATGTGAAGTAATGGCTGTTGATGCTGCTTTAGAGAAAAATCCTAGAAAGGTCTTTCACGCTATAGCTTTTGATCCTTTAACCTCTGCAGTTCTTACTTTAGATGAGATTAAAGAAATGGTTGATGAAATGATGGAAGCAAATAAGGATTATTTAGGTTACTTATGGTAGTGTTAATTAGTTTGTGTTTCAGCCCATCCAAGCTAAGGATTTTGATAAATTAAAATTGCTAAAGTTCATTAAAGTCTAAACTTACTAACTGACAAATTTGTAATTATCTTAACAAAAGTTTA